>Ga0081538_10003934_pt1 | contig 13850 bp, 5 predicted proteins | sample TabmetS5T2R1_FD_71022 | JGI IMG/M metagenome (GOLD analysis project Ga0081538, IMG submission 71022) | Tabebuia heterophylla rhizosphere microbial communities from the University of Puerto Rico - S5T2R1 | ecosystem: Host-associated > Plants > Roots > Rhizosphere ... | reverse complement strand
TGGGGAGACCAGCATCAGAGACCGGCATACGCAGGACCGCAACATCGAGGATGGGATCGGCGCCGAGCAATTGCGCTGGGGTTGTGTAGCCATTATCTAGGGTGACGGAGATGGCGCGACGTCCAAAGACGACGTGAGAGTTTGTCAGGATAAGTCCCTCCCTATCTATGAGCACCCCTGAGCCAACGACCGTACCGACCCGTTCGCCGGGATGCACGGAAGCTACCGAGACGGCAGAAATAAACACGACAGATGGGGAAACCTGCTGATACAGCGTTGGCAGCGCTGTATTACACTCAGCTTTAGCCGTAGCGTCGAGACGCAGCAACACTGTTATGATGACTACCATGAGCATGGCTATGCGCCAGTCTCGCATATCAGGATCTCCTGTGAGAGCAACAGGGGATGGTCGGTATACCCGACGCACAAAGCATACATCTGTACCATGGATCACCTGCCGTAGGTCCACACACGTTACATCGACGAGTTGCAATATCCACCATAGCCGATATGCTTGATAAAGAAAAGGGGGAGCAGTAGAGTATGCCAGTGATGGGAAGGGCAGGCTCAGCCGGCGCTCCCCGATTCTTGCTCTCACACGTATGGAGCCAACGGTGTCAAGCGAACTACAAGCACAGCAGCGTACGCCCGATACGATCACCCAGACGCTGCTCACAGTTGTGCAGCAACTCGCCATCGAGCTTCACCCACATAAGCACAACGCCCTGACCGTCACACTCGACAGTGCGTTGGAACGCGATCTTGGCTTCGATAGTCTAGGGCGGATGGAACTTTTGCTCCGCCTCGAACGTACTTTTGGCGTGCAGTTGCCCGAACAGGTGCTGGTCACGGCGGAAGTGCTCCGCGACCTCGTTGAGGCCGTGCACCGGGCCAGCATAGGGGCAGGGCTGCGTGTGCTCGCGGCAGTCGAGACTAGCGTGAACGAAGCTGTCGACGGGATACCTGCTAGAGCTACAACCCTGGTCGAGGTGCTAGATTGGCACGCACGCGTACACCCTCAACGCCGGCACATTATTCTGTATGTGGAGGACGAGCACGTCGAGGAGATCACCTATGCGGGACTGCATGCCAACGCCGAGGCGGTAGCCGCAGGGCTGCAAGCGCGTGGTCTCCAGCCAGGACAAACGGTGGCGCTCATGCTGCCCACCAGTCGCGACTTTTTCGCGGGTTTTTATGGCATTCTGCTGGCTGGGGGGATTCCTGTGCCGCTCTATCCCCCGGCCCGCCTGTCACAGCTTGAGGAGCACCTGCATCGTCAGATGCGTATTCTCAGTAATGCTGCGACCGTGATGCTGTTGACCGTGCCCGAAGCGAAACCGCTGGCGCGGCTCCTCAGCGCCCAGGTTGAGGGGCTCCACCGTGTCGTCACGGTATCGGAGCTGTCCGCAGACGGTGGTACTGCTGTCCGACCCCCTGTGCAGGCGCATGATCTCGCCTTTTTGCAGTACACGTCTGGGAGTACAGGGAATCCCAAGGGTGTGATGTTGACGCACGCCAATCTCCTGGCGAATCTGCAGGCCATGGGACAGGCGGTGCAGATTACGTCCACGGATGTGTTCGTGAGCTGGCTGCCGTTGTATCACGATATGGGGTTGATCGGCGCCTGGCTGGGCAGTTTATATTATGCGTATCCTCTCGTGCTGATGTCACCACTGGCTTTTTTAGCACGGCCAGCACGCTGGCTGTGGGCGATCCACAAGCATCGTGGCACGCTCTCTGCCGGCCCCAACTTTGCCTACGATCTCTGCACCCGGCGGATCGATGACCGCGACCTGGAGGGCCTTGACCTCAGTGCCTGGCGTGTGGCGTTTAACGGAGCCGAACCCGTCAGTGCGGTGACGCTGGCACGCTTCATCGAGCGTTTTGCGCCGTACGGCTTTCGGCCAGAAGCTATGGCGCCTGTCTATGGGCTCGCCGAGGCTGCGCTGGGAGTTGCCTTCCCAGTCCTGGGCCGTGCCCCGCACGTCGATGCCATCCAGCGTGAGCCGTTTATGCGCTCCGGCCGCGCCGTGCCGGCCGATAAACACGATGCTACCGCCTTACATTTTGTGGCCTGTGGACAGCCCTTACCGGGCTATCAGATCCGTATTGTAGACGCGACTGGCCATGAGGTCGGCGAGCGTCTGGAGGGGCGTCTGGAGTTTCAAGGGCCCTCGACGACTCGCGGCTATTTCCGTAACCCTGAGGCCACGAGCCGTCTCTTCCATGGCGCCTGGCTCGACTCGGGGGACATGGCCTATATGGTTGGGAGTTCGGTGTATCTGACTGGCCGGGCGAAAGACATCATCATCCGTGCTGGGCGCAATATCTATCCGCATGAACTGGAAGAGGCCATTGGCGATATTGCTGGTCTACGTCGGGGATGTGTAGCTGTCTTTGGGAGTCCTGATCCGGTGACTGGCACGGAGCGCCTGGTCGTGCTAGCTGAGACACGCCAGACGGCTACTGATGTGCTGGCGCAGCTCCGTAACCAGGTCGAGGCCACGGTTACTGACCTGCTTGGAACCCCACCTGACGATGTGGTGCTGACCCCGCCTGGCAGCGTCCTGAAAACGTCGAGCGGCAAGCTCCGCCGCGCTGCCAGCCGCGAGCGCTATGAGCAGGGGGACCTGGGCAAGCGACCGCGGGCCGTGTGGTGGCAACTCACTCGTCTGGCCTTGACGAGTGTGCTCCCACAGGTACGCCGGGTCAGACAGAGCCTTGCTGGTGTCCTCTATGCTGCCTATGTCTGGGCGCTCTGCGGGGCCGTGTTGCCGGTGGCGTGGGGGATCATTGCCCTCCTGCCGCGGCGGTCCTGGTGTCAGGCGGTGGCGCGGACCACAGTGCGGCTCTTACTCCGGCTGTCTGGCATGCCGCTTGTCGTGCAAGGACTTGAGCACCTACCACGTCATGAGCCCTACATAGTAGCTGCCAACCATGCCAGCTATCTTGATGGTCCTATCGTGCTGGCGGCGCTCCCGGTCGATGTGCATTACGTCGTCAAACGGGAACTGGAGGCGCCATACTTCACGCGTGTGCTCCTGCGTCGCATCGGTGCAGAGTTCGTCGAACGTTTTGAGGCACAGCAAGGTATCCAGGATACCGAGCATTTACTGCAGGCGGTGCAGCAGGGTCATTCACTGGTCTTTTTTCCTGAAGGGACCTTTCTCCGTGTGCCGGGTCTGCAAGCCTTCCACATGGGTGCGTTTGTGGTTGCGGCCCGGGCTGGCGTGACAGTCGTGCCTGTAGGTGTCCAGGGCACGCGCGCTATCCTGCGCGCTGAGCAGTGGTTCCCCAGGCGCGGTATGATACGCGTCACGGTTGGGGCACCTATGCGACCCCAGGGATCCGATTGGGGTGCGGCGGTGGCATTACGAGATGCCGTACGGACGCAGATTGCGCGATACTGTGGCGAGCCAGATGCCGTGTACCAGACCGACGCAGAACATGATGGCGATTGACGGGCGGATGTGTCTCGCACCGCTCAGCTTCAGCGGCTGTATAGAGGAGGACAGTATGGGGGAGGAGCTGCCATCCAGGCCATTTTTCCCAGTGCAGGAGGAGGTCCGTCGGCTGTTTCAAGAACTCATTCATCAGTCCTGGGGAGGACAAGGGGCCCCTGAGACCAGCCATTGGCAACCGCGTGTCGATATATGCGAAACCCCTGGGGAGATCATCGTTGAGGTAGAGCTCCCAGGGGTACGACGTGAGGATGTGCGCATCGAGATTGAAGGCGATGTTTTGCATATCACTGGTGAGAGGCGCACGACCGCAGAGCGTCAGGAGCGCAACTATTACCGCCTGGAGCGGCACTATGGTCATTTTGCACGCCAGCTTCGGCTGCCTAGCACAGTGGATCGTGAGGGGATCCGGGCCGAGTTCGATGCTGGCATCCTCATCATCACGCTTCCCAAGCGCGAGCGGTGATCGCGCCTTTCCAGGTCATTGCAGAAAGGAGGTACGGTGAGCCCATCTATCGCCATACCGCATGAGATCACAGCCGAGCAAGCGCGCCGCAGAGCGGATCTGAGTTCTTTTACTTTTAGGACCACAGAAGACCTGGAACCTCTTACCACTATGGTTGGGCAAGAGCGTGCCGTACAGGCGTTACATCTCGGGTTGGGCGTGCCACAGCAAGGCTACAATATTTTTGTCTCGGTGCTCGCCGGGTCGGGTGCTCGCGCCCAGGTCGAAGAGTTACTGCGCGACAAAGCCGCCACCTTGCCAACACCGGGCGACTGGGTCTATGTGCAAAACTTTCGCTCGCCCGATCAACCTCAGGCGCTTTCCTTGGAGCCTGGACAGGGGCAGCGCTTGCGGCAGGATATGGAGCGCCTCGTCGCGCACCTGCGTGAAACGCTCCCTAAAGCCTTTCGGCAAGAGGCGTTTGAAAAAGAGCAGCGCGAGTTAGGGGAAAAATACGAGCGCGAAATGCGCCAACTCCAGGAAACCTTTGGCCGCATGGCGCGCGACAACGGTTTTGGCATCCAGGCTGATGCCAGTGGCAATATAGCGTTTATCCCGCTGCACGATGACCGTGCCATGACGCCCGAGGAACTTGAACGTCTCAGTGAAGACGAACGCCAGGATCTGGAGCGCCGTCAAAGTCAAATTATGCAGGAGTTTCGCTCCGTGATGTTGCGGCAGCGGCAGCTCATGCAACAATTGACGGCGGAGATTCGTGAGGTGGAGCGCAACTTTAGTGCTCTGCTCATCGCGCCGCTGATCACCGAGCTGAAGCAACGGCATCCGCAGAACCGCGTGCAGCGTTATCTCGATACCGTACAGGAGCATATGTTAGCCCACCTCGAGTGGTTCAAAGAAGGAGGTCCACAGGCGCCGGCAGGGACACCGCCCGGGCTGCCACCACCCGGTGAACGCGAGCTGTTTCTCGATTACACCGTCAACGTGGTCGTTGATAACAGTGAGGTGCAGGGTGCGCCGGTGCTCGTAGAAGATACGCCCTCCTACAAAAATCTCTTTGGCACTATCGATCGCGTTGTGGATCCACACGGCCGTGTGGTGACCAATTTTTCTCGTATCAAGGCCGGATCACTGCTGCGCGCCAGTGGTGGCTACGTGCTGCTCAACCTGGAAGACGCGTTGACGGAACCCATGGTCTGGAAGACGCTGAAGCGTACGCTGCAAAGCAACCGTATCCAAATCGACACCTATGACCCCTTTGCGTTCTTTACAGTGTCTGCCCTGCAGCCTGAGCCGATCCCCATTCAGACCAAGGTCGTGGTCATGGGCAATCCCTGGCTGTACTACTTGCTGTACTTCAACGACTCTGACTTCGGTCGGATCTTCAAAGTCAGAGCAGACTTTGTCGAAGAGATGGACAACACGGAGACGCATCAGACGAGCTATGCCCACTTTATTGCTGGTCTGTGTCGCCAGGAAGGCTTGCACCACTTTGACCGCAGCGGCGTCGAAGCCATCATCGAGTACGGTATGCGCGCCGTGGGCGATCAACAGAAGCTGGTGAGCCAGCTTGGTCTGCTGGCAGATCTAGTGCGTGAGGCGAGCTATACGGCGGGGCAGGCCGGCGTCGATACGGTCAGCCGCAGCCACGTGGAGCAGGCCCTGCAAGCCCGGATCTTCCGGGCCAACCACTACGAGGAGCGCATCCGGGAGTTCATCCAGAGCGGCACGATTCTCCTCGACACCATGGGGAGCCGTGTCGGACAAATCAACGGCCTGTCTGTCTTACAACTCGGTGATTACTCTTTTGGTCGTCCGTCCCGCGTCACCGCCACCACCTCGATGGGGACGAGCGGCATTGTCAACATTGAACGTGAAGCCAAACTGAGCGGGAGCACGCACGACAAAGGGGTGCTGATTCTGAGTGGTTACTTGCGCCAGATGTACGCCCAGGACAAACCACTGACACTCTCGGCCAGCTTGTGCTTTGAGCAATCCTACGGCGGTATTGATGGCGACAGCGCCTCCTCCACCGAGCTGTACGCCCTGCTCTCCCGTTTGGCCAACCTGCCGCTGCGTCAGGATCTGGCCGTCACTGGCTCGGTGAATCAATGGGGCGAGGTCCAGGCGATCGGTGGGGTCAATGAGAAAATCGAAGGCTTTTTCGACGTGTGCGTGCAGCATGGCCTGACCAGTCAGCAAGGCGTACTGATTCCCCAGGCCAATGTGCGGAACCTGATGCTGCGTCAGGACGTGGTCGAGGCGATCCGCGCGGGGCGCTTCCATGTCTACCCCATCACCCATATCGACCAGGGTTTAGCCTTGCTCACCGGCGTGCCAGCCGGCGACCCGACGACCGAGGGTACCGTGCACGCCCTGGTCAATGTCCGCCTCCGGCAACTCGCGCAGGACATTGCCGCCTTTGGCCATGCTGGACGCGATGGCGCCAGGCCGCAGCCGACTGAAGCGACGGCGGCAGAGGAAGCGTAAGGAGGGGGTCGTGTCATCCCTCTAGGAGAGTGCATAGGTGAGCTTACAGGTCCTGCCCCTGGCACCAGCGTCTCTTGCTGGGGGCAGTGGCTCAGGCTGTGCTGGTAGCCTGAAACAACCGAACGCTGGCCTCACCGTCGACGATGATCTCAAACACGGTCGAGCGACGTTGCCTCTGGGCTTCCTGATAGGCGGCGACAAAATCTGCTGTCGAGGACGGCCGCACGTACGCCAGGTGAAAATTCTCGGCCACACCGCGAAAACCCCACAGGTGCGGGTTCCGTAAACGCTCGCCCGTGTTGCCGAGATCGAAGAAATGGAAGATGGCGCCACTGTGATTGTTGATAACAATGACATAGACCGGGACACTGGCACAGGCCACAAGCGCCAGGGCATTTAAGTCATGGAGCAGCGCTTGATCTCCGATGAGCACCGTGCAAGGTGTGCGCAGTCCCTCGCCAAAACCAATCCCCGACGATAGAATGCCATCAATACCCGTGGCCCCACGATTGGCACCCACAGAGAGCCTTTTCTGGAGACACGACACAAAATAGTCCGCTTCACGGAAAATGAGGCTCGCGGACAGAAAGATTGCAGAGTCGTCGTGGATATGCTGAAAGACCTCATAGATGACCCGCCCTTCAGCCAGTGAGCCAGCGGCCGGCGCGCCCAGAAGGGTAGGTAATTGTTGCTGCGCTGCCGACTCGCAGGTTGCCAGGGCGCGTGCGAGAGCTGTCGGCGGTCGCGCCGGAAGGGCCGCTACCAGGTCTTCAGCAAAGGCGCCTGGATCGCTCCAGACTTTCAGCGTCGGGTACATGAACTCGTTCTCGATAGCATCCTGCCGCAGGGGATACGGGGTACACAAGATGAACGCCGTCCTGTACGCGGCGAGATATTCCCGCAGGGGTTCGGATACAATGCGATCGCCAAAGTAAAGCACCAGGTCGGCCTGTGGGAGCCACGCGATAGCCTTCCGCAGGTACAGATTGTAGAGCGCCAGCACTGGCGTCTCGTGCCCGTCACAGCGCAGCCCAGAGTTAATGTCGGCCAACAGTGGGGCACCAAGTCGAGTCGCGAGCCTACGGATTGCTGCTGTCGCACTGGTCGGTGCGAGTGGGCCGGCCACACACACAATGTTAGCCGCTGCGGTGATGCAGTCGATAATGCGCTGGGTGTCAGACGCCGTGAGGCGAGGCTGTGGCTGCAGGTAGGTGCAATAGGGCGTGTCCCTGACGCTCCACTGTGCGAGTTCGTCCACCTCTTCAGGCGGCAAGGTCGTAAGTGTGAAGGCCTCCTCGACGAACGGTTTACGGTATGCCAGATTCAGATGCACGGGTCGAGCCGTGCGCTGCATCTCGAACACGGCCTGATCGAGGTTGGCGAGTAAGGCGTGGAGAAAGAGCCGCTGTTCTGGAGCCGGGACATCAAACGGCCCCTGCGCAAAGGGAGAAAAGAGATCGCGCTGGGGCATTGTTTGATTGGCCTTGGCATAGTGCAGTTCGAAGGGCCGGTCCGTGGTCAAGACCAGCATCGGTGTGCCAGCGAGAGAGGCTTCCACCACGGCCGGCAGATAGTTGGCCGCCGCCGTCCCCGAGGTGCACACCAGACAGGGCAGCACGCCACCCTTCGCTGCCCCCTGAGCCCAGAAGGCGGCGCTGCGTTCGTCATTGAACAGTTTCGTCACCACCGCCGGCTGCTCTTCCAGCGCTAAAACGAGCGGTATGGCGCGCGCGCCTGGCGACAGACAAAAGACTCCCACACCACAGCGGCGGAGTTCTTCGACCACCACCGTGGCATGCAGGTGCGCCAGACTTTTGGCGGACATCAAGGACGGTGTGCGCACAGCCTTCCCCTTGCTTACGATGGGCCTCCAAAAAGCGCGACTCCTGCGGAGGATAGGCATTGCACCTAGAGTTTGCAAGCCTTTTCACACCAGGCTGGCGGCCGGAACACGGGGCGCGGCTGAGCATACGCCCTACCGCTCTGTACGGGCACTCAGCCCGTCGCCGAGTAAAATAAACCCTGCCGTCATCAGGATGAGTGCCATCCCAGGGAAGAACGACATCCACCACTGACCAGAGACAATAAAAGGGCTGATCGCGTTGTGGCTTCTTAGGTCCACATCGCAAGATCCGCCCGGAAGATACGGATGCGTTGGAGAATGGCCTCACGTTGGATGTTGAACCAGATCATGCTGCCAGTGATCAGGGTGCCTAAGGCCAGGAGCACAATCGCCCTGGTGAGACGTTGCTCTGGAAAGAGCACAATCAATTGCCCCACGATGTTGAGCACGAGAAAGCTGGTACCGGCATACAAAAAGGCCCGTGTGCGCAGCGCAATGCCAATGATGATGCCGACGAGACTTACCCCCAGGGCCGCTAGAAAGATAGTCACCTCGGCACGTAAGAAGACATCGAGGGTGGCGCTCACGTAGAGGAGGCTACTGGCCGCCAGGCGACAGCTATGCAGCACCGGAGGGCGAAGTTCGTGCCGATGCACATGCAGGAGCCAGAGGACACTCAGCACGGCTGGGATCGTATAGAGCTGGAGCACACGATACGTGTGGGCCCAGGCAGGGACCCAGAGATAGATCCCCACATTCAGGGTGAGCAGACCCATATACAGGGGGAACGACCGGCCCGTGGTCTGTCGCAGGCCCAGGTAGAGGCACGCCACGGTTAAGAAGGTACCACTGGCATACACTGACGCCAGTTGCAGCGGTGCCGTCGCCACGGCCAGCAGCGGCAGGAGCAGCACCACATGGAACAGTGGCTCAGATTGGACGAAGCGCTGCAGGATGAACAAGGCATAGGACACCCCGATAAGCGCCACCGTATCCCAGACGTGCAGGGGTGCAAGGCCGACCCAGAGCAAGCGCACATAGGCCCAGACTGTGCCTCCCACCACCGCGACCCTGTAGATCCGCCACGCCTGCGGTGTCTGCCGTATCTGGGCTATTTCGGCAGCCATCCATGCCAGTATGGCCAGCACGGCGACAAGCCCTTCGCCCCTCCCGAGCAGCCACTGCGGAGCCCTGGCCATCTGCAGGGAAGCGAGTATGGCGAGCACGTGGAGTCCCCAGGTCAGGAGGGTGCCCCAGGCGAGCAACGGCGACAGCCACGCCAGGGCCTGGGCCAGAGGCTGCAGCGGTGCTGTGTGGAGCCAGCCTGGCGGCGTTGTGCTGGCATCGCCGGCGGTGCTCATACGCTGTATCTGCCTCTTCACCCACAGCACCAGCCAGGAGAGACCGGCAAGTTGCAACGTATACCAGGGTAGGAGCAGGAGCATAGGCTGGGGTGCAAACCAGACGAGCCACCAACCATGGAGCTGGACCACCCCCAGCACTAGCGCCGCAAACAGCCAGACGCTCTGTTGACGTTGCCAGCCGAGGCCGGCGGCATACACGCTCAAGAGGCCAAGGATCACTAGCTGTTCAGCTAGAGGGACGGACGGGAACATCAGCCACACGCTGATCATGGCCGCTGGGCTCCAGTTGCGCCATGCTCTGACCACGGCAAGCGCCTGGGTCGGCCACTGTCGTCGCGCTCCGAACGCTGTAACGGCCACGAGCAGTACACTCCACAGCGCCAGGAACAGTGGGGGATGCAACACCTGGGCCACGCTCCCCAGCCAGGCCGCCAGGAGTGTCAAACAGAGCGCTGCGATGCCGCTATGCAGCGCCCATCCTGCACGGTGTAACCACACCACATGGGCATATGAGACCGATAGGAGCAGCCCAAGGAGTAGGGTCGACCCTGCGTGCCGCAGGCTGACAGCAGCTCCGGCATAGGCGAGGATACCCAGGGCATCCCATACGGCCAGATACAAGAGCCATAGACCAAGCACTACAGAGGGCCAGACCAGCAATGGCAGGGTGAGGTTCTGAGTTTGCCAGCCGAGTCGGCAAGCCATCGCCGGGCCATAATGCCGCCACGCCAGCACCCCCAGCAACAGCAGGTTGGCCCAGACGATCTCGCCCCCTGCCCTACCCCAGGGTATCGCCATGCCACCGGACGGTAGCTGCAGCACCCACCCGGTCGCCAGGGCCCAGGGCGCCGCAGCATTGCACACCAGCCCGGCGCAGGTGAGTGCGCCAACGGCGAGCCAGGGCCATCCGCCCCAGGCGCTGTTGCGCAGCAGGAGAAACAGATAGAGCGCTACGGCGGCTAGATACATACCCAGAGGCGCTGCTGCAGCCCATGGCACTGCCAGCCACGGCAGGCCCCAGACCGTCAGGGCACTGCCCAGCAGCATGAGCCCGAGCCAGGGCCAGGTGTCCGGCGCAATGGCCCAGCGTGGCCAGGAGGCATTGAAGCGCGGCAACGCAAAATTCCCCAGGCTCCACAAGGCATAGGCCCACATAACGAACAGGCAGCGCTCGTAGGTATCCCAGCCAGCACTGGCCAGCACACTCACGACCCCGGCACTCAACAGCAGTGCCACGCCAATACCCCGTATCGTCGTAGCCCGCGGCAGCGGTTGTGCCAGGGGGAGGAGGGCGATGGCTAAAACCAGGAACACCCACACCGTCGCGCTGGCAGACTGGAGCGGTAAAAGCCCAAAAAGTATCATGGCTCCCAGCAAGGCCCAGCCATACATCAGGCGCGCTACCATATCCAGGTCATACGTGTATAGCCGCAGCCAGTGCGACTTTTGAGATGCATACCGCGCCAGACTCGCCAGCCCCAGGGCCAGGACCGCCAGGGTGAACCACTGATCTATATATCTTGGGTTGCCAAGCCATAACGCTGCCACAGGCGTGTTGTGCCACCACAGGCTCTGGCTCCCCAGCATGGCGAGCGCTATACATCCCACACCCACCAGATTGAACCCTGGTGCACCCAGACCATGATTGGCGAGCAGCAGGCTGATACCAGCCAGACCCAGTACCCCAAGGCCGAAAGAGCCAGCGCTGTACTGCCATCCCAGGACCGCCGGCACTATCAGCCCCAGGACCTGGGCGATGGCCAGCAGCGCCATCTGGATGGCCACGACCCGCAGCGGCCTAACGTACAGGCGTACTTCCTCCACACGCGCGTTGCCCGGAGGGGAGGCGGATGGCTCGGTAGTCTCCAGGAAACGCTGGACCCTGCGGGCCATACCCCACAGGACCGCGCTGAGCAGCACGCAGGTCAAGCCCAGGCCAGGAGCGCTCCAGAATGCCAGCCAGCGTGCCGGCAGAGGTGCCAGCGTGGCATGCAAGCCCCAACTGTACATCAGCACGCCCACCAGCATGCCGCTCTCGATTACCAGATACCTGTGCAAACGTCGCTGATAGCGCTGGGCTGCCAGACCCCAAAACGCCATGCCAGTCCCGAGGGCTAGGACGAAAGCCACCTGGGGGATAAACACCCCATACTGAGCGAGTGGTATACCCAGGCTCAGGGCCGTCATCGTAAAGGCTGTCCAGTGCGTTATGTGCTCCAGCAGTGTACGGTCCCCATGGAGATGGCACACGTGCGCGAGACGCCGCACTGTAGGCTGGGCCAGTAGCACGACTCCCAGGCGCCACACCAGCAGCGCATAGGCAGCACCGCCCACGCTTAACCCGACGACCGTTGTCACACCCAACTTGGAAGCCGTGACGAGCCAGGCCCCCAGTCCCAGCGTCATAGCGGCCGGCAGCAGCCATGGCCAAGACAAAGAGCCCGTTATGAGTCCTGCCACTAGCGCCCCGAGCATGGCAGACACCGGCCAGTTCCACCCCAGGGAGCCTCCCAGGAGGCGCCACCCGAGCTGTACGATACCCAGGCCCCACACCAGCACCATGGCCTGCTGCAGTGGCACGCGTACGACCGTCTGTAGGGGCTGAAATGTGACTGGGAAGCACCACAGTAAGGTCAACGACGCGGCGCGCGCTCCCCGTAATGCCACACGCTCCTGACGCAGGGCCACGACCTCAACAGGGGCACGCTCCACCCACCACAACACCGCCCAGATGAGCAACGCGACGCCCATCATGATGAGGCCACTTCCAGAGGCGGGGAAATAGGTGAGCTTCACGATCGCTGCCGCCACTCCCCACAACCCCAGGACCCCATAGAACAGCCACTGCACCCCCAGCGCCAGGCTGAGCCACAAGGCAAGGCCGCCCTCAACCCCCAGCAGGAGCGGTAGGGACCGGTAGTAGGTCACGTCTGGCAGGCCCAACACCACCCCCACACCCAGGCAAACCCCCAGGTAGAGTACAGCGCTATTGAGCAGCGCTGTACTCTGTGCGGTCGTCTCTTCTCTGGCTAGCCCACTCAGCCGCAGGCCCTGAGCGGTCCAGACCGCAGCCAGCAGCAGTAGCCCCCAGGCAAACTGCACCGCCCAGGCCAATCCTGGCACAGGCGGTGCATACGCTACGGCGACCATGCCAGCGCCCGTCCCCAGGTACAGCCATAGACTCTGAGCCACGGCCCCGGAGAGCGCCGGAGGCGTCCATTCGTCCTCTGCACCCTCGGCCTGGCGGCGACGAAACAACGGCGTTGGGAGCACACACGGAGCTGCGAAAGCACCGACCATGACCAGGAGAGCCGTGGCGAACGCTACCCAGCCGGGCTGCGCCTGCGCCACGCTCCAGGTTGCCACACTCACCATGGCGACGACTAACACGCGATAGCCTACCAGCGCGAGCGTGGTCGCCCGCTGCCGCCAGGCCCATCGACTTGCGGCCCACAGCCCCATCCAGGCGGGGAGACTCCCCACGAAGTACCAGGGATAGGGTAGATGGTGTAGCATGACCTCATGGTATAACCAGCCGGCACATCCTAGCAGGAGATACAGCGGTGGCAGGGTCGCATATTGCCAGGTCACGAAGCCATACAGCACTACCGCCAGGATCAGCGTGCAGAGCAGCGCCAGGGGCGTCGTGACCGCCAGGAGGAGTGCGATGATCGACAACCCATACAGACCAAAACTGAGGTGCGACAGCATCGCCACCTGCTGCCGCCATTGCTTGAGATGTGCGTCCACATAGAACAACAGACCGCACACGACGATGAGGAGCGGACCGTAGTATCCCGACGGCAGCACGGGGGCTTCCTGATACCCCCAGGTGACATGGACAAACGACACCAGGGTCGCATACACCAGGGTGCCAGCCGTGTAGTAGGCCAGTTTGCGGCGTTCAATAAAGATAGCGTGCAACCAATCCTGGGTAAACAAGACAACACCGTACGCCAGTATGGCGAGCAATATGCCATGACACACCACCAGCAGTGGCCAGAAGGGGAGATGGGCAAGGACGGGCACGACTAACTGTACCGACGCGAGCACCAGAAAGATGCGGGGGTGCTGGCGTTGCAAAGCACGGTCGAGGATTCCGGAGACCAGCGTTGCCGTGACGTACAGTCCTCCCACCCCCAGGCTCACAGCCAGGAGGCCGAGGGTGAGCAGCCCAGGAGACCTCTGTGCGGTCAGGAGCAGACGGACTGCAGCTGCGACATTGAGGG
>Ga0081538_10003933_pt1 | contig 13851 bp, 15 predicted proteins | sample TabmetS5T2R1_FD_71022 | JGI IMG/M metagenome (GOLD analysis project Ga0081538, IMG submission 71022) | Tabebuia heterophylla rhizosphere microbial communities from the University of Puerto Rico - S5T2R1 | ecosystem: Host-associated > Plants > Roots > Rhizosphere ... | reverse complement strand
CGACACCGAGGAGGTGTTCGGGGGCGACTGGTTCCACACGAAGGACGCCGCGACCGTCGACGACGACGGCTACTTCTGGTACGCGGGCCGGGCGGACGACGTGATCATCTCCGCCGGCTACCGCATCGGCCCCTTCGAGGTGGAATCCGCCTGCGTGGAGCACCCGGCGGTGAAGGAGGCCGCCGCCGTGGCCTCGCCAGACGCACGACGCGGCAACATCGTGAAGGCGTTCATCGTGGTGTCCGGCGGGCACGAACCCTCGGACGAGCTGGCCGAGGAGATCAAGCGCCACGTGCGCGAGCGTCACTCGGCCTACGCCTACCCGCGCGAGATCGAGTTCGTGGACGACCTGCCCAAGACGCTGACCGGCAAGATCCGCCGGGTGGAGCTACGCGAGCGGGAGCGCGAGCGCAAGGGGGCCGACGCGCCGGTGTAGCTCGATCAGGTCAGACGATCGGCAGCAGCGGGATGTCCCAGCGGATCGCCGCGAACACGAACGCGGCGACGGCAAGGGCGGCCACCACCCCGGCGAGCACCCGCTGCATCGTGCTCGTCTGCTCGGCGCGGATGGCCGCCATGTCGGCCCAGATGATCGCCCGCTCCAGCAGGCGTTCGGCGCGGTCGAACTCGAGGGCGAGGAAGCCGAGCCCGACGAGGATCACGGCGATCCCCGGGCCGGGGACGCCCGGCCCCGACAGGACGATCCCGACGAGCACGATCAGGAAGCCGAGCACGACGACACCGGCCCGATGCAAAGGGTGACGCTGCTTGTGGCGCGCCTTCCGCTCCCTGAGCTTGACCAGCAGCTCGGGAGTGTCGTCGGCGTTCTGTGGCGAGGCCGATTCCTCGGTGGCCATTGAACGAGCTTAGCCCCGCCGGGCTCGTCGACTCGGGAGGCGCGGGCTCGCGCCGCCAGCCGCGCATCAAGAGGGGGTGGGGCGACTTTTGTGTCCGTCTCGACATAAAAGTCGCCCCACCCCCCCACTCACCCCTTGAGATGGAGTCGGTGTCGGGGGGCCCTTCGGCGGCGCCGAGCGGCCGGCGGCACACCCACCGCTACCCCCTTCGCCGAGGGTGCCGAACGTCTCCGCCCAGCCAGTCGTCCAGCGGCAGACAGGCCCCGGCGGCGGCGAGCGAACGGGGATCCGTTGGGGGGAGGCCACTTACGCGCACCCCTGCGAGGCGCTCGATCGTGGCGCGGTTCGAGGACTCGATCGGCGTTGGCTCGCGGGGCCAGGGTGTCATGACCACCGCGGCGACGGCCAACCCGGCCGCCCGGGCGGCCTCGACCGTCAGCAGCGTGTGGTTGATCGTCCCGAGCCCGGTCCCGGCCGCCACGACGACGGGCAGCCCGAGGTCCACCGCCAGGTCGCGCACGAGATAGCCGGGCGTGATCGGGACGAGCAGCCCGCCGACGCCCTCGCACACGAGCGTCCCGGCCCGCTCCCCCGCGGTCCGCGCCGTCTCCACGAGCTGCGCCGGCTCGATCGTCTCACCCGCGAGCTCCGCGGCGAAGTGGGGCGAAAGCGCCGGACCGTAGCGATGAGGTGCCACGTCGGCCGGCGCCTGCCCGGCGCTCGCGGCGACGGCGAGCAGCTCGTGGTCGGCCGGCCAGTCGCCGTCCGGTCCGTCGAGCCCCGTGACCGCGGGCTTGAAGGCCGCGACCCGTTCCCCTCGCGCGGCGAGGGCGGCGCACACCGCGGCGGCCACGATCGACTTGCCGACCTCGGTGCCGGTTCCGGTGACGAAGATGCCTCGCATCAGCCGCGCAGCAGCGCGAGGCGCCACCGACGCACGGCCCAGCAGCTCCGCGACGGACGCACCGGACGGTTCGGGCCGGCCCTCCCACAATGGACGACAGGCGGGCGGCGGCAGGCGAAACGGCCGGCGCGCAACGCTAGCGTTCGCTCCGCTCGGCGGGGAGCACTACGCGGCGTCGCGAAGGGCGTCGAAAACGCGCGGGCGGCCGAGCTCGCGCTCGGCGTCCTCGGCGGCGGCGTCGGGCGCCGCGCCTGCGACGGCGGCGGCGAGCACGGCGGCCGCCTCGCGCAGCTCGGACTTGGTGTGCGACGCCATCACCGCCAGCCGCAGGCGGGATGTGCCGGCGGGGACGGTCGGCGGGCGAATCGCCTGGGCGAATACCCCGCGCTCGAGCGACCGCTCGCTCGCCCTGACTGCGTCGGCGGCGTCGCCGACGATCAGCGGCACGATCGGGGTGTCGCCGCCCGGCACCGGCAGGCCGCTTTCGTCGAGCGACTGCCGCAGCACCGCGCCATTGCGCCGGAGCTTCTCGACGCGCCGCGGCTGCTCGCGGAGCAACTCGAGTGCCGCCATCGCCGCGGCGACGGCCGGCGGAGGCAGCGCCGTCGAGAAGATCAGCGTGCGCGCGGTGTTGACCAGGTACTTGGCCAGCTGCTGGTCGCAGCAGACGTAGGCCCCGTAGGAGCCGAGCGCCTTGCCGAGCGTGCCGACGATCAAATCGATCTCGTCCTCGAGCCCGACGTCGGCGACGGCGCCCCGGCCGCCGGGACCGAGCACGCCGGTCCCGTGCGCCTCGTCGACCATCACCCTGGCGTCGTGCCGCTGGGCGAGCTCGACGATCTCGGCCAGCGGCGCCACGTCGCCGTCCATCGAGAAGACGCCGTCGGTGACGATCAGCGACCCCCGGCCCTCCGCCTGGTGCAGACCCCACTCGAGATGGTCGATGTCGAGGTGGCGGTAGACGAAGGTCTCGGCCCGGGCGAGCCGGCAGCCGTCGATGATGCTGGCGTGGTTGAGCGCGTCCGAGAAGACGACGTCTCCCTCGCGGGCGAGCGCCGAGACCACACCCGCGTTCGCCAGGTAGCCCGAGCCAAAGAGGAGGCACGCGTCGGAGCCCTCGAAGTCCGCAAGCTGCTCCTCCAGGCGGCGGTGGATCGTCATGTTCCCCGACACCAGCCGCGATGCGCCGGCGCTGGCTCCGTAGCGCATCGCCGCCTCGGCCGCCGCCTCGCGCACGCGGGGGTGGTCCGCAAGCCCGAGGTAGTTGTTCGAGCACAGCAGCAACACGGGTTTCCCGTCGAGCAGCACGCGCGGGCCCTGCGGGCCCGAGACGCAGCGCATGCGGCGGTAGAGCCCACGGTTCCTGATCTCGGCCAGGCGATCCTCGATCTCGACGCTCACTACGGCTCCACGTGGACGATTTCCGGGTAGGTGTTCGCCGCCCCGTCCGGCCGGGGCGGCACCGACGACTTCTTGCGGTGGCGCAGCTGGGTCGACGGGTCCCAGAAGCCGGCCTCCGACCGGCTGTCGATCAGCGCGTCGACGGGCGTGCGCGGCGACTCGCCCGACAGCCAGCCGGAGCGGTTGTCGGGGCGCGGATTGGCCCCGTTGTCCGGCTGCCGCGCCACGTTCAGGCCGAGCTCCTCGAACATCTCGCGGTCCTGCTCGGGCTCCGAGCCCAGCGTGGTCAGGAAGTTGCCCATCATCACGCCGTTCAGGCCGGCCCTGACCGCCAGCCGCTGGACATCGCCCACACCCAGGTTCTCGTTGCGGCCGCCGCAGAGGCGAAACAGCGCGTCGGGAATGATCAGCCGGAAGATCGCCACCCACTTGACCGCCTCGAGCGGATCCATCAGCTCCCGGTCGCCGAACTTCGTTCCGGGGCGCGGGTTGAGCAGGTTGATCGGCACCGAGGTCGGGTTCAGCTCCGCGAGCTGGAACGCCATCTCCACGCGCTGCTCACGCGTCTCGCCGAGGTTGAGGATCCCGCCCACGCAGGTCTCGAGGCCGGCGTCGCGCACCGCGTCGATCGTGCGCAGGCGGCCCTCGTAGCGCACGGTGGTGGAGACCTCCGGGTAGTAGCTCTCGGCGGTCTCCACGTTGTGGTGGACGCGCTGGATCCCCGCCTCCTTGAGAGCCTGTGCGCGCGCCGCGGACATGTGCCCGATCGACGCGCAGCGCTTCAAGTTCGTGTGCTCGGCCACCAGCCGAGCGCCGGCGAGGACGTTCTCGAAGTCCCGCTTCGACAGGCCCTGTCCCTGGGTGACCATGCAGAACCGGTGCGCCCCCGCCGCCTCGGCCGCGCGGGCGTGCTCGAGGATCTGCTCGGGACTCATCATCGCGTGCATCGGCGTGTCGGCCTCGGCGAACCGCGACTGCGCGCAGAAGCCGCAGTCCTCGGCGCAGCCGCCGGACTTCGCGTTCACGAGGGAGCACATGTCGGTGGAATCGCCGAAGCGGTCGAGCCGCACCCGCCACGCGCGCTCCACCAGGGCTTCGATCCCGGCGCGATCCTCGATCTCGCCCAGTCGCAGCGCCTCTTCACGGGAGATGAGCGACGGCACTGGGCGTCACGGTAGGCGGCGCCCCGGACGGATCAGAGCCGCACGACGACCTCGTCGAACGGCTTCCGATCGGCAGCCTCGATCCACTCCTCCGCGGAGCGCGACTCCGGGTCCCGCCGCGCCCGCGCCGGATATCCGAACGTGAGGACGATGGTCGGCTCCTCCCCCTCGGACAGCTCGAGGGCCTGGCCGGCGGCCGCCCGATCCGGCATTCCGTTCGGACACGCGCCGACCCCCTCGTTCCAAGCGGCGAGGAGCATGTTCTGGGACGCGCGCCCGGCGTCCAAAGACGCCGGACCCTTCCCCGACACGACTACGGCCACGGCGAACGCGCAACCGCGGACGTTGCCCGGCTCGTAGACCAGCTGCGCGAGCCGCTCGAGCCGCCCACGGTCCGTCACCCAAACGAAGCGCCACGGCTGGCGGTTCGCGGCGCTGCCCGACACTCGCCCGGCGTCGACGATCCTCCGCTGGACCTCCTCCGCAACCGGCCGATCCGAGTATCTGCGCACCTCGCGCCGGCTGGCGATGGCGAGGTAGGCGTCCACGGACGGCAGCCTAACGGCCCCGCCACACGGGCCGGCGCTTCTCCGCGAACGCGCGCACGCCCTCGCGGAAGTCCTCGGAGCGGAAGCAGGACTCGCGCAGGTCGATCAGCTCCCGCTCGAGCTCGGGTGAGAGCGTGTGAGCCCGCAGCGCGCGGAGAATGCGCTTGTTGCCCGCGAGCGAGAGCGGGGCGTTTGCGGCGATCTCCGCCGCCAGCTCGAGGACGCGGTCCTCGAGCTCGTCCGCTTCCACTACCTCGTTCACGAGGCCCATGCGCTCGGCGCGCTCGGACTCCACGTTGCGACCGACGTAGAAGAGCTCGGCCGTGTTGGCGGGCCCGCACGCCTCCATGAACTTGAGCAGGCCGGTATGCGAGTAGATCAACCCGAGCTTCGCCGGGGGCATGCCGAGCTTGACGCCGCGCGCGGCGATCCGGATGTCACAGGTCAGCGCGAGCTCGAGCCCGCCGCCGATGGCGTGACCGTTGATCTGGCCGATGACCGGGTAGCGGTAGGCCTCGAGGGCCTCGATCGCGTCGTGAAACGGATGCGCGACGAGCTGCTCCGCCGTCTCCTCGAACCCGCCCTCCTCGAGGTTGCCGATGTCATACCCCGCCGAGAAGACCGGGCCCGAGCCGCTGACCACCAGGCAGCGGGCGTCGAGCGTTCGCGCGTGGGCGGCCAGCGCATCGAGGAGCTCGTGGTCGAGGGCTCCGCGGCGCTCGGGGTTCGAGATGGTGAGCCGTACGACGCCTGCGGCCGGCTCGTCCAGTCGGAGCTTGTCCGTCATTGCGCAAGCACCCGGCTCGGCCGGGTGCGCAGCGTCCGCCTCACTCCAGGACGACGAGCGTGTCGCCCTCGGACACCGACTGGCCCTCCTCGCAGACGATCTCCTTGACGACGCCCTCGTCCTCCGCCTCGACCGGCATCTCCATCTTCATCGACTCGAGGATCACGAGCGTGTCGCCCTCCTCGACCTCCTGGCCGATCTCACACTCGATCTTCCAGACCGTTCCTGTGATGTGAGCCTCGACGTCGGGCAAGTGGGTTCCTCCTGGCTCCGGTTAGCGGACGGGCACGATACCGAGAGCGCCAGGGCACACCCGGAGGCAGCCGCTAGGAGGCGAGCTTGTCGCTCTTTGAGGAGATGTCTCCGGGCGCTGTGACCGTGGCCCAGTTCTCGAGGAACGGCCGGTGACCCCGCGCCCGTGCCAGCGGGCCGAGGAGACGGCACAGCACCCGCTGCACCGGCCAGGGCGGGCTGGTCAGCCGCAGGGTATCCGCGTAGGCGGGGATCATCACCACCCGCTGGAGCAGGCTCGGAATACCGTGCGCATCGGTCTGCCCGGCCGCGGCCAGGGCGCACAGCGCGAGCAGCAGCCGCTCCGTCGACTCGAGCCCCGGCCGCTGCTCGAAGCGGAAGTGCAGCGTGTCGCCTCCGGCGTTCCAGAGCTGATGCGGCGCCCCCGGCGGCGCGAGCAGCCGCTCGCCGGGCAGCGCCACCCGCACCTCGCCGTAGAGCTTGAAGCCCGCCAGGCCCTTCAAGACGGTGACCGCCGTCTCCTGCCGCGGATGCACCCGCTCGGGCTGCCGCGGGTGGTCGGGCGGCAGGAAGCGCTCGACCTCGAGCCGCTCGCCGCCGCTCTCGCCGGCCGTCACCCGGACCACGAAGCGTTCGCCGGTTACCGGGTTGACGATCGTGTCTCCGCTTCGCAGCACGCGTCGAGCCTGGCGCTTCCCCTGCCGTTACGGGGTGACATGCGTCACATCCGATCGCGTAACGAACGGCCGCGGCCGGGGGTAGAAGGGCGCGGGTGAAGGAACAGGTCTACAAGGATCCCCGGCCGGCGGAGCACTTCAAGCGCTTTCACGAGCGCACACGCGCCAAGCGGCCCGACTGGGTGTACGACCTGGTGCGGCTGGTGCTGACGCCGTACCTCCTGCTCTTCTACCGCGCCCGCTGTATCGACTCGCCGAACGTCCCGGCGGACGGCCCGGCGATCATCGCGCCGAACCACTTCTCCTTCCTGGATCACTTCTTCGTGGGCGTCTATCTGCGGCGCAAGGTGCAGTTCATGGCCAAGTCGCAGCTGTTCAAGCGCCCGCTTCAGTTCATCTTCGACCACGGAGGCGTGTTCCCCGTCCGACGGGGGCACCACGACGACGAGGCCTTCAAGACCGCCCGGGCGGTGCTCGCACGCGGCGACATCGTCGTGATGTACGCGGAGGCAGGCCGCTCGCGGACCGGCGAGCTCGGCAAGCCGCGGCACGGCATGGGGCGGCTGGCGCTCGAGTCCGGCGTGCCGGTGGTGCCGACCGCGATCACGGGCACCGAGAAGGCGCGCAACTGGAAGCGGCTCCAGTTTCCGAAGGTGACCGTCCAGTTCGGCAAGCCTCTTCGCTTCGAGGCCGTTGAGCACCCCTCCCGCGAGCGGGCGCAGGCGGCCTCGGAGGTGGTCTTCGACCGCGTCCGCGTGCTTCACGGGCGGCTAAGCCGCGAGGGCCGCCGCAGCGTCGTGAAGGCGGCTCGAGACGCCCGCCGCGCCGCCGAGGCGGCGGCCCGCCGTCCGGTGGACGCCTAGCGCTCCGAGCTCAGAGCCGCTCGCGCAGCTCGCGCCGCAGGATCTTGCCGCTGGGTGAGCAGGGGATCTCCTCGATCCGCTCTACGCGCCGGATGCGTTTGTGCGGCGCCACGCGCTCGGCCACCCAGCTCATCAGCTCGTCGTCCGAGACCTCCTCGCTCGCCACGATGAAGGCGGTGGGGAGCTCGCCGGCCTCCTCGTCGGGCGCTCCGATCACCCCGGCGGCGGCTACCGCGGGATGCGTGCAGAGGAGCGCCTCCAGCTCGGCGGGCGCCACCTGGTGGGCCTTGTACTTGATCAGCTCCTTGATGCGGTCGGTGATGAAAACGCGGCCGTCGGCGTCCACCCGGCCTATGTCACCGCTGTGTAGCCAGCCGTCCGCGTCGATCGTCTCCGCGGTGGCGTCGGGCCTGCCCAGGTAGCCGTCCATCAGCTGCGGGCCCCGAATCCAGATCTCGCCAGTCCCGCCGGCCCCGAGGTCCTCCCCTGACTCCGGTTGGACAACCCGAACCTCGGTGCCCGCCACGAGGATGCCCGCCTGGCCGGACACGTGGAGCTCGGGCTCGGCCACCATCGGGATCGCGATCGATGCCGTCGCCTCCGTCATTCCGTAGCCCTGGCGGAAGAAGCACCCCAGGCGCTCGGCACACTCGTCCTCGACCTCCTTGCCGAGCGGAGCCGCGCCGCAACCGATGTAGCGGAGGCTGGACAGGTCGTAGCGGTCCACGACGGGGTGGCGGGCGAGCGCGAGGGCGATTGGCGGGACGATGATGGTCCCGGTGGCGCGGTGGTCTTGAATCGCCTGCAGGAAGGCCTCCAGGTCGAAGCGGGGGAGCGACACGACCGTGGCGCCGGCGGAGAGGCCGGTGTTCAAGAGGACGGTGAAGCCGAGCGCGTGGAAGTAGGGTGCCACGGCGACGAGCGTGTCTTCCTCACCACAGTCGAGCGCGATCGCCGTCTGCATCAGGTTCGCGACGATCGCTCGATGGGACAGCTGGACCCCCTTCGGCACCCCGGTCGTGCCGCTCGAGTAGAGGAGGGCTGCCGTGTCGCCCGGGTCGATCTGGACCGCGGGCGGGTCCTCGCCGTGCTCGAGTAGCGCCCCGAAGGGCGTAGCCCCGTCCGTCTCTCCGATCACGTACAGCTCGCGGCAGCGCGCCTCCGCCGCGGCCTGCCGGGCGTGCTCGAGAAACGGTGGGACGGTGACGATCCCCCGAGCTCTCGAATCGGTGAGCTGTGTCGCGAGCTCGGCCGGCGTGTAGAGCGGGTTGGCCGTGGTGACGACGCCTCCCACCGACATCACGGCGTGGGCGGCTACCGCGTACTCGGGCAGGTTGGGCGCGTAGATCGCCAGCACGTCCCCCTGCCGGAAGCCGCGGGCGGCCAGACCGGTGGCGGCGCGCCGTACGAGCGGCGCGAGCTCCGCGTAGGCGATCGCGCGGCCGCTCGAAGCGTCGATCAGCGCGGGCTTGTCCCCGAGCTCGGGCGAGTGGCGGAGCGCGAACGAGGCGAGGTCCGTTTCGGGGATCGGCGGTAGCTCAAAGGGGCTGCGCACGATCGACTCGAGCGCCTGCATGGTCATCCGATTCTCTCCTCATCAGCGTGTCCGAGTATGCGGACGACCGGCACGGCAGGTTTATTCCGCCAGTGGGGACTCGGCCCTGACACCCTGAGGAGGGTGTATCGCCTCGCGCTGCTGACAGGGTTGCTCGTGGCCGGCGTCGCCCTGGCAGCCTTCGCATTGCTCGGCGGGGACGACCCGGCCGAGTTCTCAGAGCTGCCGCTCGACTCCGACCCATTTGCCTACGAGGCTGGTCGCGACCCCGAGCTCGAGGCTCGCGCCGCGGCGGGGCACAGCCACGTGATCTACGCTCTCAGCCCGGGCGGCGTGGCGGCCACTGCCCGGCGGGTGCAGCGCTACCGGCCAAAGATCGAGGCGGTGGCCGAGGACGTGGGGGTCGACGCCGACGTGCTCGAGGGCATGGTCTTCCTCGAGAGCGCCGGGCGGCCCGAGGTGACCGCGAGCGATGACCTGGAGGGTGCGGTCGGGCTCACCCAGATCCTCGCGCAGACCGGCACGGTACTGCTCGGGATGCGGGTGGACGTGGAGGCCAGCGAGCGCCTCACCCACAGGATCCGACGGGCCGAGCGGCGGGGCCACCTGGGCGAGGCGGAGCGGATGCGAGCGCGCCGACGCGAGGTCGACGAGCGGTTCGATCCTGAGAAGTCGCTCGACGCGACCGGCCGCTACCTGCGGCTCGCACTCGACAGCTTCGGGCGCGAGGACCTCGCGGTCGTCTCCTACCACATGGGGATCGGCAATCTCGAGAACGTGCTCGCCGCCTACGGCGAGGGGGACCCCAGCTACGCCCAGGTCTTCTTCGATGCCACTCCGAGCCGGCACCCGGAGACCTATCGCCTGCTGACGAGCCTCGGCGACGACTCGAAGACCTACCTCTGGCGGGTCTACGCCTCCCGTGAGGCGATGCGGCTCTACCGTGAGAACCCCGGCGAGCTCCGGCGCCTGTCCCGGCTGCAGGCCGCCAAGGCCTCGTCCGAGGAGGTGCTCCACCCGCGCCTCCGGACCGAGGTTTTCGAGGATCCCGACGACCTCGACCGGGCCTACGGCGACGGCGAGCTGTTTCGCCTGGCCGACGGCTCGGCGAGGGTCGGGCTCAGGCCCGCCCGCGGAATGGGCGAGCTGGCGGGGCGACTCGACGCCGACCCTGCGCTCTACCGCGGACTGCGGCCGGAGGCCTATGCGCTCGCCGTCTACCTCGCCGCCGGCGTCCGCGAGGTCGCAGGAACGAGGACGCCGCTGACCGTCACGAGCACGGTCCGCGACCTCGACTACCAGCGCCTGCTCGCCCGGCGGAACCCGTTCGCCACCCGTGCCTACTCGCTCCACACGACCGGCTTCGCCTTCGACATCCGCCGCCGATACGCGAGCCGCGCACAGGCCGCTGCCTTCCAGTTCATGCTCGACCGTTTGCAGGCGCTCAACCTGATCGCCTGGGTGCGCGAGCCCGGGTCGATCCACATCACCGTGTCGAGCGAGGCGCGGAAGCTGGTTCCGTAGAGCACTCAGTCGTACACCGCCTCGAGCTCCTCCCAGGCGTTCCAGTCGTGACCCGGGATGATCAGCGCGTCGGGTGTGTCCTGCGCGTACCGGCGGATCTCGCGCAGCGATCGTTCGGAGAGGTGGTCGTCGGCCGTGCGGTGGCTGAGCCGCATCTCGTCGAGGTTGCGCCGCAGGTAGACGGCGTCTGCCGCGACCAGCGCCTCGCGCCTACGCAGACGCAGCACGACAGAGAGATGACCCGGTGTGTGGCCGGGCGTGTAGACGCAGCGCACGCTCCCGTCGCCGAACAGATCGAGGGAGCGCCCGAAGGTCGCGAACGACTCCACGTCGGGACCCTCGAAGTCGAGCAGGCGGTAGTCGAAGGCGTAGTCGAACTGGCGCTTCACGTAGCCGTGGAGCGCGCCCTGGCTCGTCGCGGCGGCCCACTCGGCCTTGCTCACGACGAAGGTGGCGCCGGGGAACTCCGAGATCGCACTCGCATGATCGGGGTGTAGGTGGGTCATCACCACCGCCTTCACCTGCGCCGGCTCGATGCCCTTGCGCCGCAGCTGGGCGGTCGCGGCCTGCCCGGGATCCATCTCAATGTCCTTGAAGAGCGTCGACTGGATGCGACCGAGGTTCTTCCTCGGGTCCACGGCGACGGAGGGATGCAAGCCGGTGTCGATGAGCACGGCGCCGGCGCCGGGGTGCTCGAGGAGGAATGCCGGTACAGGCACCTCGAGCCAGTCTCTCCTCGGGACCCCCAGGCCGAGAGCCCATCGCCAGGCCAGGCGACCGTCCTGGCGCAGGAACCACGCCTCCGGGCCGATCATCCGCCCGGTGAGCAGTGGGTGGAGGCGCACGCTGGCGCCCTCACGGCCGCCGGGAAGGGGCAGCTCGGCGGGCCGTGGCTCGGCGGCGGTCCCCATTACGCGGCTAGGCTAACTCCTCCCAGAACCCGATCCACATGCGCGCGGCGCGGATGCCGGCCTCGAGGGCGAGCCGTGGGCCGCGCGGCACCTCGGCCGGCATCTCCTCGCGGATGCGTTCGTACTCGGCGAGCTCGCGCCGATGGGCCTCGACCTGCACCGTCGCCAGCTGCTTTGGATCCGCCCCGAAGAAGAGCTTGAGCAGGGCGAGGTCCCGCAGCTCCGACAGCGCGTCTGGGGGCTCGGCGCGCCAGTCCCGGACGGCCTGCTGTCCCTTTTTCGTGATCCGATACAGCTTGCGCCGCCGCCCGCCCTCCTCGCGCTCCTCCGTCACGTACCCCCCGCGCGCGAGGCGCTCCGGCTCGGTGTAGAGCTGGGCGTGCTGGAGCGACCAGAAGTAGCCGACCGAGCCGGCCACGATCTGCTTGAGCCGGTAGGGCGTCGCCTCGCCGACCAGCCCGAGAAGCCCGAGCACGATGTACGAGGTCGGCGTAAGCCTCGGTTCTTGCACTAGTCCAGAATAGACGGTATCTTGTGGACCATGACGGACACGATATCGCTGCAGACGGACGTTCGGCTGGGGTTCACGAGCCTCGAGGAGGAGACCGCGGTCGACCGGCTCCCCGTGAGCGGGGAGGTCCCCGCCTGGCTCACTGGCGCGCTCGTGCGCGTGACCCCGGCCCTGTTCGAGGTCGGCGGTCGCCGACTCGCTCACTGGTTTGACGGGGTGGCCATGCTTAACCGCTTCGGGTTCGCGGACGGGCGGGTGTCGTACAGGAATCGCTTCCTCGACAGCGTCGCCCACCGGGACGCGAAGGCGGGCGAATGGCGCCACCGGGGCTTCGCCACCGATCCCTGCCGCTCGATCTTCAAGCGCGTGCAGTCGCTCTTCTCGCCCGACTTCACGGACAACCCGAACGTCAACCTGGCGCGGATCGGCGAGCGCTACATCGCGATGACCGAGACACCGATGCCGATCGAGTTCGACCCCGAGACCCTCGACACGCTCGGCCGTCTCCACTACCACGACACGCTGAAGGCCCATGCAACCACCGCGCACCCGCATCACGATCCGAAGCGCGAGGAGCTCGTGAACTACTTCGCGCGCTTCTCGCGCGTGAGCGAGTACGTGCTCTACGGCCTCCCGCCCGGTGACTCGGCGCGCCGTGTAATCGCCAGGCTGCCCGTCAAGGAGCCGGCGTACATGCACGCCTTCGGCATGAGCGGGCGGCACCTGATCCTGGCCGAGTACCCGCTGCGCGTGAACCCGGCGCGGGTGGCACTCTCCGGCAAGCCGTTCATCGAGAACTACCGCTGGCGACCTGAGGAGGGCACCCGCTTCCAGGTGATCGACCGCGAGACGGGAGCACTGCGGGGGACGTACGAGACCGACGCGTTCTTCTGCTTCCACCACGTGAACGCGTTCGAGCGCGGCGAGTCCGAGCTGGTGCTCGACCTCGTTGCGTACGAGGACCCGGGGGTCATCGACGCCCTCTACCTCGTCTCCGAGGGAACGAAGGGCAGCCTGCCGCCGACCGAGCTGCGCCGCTACGTGATCGACCTCGACGCCGGCACCGTCCGCTCCGAGGCGCTCGCCGACCGCACGGTGGAGCTGCCGCGGATCGACTACGCCCCTCGCAACGCAAGCGACTATGCCTATGCCTACTTCACCGGCTCGGGCTCCGGCTGGCTCGACAGCCTGGTGAAGATCGACGTTCGCGACGGAACGCGGCGCGAGTGGAGCGCCCCGGACTGCTACCCCGGAGAGCCGATTTTCGTGCGCCGACCGGGTGACGAGGCGGAGGATGGCGGGGTGGTCCTCTCCGTCGTGCTCGACGCCACGGCGGGCCGCTCGTTCCTGCTCGTGCTCGACGCCGGCTCGTTCGAGGAGCTGGCCCGGGCGGATGCGCCGCACCACATCCCGTTCGGCTTCCACGGCCAGTACCTGCGATGAGCGAGCTCGACCTGAGGGCCTCGGATGGCGACCGCGAGCGGGCGATCGACGATTTGCGCGCGCACGCCGCGGCTGGGCGCCTGACCGTGGAGGAGCTCGAGGAACGCGTGCAGCGGGCGCTGGGCGCACGAACGCTCGCCGAGCTCGTCGAGCTCACCCGCGACCTGCCGGACCGCGCGTCGACGACCGCTCCCGGTCCGTCACACCGGCGCCGCTCGGCACGGCGCGAGGTGCGCACCTTCCTGGCCGTGATGGTCCTGCTCGTCGCGATCTGGGCCGTCACCGGCGCCGGCCACCCCTGGCCGCTGTGGCCGCTGCTCGGCTGGGGGTTCTTCGTGCTCCGCCCGCGGAAGCATCTACCAGTAGAGGCCGCGAGGGGTCGGCGTCGGAGTTGCGGCGCCGCGCTTGCTCGCCGGGCCCACCCGGGCCCGTGCGGGCGAGGGGCTGGTTAGGGG
>Ga0081538_10003932_pt1 | contig 13851 bp, 11 predicted proteins | sample TabmetS5T2R1_FD_71022 | JGI IMG/M metagenome (GOLD analysis project Ga0081538, IMG submission 71022) | Tabebuia heterophylla rhizosphere microbial communities from the University of Puerto Rico - S5T2R1 | ecosystem: Host-associated > Plants > Roots > Rhizosphere ... | reverse complement strand
GTGGATCGCGGTGGCGGTGCTCCTCCCCCGGAGCCTCCCCCTACCCAGCCACGCCACGTGGCTCATCGCGGCGATCGCGATCGCCGTGGCGGTCGGGCTGTCCCGCATCTACCTGCGCGTGCACTACTGGTCCGACGTCGCAGGGGGATGGGGGCTGTGCGCCGGAATCCTCGGGCTGCTGGCGGCGATTGCCCTGGTCGTCGACTACATCCGCCACAATGGCACGGAGCCCGCACCCGAGCCCGGAGGCTCGGCCGCGGCCCGAGTCAATCGATGACCTTCGACCTCACCAGCACGGAGATCGCCATCGCGCTGGCGGCCGGCATCGTCTGTGCCGGTTACTTCGCCCTGATCGTCATGCCGGCGTGGCGCTGCTACGGCCGCCTGTGGGAGAAGCTCGCGGCGAGCGTGATGACCCTGTTCATCCTGGCGACGCTCCTCGGCATCGGGGCCGCTATCGGGCTCGCCGTCGTCTGGACCTACGACCAGTACGCCTGATGGGCCGCCCACGTGCGCACCGCGGCGGCGGCGCGGAGCCGGCCGCACAGACGCACACCCTCGCCGAGGCGGCCGCCCGGCGGCGCTCCGCGGACCAGGGGCAGCGCTCGTTCCTGGAGGCGCTGGACGAGGTCTCCGATGCGGTGGAGTCGGGCGCCGGCCTGCCGGCGGTGGCCCGCGCCGCGGCGCGGGCGCTCGAGGCGAGCGTCGTGGTGCTCGACTCGTCCAGCAGCGTTCTGGCGGTCGCCTGCGCCTCCTCCGACGACGAGCGCGCGACCATGTCGGGCGCGGACGGCACGGAGACCGTCGACCTGCGCGTGTCCGAGTCGACCGTGGGACGCCTCCGGTACCGGCCGCGGGGACAGCTGCCGCCGGCCGCCCTGCTCAGGTTGGTGGCGAACCTGATCGGTCTCGAGGTCGAGCGCGCCAAGGCCCCCGAGCGGGCGAGCGAGGCGGCGGTCGGGGACTTTCTCGAGGACCTCTTGGGCCGCCGGATCACCGATCGCGACAACATCCGCGCCCGTGCCGCCGAGCTGGGCTGCGACCTGGCCCGGGGGGCGAGCGTGCTCGTGGTCCGGGCGCGCCCACATCAGCCCGAGGACGGCGACTGGCGCGCCCGCGTGCTGACGATCGCCGAACGCGGGGCGCGCGCCGTGGCGCGCGGGACGCTCGCCGCCCTGGCCCGGGCCGGGTGGTCGCGCCACGGCACCGATCAGGTCGACCCGCGCGCCGACCGTGAGCTCGTGATGGTCGTCCCGGCGGGCGATGCCGAGGCCGCCCGTCGCGCGGCCACCGCTGTGCTGCACGAGCTCGAGGCCGGGCTGCGCAACTACACGCTCACAGTCGCTCGCAGCCGCCACACCACCGACCCGGCCGATCTCCACCGGGCCGGCGCCGAGGCTCTGCTCGCCGCGAACGTAGCCGACGCCCGCGGGGTCACCGAGCTCTCGTTTGAGGAGACCGGCGCGTACCGCCTGCTGCTACCCGCCGTGAACGAGGATCCCACCGAGCTGCAGGGGTTCTTCGATGAGACGGTCGCGCCGCTGGTCGCCTACGACGAGCAGTACGAGACCGAGCTCGTGCGCACGCTGGAGACCTTCCTGGACAACAACGGCAACGTGGCGCGGACGGCCGAGCGGCTCTTCACCCACCGCCACACCGTCCGCTACCGCCTGGAGCGGGTGCGTGAGCTGAGCACCCTCGACGTCTCGTCGACCGACGGCCGCGAGCGACTCTCGCTCGGCCTCAAGGTGATGCGGGTCTTGGGCATCGTCCCGCCGGGCGGCCCCGCTCACGAGCGGGGCGCCGAGGCGGGGCGGGTGCCGCGCGGGCGCAAGGACCGCTGAGGAAGCGCCGCCGGGCCCCTGAGACCGCCGCTTAGACTGACAACCGTCCGGGATGGGGTAGTTGGCAGCCCGTCTGGTTTTGGTCCAGAAGGCGGAGGTTCGATTCCTTCTCCCGGAGTCCGCGTCGCGTCCCGCGGCGCTACGCTGCCGGGCCCATGGCCGAGCCCTTCACGGCCCTGATAATGGCCGCCGGACAAGGCACGCGGATGCGGTCGAAGACCCCGAAGGTGCTACACCGCGTCTGCGGCAAGCCCATGGTCGAGTGGGTCATCGATGCCGCGCGTCAGGCGGGGGCGGAGCGGGTGGTTTGCGTGGTGCGCCCCGGCGACCCCGTGGCGGAGGGGCTTCCGGAGGGCGTGCACGTCGCCGAGCAGCGTGAGGGGGAGGGCACGGGCGCGGCCGTGCTCGCCGCGCGCACCGCCGTGGATGCCGGTCCGGTCGTGGTGCTGTCCGGCGACCACCCGCTCGTGACCGCCGGACACATCGAAGGCCTGATGGCCGCGCACCGTGCCACGGGCGCCGGCGCGACGATCCTCACGACCGATCGGTTGGATCCGGCGGGCTACGGGCGGATCGTGCGCGACGCGGGCGGCGGCTTCGCCCGGATCGTCGAGACCAAGTACACGGAGGACGTCCCGCCCGCCGAGCTGGCGATCCGCGAGATCAACCTCGGCACATACGTGTTCGAAGCGCCGGCCCTGTTCGCGGCGCTCGATCGCGTCGGGCTGGAGGGGGGCGAGCGCTACCTCACCGGCGCCCTGGAGCTCCTACACGCCGACGGCGCCCCGATCGCCACCCACCCGACCGCCGACGCCGACATCGCGATCGGCGTCAACGACCGGGTCGGGCTGATGCGGGCGGAGGAGACCGCGCAGCGCCGGATCATCGAGTACCACGCCCGCAACGGCGTCACGTTTCTCCAGCCGCAGAGCACCCGGGTGGAGACCGGCGTCGAGATCGGGGGGGACACCACGATCGCACCCGGCACGTGCCTCGAGGGGGCGACCGTAATCGGGTCCGGCTGCGAGATCGGACCGCACACGAGGCTGCGCGACACCCGCGCCGGGGACGGCGCGACGATCGTCCACTCCCACCTCGTCGAGTCCGAGGTCGGCCGCGACGTGACCGTCGGCCCGTTCGCCTACCTGCGTCCGGGCACGGTCGTGGAAGCCGAGGCCAAGATCGGCCGGTTCGTGGAGATCAAGAACTCCCGGATCGGCGCCGGCGCGAAGGTGCCGCATCTGTCCTACGTCGGTGACGCCGACGTCGGGGAGCGCGCGAACCTCGGGGCGAGCACGATCACCGCGAACTACGACGGCCGAGCCAAGCACCGCACCAAGCTCGGAAAGAGCGTGAAGACGGGCGTCCATACGTCCCTCGTGGCCCCCGTGGACGTCGGCGATCGAGCGTACACTGGGGCGGGTTCGGTGATCACCGGGGATGTCCCGGAGGGGGCGCTCGGGATCGCCCGGGCGAAGCAGAGGAACGTCGAGCGATACGCAGACCGCGTGGAAGGGGACGCGAAGTGAGCAAGCCTCTCGCGACCGCCACCGCGTCCATGCCGCGGACGAGCATCCCGGCGGGGTACGAGAAGCGGCTCATGGTCGCCGCGGGGCGCGCGAGCCTCGAGCTGGGCGCGAAGATCGCCGACCGTCTCGGGGTGGCGCTCACCGACGCCGGCCTCAAGACCTTCGCTGACGGCGAGGTCTACTGCCGCTATCGGGAGTCGATCCGCGGCGCGGACCTGTTCATCGTGCAGTCGATCGCCGGCTCCCAGCGCGAGGGGCTCACCGTCAACGACGCGCTCTGGGAGCTGCTGCTGATGGTCCACGCGGCCAAGCACGCCTCGGCCCACCGGATCATCGCGGTGACCCCGTGGTACGGCTACTCGCGCCAGGACAAGAAGTCGGCGCCGCGGGAGCCGATCTCCGCCCGCCTCGTGGCCGAGACGCTCGAGGTCGCCGGCATGGACAGGCTGGTGACGATGGACCTGCACGCCGGCCAGATCCAGGGCTTCTTCTCGAAGCCGGTGGACCACATGACCGGGATGCCGATCCTCACGCAGTTCGTCCTCGACCGCCTGGCCACCGAGGAGCTCGTCATCATCGCCCCCGACGCCGGGCGGGTGAAGCTGGTCCGAAAGTTCGCCCAGAAGGTCGGCGCCCCCTACGCGCTGCTGGAGAAGGAGCGCCCGGCGCAGCAGGTCGCCGAGATCGGCTACGTGATCGGCGACGTGAAGGGCAAGACGGCCGTCATCGTGGACGACATCATCGCCACCGGCGGCACGCTGGCCGCGGCGGCCCAGACGGTGCTCGACGAGGGTGCCGAGCGAGTCTACGCCGTGGCTACCCACGGCCTCTTCTCCGGCAACGCCTACGAGGCGCTGGCCGCCTCGCCGCTCGCGGGGATCGTGGTCACCGACACCGTCCCGCTGCCGGAGGGGGCGCCGCCGATCATCCGCCAGCTCACCTGCGCGGACGTCCTCGAGGACTCGATCCGCCGCATCTTCATCGACGACTCGGTCTCCGAGATCTTCGCCGGCGAGAACCAGCTGTTCTAGGGACGCAACTCTCGAGCCGCCGCGCTACGTCCGCCGGGCCGCGAAGCGGCGCGCGTGGCGCTCGCCGCGGGACTCGAAGTAGTTCCACTCGAGCTCGCCCAGGTCCGTGGCCGGCGGATCGGCGAACCACCATTCGCGCCCGATGCGGTACCAGTTGCCGGTCGCGCGCAGCTGGCCAAGGACGGCCAGCACGCCGGACTCCATCCGCCTTCCCATCAGCTCGTTGGCGGGGAGGTTCTCCCGGCGCATCAGGCGGTAGAAGGAGGAGCGCGGGTCCGACACCGCGGCGATCGCCTCCATGACGCGGGCGGAGTCGACGGTCACCTCGCGGTCCTCCATGTACCAGCCGCCGACCGCCCGGACGTGCTCCATGAGCTGCTCGGCGTCGACCTTGCGCGGCTCGCTCAGGAAACCCAGGTCGTGCAGCGCGACCCGGAGCTCCTCCGGGTCGTCGTCGAAGATCGCCTCCAGCGCGGCGATCTCCAGCTCGATCTGCTCCTTGTCGAGGTGCTTCGTCATGCCGAAGTCGAGGAACGCGACCCGTCCGTGGTCCATCAGCACGTAGTTGCCGGGATGGGCGTCGGCGTTGAAGTGCTGCAGGTGGTAGATCGAGCCGAAGCAGAAGCGGAACACGATCTCGCCGAACCGGTTGCGCTCGGGCTGGGCGAGCCCGCGCACCTCCTCGAAGCCGAGGCCGTCCACCCACTCGCTGACGAGCACCCGCGTGGTCGACAGGCGGGTGAGCACATCGGGCACGTAGATGAAGGGATGGCCGCGGTAGCCGCGGGCGAAGGCGCGCTGGTTCTGGGCCTCGAGCTCGTAGTCGAGCTCCTCCAGCACCCGTTCCTTCAGCTCGTCGGCGGCCGCCTTCGCATCCAGGCCCGGCGCCAGCGCCTTCGCCATCCGCAGGATGAGTCCGGCGTTCTGCATATCGGCGGCGATCGCGTCTGCCACGCCCGGGTACTGCACCTTCACGGCCACCCGCCGGCCGTCCGGAAGCACCGCCTTGTGCACCTGGCCGATCGAGGCCGCCGCGGCCGCCTCCTGCTCGAAGTCCTCGAACAGGTCCTCGACCGGCTCCTCCCACTCCTCGTCGAGGACCGAGCGGACCCTCTTCCAGGGCATCGGCGGCGCCGTGGTGCGCAGCGTGGCCAGCTGCTCCTGATAGAGGTCGCGGTACTCCGGCGGCAGGAACTCGGTATCGATGAAGGAGGCCAGCTGGCCGATCTTCATCGCGGCGCCCTTCATCCGGCCGAGCGTCTCGACCATGCGCTCGGCGGCCTCCAGGTGCCGCCGCTCGAGCGCCTCCGCGGCGTCGTCGGGCGAGCGGGCGATGTTGGCGGCGCGGGTGCCGGCGTACCGCGCGCCCTGGCGGCCGACCACCGAGCCGACCTGAGCCGTGCGCCGGATTCTCCCGGTGGGAATCGCGTTGTCGTCGTCGGGCGCCACGCCGCCAGGATAAGCCCGTGCCGCCGCGGCGGAGGCCCGTCGCCGCCCCGCTACACTGGCGAGCCGTCATGGCGGACAACCGGCGACCCACTCTTCGGGCCGAGGATCGGCCCGAGCGCGGCACCCGGGCCACGAGGCGGCTGCGCCGCCAGGGCTTCGTGCCGGGCGTGGTCTACGGCGGTCGGGAGGGCGGGTGCACGTCGTTCAAGGTCGACGCGCGCGTGCTTCGCCAGGTGCTGGTCGACGGCTCCGCCCTCATCGATCTGAAGGTCGGCGGCGACAGCGTGCGCCCGGTGATCGTCAAGGACCAGCAGCTCCACCCGGTGCGCGACGAGCCGCTCCACATCGATCTGCTGGAGGTTCGCCTCGACGAGAAGATCGAGGCCCCGGTGGCGGTGCACCTCGCGGGCGTCGAGGACGCGCCGGGGGTGAAGGAGGGCGGGGTCCTCGAGCAGGTGACCCACCAGCTGAACATCGAGGCGCTGCCCACGGACATCCCGGAGGCCGTCGTAGTCGACGTCTCCGGGATGGAGATCGCGGGCACGATGCATCTCTCCGAGATCGATCCGCCCGCGGGCGTGACGTTTCTCGACGACCTCGAGGAGACGCTGATCGCCACGATCGTGGTGCCCACGGAGGTCGAGGAGCCGGAGGAGATCGAGGAAGAGGCCGAGCTGGTCGGCGAGGTGGCGCCCGAGGCCGAGGAGGCTCCGGCCGCCGCCGAGGGCGAGGGCGAGCCCGCGGAGGGCGAGGAGTCCTGAGCCTCTTCCGCCGCGGGCGCGGCGGCGCGCGCGGCCGCGGCGCGAGCGGCGGCGGGGAGGGCGAGGAGCGGCGCGGCGGCGGGAAGGTCGACTGGCTCGTCGTGGGGCTCGGCAATCCGGGTGACCGATACGCGCGCACGCGGCACAACGTCGGCTTCGAGGTGGCGGCCCTGACCGCCGAGCGCTGGGGCCTGCCGAAGGCGCGCAAGCGCTACGCCGGCCTCTACACCGACGGCCGCACCGGGCCCGGCGGCCCGCGCGTCGGGGTGCTCCTCCCGCAGACCTACATGAACGACTCCGGCAGCTCGGTGAGCCCCGCCCGCGGCGACCTGGGCGTGCCGCTCGACCGGGTGGTCGCCGTGCACGACGAGATCGACCTGCCCTTCGGGCGCATCGAGGTGCGCAAGGGGGGCGGCGTGGCCGGCCACAACGGCCTGAAGTCGGTCCGCCAGGGCCTCGGCAGCCCGGACTTTCGCCGCATCAGGGTCGGGGTCGGTCGGCCGGACAGCACCGACCCGGAGATCGTCTCCGCCCACGTCCTCGGCCGCTTCGGCGAGCCCAAGGAGGACGTGCGCGAGCTGGTCGAGCGGGCGGCGGACGAGCTCGACCGGCTCGTGCAGCAGCCGGTCCACTAGACCACGTCCCGGCGTTCCTCCAGCTCCGCGCCGGCCAGGCCTAGCACGACCGCCCAGGCCGTCAGCACCAGCGTGGCGGGGACGGGGTCGAGGGGGTCGTCGACGGGGCCCTCCGTGAGTGCGGCCTGTGCACTGCCGAAGCTGTAGGCGGCGACCTCGGCGGAGACCAGGGCCAGCACCGGCTCGAGCAGGAAGAGGTAGACGAGCGCGCCCACGACCGCGGCGATCTGGTTGCGGACGATCGCGCCGATCGCCACGCCCAGCGCCCCGGACAGCGCCGCCGCGACGACTCCGCGCCCGACCAGCGCGGCGTAGTCGCCGGCGTCGAGCAGCTCGAGGGGCGCGTCGCGAGCGGAGAGCCACGGCACGCCGACCGCCACGGTCACGGCCACCGCGACCAGGCCGAGCACGGCGCCGGTCACGAGATAGGCGACCGCCTTGGCGGCCACCAGCCGGCGCCGGTCCGGCGACGCGAGCAGCGACGCGGTGATCGTGTTGTGGCGATGCTCGCCCGTGGTCGCGACGATGCCGAGCACCAGCAGCAGGGCGGAGACGATGCCGGCGCCGGAGAGCGCCGCCCTCACGTCCTGCTCCGTCCTGAAGTCGCTGGTGGCGAAGCTGGCGGCGTCGACGGCGAGCGTGAGCAGCACCGTCGCCACCAGGAAGCCGAAGGCGGTGCGGGTGGTCCGCAGCTTGAGCAGCTCGGCGGCGATGAGCGCGGTCACGAAGGGGCGGCCTCCTCCCCGGTGAGCTCGAAGAAGACCTCCTCCAGCGATGCCGAGCGCTCGCGCAGCCCGTGGATGGCCACGCCCTCGGCGAGCGCGAGATCGCCGATCGCGGCGGCGTCCGTCCCGGTCACCACCAGCAGGTCGCCCTCGCCCGGCTCGACGCCGAAGCCGCGCTCCCGCAGCGCGCCGGCGAGCCGCTCGGCCCCCGGGCTGCGCACCTCCACCGCGCCCCGGTCGCCGGCCGTGAGCTCGGCCAGTGGTCCCTGAGCCACCACCCTCCCGCGCGCGATCACGATCACCGCGTCGGCCGTCTGCGACACCTCGGCGAGCACGTGACTGGACACGAGCACGGTCCGGCCCCGGGCGGCGTACCAGCGCATGAAGTCGCGCAGCCAGCGGATCCCCTGCGGATCGAGGCCGTTCGCCGGCTCGTCCAGGATCAGAATCCGGGGGTCGCCCAGCAGCGCGGTCGCCAGCGCCAGGCGCTGGCGCATGCCGAGCGAGTACTGCCCCGCGCGGCGGTGAGCGGCATCGGTCAGCGCGACCGTCTCGAGGGTCTCGTCGGCGCGCGACTCGGGAATCCGGGCGGCCCGGGCGACGGCCCGCAGATGGTCGCGCCCGCGGCGGCCGGGGTGGAAGCCCGAGCGCTCGAGCACGGCTCCGACCGTGCGTGCCGGGTCGGCCAGCCCGGCGTAGGGGCGGCCGTCCACCGTCGCGGTGCCGCTCGTCGGCCGGGCCAACCCGAGGATCATCCGCAACGTGGTCGTCTTGCCGGCGCCGTTCGGGCCCAGGAACCCCGTGACCAGACCGGGCTGGACATCGAAGCTGACGTCGTCGACCGCGGTCACGGCGCCGAACCGCTTGGTGAGCGACCGGACCTCGATCACGCTCATCGGGCCGGTCCTACCCCCTCGGGCGCCCGCCGTCACCTGCCGCGTAGACTCGAGACTAGGCCGCGCGGCACGCCGGGCGGTCGCTTCGCATGCTTCGCTCTCTCCTCACATACGCGCACGAGGACCGCTCCGTCGCGGCCCTCACCGAGGCGGCGCGCCGCGAGCCGCAGCGTGCGTTCGTGTCGTCGAGCCTGCGCCCCTACCTGCTGGCGTCGCTGCTCGATGCCGATCCCGAGCGCCCGGCGCTGGTCGTGGCCGGCGACGACCGCGCGGCCCGCGACCTGGCCGCCGACCTGAGGGCGTTTCTGGCCCCGCGCCCGGTGCGCTTCTATCCCGCCCGCGGGATGCGCTACGAGTCGCACCTCGCCCCGCCGCCCCACCTGGTGGGCCTCCGCGTCGCCGCGCTCGACGCCCTCCTCGAGGGCCGCGCGGCGGTGCTCGTGACCTCGGCGGTCGCGCTGGCCGAGAAGGTGCCGGACCCCGGCCTGCGCCCGCGCGGGTTCGAGATCGAGAAGGGCGGTCTGCTCGACCTCGAGGAGACCGCGGGGCGGCTGGTGGACTGCGGCTACGAGCGGGTCGACCAGGTGGAGGACCGCGGCCAGTTCGCGATCCGCGGCGACATCCTCGACGTCTACCCGGCGACGGAGGAGCGGGCCGTGCGCTGCGAGCTGTTCGACATCGAGGTCGAGCGGCTCACCTGGTTCTCCACCTTCACCCAGCGCTCCCTGGAGGAGGCGCAGCGGGTGGAGCTCGCCCCCGCCGCCGAGCTGGCTCCCGAGCACCGCGAGCTGGCCGAGATCGCCGCCCTGAGCGACGAGTCGGAGCGGCCCGACGTCGCCGACGTGCTCCCGGTGGACCGCTTCCGCGAGCTGCTCTCGCTGGTGCCGCCCGACGCGCTCGTCGCCGTGGCGGCGGAGGAGGAGCTCGCACCGGCGCTGCGCGACTACTGGGACGACGTGACCACGAGCTTCCACGACGATGACGCCCACCAGCTCTATGTCAGCCCCGAGAGGCTGGACGATGCCCTGCGCCAGCGGGCGGCGGTGCGGCTGTCGGCCATATCCCAGGATCAGCCCCACGAGTTTCGTGCTCAGGCCGCAGACAGCGCCGCGCGGTCCCTGCGCGACGCCGAGCCGGAGCTCGAGAAGCTCGTGCGCTCCGGGTACCGCACGTTCGTGGCCTGGGCCCGACGCGGCGAGGCGGAGCGGGCGCGGCTCAACCTGGCGCGGGTGCGGGCCGGCTTCCTCGACGGGCGCCCGGCGCCGGCTGACGCCGGCGTGACGTTCGCCCACGCCAGCTTGCGCGACGGGTTCATCGCCCCGTCGCTGAAGCTGGCCATCCTGCCCGAGCACCGGCTGCTCAGGCGGCGCCGGGCCGAGCGGCCCGCCGGGCCGGCGCCGGGGGCGATCGCCTCGTTCACCGAGCTGCGCGCCGGCGTGGCCGTGGTGCACGAGGACCACGGCATCGCCCGGTTCGCCGGCTTCGAGACCAAGACCGTGGCCGGCGTCACGCGCGACTACCTGGAGCTCGAGTTCAGGGACGGCGACCGGGTGTTCGTGCCCAGCGAGCAGCTCCACAAGGTCAGCCGCTACGTGGGCGCTGACGCCGGCGACCCGCCGCTGTCGAAGCTGGGCGGCAAGCAGTGGGAGCAGATGAAGATGCGCGCGCGGCGGGCGGCGCAGGCGCTCGCCGGCGAGCTGCTCAACCTCTACGCCGAACGCCGCCGCCGCGCCGGGCACGCCTTCGCCGCCGACAGCGACTGGCAGCGCGAGCTCGAGGAGCGTTTCCCGTACCGCGAGACCCCGGACCAGCTAGACGCGATCGAGGCGGTGCGCGCGGACATGGAGGAGGCACGGCCGATGGACCGCCTGATCTGCGGCGACGTGGGCTACGGGAAGACCGAGGTGGCGCTGCGGGCCGCCTTCAAGGCGGCGGAGGATGGGAAGCAGGTGATGTTCCTGGTTCCCACCACGGTGCTGGCCCAGCAGCACCTCGGCACGTTCACCGAGCGCCTGCGCGACTTCCCGCTGCGGATCGAGATGGTGTCTCGCTTCCGCTCGGCGAAGGCCACCCGCGAGGCGCTCGCCGCTTACGGTGAGGGCCAGGTGGACATACTCATCGGCACCCACCGGCTGCTCTCCCGCGACGTGCGGCCGAAGGACCTCGGCCTTTTGATCGTCGACGAGGAGCAGCGCTTCGGCGTCAAGCAGAAGGACCTGCTGCGCCAGCTTCGCCTCAAGGTCGACGTGCTCTCGCTCTCGGCCACCCCGATACCGCGCACCCTGCAGATGTCGCTCGCCGGGCTGCGCGACATCTCGGTCATGGAGACCCCGCCCGAGGGGCGGCGACCGGTCAAGACCTACGTCGGCGAGTACGACGAGGAGCTGGTCCGGAGCGCGATCGAGCGCGAGCTCGCCCGCGGCGGACAGGCGTTCTTCCTCCACAACCGCGTGGAGACGATCGACGAGACCGCGGAGCGCGTGCGCGCGCTGGTGCCGGCGGCCCGCGTGGCGGTCGCCCACGGCCAGATGCCCGAGGCCCAGCTCGAGGACGAGATGCTCGACTTCCTGCGCGGCGGGTCCGACGTGCTGGTGTGCACGACGATCGTCGAGTCGGGGCTCGACATACCGAGCGCGAACACCCTGATCGTGGAGCGCGCCGACGAGCTCGGGCTGGCCCAGCTCTACCAGATCCGCGGCCGGGTGGGTCGGTCGCGCGAGCGCGCGTACGCGTACCTGCTCTACCCCTCCGCCGCAGCCCTCTCCGAGGAGGCGGCCGCCCGCCTGGCCACACTCTCCGACTACACCGAGCTCGGCTCGGGCTTCAAGATCGCGATGCGCGACCTCGAGATTCGGGGGGCGGGCAACCTGCTGGGAGACGAGCAGTCGGGCCACGTGGCGGCCGTCGGCTTCGAGCTGTACGTATCGATGCTGGACGAGGCGGTGCGCATGCTCGGCGGCGACTCGGCCGAGGACGGAGCGGAGCCGGTGCGGATGGACGTGCCGGTGGACGCCTACGTGCCGGGCGACTACGTGCCCTACGAGGCGGCCAAGATCGAGGTGCACCGCCGAATCGCGGGGGCGCGCGAGGTCGCCCAGTTGATCATGCTGCGCGAGGAGCTCGTCGACCGCTTCGGCCCGATCCCGGAGCCGCTCGACAACCTGATCCTGCTCCAGGACGCCCGCATCAAGCTCGGCCGCGCCGGCGCCCGCACGGTCGACTTCCGCGGGGGACGCCTGTCGGTCGCCCCGATCGAGCTCGACTCGCACGGCTCGCGGGCGCTGCGCGAGCTCCTGCCGGAGGCGGTCTATGAGTCCGGTCGCTCGACCGTGCGGTTGCGCCTCCCCGACGAGACGGTCGAGCGCTTCCGCGCGGTGGTGGCCGCTTCCGAGGCGATTCTGGAGGTCGCGTGGGACCCTCCCGAGAGTGCAGAAGCCGTCCGCTACCCTTCGCCACCGCCCCGGCCCTGACCGCCCAGCGCCGGCCCTCGTCCCCGGCGCTTAGTCCAGCTTTACGAACGAGTTCTAGACATGGCTTCGATGCGACACGCCCCGATGAAGACCGCCCTCACCCTCGCCGTCGCCGGCCTCGGCGCCGCCACGATCGCCGGCTGCGGGAACGACGTCCCGCCGAACGCCGTCGCCCAGGTCGGCGACTCCGCGATCACTCAGGACGAGTTCGACAAGTGGCTGCAGACGAACGCCACGGTTCAGGCGCAGGGCCAGGACGTGGTGGCGCCGGATCCGCCCGACTACACCAAGTGCGTGGCCGCCAAGAAAAAGCAACCGCTCCCCAAGGGCCAGAAGCAGCCGAGCAACGCCACGCTCAAGAAGCAGTGCGAGCAGGAGTTCGACACCCTCAAGAGCGAGGTCATGCAGTTCCTGATCCAGGCCGAGTGGGTCGAGCAGGAGGCCGAGGCGCAGGACATCGTGGTGACCGACAAGCAGGCCGAGAAGGCGCTGGCCGCCCAGAAGAAGCAGGCCTTCCCGAACGAGAAGGCCTACAGGGAGTTCCTCAAGACCTCGGGCATGAGCAACGACGACGTCATCTACCGGGTCAAGCTGGAGCAGCTTCAGCAGAAGCTCACCCAGAAGATCACCAAGGACGCCGAGAAGGTGACCGACGCGGACGTCGACGAGTACTACGACAAGAACAAGAAGCGCTTCGCGCAGCCGGAGCGGCGCAACCTGCGCGTAGTGCTCACGAAGACCAGGGCGCAGGCCGAGCAGGCAAAGCAGGCCCTCGAGGATGGCCAGAGCTGGAAGCAGGTGGTCAACGAGTACTCGATCGACGAGGCCTCGAAGGCCCAGGGCGGCCGGCTGCCGGCGGTATCGAAGGGCCAGCAGGAGAAGGCGCTCGACGACGCCGTGTTCGACGCCAAGAAGAGCGCGCTCGAGGGTCCCGTCGAGACCCAGTTCGGCTGGTACGTGTTCGAGGTCGAGAAGATCACGCCGGCGTCGCAGCAGACGCTGGACGAGTCGAAGGAGACGATCAAGAACGTGCTGCGCTCGCAGCGCCAGCAGAGGGCGCTCGACGAGTGGATCAAGGACTTCCGCGAGCGGTACAAGGAAGACACGAACTGCGCAGAGGACTACCGGGTCGCGGAGTGCAACAACGCCCCGGAGGAGAAGACGGACACGGGCGGCGTAGCCGGGCAGCCGAACGGCCGGCAGAACGGCCAGCCGCAGCCCGCGCCGCAGTCTCCGCAGGAGTAGTGCCGGGCGCCGAGGACCTCTCGGCCGCGCTGCTCCGGCTCGACGAGATAACCCGCCGCCTGCGGCGGGACTGCCCCTGGGACCGCGAACAGGACGAGCGCTCGATCGTCCCCCACACGATCGAGGAGGCCTACGAACTGGCCGACGCGGCGCACGCCGGCGACGACGAGAAGCTCCTCGACGAGCTCGGCGACGTCCTGTTCCAGGTCTACTTTCTGTCGCTGCTGCTCGAGGAGCGCGGACGGGGCGACCTGGCCGCGGTGGCG
>Ga0081538_10003931_pt1 | contig 13855 bp, 16 predicted proteins | sample TabmetS5T2R1_FD_71022 | JGI IMG/M metagenome (GOLD analysis project Ga0081538, IMG submission 71022) | Tabebuia heterophylla rhizosphere microbial communities from the University of Puerto Rico - S5T2R1 | ecosystem: Host-associated > Plants > Roots > Rhizosphere ... | reverse complement strand
CGGGCTGGATGACCACGCCGCCCGGGCCGTCGGCAACCTGGCCACCATCAGCGCGGAGATCCGCGACGACCGCCACGCCCTCCCGGACCTGGACCGGGCGCTGGCCTTCGTCCAGGCGCGCGAGCTGACCGGTTGGGTGCAGCACGTGCTCGGCCACCGGCGGTGATGGCCGAGCCGCACCGGCTGCTGCTGGCCGGCGACTGGCGCGCCGCGGCCGACGCCTGGCAGGCGCTCGGCTGTTCCTACCAGCAGGCCCTGGCGTTGAGCTGCGGCGAGGAGGACGAGGCCCTGCTGGCGGCGCTGGCGCTGCTGGACGGCCTGGGCGCCCGGCAGACGGCCCAGCGGCTGCGCCGCCAGCTGCGCCGCCGCGGCCACCTGCGCGTCCCCCGCGGCCCGACCCGGGCCACGGCCGCCAACCCGGCCGGCCTCACCGGCCGGCAGGTCGAGGTGCTCGGGCTGCTGGCCGAGGGCCTGACCGACGCCGAGATCGCCGCCCGGCTGTCGCTGTCGGCCAAGACCGTCGGCCACCACGTCTCGGCGCTGCTGGCCAAGCTGGGCGTCGGGTCACGACGGCAGGCCGCCGCGGCCGCCCGCCGGCTCGGGATCGCTGCCGCCAGAGATAGGGAGCCGGGCGGCCAGAGGTAGGGACCCGCTCCCGATTCCCGCCCCTGGGGGGCGACCTAGCGTTGCCCCGACCGACCTCGACAGGCGGGTCGCGACCGGGGAGGTACGCCATGGACATCGCCACCATCAAGCAACGCCAGCAGGCCGCCTGGGCCTCGGCCGTCGGCGTCCGGCTCCTGCTCACCGCCGAGCTGCTGTGCGAGGCCGTCGACCTGCGCGCCGGTCAACGGGTCCTGGACGTGGCCTGCGGCAACGGCAACGCCAGCCTGGCCGCCGCCCGCCGCTTCTGCCAGGTCACCGGCGTCGACTACGTCCCGGCGCTGCTGGATCGCGCCCGTCAGCGTGCCAAGGCCGAGGGGCTGGAGGCGACCTTCCGGGAGGCCGACGCCGAGGCCCTGCCCTTCGGTGACGCCTCGTTCGACGTGGTCCTGTCGACCTGCGGTGCCATGTTCGCCCCCGACCAGGAGCAGACGGCCAGCGAGCTGCTGCGGGTCTGCCGGCCTGGCGGACGGATCGGCATGGTCAACTGGGTCCCCGACGGCTACGTCGGGGAGCTGTTCCGGACCATCGGCCGCTACCTGCCGCCGCCGCCGGGGCTTCGGCCGCCAGTGCAGTGGGGCAGCGAGGACCGGCTGCGGGAGCTGTTCGGTCCCGAGGTCGACATCTCGGCCCCCCGCCGGACCTTCCTGTGGCGCTGGCCGTCGCCCGAGCACCAGGCGGAGTACTTCGCCACCTTCTACGGCCCCGCCACCAAGGCCATCGCGGCCCTCACCCCCGACCGGGCCGCCGGCCTCAAGGCCGACATGGTCGAGGTGGCCAGGAGCTTCGACGTCTCCCACGACGACACCCTGGTCCTGCGTCAGGACTACCTGGAAGCCGTCATCCGCAATCCCGCGACGTCGTAGCGAGAATGATCTCCGCGAGCCGGTCGGGTTGCGATGCTGACCGTCGCGCAGGACACGCTCCACGATGGCCTCGAAGCCTGGCTCGTCCAGGTAGCCGCGCAGCAACCCGTCGCAGGTCGACGCGTATCGGGAGATCGCCGCCGCCAGGACCCCGCCCGGGCGCAGCACTCGCCGCGCTTCGGTCAGTGCCGGGATCCGGTCGCCCCGGTCGGTCAGGTGGTACAGGGGACCGGGCAGCAGGACGGCGTCGACACCGGCGTCCGGGCGGTCCAGCTGCCGGGCGTCCCCGACGGCGGCGCCGGCCAGGGGCAGCGCGTAGACGCCGGCGGCGCCCCCGATGTCCAGCACGGCCGCGGGGGATCGCAGCGTTCCGGAAGCGTGAAGAACGGTCGCGCGATGCCCGGGTGGATGACGGCGCTCCGATGGGGCCGCCGGCGGCGCCGGGGCCCCATCGACTGCGTGACCGTCGTCAGGCGGGTCTGATCCGCAGCGGGCCACCCGAGAATCTGGCGGCGAGCACGGCCAGCCCGGTGACGAGCACAACCAGCACCGCCAAGGGGACGATGAGCCAGCCGAGCTGCTCGGTCGATCCGTCTGGCCGCGCCGGCGCGGCCGCCTGGGCGGGCGGCTCCGTGGCGTTGGCGGGGCCCGCCCGGGCCTGCGCCCGGGCCTCGAGCTCCGCCGGCGGGATGCGGGTGGAGTGGTAGTGGTGATCCCACTTCTCCGCCAGCGCCCGCCGGGCGGCCTCGGCCCGCCTGCCGGCCTCGAGCTCGGCCGGCGCGACCCGGGTCGACTGGTTGTAGTCGGTCCATCGCTGGGCCAGCTCCTGCTCCGTGGTGGGGGCTTCGTCGTGGGTGTGGGGCTGGGCGACGGCGGCCGTCGGGGCGAGGCTCATGGCCACCACCGCGGCGCCGACCACGAGGATGCGTGTGAGTCCGGACATCGGTGCTGTGCCTCCTTGCAGGGTCAGGGTCGTACCGTCACGACCAGCGTTGCGCCGCCGCCGGGCAACGTCCAACACCTGTTCAGCACCGATTCACGCGTCCGGAGTGTCAATCTCATGGTTGGCGGCGGACCAACGGTCGCTGCTGTGACCGACGAGCCGCCCAGGCCGAGCTGTCGCAGGCGCTGGACGGCCTGGCCGCGGGAGGAGACGTCGAGCTTGCGGTAGACCGAAAGGGCCTGGGTCTTGACCGTGTGCTGGGACACATCCCGCATGGTCGAGGACCAGGGCGATCAGGCGGGGTCGACGCTCGTGAGGATCGCCCGCCCGAGCTCCTCGGGCCTGGTGAACTGCGGCCAGTGGCCGGTGGGCAGGTCGACGTACTCGACGTCGCGGATCCTCGCGAGTTCCCGCACGTACGGATGCCCCTGGCGGATCCACTCCTGGAGCGTCGCGCTCGGGAACTCGCACGCGATGACGGTGATGGGCACGTCGTAGCGGCGTTCGTCGGACAGGCGCTGCGGGTCGCTCGCCACCTGCGCGGGCGACGGGATCGCGCGTTCGCGGAACGCCGCACGCAGCTCGTCGTCGAGGTCGACCAGGTCCTCCTCCTCGAACAGCGACCAGTCCGGCAACGGCACCTCCCCGTTCTCGGCTGGGAGCTCGTCGTTGATGACCCCGCCCTCGCCGACGGGGCCGGCGTCGACGTAGACGACGCGGGCGACACGGTCGGGCCGCGCGTCCACCGCGGCATGGGCGATCGCGCCGCCGCCGGAGTGCCCCACGAGCACAACCTTGCCGTCGGCCGGGTCCAGGGAGTCGATCACCTCGACGACCGCGTCGACGTGGTCGCGCAGGGTGACCTCAGAACGGTCGGCGTCCTTCGACTCCATGCCGGGGAGGGTGAGGGCGTGCGCGTCGTGCCCCGCCTGCTCCAGGACGGGAACGACCTGGTCCCACGAGGAGCCGTCGAGCCAGAGACCGGGAATCAGGATGATGTCCATGGCCGGAGACTATGCCAGGGCCACCGACATCACGCGAGGGACTCGACGCGGCGGTCTCGTTCTGGGTGACGGAGCGAGGATCAGGGGATCATGCGTCGACCCGAGGGTTTGGCCGGCGACGATGGGTGAGCTCGATGACCCGGTCGTGGTCGAGCTTCCCCTTCGAGGCGAATGGTCGGTCGAGCGGACCCCTTCGGTTCTGGCTAGTGTCCGCCGTGCCTGTTCGCCTCTCCCGCTCGCCGACCCGCACCAACCGGCGCTCCAGCACCTCAGCGCCATGCAGCCTTGGAGGTCCGATGCGGTTCGTCCGGTCGCTGGTCCTGGCCACGCTCCTGCTGCTCTGGGCCGTCCCGGCAGCTGGGGCCGAAGTGCTCGAGATGGAGTGTCCGGTCTGCGACCACGTCGATGTCGCCGGCCACGGCCTGGAACCGAACACCACGCTGACCCTGGAGATCACCGACGTGATGAGCGGCCAGGACGTGCTCCCGGAGACCCGGGTCACCACCGACAGCTCGGGCAGCTTCTCCCGGGAGTTCGACATCGATCTGGCCAAGCATCCCTCGCTGCTCGCCAACCTCTATGAGCGCAACGGCGACACCCTGGTCCTGGCCGCCCACGCCAACGCCTCGGCCCCGGCCCACTGCCGTCGCGATGCCTCACTGCCCTACACCGGTGCCCGAGCCGGCCTGTCGGCCGGGGCGGCCAGCGGGCTCCTGGCCGTCGGGGCGGTTCTGCTGCTGGTCACCCGCCGCCGGTCTGGCTCAGCCGCGGCCTGACCCGGCTCGCGGCTTGGGCTCAGGCCAGGCCGAGCTGCTGGAGACGCCCGGGGACCACACCCCGGGGCGATCCTGCTGAGCGCCTGGGGAACACCGCCACCCGGATCGCGTCAGTGGTAGCGGCGGCGGAACAGGAGGTAGGCGACGCCGCCGGCGGGAATCGGCAGCCAGTAGGCGGCCAGGCGGTACAGCAGCGTCGCCGTCAGCGCCTGCGGTCCGCCGACACCGGCGAGGCCCAGCGTGCCGACCAGCCCGGCCTCGACAAAGCCGAGGCCGCCAGGTGTGAACGGCAGCAGCGCCAACAGCCCCGCGGCGGTGTAGGCAAGCACGACCAGCGACGGTCGGGGCGCGGCCCCGACCGCCCGCAGCGCACACAGCAACGCCAGATAGTCGAAGCCGATGTACGCCACCGCCGCCACCACGGCCCGCTTCCAGCGCCCGCCAAGGGTGGCGCGGATAAAGTCCCGGTCGGCCAGCAGCTCGTGTGGGAGGTCGACCACGGGCCGGTGCCGCCGCAGCGCCGCATTCAGCAGCCACTGGATGCCGCGGCCGGCGAGCTCGAGCGGCCGGTCGGTGGCAAGGACCAGCGCACCGACGGCCCCGAGCAACACCAGCACCCCGATGCCGAGGTAGGCCGCGCTGGCAAGGCCGTGGTCGACCGGCGCCCCGCCGATGATCGCCGGCAGCGCCAGCAGCGGCAGGGCCGCCGTGGTGGCGAGCTGCAGCCCGGTCGAGGCGGTGAACGCCGCGGCCGCCTGGCCGGTGTCGAATCCGGCCTTGTGGAGCAGCTCCACCGTGAACGGGGTGGGCGCCCCGGGCACGAACCGGCCGACGGCGTTCCCGCTCAGTTGCGCGGTGGCGACTGGGAACCAGGCACCCGTCCCCAGCGCGATCCGGTCCAGCTGCCACAAGCACACGTAGCTGGCGGCCTCGCAGACGAACACCAGGACCGCGAAGCCCCACTCGAGATGCTCGAGCGACCGCCAGGACCCAAAGACCGAGACCAGCGTGGGCAGCAGCAGATACAGCGAGACCCCGGCCACCAGCAGGAGCAGGCCAGACTTGAGGTACTGCCGCCATCCGACGCCGCCCGAGGGGGCCGCACCGGACGGGCGGCCAGAGGACCGGGGATGACCGTCACCCATGCCGGAAGTGTCGCGGCGGGGGATGGACGGCGCAATCGATGAGCTCGCGCTGAAGCTGCAACGCTCATGCTCCTCCTCCCGGACCGTCTGGCACCGGTGATCGGCCAGCGGAGTCAGCTGGCGAGGCCGATGACCAGCCACATGAAGCCGACGCCAAGCACCGTGCAGGCCAAGGTGAGGCGGCTTGGATGGCGGGCGTGGGCCTCGGGAAGGATGTCGGAGGTCGCCAGGTAGAGGAGGACACCGGCGAGAAACCCGAGGTAGAGCCCGAGGATCCCCTGCGGGATGGTCACCAGGAGCGTGATGGCGGCACCCGTGACGGGAGCGAGGGCGTCGGCGACGAGGAGGGTCAACGCGCGCCGGCGGTCGTTCCCGTACAGCGAGGTGATGGTGTAGGTGTTGAACCCGTCGGCGAAGTCGTGGCTGAGCACGGCGATCGCCACGAATGCCCCGACCGTGCTGCCGGCCTGGAACCCGGCACCGATGGCCAAGCCGTCCAGCAGGCTGTGCACGACCAGCGCGGACGCGGCAAAGATGCCGAGGCCTGGGGCGTGGACGTGGCCCGCGTACTCACCTTCATCACCTTCGTGCCCGCGGTGGATCGCCAGCGAGCGCTCGACGATGTGCAAGATCAGAAAGCCGAGGACGGCGGCGAGCATGACCGACGGAACGCCGAACAGCTCGCCGGGCTGCTGGCTGAGTGCTTCGGGCACCAGGTCGAAGCCGACGACACCGAGCATGAGCCCTGCCGAGAGCCCGAGGACGAGGTGCTGTTGGTCGCGGAACCGCAAGGCCGCGAGGCCACCGACCAGCGTGGCGACGAATGCTCCAAACGCCACAAGAACGGGGATCACCGTCACCTCCCCTCCGTCGGGGTGCGTACCGGGACGGAATTATGGAGGGACGAGAGCGGGATGCTGGGGCCGGTCAGCGTGGGGCGCGCAGCACGGTCAGTGACCGCGGACCCACCGTCACCGGGTCGCCGGCGGCGGCCGGTATGGTCCGCCGCGGGTCGTAGGTGTCCAGCTCGACCTGCCAGTCCGCAGGGCGGCCGACCTCGGGGAGGCTGAAGGCGACCGGCTCCCACCAGGCGTTGACGAGGATGAGCAGGTCGTCATCCAGCAGCGGCCGCCCGCGTTGGTCCAGGTCGGGTGCGGCCGTCCCGTCCAGGTGCACCGCCACGGTCCTGGCGCCGGGCCAGCGCCAGTCCCCCTCGGTCATGGGCGTGCCGGCCGGGGTGTACCAGCCCAGATCTCGTGCGGTCGCGAAGTTCCGGCGGCGCAGCACCGGGTGGGCGTGGCGCACGGCGAGCAGCCGGCGGGTGAAGGCCACCAGGTCGTGGTCGACGGCCGACCAGTCGTACCAGGAGATCGGGTTGTCCTGGCAGTAGGCGTTGTTGTTGCCGCCCTGGGTGCGGCCGAGCTCGTCGCCGCCACCCAGCATCGGCACGCCGCGGGACAGGACCAGGGTGGCCAGCAGCGCCCGGGACTGCCGCGCCCGCAGGGCAACGATGGCCGGGTCGTCGCTGGGGCCCTCCACCCCGCAGTTCCACGACCGGTTGTCGTCGGTCCCGTCCCGGTTGGCCTCGCCGTTGGCCTGGTTGTGCTTGTTGTCGTAGGACACCAGGTCACGCAGGGTGAAGCCGTCGTGGCTGGTGATGAAGTTGACCGAGGCCGCGGGCCGACGGCGCGACCAGCCGTACAGGTCCGGGGACCCCGATACCCGGGTCGCGACCGGGCCGAGCTGGCCGTCCTGGCTGCGCCAGAAGTCCCGCACCGTGTCCCGGAACTTGCCGTTCCACTCGCTCCACTCCGGGGGGAAACGGCCGACGTCGTAGCTGTCGGGCTGGCCGACGTCCCAGGGCTCGGCGATCAGCTTGACCTGGGAGATGACCGGGTCCTGGGTGACCACGTCGAAGAAGGACGACAGCCGGTCGAAGCGGCCCTCCTCCTCCCGGGCGAGCGTGGCCGCCAGGTCGAAGCGGAACCCGTCGACACCCATCACGGTCGCCCAGTAGCGCAGCGAATCCAGCACCATCCGCAGGCACGGAGGCTCCGAGAGGTCCAGGCTGTTGCCCGTGCCGGTGGTGTCGAAGTAGTGGGCCAGATCCCCCGGGACCAGCCGGTAGTAGCCCGGGTTGTCCAGGCCCCGGTGGCACAGGGTCGGGCCATGCTCGTTGCCCTCGCCGGTGTGGTTGTAGACCACATCAAGCAGCACCTCCAGGCCGGCCGCGTGCAGGGCCCGCACCATCGCCTGGAACTCGGCCACCTGCCCACCCGGGCGGCCCGCCCGCGCCGCGGCCGAGTACGGCTCGTGCGGTGCGAAGTAGCCGATCGGGTCGTAGCCCCAGTAGTTGGTCAACCCCCGCGCGGCCAGCGTGCCATTGGTCACCGACCGCTGGACCGGCAGCAGCTCGACCGCGGTCACCCCGAGGCCGGCCAGGTGCTCGAGCACCGCCGGGTGGGCGACCCCGGCGTAGGTGCCGCGAAGCTCCGGCGGGACGTCCGGGTGGGTCGCGGTGATCCCCTTGACATGGGTCTCGTAGATCACCGAGTCAGCCAGGCGGGTGCCTGGCGGCCGGTCGTCGCCCCAGTCAAAGGCCGGGTCGACCACGATCGAACGCGGCGCGAACGGGGCCGAGTCCTGCTGGTTGTCGCCGGCGAAGCTGTCGTCCCAGGCCACCCCGCCGACGATCGCCTTGGCGTAGGGATCCAGCAGCAGCTTGGCCGGGTTGCAGCGCAGTCCCCGCGACGGGTCCCACGGGCCGTGCACCCGGTAGCCGTACCGCTGCCCAGGTCCGACCTCGGGCACGAACCCGTGCCACACGCCCGCGTCGTACTCCGGCAGCGGCAGCCGCGTCTCCCGGCCCTGGCCGTCGAACAGGCACAAGCTGACCGCGTCGGCGACCTCGGAGGCAACCGCGAACCCCGTGCCGCCCGGCGATGGCGTCGCCCCCAGCGGGAACGCCGACCCCGGCCACATCTCGGTCATAGCCACCTCGTTGCCCAGGTTCCAGCGGGCCGCAACAGCGCCACAGGGCTGCACGATCGACTCCACCAACTCCTGCGACGCAAGCTAGTGCCTGCAGAGGTCGAAGTCCCTGTCGTCTCCGAGCCGTGGGGTCGATGCGGCCTCGGCGGCGGCGACAGGGGACGCCCCCACGAAGCCTAAGGGGTAGAGGTGCCACCACACCACGTTCTGAGGATGACGCTGCGTCCTGCAGCCGCTGACGGCCGGCAAACCCCTGCGTGACAGACTCTCGCCGTGGAGGACAGCGAGGTTACCCAGCGAGCCGCCCGGCGGCGTCATGGCAAGGGCGGGGCACCGAGCGGGGGCCAGGGCAAGGCCAGTCCGGTGGTCAAGCTCGTCCTCCTGGTGCTCTGCGTGCTGTCGCTGATCCCCACGATCGGGATCGTGGTGACCTCGTTCCGGACCATGGACGCGGTCAACAGCTCGGGCTGGTGGACGGTGATCACCTCACCGCTCGACCTCACCCAGTACACGCTGGACAACTATCGTCAGGCCTGGACCGGCGAGATCGCCCACTCCTTCGTCAACAGCCTCGCGGTGACCTTGCCCGCCATCGCGATCCCGATCCTGGTCGCCGGCTTCGCCGCCTACGCGTTCGCCTTCATGCGCTCCCCGGGCGCGACCTGCTGTTCAGCCTCGTCGTCGGCCTGCTGATCGTCCCGGCCCAGGTGGCGCTGGCGCCGCTGCTGCGCCTCTATGGCGACCTCGGCCTGACGGGCACCTACGCGGCGGTATACCTGGCCCACGTCGGCTTCAACCTGCCCCTGGCCGTCTTCATCCTGCGCAGCTACATGGCCAGTCTGCCCACCGCGGTGATCGAGTCGGCCAAGGTGGATGGGGCCAGCCACTTCCAGATCTTCTGGCGGCTGGTCCTGCCCCTGACGGTGCCGGCACTGGCCGCCTTCGCCACCTTCCAGTTCCTGTGGGTCTGGAACGACCTGCTGGTCGCCCTGCTGTTCCTGGGCGAGGGCGACCGCCAGGTCGTCACCGTCACCCTCGGCGGGCTGATCGGTGGGAACCAGGTCCTGGGCTGGCAGGTGGTGACCGGCGCAGCGATCATCACCATGGCCGTCCCGGTGCTGGTGTTCGTCTTGCTCCAGCGCTATTTCATCCGCGGCCTCACCGCCGGGACAGTCGGCGGATGAGACGCCGACGTTGCCGGGGGCTCGCCAGCCCCGGGAACCTCAATCAGCCGTGCGCGAGGAACGCCCACGACCTTGGCCGTCTGCCGGGGATCAGGTCTGGTGACGGCCAGGGTGCTGGCACCTGACCCGTCGCGCTCCAGGATGGAGAATCGACCCGGCGTTGTGTGGAGCCCAAGCCAGCAGCGGCCCAGGGCACCCTCTGCCGGCCTGGGCACAGGAGGGAGGTTGAGGTGGCCGACCAGCGAGAGGGCGCCGTTGGACGGACGCGCCAAGGCGACGAATCAGCCAGGGCCATGCTGGAACGCGTCCACGATCCCGCTCGTGTCCTTGCCCTGTCCGACGGCGTGTTCGCCATCATCATCACCCTGCTGGTCCTGGAGATCCACGTCCCCGAGCTCACCCAGGGCCATTCGCTGAACGAGGCGCTGGGCGAGCTCCGGCCGTCGCTGGTCGCCTTTGTGATCAGCTTCGTCCTGGCCGGGATGTACTGGGTCGGCCATCGCGACCTGTTCGCCCTGATCCGCCGCACCGACCGCGGGCTGGTCTGGCTGAACATCTTGTTCATGCTGCCGCTGTGTCTGCTGCCGTTCGGCGCGGGCATGATCGGCCGCTACGATCAGGAGCCGGTGGCCCTGCGGATCTACGGCCTGCTGCTGATCCTGATCGCGGTCATGCGGGTGGTCATCTGGCTGTACGCCACCAGCCGTCCCCACCTGCTGTGGGAGCGCCTGGATGACCGCCAGCGTCGCGCCGGGCTGGTCCTCAACCTGTTCCCCGGCCTCGTCTATCTGCTCGCCTTCCTGGTGGCCAGGATCGCACCCGGTGTGAGCCTGCTGATCTACGCGGGCCTGCCGGCGCTGTACTTCCTCAGCATCACCGTCCTGCGCAGCGGCCGGAAGCGAGACCAGGAGTACGCCGACTTCACCTGAGCCGCCGACGCCGAACCGGAGGGTTCCGCCGCGCAACGCACGCCCGGAGCGAGCGCGATCATCGGCATCCCGTCACGCCCCCGCGGCGGGCGGGGCAGCGACAGCGGCGCGCGCTTCGTCGAGGTCCAGGACCCGTCCGTTCAGCCCGCCGTTCTGGTGGAGGTCGCCGCCGGGGACCTCCAGGCGAGCCGCGGCGGCAACGCCGCCGGCCTTGACCGGCTCGAACCCGGCGACCATGATCAGCCGTTCGGCTGCCGCCGCAGCGACCTCGTCGTCGGTCGCATAGAACAGGACCACGCGGCGAGGAGCGCGATCGGCCTCGGCGGCCAGCGAGGCGGCGCCGAGCGTCCCGAACGCCTTCACATAATGCGCGCCGGCAGGCAGCAGGCCGACGACCACGGAGCCGGCGGAGGTCCCCTCGGGCAGGGTGCGGAAGACCTTGCCGTCGTCGATGCCGATGGGATTCGACGGATCGACGACCACCTTGCCGTCGAGGAGGTCGGCGATCGCCGGAACCAGCTCCCTGTCCTGGTCCAGCCAGATCGCGAGCACGACGACGTCGGCAGCCGCAGGCGCGTCGCGGACCGACACGGCAGAGGCCAGCCCGCCCAGCTCCTTGGCCAGTGCCTCCGCGTGCGACTCGTCCCGGGCGGCGACCACGACGTGTTCACCGCCCCGCACCAGGTTCCGCGCGACCGCACTTCCGATATTCCCCACCCCGATGATCGCTGTCGTCACGGCTTCCTCCATTTCGATCAGCGGTGTCCACCGCAGAGCCTCGCACAGGTCCAGGGACTCCAGTAGTGCCGGATCCTGCGCCGCTCATTCGTGTCCGGTTCCGACCGGCCGGTTGGGCAGGTCATCTTGTGGCGCAAGCCACAATGAGGCGGTCCTGGGCTCTACGGTCTGGCTGACGAGTTCGGCACGATCATGGCAGCCGTGCTGCGGTGGTCCCGGTCAAGCGCGATCGAGGCCGCCGGCCGAACTCGCCCGCTGGACGGTCGCCGGTGGAAGCGCGAGTGGCGGTGCCCGTGCTGCGGTCAGGTGATGTCACGGCGGACGACCAGACGGGTGCCGACCAGGGCCAGGGCCAGCGCGTAGCCGCCCAGCAGCAGGGTCCCGGCCAGCCGGGAGAGGCCGGCGCCGCCCGGGTTGGTGAGGGCGGCCGCGGCGGCGCTGGGCAGCCACTTGCCGAGGCCAGGGGCGTTCAGCAGGCTCACCAGCAGCCCCTCCACCAGCACGACCCAGACCAGCACGCCGACCAGGGCCGCGACCTGGTTGCGGACCAGGGCGCCGACGCCCACGCCGACCAGCCCGCACAGCCCGGCCGCGAGCACGGCCCCGAGCAGCACCCGGCCGATGCGAGCGTCCAGCAACGACGGCGTGATCCCCTCGGCGGCCAGCCACCCGGTCGCCACGGCCGCGGTGAACGCCAGGATGGTGACCGCCAGGGCGATCCCGGCCAGGGGGTAGGCGACCAGCTTGGCCGCCACCACCCGCCCCCGGTCGGGGGTGACCAGGAAGCTCTGGGTGACCGTCTGGTGGCGGAACTCCCCGGTCATGCCCAGGATGCCCAGCAGCAGGGCGGCGCCCGACAGCAGCGTCACCGGGGCGGCGACCAGCATGGGTAGGCTGTCGGCGGCCAGCGCGGGGTTGCCCTCCCGGCCGGCGTAGGCGATGCCGGCGAAGACGGTGAGCAGCGCGAAGGCCGCCATCCCCGCGGCCATGCCGTAGATGAGCCGGGTGCTGCGCAGCTTGGCGAACTCGGCGCGGATGAGACGGGTCATGATCAGGCTCCTTGCTGGGTGGTGAGCTGGAGGAAGACGTCTTCGAGGTTGGAACGCTCGGCACGGATCTCGTAGAGGACGATGCCGGCGGCCGCGGCCACCTGGCCCACTGCCTCGGTGGTGGTGCTGGTCGCGACGAGCTGGTCGGCGCCGTCCGGGTCGGCGTGGATGCCTTGGGCGGCCAGCAGCGACTGGAGGGTTTCGGCCTGGGGGGTGCGGACCCGGACCTGCTGGTCGGTGCGGGCGGTGAGGGCGGCCAGGGTGGACTGGGTGACCAGCCGCCCTGAGGCGATGATGACCACCTGGTCGACGGTCTGGGCGACCTCGGCCAGGACGTGGCTGGAGACGAGCACGGTGCGGCCCTGGTCGGCCAGGTGGCGCAGAAGCCCACGCAGCCAGTGGACGCCCTCGGGGTCGAGGCCGTTGGCCGGCTCGTCCAGGATCAGCACCTGGGGGTCGCCGAGCAGAGCGGTGGCCAGCCCCAGGCGCTGGCGCATGCCGAGCGAGAAGCCACCGACCCGCCGGTGGGCCGCCTCGGTCAGGCCGACCTGGGCCAGGACCTCGTCGGCGCGGACGGTGGGCAGGCCGGCGGCGGTGGCGACCACCCGCAGGTGGTTGCGGGCGCTGCGGCCGGGATGGAAGCCGGAGGCCTCCAGCACGGCGCCGACATGGCGCGCCGGTGCGTCCAGCCCCCGATACGGCCGCCCGTCGATCCTGGCCGTTCCCGCGGTCGGGGTGACCAGCCCCAGCAGCATCCGCAGGGTGGTGGTCTTGCCGGCCCCGTTCGGGCCCAGGAACCCGACAACGGTGCCCTGGTCGACCTGGAAGCTCAGGCGGTCGACGGCGAGCACGTCCCCGTAGCGCTTGGTGAGTCCCTCGATGGTGATCACGGCCATGGCCTCCTCCTCCGCCCCCGCCGGCCCGCTCATCGAGGCCGTCACGTCGAGGACGCTTGGCACCTCGACGGTACGAAGCGGGGCCGCCGGCGTCGTCGGCCCCCAGCCGACAGTTGCCGGTCGGCCGCCAGGCGGACAACGAGCCGCCATGTCGACTCCGGATGGGTCGCAACACGCCGTGCGTTGACATGAACCGGCCCTCGCGCACGCCACCGAGTTCCGGCCGGCGTCGGCGGCGGGCTGCCACGGCCGGCCTTCGCCGCCGGGGCCGAGGCTCAGCCGGCGCCGGGAGTCACCAGGCCACTCTCGTAGGCGACCGCCACCAGCTGGGCCCGGTCGCGGGCCCCCAGCTTGGCCAGCAGCCGACTCACATAGGTCTTCGACGTCGCCGGGCTCACCACCAGCCGCGCGGCGATCTCGGCGTTGGACAGGCCGCGGGCGACCAGGGCCAGCACCTCCCGCTCCCGGTCGGTGAGGGCCTGCAACGGCGCCGGAGCGACCGGGGTCGGGTCGGGCCGGCGGGCGAACTCGGCGATCAGTCGGCGGGTGATGCCCGGGGCCAGCAGGGCGTCGCCGGCGGCCACCACCCGGATGGCGGCCAGCAGGTCGGCGGGTGGGGTGTCCTTGAGCAGGAAGCCGCTCGCCCCCACCCGCAGCGCCTGGTAGACGTA
>Ga0081538_10003930_pt1 | contig 13856 bp, 11 predicted proteins | sample TabmetS5T2R1_FD_71022 | JGI IMG/M metagenome (GOLD analysis project Ga0081538, IMG submission 71022) | Tabebuia heterophylla rhizosphere microbial communities from the University of Puerto Rico - S5T2R1 | ecosystem: Host-associated > Plants > Roots > Rhizosphere ... | reverse complement strand
GGTGAGCATGCCCATGAGGATCTCGTGCGCATGGAGGGCCCGGAGGATGTCGCGGCTGCGATGCAGCAGGGCGATGAGCTGTCGGCTCGTCAGGTCCGTGAGCGGCGGCACGGCCTCCAGGTCGGCGTCGGTCCGATCGAGGAGGTGCTCGGCGAGATGGGGCAGAGCCGCCCGCAGGCGGCCGACCCGCCACGACCCCCGCAGCTCGCGGGCGGCGGGGACCGGGTTCAGCCGGTGCAGGATCGTCCGCTTGGACCTGATCTCGCCGGCCAGCCGGAGGTCGATGGCCACGTGTCCCTCGACGCAGACCACCACCTGGCTGGCCTTGACGTCGGCCGGCGTGGCCGCCCCGGCCAGGAGCACGGCCTGGGCCACGGCCTCCCGAAGCGGGGGCACCCACAGGTCGCGTTCCAGCTCGGTCAGGGGATCGGGGAAGGTCTCCGCCACCGGTCCCGGGCCGTAGATGGGGCCCCGCGGCGCACCGCGGATCTCGGAGGTGACCGGGCGGGACTGGAGCAGCCAGAGCTGCTTGTCGGTGCCGATGGCCCACTCCACGTCCTGCGGGCCGCCGAAGACCTTGGCGACGCTCGTCGACAGGGCCGTCAGCTTCCGGAGGTCGGCGGCCGGGAGCTTGGGACCGTCGTTGGCCGCGAACTCGATGACCTTGGCGGACTTCGGCTCGAGGACGTAGCGGGAGCCATCGACCTCGCCACTCACGAGGGGCTCCGGTGCGCCGTCCACGGCGCTGACGATCCGGCGGTCGGTGCGACCGGACACCGGATCGACCCCGAACATGACCCCCCCGTACCGCGGCTCGATCAGCGGCTGGACCAACACCGCGATGGGCTGGTCGGCGGCCCCGGCGCGCTGGCGTGAGTCGAGCACCGCCGTCACCGCGCTCACGAACTCGTCGAACCCGTTGATCCCGATCACCGACTCGAACTGTCCGGCCATCGACGACTCGGCTGTGTCCTCGACGACAGAGGAGCTGCGGGCCACGAGCGCCCGTTCGTCGCCACCGGCCCGCTCGAAGGCTTCCTTCATCGCCGGATGCTGGGCGGCGTCGGCCCCGGCGTCGACGGCATCGCAGAAGGCCGTGGTGAGGACGATGCCGGGCAGGGTGTTGAGCCCGGCGATCGCACCGCGTGCCAGGGCCGCCGACTTTCCGCCAGTGAGACCCGGGTCCTGCGCCGCCTCGTCCGCCAGATCGACGACGAACGGTCGCTCCATACCCACGCTGGGTGAATCTGCGACCATTCCCTGTGCCATAGCGACGGTTCCTACTCCGTTCACCGGGTGTTTGCCACCCCGTATCTTGTCATCAGTTCTGGGTTGCATCGGGTTCTCGCAGGGGAAGGATGACTTGGAACCTGGTATCGCCTGGCTCCGAGTCGAGTCGGATGTCGCCGTGGTGCCGGCCGACGACGATCCGCCATGCGATGTCGAGGCCGAGGCCGGTGCCCTTGCCCATCGGCTTGGTGGTGAAGAACGGCTCGAAGATCCGGCTGCGGACCTCGTCGGGCACGCCGGGCCCGGTGTCGCCGATCTCGACCACCAGGCGATCGTCGAGGTCGGCGCGGGTGCGGATCGTGAGGGTGCCGTGGTCTCCCATGGCATCCACGGCATTGTCGATGAGGTTCGTCCACACCTGGTTGAGCTCGCCCGGGAAGGCGGAGACGTGCGGGAGCGATCGGTCGTAGTCGCGGACCACCTGGATGCCGTCGCCCAGCTTGTGGCCGAGCATGGTCAGCGTGGCGTCGAGGCCCTCGTGCACGTCGAAGGTCTGCAGCGGCGCCCGGTCCATCTGCGTGTACTGCTTGGCGGAGGAGAGCAGGTCCGAGATGCGCCCGGCCGCCTCGGTGATCTCGTCGAGCAGGGCGTCGGACTCCAGGGCACGGACGGGATAGACCAGGGCCGAATCGAGGTGCGGCGGCGGCACCACGTCGGCCAGCTGCTTGACCCACCCCAGGTCGAGGCCCGCCGCGACCAGGACGGGTGCAATGTCCCAGCTGCCGGCCACGTCATGGTCCTCGAGCCACGTGGCCAGCTCTTCCTCGCGGTCGGACGTTTCCAGCGGCGACAGGTCGGGCGCGTCGCGGCGTTGCTCGATCGCCGTGCCCACCAGGTTGGCGAGCCCCTCCAGCTGGCTGGCGTCGAGGTTGCTGCGGATCACCTTGGCGATCTCCGAGCGCATGCCCACCAGGCCCTCACGCAACTGGGCGGTTGCGCTCATGACGGCAGCGACCGGGTTGTTCAGCTCGTGGGTGAGGCCGGCGGTCACCGAGCCGAGCGCCACCAGACGCTCGTGCCGCTCGACGATGTTGCTGGCGTCGGCCCCCTGGGTTGCCGCCCCCTCCAGGAGGTGGGCGGCCATCGGGAACCACTTCCACACCGCCCGGCCGAAGTCCGCGGCAGGGATCTCGAACAGCCGGCAAGGGGTCATGGCGCGGCCGGTGCTCAGGTACACCTTGGGCACGCCCCGGTCCGGCACGTAGGCGTCGAATGCGCCGGTGTAGGCGCCGTAGTAGTCGGTGCGGAACAGCTCGAGCTCGCCACCCTGGACGCGCTTGTACATCGCCAGCGTGCCCGAGAGCAGCACCATGAAGCACGACGCCGGGGCGCCCTCGGCATGGATCGTCGCACCCTCCGGGTACTCGACGATGCGGCCCCGCTCGGCCAGCCAGGTCAACTGCTCCTCACTGAGCTCCTCGAACAGGAACAGCGTGCGCAGTTCCTTGGGCGTCAGCCGCTCGTGCTGCCCCGCGCCGAGTCGCTCCGGCTTGTCGGTCGGCAGCCGTTCGGGCTCGTTCATCGGATCACCTCGACACGGCGTAGCGCGCTCATGAGCGTTCCAGGTAGCTGTGGACGAGCTGGATGGCCATGGCACCCTCGCCGACGGCGGATGCAACCCGCTTCACCGAGTTGGCCCGCACGTCGCCGGCTGCGAACACGCCCGGCACGCTGGCCTCGAGGAAGTAGGGGTCACGGTCGAAACCTCGGGGGCGGGGACGGTGTCCGGGGCCGCGCAGGTCGGGGCCGGTGAGCACGAAGCCCCGCGGGTCCCTGTCGAGCACGCCCTCGAGCCACTCGGTTCGGGGCGCGGCGCCGATGAACACGAACAGGTAGCCGGCGGGGAGGGTCTCCTGCTTGCCGGTCGTGCTGTCGCAGAGCGTGATCTGCTCGAGGTGGTCGTCGCCGTGGAGGGCGACCACCTGCGTGGTGACCCGGACCTCGATGTTGGGGATCTCGTCGATCTGGCGGATGAGGTAGTGGGACATCGACTTGTCGAGGCTGTCCGCCCGCACCAGCAGGGTCACCTGGCGGGCATGTCGGGACAGGAACACCGCCGCCTGCCCGGCCGAGTTGGCACCGCCGACGATGTAGATGTCGTCCCCGGCGCAGGCCGAGGCCTCGGTCACCGCCGAGCCGTAGAACAACCCCCGCCCGGTCAGGTGTTCCGCCCCGGGCACGTCGAGCCGGCGATAGGCGATGCCCGTCGCCAGGAGCACCGCGTGGGCCACCACCTCGCCGCCGTCGGCGAACCGGACCGCACGCGAGGACGCCCGCACGTCGAGGCCGACCACGTCGCGCGTCGTCAGGACCTCGGCGCCGAACTTGTGGGCCTGCCGCCGGGCCCGGTCGGTGAGCTGGCTGCCCGTCACCCCGTCCGGGAACCCCAGGTAGTTCTCGATCCGTGAGCTCTGGCCCGCCTGGCCCCCCGTGGCCTGGCGCTCGACCAGGACCGTGCGCAGCCCCTCCGACGCCGCGTAGACGGCCGCCCCCAGGCCAGCCGGCCCGCCGCCGACGATCACGACGTCGTAGAAGTCGGTCGACGGCGTGGTCGAGAGGCCCACCTTGGCCGCCAGCTCGCCGACGCTGGGATCGACCAGGTAGTCGCTGTCCGGCGTCACCACCAGCGGGATCTTGGTGACGTCGACCCCGGCGGCCGCGAGCAGGCGTTGACCCTCGGGCTCCTCGCTGGTGACCCAGCGATAGGGCACCGAGTTGCGGGCCAGGAAGTCCCGGACCTCGAAGGATCGGGCCGACCACCGGTGCCCGACCACCTGGGTCTGCGTGGCTGGGTGCTCGTCGCTCTCGAGCCACATCTCGATGAGGCTGTCCACGACCGGGTAGAGCTTCTCCTCCGGTGGATCCCACGGCTTGAGGAGGTAGTGGTCGAGGTCGACGACGTTGATCGCCTGGATCGCGGCGTCGGTGTCGGCGTAGGCGGTGAGGAGGGCCCGGCGGGCATGGGGGAAGAGGTCCATCGCTTCCTCGAGGAACTCGAGCCCGCTCATCTCGGGCATGCGATGGTCGGCCAGCAACACCGCAACCAGGTCGCCTCGCAGCTTGAGCTCTCGCAGCGTCTCCAGGGCCTGCGGGCCGGACTCGGTCCGCACCACTCGGTAGTCCTCGCCGTACTGCCGCCGGAGGTCCCGAGCGACCGCGCGTGACACGCCGGGGTCGTCGTCGACGGTCAGCAGAATGGGCTTGCGGTCGGGCTCGCTCACCATGCAGGTATGGACGCTAACCGGGAGCGAATCTGATCGCGCCCGGGCGGTGCGCCGATTTCGGCAATCATGAGTCGGACCGCGACACGAAGGAGTGGCGTGATGCCCATGGTTGAGCTGGAGCCGGCAGCGAAGCAGATGGCCGATCTGATCGAGGGCGTGCCGGACGAGATGCTCGGCGCGCCCACGCCGTGTCGCGAGTACACCCTCGGTGACCTGGTCGATCACGTCCGACAGCTCACGATCGCGTTCACCGCCGCCGCCAAGAAGGACACAGCCGGCATGACGTCCGGAAGGGCGCCCGGGGACGCCAAGAACCTCGACGACGACTGGCGCACCCGGATCCCACGCGACCTGTCTGCCCTGGCGGAGGCGTGGCGGGAGCCGGCGGCGTGGACCGGCATGACGATGGCCGGTGGCATCGACCTACCCGGCGAGCTCGCCGGGATCATCACCCTCGACGAGCTGGTGGTGCACGGCTGGGACGTGGCCCGGGCCAGCGGGCAGGACTTCGATCAGGACCGGGAGTCGCTCGAGGCGGTGTACGGGTTCGTGAGACAGTTCTCCAGCGCCGGGGAGGAGGCACGAGAGGGGATGTTCGGGCCCGAGGTCGCCGTGCCCGACGATGCCCCACTGTTGGACCGCCTCCTCGGGCTCACCGGGCGAGACCCCGGCTGGTCACCCAGCTGACAAGACCAAATCCGACCCACGAGGAGCGCAAGCATGGACTGGAAGCTCGAGCTGGTGGCGGTTCCCGTCTCCGACGTCGATCGAGCCAAGGAGTTCTACGCCAACAAGGCTGGCTTCAACGTCGATCACGACCACACCGTGAGCGACGAGATCCGCTTCGTGCAGATGACCCCTCCCGGGTCCGCGTGCTCCATCGCCTTCGGCAACGGGATCGCCGAAACGGCGCCGGGCTCCGCACAGGGCCTGCAGTTGGTCGTCGAGGACATCGAGGCCGCGCGTGCCGAGCTCAACGAGCGGGGTGTCGAGACCGGCGATATCCAGGACTTCCCCTGGGGTCGGTTCGTGTTCTTCAGCGACCCGGATGGCAACGGCTGGGCCGTCCAGCAGATACCGCCACGCGGCTGATCCGAGTCAGGGGACTGACGCCGCGCCCCATGGCAAGATGCCCTCGGGCGGTGGATCCGACCGAGGGGACGCACCATGGGGCTGTCGTTGGGGCACGCGCGGGCACGTCGGGCGGCGGGGCGAGGGCGGCGCCCGCGCTCGGCGGCCGTCCTCACCGTCCTGGCGGCGCTGACGCTGAGCGGCTGCCTGTGGCCGTCGTTCGGCCACGACCTGGCCAACACCCGGCACCAGGACGTGGAGCGTCAGATCGGCCGCAAGACCGTGAACCAGCTGCACGAGGCCTGGCGGGTCGACGGGCTCGCCGGCGTGACCGGCACGCCGGCCATCTGGGGAGGCACCGCCTACGTCGGCACCTGGACCGGCAGCGCCATGGCGATCGACCTGGCCGACGGCAGCGTCGTCTGGGAGCGGCAGCTCATGGACGGTCCGGGGGCACGGATGATCGACGACTCGCCGCTCGTCACGGCCGATCGGGTGTACCTCGGTGATGCTCGCGGCCGGCTGCACGCGCTCGATCGCGCCACCGGCGCCGTGGTGTGGAGCCAGCGCCTGGATGCCCACCCACTCACCCGCATCTTCTCCTCGCCGGTGCTGGTCGACGGCCTGTTGGTGATTGGGGTCGCCTCGGTCGAGCTGGCGCTGCCGATATCCGACTTCGCCTTCCGGGGATCGGTGGTCGGGTTGGATGCCGCCACGGGAGCGGAGCGCTGGCGCCTCCCGACGAGCACGGGGGCCGATGGTGCGGGCGTGTCGGTCTGGTCGAGCGCCGCCATCGACCGTGAGCGGGGGCTCGCCTACATCGGCACCGGCCAGTCGTACGAGCAGCCCGCCGGTCCCCGTTCGGACTCGTTGCTCGCCATCCGCTATGCGACCGGCGAGCTCGCCTGGACGCGGCAGTTCACCGCCGACGACGTCTTCACGTTCTTCTCGCCGCCCCCGCAGGGACCCGACGCCGACATCGGCGCCGCCCCCAACCTGTTCCGCGCGCGCGGGCGGGACCTGGTCGGCGTCGGTGACAAGGCCGGCGTCTACGTCGCGTTCGACCGCACCACCGGTGAGACCGTGTGGGCCCGCCAGCTGGCCGACGGCAGCGCGCTCGGGGGCGTGATGGTGACCGCCGCCTACGGCGAGGGCGTCGTCTATGTCACCTGCAACGTGATGGCGGGGGAGTACCCGGCGAACCCCACCGACCCGCGGCACCGGTCGGTGACCTACGCGCTCGATGCCGCCACCGGCAGGATCCGCTGGCAGCGCGAGATGCCGGCGGCCAGCTTCGGGGCGCTGACGCTGGCCAACGGCGTGGTGTTCCAGTCCACGGTTCCCGGCACGCTCTACGCACTCGACGCCCGCAAGGGCGACGTGCTCTGGAGCGTCGATCCGGGGGGCGACCTCGGCGGCGGGGTCAGCGTCGCCGGCGGCCGGGTCGTGACCGGACATGGATTCTGGTTCATCACCCAGCCGCCCGACCCGCAGGGGGGCGTCGTCGCATACGAGCTGCCGTAGGACCTCGACGTGAGCGCACGTGGCGACGACGTCCCGGTGCGGTGGGAGCCGGACCCCGACCGCCCCGTCCTTCGGGTCACCCTCGATCGGCCCGCCAAGCTCAACGCGCTGAACGACGCCATCCGGGTCGGCCTGCAGCGGGCCGCGGACGAGCTCGCCGAGCGCGACGAGATCCGCGTCGTCGTGCTCGCTGGCGCGGGGCGATCGTTCTCGGCCGGCGCCGACCTCGGCGAGCCGGTCGCGACCTCTGACGACGCGCTTGCTGCTCGGCGGTCGAGCGGCCGCTGGCAACGCCTGCTCGACGCCTGGGAGCGGCTGCCTCAGGTGACGGTCGCCCGACTGCACGGACACGTGATCGGCGGGGCCGCGCTGCTGGCGGCGGCGTGCGACCTCCGGGTGGCGGCGGACGACCTGTCGATCGCCATCCCCGAGCTGGCGATCGGCATCCCGCTGACGTGGGCGGGACTGCCGCGGCTCGCACGGGAGATCGGGCTGTCGAGGACGCGCGAGCTGGTCATGACCGGCCGGTCGCTGGCGGCGGCCGAGGCCCTCGAGTGGGGTTACCTGCACCGGGTCGTCCCCGCCGGGGAGCTGGACGCCGCCGTCGACGCGCTCGTCGACGAGCTGGTCGCCCAGCCGGCCCTGGCGTTGGCCATGACCGTGGATGGCCTGCGTGCGCTCGGCCGCGCCACGTCGGCGCCCGACACCGCATGGGCCGATCCCGACCTGCTCCGCTGGTCGCTCCGCGGCCGCTGAGGCGACGCCGCGCTGAGCTCGCAAGTGCGACGTTCGCCGCCCGCTTTCACCCAGGCCGAGCGGACCGAAGCCCAGTACTCTCGTGGCCGGGCTGCGCCGTCGACGCCGTGCCCGCCAGACGTAGGCGAACACACGAACCAGGCCTGGGGGATCGGAGGGATCACGCGGCGGTGCGTGAGGATCGCCAGCCCCGGCGCCGGACCTGGTCCCGTGCAGCCCTGGTGGCGGCGCTCGTCGCAACCGTCGTCGGCACTGCGGTCGGCGCCCGCGCCTGGTTCGACACCCGTGAAGAGATCGACCGGACGGCGGCCGAGGTCCGGGGCACCCGGAACGACCTCACCGCGGCGCGAACCGACCTGGCAGGCGCGATCGCGGACCTCAGGGAGCAACGGGCGGCGTTGCACGCAGGGCTGGCGACGCTCGACACCCGGGAGGGCGAGCGGGACGCGGCCGAGGGGGCGCTGGCCACGGCCAAGGACCGGCTCGCCGAGCTGCGCGCGGAGCTCGACGCGGCCACCGCCGACCTGGCCGAGCGCGAGAGGCTGCTGCGGGTCCTCGACCGCTGCGTGCGCGGCGTCGTCGAGGGCCTGAACCAGGCGGCCGTCGGCGACATCGCCGGACTCGATGCCACCCTGGATGGCGTCGAGGGCACGTGTGCGACGGCCGAGGCGATCCTGTGACCGCCATCGAGGCAGTCGCCACGCGCCGGCCATCGCGCCGCCTGTCGCGCCAGCGGGCCCTGGTGCTGGTCGTGGCCGTTCTGGCCGTGGCGCTCGCCGGCATCTTCGCCGTCCGCTACGGGCAGGCGCGGGCGAGGCTCGCCGACGAGCGGGCTCGGCTCGCAGCGGCGACGGCAAGCCTGGCGGACACTCGAGCCGAGCTCGATCGCACCCGGCGGCGCAGCGCGCTCACGCGAGCCGGCGTCGGTCTGGTGGGCTCCGAGATCGAGCTGGCCGTCGCCACCCGCCAATGGGTCGAGGCCACCACCCGCAACACGCAGCAGGAGATCACGGGGGTGGAGGCGGACCGCACGGAGACCGACGCGGCGCGATTCCTGGTCTCCGCCCACACCAACGAGGTACGGAGCTGTCTCGACGGCGTCTCGGTCGCCGTCGGGGCGAGTCGAGACGGCGACGTCCAGTCGTCGGCGAGCGCGCTGCGCGGCGCAGCGGTCCCGTGCACCCGGACGCTGGCCTATGCGAGCGGGGCGAGGTTCCCGTACGACTTCGCCGACCCCTTCGTGCTGAGCGCCGGGGGCGCGTACTACGCCTACTCCACCAACGCGGGCGCCGGCGACATCCAGGTCATCCGCTCGTCCGACCTTGTCAACTGGGAGCTCGTCGGCAACGGCCTGGCAGACGTGCCCCGCTGGGCCGCCGCCAACGCGACGTGGGCACCCGCGGTGTTGGCACGCGGCAACGCGTACGTCGCCTACTACTCGGTGCGGCACGCGACGTCGCGACAACAGTGCATCTCGCGGGCGGTGTCCGCCACGCCGGCCGGACCGTTCGTCGACGACTCGGCGGGGCCGCTGGTCTGCCAGGCCGCCGCGGGCGGCTCGATCGACCCGAGCCCGTTCGTCGACGGCGACGGGCGGGCGTACCTGCTCTGGAAGTCCGAGGGTCGCGGCGCAACGCCGCCGACCATATGGTCGCAGGAGCTCAGCGCCGACGGCCTGGCGCTCACGGGCAGCGCCCATGCGCTCCTGGTCGCCGACCGGGTGTTCGAGGTGGGCGTGATCGAGGCGCCCGCCCTCGTCCACGAAGCCGGTGGCTACTACCTGCTCTACGCGGCCGCCGACTGGAACTCCCGTGGCTACGCGGTGGCCTACGCGGGTTGTGCCGGGCCCGCGGGGCCGTGCCTCAAGCCGGCTGACGGCCGGGTGCTGGTGTCCGGGAGCCGGCTGGCGGGACCCGGTGGGGCCGAGGTGTTCCGCGACGGTGGCGGCAGCCCGTGGGTGGCGTTCCACGCCTTCTCGGAGCCCGACGTCGGGTACCCGAGCAGCCGTTACCTCCACATCGCCCGGCTGCGGGTGGCGGGCGGTCGGATCGTTATCGACGCGACCACCTAGGCGGTCGTGGCTGCCACTCCCCCTGGCACCCGTTCGTGCACCCGCTCCTGCCGAGGCAATGGGTTCCGGCCCGGCGAGGCCGAGGCCATGGGTTCGGCCATCGAGACCTATTGCCTCGAGCTCGCGTCGGCGGAACCGGTTGCCTCCGGTCGAGCCTGCATCGGCTCGGCCCCCACCAACTCGACCTCGACGCGGGTGCTGCCGTAGGCGACGCCACCGCCCCAGTCCGTGAGGGTGTCGTTGGTGAGCGAGTTCGCCGTTCCCTGGTCGCCGTGCTGCGCCGACCACCAGCCGAAGGGCACGGCGACCACCCCCGGACGCAGTCGCGCGCTCACCCGGGCCGTGAGGGTGAGCGATCCCCGCTCGTTCCAGACCCGCACCGCGTCGCCCTCGGCGATCCCGCGGGCGTCGGCGTCGGCCGGGTCGAGCTCGACGAACGGGCCACCCTCGGCGGGGCCGTGCTTGGGGAGGTGGGAGTACGAGGTGTTGAGGAACCGGGTGTGGTTCTTGGGTGTCATCAGCACCAGCGGATGGCGCTCGGTCAGCCCGGCCTCGCCGCCGACGCCCTCCCCGGGCCGCCGGAATGCGGGGAGCGGGTCGTGGCCCGCGGCGGCCAACGAGTCGCTGTAGAGCTCGGCCCGGCCGGTGGCCGTGGCGAAGCCGCCGTCGGCGTACGGCCGAAGGTCTTCGGGCAGCGACAGCCGCACGAAGCCCCGCTCTCGCAGCGCACCGAGGTCGACGTCGCGGAGCGCGCTGCGCAGCAGCGACTCGTCGTCCTCGAACAGCTCGCGCTCGGTGAAGCCCATGGCCCGCGCCAGGCGACGCCACAGCTCGGTGTTGGGCACGGCCTCCCCGAGCGGCGGGATGGCCGCCTCGTTCCAGCCCAGGTAGAGGTGGCCCCAGGACGCCACCACGTCGGTCTGTTCGATCTGCGTGGCGGCCGGGAAGACCACGTCGGCGTAGCGCGCCGTGTCCGTCAGGAACTGCTCGCTGGCCACGGTGAACAGGTCGTCGCGTGCCAGCCCCCGCCGCGTCAGCTCGGCGTTGGGGACCGACACCAGGGGATTGCCGTTCCAGACGAACAGCGCCATGACCCGGGGGTCCATCGTCGGGTCCGTCAGGGCCCGGCCCAGATGGTTCATGTTGACCGCCCGCCGCGGCCTCGCAGGCCCCGGCGACGGGCCGTCGAACACCGACTCGTCGACGTTGGTCTCGGCCCAGGCGCCGACGCTGCGCGCCAGCCCGCCACCCCGATGGCGCCAGGCCCCGGTCAGCGCCGGCAGGCATGCCAGTGTGCGGAAGAACATGGCGCCGTGCTCCTGGTGCTCGGCGCCGATCAGCGTGCGGATGAACGCCGGCGTGGTGGTGCCGTAGGCGCGCCCCAGCCGCTCCACCTCGCCGTCGTCGAGGCCGCACACCTGCGCCGCCCGCGTCGGCGACCACTCCCGTACGACCGCGGCGAGGCGGTCGAACCCCACCGTGTGCCGCGCGACGTAATCGTGGTCGATCAGGTCGTCGCGGACGAGCACGTGCATCATCCCGAGCATCAAGGCCACGTCGGTTCCGGGGAGCGGCTGCACGAACCAGTCGGCGGACTCGGCGGTCATCGTGCGCACGGGATCGACGACGGCGACGGTGGCGCCGTTGCCCCGGGCCTCCTCGACGAACGGCCACAGGTGCCGGTTGGTCAGGCGGGTGTTGGTCCCCCACAGGAGGACCAGCCGCGCGAAGCGCACGTCGGTGGGGTCGGCAGCCCGGCCCGAGCCGTTGGTCGACGCGGTGCCCGCGCCGGCGACGGCACCGCACAGCGACCCGGTGAGGCGGGACGCACCCAGCTTGGCGAAGAACCTCCGGTCGAGCGACGACTGCTGGATCAGGCCCTGGGTGCCCGCGCTCCACCACGGCAGCACCGCCTCGCCACCGTGCCGGTCCACGATCTCGCCCAGCCGCTCGGCCACCACGGCCAGCGCGTCATCCCACGATGCGGTCGCGAAGTCCCCCTCGCCCTTGGCGCCGCGTCGCACCAGCGGGTGAAGGATGCGGTCCGGGCTGTACACGCGGTCGAGGAACCGGTTGACCTTGGGGCAGAGCTCGCCCCGGGAGTACGGGTGCTCGGGATTGCCCCGCATCCGCACCGCCGTCGGGCCGCTCGGGCCGCCGTCGGGTCTGTCCTCGACGGTCACCACCCAGCCGCACGAGTCGGGGCAGTCGTGGTGGCACGTGCCGAGCACCGTGCGTCGTTGGGTGGACGGCGCCGCGGCCGCCGTCACCGGATCGGCAGCCACGTCAGGGGTGGGACGGCGCCGGCGGCGCACCCGGAACGTCGAAACCCAACTCGTCGATGTAGCACCACCACCAGTTCTCTCCGGGCTCGAACGAGCGGACGAGCGGGTGGTCGACGTGGGCCCGGAAGTGCGCGGTGGCGTGGCGGTTGGGGGAGTTGTCGCAGCAACCGGTGTGACCGCAGGCCTGGCAGACCCGCAGGTGGACCCAGGTGCCGCCGATCCGCAGGCAGTCCTCGCAGCCGTCGGCCGACGGGGTCACGTCCCGCACGGTGTCCAGGTGGCTGCAGCTGGCGACGTCTGCCATGGGGACCTCCGGCCGTCTCGGGGGATGCGAGTCCTGGGTCCTCCAGGATCTCAGGTCGCCGGCTCCACAGTGAACTGGGCAAGGTCGGCGGCGGCTCCCGCCTCGACCCGATCGACCGTCGCCCGGCGCAGGACCTCCTTGGTCCGAGCGTAGGCACCGGCGCGGTACCCACCCAGACGATTTGCTTCGGCGACCGCGGCCCCGACGACCTCGTCGGCCGGGACGACCCGGTCGAGGTAGCCCGCCTCCACCGCGCCGGCCGGGTCGTAGACCTCGGCGGCGAGCGTGGCCCGCGCCAGCGCCGTGGGCGTCAACCGGTCCCGCGCCAGCTCGGCCGCGAACTGGGGCAGCGGCATCCCGATCGATGTCTCGTTGAGCCCGATCTTGGCGGGCACGTCGGCCCCGATGCGGACGTCGCACGCCAGGACCAACAGGGCGCCGGCCGCCAACGCGTGCCCGGTCACGGCCACGACCAACGGCTGTGGGTGCAGGTACAGGCGCATGAGCAGCTCGGCACCGCGGGACACGAGGCGGACCGCCCCATCGGGCTCGCCCGTCATGATCGCGAGGTCGAAGCCGGCGCACAGCTTCCCCTCGCGGCCCAGGATGCACACGGCGCGGGCCTCGGCGGCGGCGCGGTCGAGCGCCAACTCGAAGGCGTCGATGGCGGCGTGCGACAGGACGTTGGCCTTACCGTCGTCGAAACGGAGGATCGCGACCCCGTCCTCGATGGTCGTGGTCAGCGGGCCGCCGTGGTCGGCCGCAGCAGAGGCTGAACCAGGCACGTCGGGGACCCTAGTGGACCCACTCGTTTCACCCACCCGTTCACCGACACCGGAGCTCGGCGAGCACGCCGGCGTGGTCGGCCGGCCACCACATCCCGTTGAGCGCCTCGGCGCGTGGCTCGGCGGCGAATCCCTCCGCGTCCACTGCGAGGTCGCACTCCGCCGCGGGCCGCACCATCACGTAGTCGATGCGCTCGTCGTATCCCGGGCCCTCGGGGGTGTTCATGCCGACGAACGGCTCGGGCTGGCCCCCACCGCCCGTGCACCCGCTGTGCGTGGCCGGATCGCATTCGCCGTTGCCCGCCTCCAGCCAGGCGTCGACGAAGCCGGCATCGAGGAGGGTGGCAACCGTCGGGCTGTCCGGGACCGCGTTCAGGTCACCCGACGCAATCGACAGGACGGCGCCCGGCGGCTGCCGTTCGAAGAAGTCGACCACCTCGATGGCGTGGCACTCGTTGGTGATCGTGCCCGGGGGGCATACCGGCGGGCACACGTCGGGGGCACAGGGCGGGTTGTTGGAGCTGCTGGCGAAGTGGGTGGTGAGAA
>Ga0081538_10003929_pt1 | contig 13857 bp, 13 predicted proteins | sample TabmetS5T2R1_FD_71022 | JGI IMG/M metagenome (GOLD analysis project Ga0081538, IMG submission 71022) | Tabebuia heterophylla rhizosphere microbial communities from the University of Puerto Rico - S5T2R1 | ecosystem: Host-associated > Plants > Roots > Rhizosphere ... | reverse complement strand
GCTGCGGCGGGCCACCGTCGCCTACGAGCGCGACCCGGTGGTCGAGGGGGTCGACGGGGAGGTGGCGGCCGGCCAGTCGGTCGCCCTCATCGGCCCCAACGGGGCCGGCAAGTCCACCCTCATCCGGGCCGTGCTCGGCCTCGTCCCCCTGACCTCGGGGACCATCGAGGTGCTGGGCCGCCCACCCCAATCAGCCCGCCGGCAGGTCGCCTACGTGCCCCAGGCCGACACCCTTGACGCCGAGTTCCCCGTGTCCGCCCTCCAGGTGGTCCTGATGGGCCGCTACCCGCGGGTCGGCTGGGTGCGGCGGCCGGGCCCGGCCGACCGGCGGGCCGCCGCCCAGGCCCTGGCCGAGGTCGGCCTGGCCGAGCGGGCCTCGTCCCGGTTCGGCACCCTCTCCGGCGGCCAGCGCCAGCGGGTCCTGCTGGCCAGGGCGATCGCCCAGGAGCCGCGGCTGCTGCTGCTCGACGAGCCGTTCAACGGCGTCGACGCCCTCTCCCAGGACCTGCTGCTGGCCGCCCTCGGCCGCATGCGGGCGGCCGGGGCGGCGGTCGTCATGGCCACCCACGACCTCGGCCTGGCCCACCTCGCCTGCGACGAGGTCTGCCTGCTCAACCGGCACCAGATCGGCTTCGGCCCGATCGGCACCACCCTCACCCCCGAGCTGCTGCGGGCGACCTACGGCGGCCAGGCCCTCCAGCTCCGCGGCGACGGGGTCATCGTCGCCCGTCCGTGAGTCTCTTCGAGCCCTTCACGATCCCGTACATGCAGCGGGCCCTGGTCGAGGTGCTGGTGCTGGGCGCCCTGGCCGGGGCCGTTGGCGTGCTGGTGGTGCTGCGCCGCCTCGCCTTCGTCGGCGACGCCCTCACCCACACCGTGTTCCCCGGGATCGTCATCGCCCACCTGCTCGGCCGCTCGATCCTGCTCGGCGCCCTGGCCTTCGGGGTCCTGACGGCGGTGCTGCTGACCGTGCTCGGCGGCCACCGCCGGGTCGGGAACGACACCGCCCTGGCCATCCTGCTCACCTCGTTCTTCTCCCTCGGGGTGGTGCTCATCTCCCGGACCCGCGGCTTCACCGCCGACCTGACCGTGTTCCTGTTCGGGCGGGTCCTGGCCATCGACCGCACCGACCTGGTCCAGACCCTGGCCGTGGCCGCGGTGGCCGCCGTCGTCCTGGCCGTCCTCCACAAGGAGCTGGTGCTGCGCGCCTTCGACCCGGAGGCGGCGGCCGCCATGGGCTACCGCACGGGCCGGCTCGACCTCGCCCTCAACCTGCTCATCGCCCTGGTCGTGGTGGCCGCCGTCGAGGCCGTCGGCACGGTCCTGGTGATCGCCCTGATCGTGGTCCCGGCGGCCGCGGCCCGGCTGCTGACCGACCGGGTGGGGGCCATGACCGCCCTGGCCTGCCTGCTCGGCGCCGCCGGGGGCTGGCTGGGGCTGGCCGTCAGCTACGAGGTCTCGGTCGGCTACGACCTCCGGCTGGCCGCCGGCGCCACCATCGTGGTCGTCCTGGTCGGGCTGTTCGGGCTCGCCGCCGCCGTGGCCCCGCTGCGCCGCCGGTGGGCAACCCGAAAGGGTCTGGGGAACCCCATGGGGGTGCCCCAGTGAGTCAGTTCGTCCTGGACGCCTTCGGGGACGGGTTCGCCCGCCGGGCCCTGCTGGAGGCGGTCATGGTCGGCGCGCTCTGCGGGGCCGTCGGCGTCCACGTCCTCCTGCGCCGCCTGCCCTTCTTCACCATGGCCCTCGGCCACGCCACCTTCCCCGGGGTCGTCCTGGCCGCGCTGCTGGGGATCAGCCTGTTCGCCGGGGCGGCCGCCTTCGGGGCCGTCGTCGTGGTCGTGGTCGCCCTCCTCGGCGCCCGCGACCGGGTCGACGACACCAGCGCCGTCGGGGTCACCCTGTCGGGAGCGTTCGCCCTCGGGGTGCTGCTGCTGTCGGCCCAGGCCGGCTTCAGCAGGGACCTGACCGCCTACCTGGTCGGCTCGATCGTCACCGTCCAGCCGTCCGACCTGGTCACCACCGCCGTGGTCGGCGCCGCCGTGCTGGCCGTGCTCGCCGCCCTCCACAAGGAGCTGGTCCTCGGCGCCTTCGACCGGGGCGGGCTGGCCGCCCTCGGCTACCCGGTGCTGGTCCTCGACGTCGTCCTGCTCCTGGTCGTCGAGGCGGTCGTGGTCACCTCGATCCCGGCCGTCGGCACCATCCTGGCCGTGGCCCTGATCGTCGCCCCGGCGGCCACGGCCCGGCTCTGGACCGAGCGCCTCCGCGCCACCATGGCCCTCTCCGCGGCCCTCGGCGCCGCCAGCGGCGTCGTCGGCCTGGCCATCTCGCTGCAGTGGCGGGTCGCCGCCGGCGCCACCATCGTGCTCGTGGCCGCGGCCATGTTCGCCGTCTCCCTGGTCGTCGCCCCCCGCCACGGCCTCCTGGCCCACCGCGCCTCACCCGTGAGCGGCCGGGCGTAGCCGCGAGGCCAGGACCATTCCGGCGAGCGACGCCCCGGCCAGGCAGAGGATGGCGTAGCCACCGAGGGCGACCAGGGCCCCCGCGGCGGGCGCCCCGGCGGCGGCGGCGAGGCCCATGGTGGCTTCGCCGATGCCTTCGGAGCGGGGCCGCAGCTCGGCGGGAACGGAGGCGGCCAGCAGAGCGCTGCCGCCGACCACGCCGGCGTTCCAGCCGAGGCCGAGGACGACCATGACCGCGACCATCGCCGGGCCGCTGGCATGGTCGGCGACGGCGCCGCCGACGGCGGCCAGGACCAGGAGGGCGGCGCCGGCCCAGGAGACGGCGGCGCCGCCGACCCGGTCGGAGAGCCATCCCGTCAGCGGCGACGGAGCGAACATGCCGAGGACGTGGACGCTGACGGCCAGCCCGACGAACCCGAGGTGGTGCCCGTGGGCCATCAGGAGCACCGGGGTCACGGCCATGATCGCGACCATGACCAGGTTGGAGGCGCCGAGGACGGCCAGCGCGGCCCGGACGGGCGGCTGCCGCAGCGCCGCCGTGAGCTGTTCCCGCGCCACCGCCGGGCCCGTGTCCCTGGTCCCGGTGGCGGCCGCCGACCGGCGGCCGAGGGAGGCGGGGCGGCCACGGGACAGGGCCGCCACCGCCAGCGCGGCGCTCGTGAAGGCGAGCACGGCCAGCAGGTAGAGGCCGGTGAGCTGCGGCAGCCCGAGCGCCTGGCCGACCCGGTCGGCCGGGACCAGCAGCACCGGTCCGGCGACGGTGCCGGCGGTGGCCGCGAACAGGACGGTGCCGAGGGCGCGCCCCCTGGCCCGGGGGCCGCCCAGGTCGGCGGCCGCGTAGCGCGACAGGAACACGGCGGCGTTGGCGCCCCCCAGCAGCAGGCTGCCCCCGAGCATGACCAGGAACCCGCCGCCCAGCGCGGCCAGGATCACGATCGACGCCCCCAGCACTCCGAGGGCGTAGCCGAAGGCCAGCCCGGGGCCGCGCCCGGCACGGCTGGACAGCCGCCCGACCAGCAGCGAGGACGCCGCCTGCCCGGCGGCCAGCGCGCCGAGGGGGAGACCGGCGGCGGCCTGGCTGCCCGTCATCGCCACCGCCAGCAGCGCGGCCGCGGTCCCGCCCGCGGCCAGTCCCAGGCTCCCGACCGCGGTGGCGCCCGCCAGCAGCAGCACGGTCAGGCGTGGCCCGCGGTCCAGGCCGGCCTGGATCAGGGAATGATCGTCTAGAGTTTTCATGGTCCTCATGCTAGACAGCCGAACTCGGCTCCGGAATACTCAAGGCAAGGCGTTTCGATGCTTCGACCGTGAGATGAAAGGTGTTCGGAGCGATGAGCCTGCTGAATGAAAGACCGCTCGACGCCACCGACTGGCGCATCCTGGAGGAGCTCCAGGCGGACGGCCGCCTCTCCTACAACGAGCTCGGGCGGCGGGTCAGCCTGTCACCGCCGGCGGTGGCCGACCGCGTCCGGCGGCTCGAGGACGCCGGCGTCATCGCCGGCTACCAGGCCCGCGTGGACCCGGCCAGGGCCGGCCTGCCGCTGACCGCGTTCGTCCAGATGCGCTGCCGGCTCGACCGCTGCCTGCTCAAGACCAGCCAGGCCAGCGACTACCCCGAGATCGTGGAGATCCACAAGCTGACCGGCGACTACTGCTCGATGCTGAAGGTCCGGGCGGCGTCCATGGAGCACTTCGAGGGCCTGCTCGAGCGGGTCGGCCAGCACGGCGAGATGCGCACCTCGATGGTGCTCTCGACCCAGTACGAGGGCCGCCCGGTCGAGCCCCCGTCCGACGAGTTCCTCCACGCCACCCCGTCCCAGGGCTGGAGCCAGCCCCCGCGACCCTGAGCCCGCCTAGGACGACCCCGGGCTGTCGAAGGCCCACTCGGGGCGGTTGGCGCCGGCGGCCATGGCCCGGGCCTTGTGCCAGTGGAGGGTGGCGAAGATCTGCTCGGAGATGGCGTCGATCGCGCCGACGGCGTTGATCCGGACCAGGATCCCCCGGCGCTGGTAGTAGTCGACCAGCGGCTTGGTCTGGGCCGCGAACACCTCCAGGCGGTGGCGGACGGTCTCCTCGGTGTCGTCGGAGCGGTGCTCCTCGCGGGCCCGGCCGGCCAGGCGGGCCAGCAGCTCCTCCTCCTCGATCTCGAAGTACAGGGTCAGGTCGAACGGGATCCCCCTGGCCACCGCCCACCGGTAGGCGGCCTCGGCCTGGGCCAGGGTGCGCGGGTAGCCGTCCAGGACGTACCCGCCGGCCTCGCTCGCCTGGACCATCCGGTCCCTGGCCATCTCGATGACGATGTCGTCGGGCACCAGGTCGCCGCGGTCCATGTACTCCTTGGCCACCTTGCCCAGGTCGGTCCCGTTCGCCACCTGCTCCCGCAGCAGGGCCCCGGTGGCGATGTTCCCCAGGTCGAAATGCTCGGCGATCCGCGCCGCCTGGGTCCCCTTCCCCGCCCCGGGCGGGCCGATCAGCAGCACGCGCATGGCAGTCCCTCCCCGTCGGTCAGTGCTCGGCGGCCTCGGCCGCGTCGGCCTCGGCCTTGGTCTGGTGGACGGTGCCGGGGGCGTGCTCGGGCGGAGCGTAGACGGTGACCAGGCGCAGGGGGCCGTCGCCGGTGTTGATGAAGTTGTGGCGGGTCCCGGCAGGGACCAGGACGAGGTCGTTGGGGGTGACCTGGGAGGTCTTGCCGTCGAGGACGGCCTCGCCCTCGCCGTCGACGAACACCAGGAGCTGGTCGTTCTCCTCGTGGACCTCCTCGCCGATCTCCCCGCCGGCGGGGATGGTCATGGCCACGATCTGGCTGTGCTCGCCGGTGGCGATCTCCCGGCGGAAGGCGTCGTTGCTCCGGGCCAACTGGACGATGTCGATGTCGAGGGGCTCGGTCACGGTCACTCCTCGGTCGGGCGGTCGGTCCCGGTAGGCTACCCGCTCAGCCGGGCGCGACCCGGCGGTCGAACATCTCTTGTCCGGTTCATCCGGTTACGCGAAGATGTCCAGACCGCCACGCCGCCGAAGGGAGCAGCCCATGGCCGACGCCGGGACCGTCCAGTCGCTCATCGCCCCCCGCCGCTACATCCAGGGTCGCGGCGTGCTCGCCTCCCTCGGCGGCCACGTGGCCGAGATCGGCAAGCGGCCGCTGGTGATCGCCGACGAGAACGTCTGGAAACTGGCCGGCGACAAGCTGGCGGCGTCGTTCTCCGACGCCGGGGTCGAGTTCCGGCGGGAGGTCTTCGGCGGCGTCTGCTCCCACCGGGAGATCGACCGCATCGCCGAGGTGGCCAGGAAGGGCTCGGCCGACATCGTCGTCGGGGTCGGCGGCGGCACCACCCTCGACACCGCCAAGGCGGCCGGCCACCAGGCGGGCATCGCCTGGGCCACCGTCCCCACGGTGGCCTCGACCGACGCCCCGACCAGCGCCCTGTCGGTCGTCTACACCGACGAGGGCGTGTTCGAGGAGTACGTGTTCTTCCCCCACAACCCCGACCTGGTGCTGGTCGACACCGAGGTCGCGGCCAACGCCCCCCACCGGTTCCTGGTCTCGGGCATGGGCGACGCCCTGGCCACCTGGGTCGAGGCCCGGGCCACGGCCGAGGCGCGCAAGTCGACCATGGCCGGCGGGATGCCCACCATGGCCGGGCTGGCCCTGGCCAAGCTCTCCTGGGACACCCTGATCGACTACGGCTTCTCGGCCCGCCAGGCCGCCCAGCAGCACGTCGTCACCCCGGCCCTGGAGAAGGTCGTGGAGGCCAACACCCTGCTGTCGGGCCTCGGGTTCGAGAGCGGCGGCCTGGCCGCCGCCCACGCCGTCCACAACGGCCTGACCGCCCTGCCCCAGTCACACCACTTCATGCACGGGGAGAAGGTCAACTTCGGCACCCTGACCCAGTTCGCCCTCGAGGACCGGCCGACCCGCGAGTACAACGAGTTCGCCTCGTTCTGCATGAGCGTCGGCCTGCCCACCACCTTCGCCGACCTGGACCTGGCGAACATCAGCAAGGAGGAGCTGGAGACGGTGGCCAAGGCGGCCACCGCTCCCGGCGAGACCATCCACAACATGCCGTTCACGGTCACCCCGGCCATGGTGGTCGACGCCATGGTCGCCGCCGACTCCTACTCGCGGGCCCTCCTGCACGAGTCGGGCCATCAGGCGGCAACGAGCAGCCACTGAGAACGCCGGCCGAGTATGCCCGACGCGCATGCGGAGGGCCTCCCGAAGCTGCGGACTGCGTGCATGCGACGTCGATACTCGGCCGGCGTTCTCTGCCATCATGCCCCGATGGGAGCGGAAGCCATCGGGGTCGGGCTGGCCGGGTACGGGCTGGGCGGGTCGGTGTTCCATGCCCCGCTGATCCAGGCCGCGCCCGGCCTGCGCCTGCACGCGGTCGCCACCAGCCGCGCCGGCCAGGTCGAGCGGGACCTTCCCGGGGTGCGGGTGGCGGCGTCGGCCGAGGAGCTGCTGGAGGACCCGGCGGTCGAGCTGGTAGTTGTGGCGGCGCCCAACGCCGTCCACCACCGGCTGGCCGCGGCGGCCCTGCGGGCCGGGCGGCACGTGGTCGTGGACAAGCCGTTCACCCTGTCGGTGGCCGAGGCGGACGAGCTGATCGCCCTCGCCGAGGCGGCCGACCGGCGGCTCAGCGTGTTCCACAACCGGCGCTGGGACGGCGACTTCCTGACCGTGCGCCGCTGCCTCGAGGCCGGCCTGCTCGGGGAGGTGTCCAGCTTCGTCTCCCGCTACGACCGCTTCCGCCCCGTCCCCAAGGGCGGCTGGAAGGAGGAGGCCGTCCCCGGGTCGGGCGTCCTCTGGGACCTCGGACCGCACCTGATCGACCAGGCGCTGCAGCTGTTCGGCATGCCGGCGACGGTCTGGGCCGACCTGGCCGTCCAGCGTCCCGGGGTCGAGGCGGTCGACTACGTCCACCTGGTGCTCGGCTACCGGCGGCTGCGGGTCCTGCTCCACGCGGCCATGGAGGTGCGCGAGCCCGGACCGCGGTTCGAGGTCCACGGCGACCAGGGGTCGTTCGTCACCTGGGGCATGGACACCCAGGAGGTGGCCCTGCGGGCCGGCGGCCGCCCCGGCGACCCGGGCTGGGGGAGCGAGCCCCCCGACCGCCACGGCACCCTCACGACCGAGGTCGCCGGCCTCGAGCTCCACGCCCGGGTGACGGGCGTGCCCGGCGACTACGGGGCCTTCTACACCGCCATGGCCGCCGCCGTCGCCGGCGACGGCCCGGTCCCGGTCGCGCCCGCCGAGGCTCGGGCCACCATCGCCGTCATCGAGCACGCCCTCCGCAGCAGCCACGAGGGCCGGGTGGTCGAGGTCGCCGGCGCGGCCTAGCCGGAGAGGAACCCGGTCAGGAACCGCGTCGAGGCGGGCAGGGCCTCCTCGGGGGTGCCGCGCAGCCGGCACTCGAAGGTGAGCCAGTCGTCGTAGCCGACGTCGCGGAGGGCGGCGAAGACGCTCGCGAAGTCCATGTGGCCGGTGCCGGGCTGGAGCCGGTTGGTGTCGTCGACGTGGACGTGGGCGATGCGCGGGCCGGCGGCCCGGATGGCCGCGGCCAGGTCGTCCTCCTCGATGTTCATGTGGAACAGGTCGGCGCAGACCCGCACCGAGTCCCGCCCGGTCGCGCGCTCGACCTCCTCGCCCAGCTCGACGGCCTGGTCGAGGCGGTTGACCATGTAGTCCTCGTAGCGGTTGATCGGCTCGACGGCCAGCCACACGCCCTCGGCGGCGGCGTGCTCGGCCAGCTCGACGAGCGCCTCCAGCAGCACCTTGTGGTCGTCGTCGGGCTGGCGGGGCGGGGTGAAGGGCGGCAGGCGCAGGCTGAACATGCCCCAGCTGGCCGGGGTCAGCACCCCGGTCCCGCCGAGCTCGGCGATCACGCTGAGCTGAGAGCGCAGCTGCTCGACGGCGTCGCGGCGGCGGTCGGCGTCGAAGTCGCCGATGAAGTGGTCGGTCTCCGGGCAGACGGTGGCCATCACCACCCCGGCCCGGGCGGCCGCCCGCAGCTCGGGCAGCCGGGAGGCGAAGTGGCCGTCGCCCCTGGCCCGCAGCTCGATGCCCTCGAAGCCCGCCTCGGCGGCGAACGCCCACTTCTCCTCCAGGCTGGCGCCCGGAAGCAGTTGCTCCTGGCAGGACAGCTTCATGCTCGATGACTCCCCTCAAGACGTAGGCTGAGCAAGCTTAGATCCTCGACAAGGAGCCACCACCTCGATGCCCCGCACCCTCGTGCTCGACGGCCCCCGAACGCTGCGCCTCTCCGACCAGCCGGCCCGCGACCTGCGCCCGGGCGAGATCCGGCTGCGGGCCCTGCTCAGCGGCATCAGCCACGGGACCGAGCTCAGCCTGTACCGCGGCACCTCCGCCTTCACCGACAAGGTCTTCGACCGGGGGCTGCGGGCCTTCGTGGAGCCGCCGGCCGGCAGCGCCGCCACCTACCCGGTGACGCTCGGCTACGAGATGGTGGGGGAGGTCACCGAGGTCGCCCCCGACGTCACCGAGGTCGCGGTCGGGGACCTGGTCCACACCGGCACCCCCCACCAGGAGGAGACGGTGCTGGACCTGGCCGCGTCCCTGCGGGCCACCTATCCGCTGGTGCGGCTGCCCAACGCCGAGCGCCCCGAGCGGGCCCTGTTCATCAGCCTGGCCGCGGTCGCCCTCCAGGCCGTCCACGACGCCGAGATGAAGCTGGGGGACGCGGTCAGCGTGCACGGGCTCGGCGCCATCGGCCTGCTGACGGTGCAGATGTGCCGGCTCGAGGGGATCCAGAACGTGTTCGCCCTCGACCCCGACCCGGTCCGGCGCGAGCTGGCCCTCGGGCTGGGGGCCAGCCACGTGCTCGACCCGGCCAACGGCAAGACGGCCGGCCTCCAGATCCGGGAGCTGAACATGGGTCAGGGCGTCGACGTGGCCATCGAGGTCTCGGGCAGCGACCGGGGCCTCCAGGGCGCCCTCCAGGCCGCCGGGCTGGGGGCGACGGTGGTGGCGGCCGGGTTCTACCAGGGCGGCGCCGGCAACGTGCGCCTGGGTGAGGAGTTCCACCACAACCGGCTGACGCTGCTCGCCTCCATCGGCGCCTGGGGCGCGCCGCACCGCAAGGCCCCTCTGTGGAACCGGCGCCGGGTGATGGACACCGCCACCCGGCTGCTCTACACCGACCGGGTCTCGGTGGACGGCCTGCTCGCCCGCCGGTTCCCGTTCGAGCAGGCCCCGGACGCCTACCGCTGGATCGACGAGCACCCCCTCGAGGCGGTCAAGGTCGCCCTCAGCTACTAGCGGGGGAGCGGCGCCGGGGGTCTGCCACAATATTGGCCAGCTCGCTGGTTGATCGATCATCTGGGGGTGGAGGCGGTGGTTGCCCCGGCGGATCGAATCATGGCGTGGGCGGCCCGCCGCCCCGAGCGGGTCCTCGGCTACAACCCCTGGCAGCTCGCGGCCCACGTGGCCCACACCGCCCTGCGCCACCGGGTCACCGGCCCGGCGGCCGAGATGTCCTTCTTCGCCATGCTGACCCTGGTCCCGCTGACCGTGGCCGTCGGCGCCGCCCTCGGCCAGATCCAGCGGTTCGTCGGCCCGGAGAAGATCGCCAGGGGCCAGGACGCCGCCATCTCGCTGGTCCGGGTCGTGATCAGCCCCCGGCTGACCGACGGGGTGGTCGACCCGTTCGTGCGGGCCCAGCTCGACCAGCGGAAGGGAGGCGCGGCCATCGGCGGGCTCCTGCTCACCTGGTGGCTGGCCGGCCGCCTGTTCGCCGCCACCAGCTGGGCCCTCGACACCGCCTACCACGACCGGCACCAGCGGCTGTCGCTGCACCAGCGGCTGATCGCCCTCGCCTTCGCCTTCGGGTCGGTGGTGGTCGTGGTCCTGACCCTCGGCATCATGGTCGACGCGCCGTTCCTGGACGAGCAGCGCGACCTGGCCCGCGAGTTCGGGGTCAGCCAGGCCCTGGTGACCGCCTGGTACATCGGCCGCTGGCCGGTGGCCCTGGCCGTCCTGGTCGCCTTCCTGCTCTGCCTGTACCGCTTCGCCCCCAGCGTCCGGCACGCCTGGCGCCACCTGCTCCCCGGCGCCGTCCTGGGCGTGCTGCTGTGGATCCTGGCCGCCGTGGCCTTCCGCCTCTACCTGGCCTTCGGCAGCGGCGCCCCCACCGGGGTGGTCGTCAACGACGCCAGGGTGGTGATCATCGGGCAGGCCGTCGGGGCCGTGGTCGCGACCGTCCTGTGGACCTTCTTCTCCAGCGTGGCCATCCTGGTCGGCAACGAGCTCAACGCCGAGCTGGCCCGCCTGCGGGACCTCGACGGCTAGGCCCTCCGGCCACTCCCGAACGACCCGAGGCCCGCCGGCGCACCCGGCGGGCCTCGGTGCCTCCCCGGGGTCAGGGGACGGGCTGGCGGTCCTGGTCGGCCAGGGCCGGCGCAGCAGCTTGCCCGACGGCGTCCTGGGATGGCGTCGGCCAGGCGGACGGCGCGGACCCGCTTGTGGGGCTCCACCCGGGTGGTCAGCCAGGCCAGCACCTCGTCGGGGTGGGCACGGCGCCGGGCCGGGGCACCACCACCGCCACCGGGACCTCGCCGTGGGCCGGGTCCCGCCGGCCCACCAGGTCGGCGTCGGCGACCGCCGGGTGGGCGGCCAGCAGGGCCTCCAGTTCGGCCGGGGCGACCTGGTAGCCACTGACCTTGATGAGCTCCTTGAGCCGGTCGACGATCACCGCGTTGCCGTCGCCGTCGACCAGGCCGAGGTCGCCGGTGCGGCGGCTGGCCGGTCGGCGACTACGTCGACCGGGCCGTCCGCTCGGTCCTGGCCGAGGTCGTCATACGATGATGCTCCCGCCCGCCGACACCTCGACCAAAGGAGCCGCCCGATCGACAGCCAGCGGTCCGACGCGATCGTGTTCTTCGGCGCCACCGGCGACCTCGCCTACAAGGAGATCTTCCCGGCGCTCCAGGGGCTGGTCCAGCGCAACCGCCTGGACGTGCCGATCATCGGGGTGGCCAAGTCGGGCTGGGACCTGGCGCGGCTGCGCCAGCGGGCCCGCGACAGCCTCGAGCACCGCGCCGGCAAGGGCAGCCTGGACGAGGAGGCGTTCGCCCGCCTGTCGGCGCTGCTGCGCTACATCGACGGCGACTACAACGACCCCCGCACCTTCCAGCGGCTCCGCAAGGCCCTCGGCGACGCCAAGCGGCCGCTGCACTACCTGGCCATCCCGCCGAGCATGTTCGCCACCGTGACCGAGGGGCTCGCCGCCGCCGACGCCATCGACGGGGCCAGGGTGGTCGTGGAGAAGCCGTTCGGCCGCGACCTGGCCTCGGCCCGGGAGCTGAACCAGATCCTGCACCGCCACCTGCCCGAGGACCGCATCTTCCGCCTGGACCACTTCCTCGGCAAGGAGCCGGTCCAGAACCTCCTCTACCTGCGCTTCGCGAACGCCCTGCTGGAGCCGGTCTGGAACGCCCGCCACGTCCGCCAGATGCAGATCACCATGGCCGAGGACTTCGGCGTCGAAGGCCGGGGCGCCTTCTACGAGGAGGTGGGCGCCATCCGCGACGTCCTCCAGAACCACCTGCTCCAGGTGCTCGCCCTGCTGGCCATGGACGCCCCGGCGGTCCACGACCCCGACGCCGGCCGCCACGAGCGCTCCCGGCTCATCCAGGCGATCCGGCCGCTGGACCGGGGCAGCGTGGTCCGCGGCCAGTTCCGCGGCTACCGGGACGAGCCGGGTGTGGCCCCCGACTCGGGGGTGGAGACCTTCGTGGCCGTCCGCCTGGCCATCGACACCTGGCGCTGGGCGGGGGTGCCGTTCTACATCCGCGCCGGCAAGCACCTGCCGGTGACCGACACCGAGGTCCTGGTCGAGTTCCGGCGCCCGCCGCTCGAGCTGTTCGGGGAGCTGATCCCCGCCCGCTCCAACCATCTGCGCCTGCACCTCGACCCCGACGTGCGCATCGAGCTCGGCATGCGGGTCAAGGTCCCCGGCGACCAGCTCGTCGGCGAGGACGTCGAGCTGGTCGCGGCCAACTTCCCCACCGGGGGCCGGTCACCCTACGAGCGCCTGCTCGGCGACGCCATGGAGGGCGAGACCGACCTGTTCGCCCGCGAGGACGCCGTGGAGGCCGAGTGGCGGGTCGTCGACCCGGTGGTCGGCGAGGACGCCACCCCCCTCTACGAGTACGACCAGGGCACCTGGGGCCCCGAGGAGGCCGACCAGCTCATCGCCGGCGACGGCACCTGGTCGGTCCCCAGCTGACTATGGCGTCCGGGTGGCCGCCGGACGACGGAGGGCGACCAGGGAGATCCCCATCATCGTCGCCACCAGCAGGCCGGTGACCAGGACCGGCTCCGGGGCCAGGCTGGCGGCCAGGACCAGCACGGCGGTGGCCGGCACCAGCGAGGTGTGCCAGTGGCCCAGGTGGTGGGGTCGCACCTGCAGCGCCCAGACGGCCAGGAGGAACAGGGCGACGGGGACGGTGAAGGCGGCGGCCGCCCCCCTGGCGCCGACGGCCGCGTGGTGGGTCAGGTAGTCGACGTTGACGGCCAGCCCGGCCCCGACGGCCGCGGCCGAGGCGAACACCAGGTAGTGGCCGTACCCCCAGGTGATCCCGGCCCGCAACGAGGTCAGGAACTCGTGCGCCTCCTTGGAGAAGTACAGCCACCACATGGCGAACACGGTCAGCAGCCCGCCCGCGGCCGTGGTGGCCAGGTCGGCAAGGGGAGCGTCCTCGGCCAGGGCCGACTGGACGGCCAGGGTGGAGGCGAGCACGCACTCGCCGAGGACGATCAGGGTGAACAGGCCGTAGCGTTCGGCGATGTGGCGCGGGTGCCAGGGGGTGGGGGCGGCCCGCTCGGCCCAGACGGGCACGGCCAGCTCGCCCGCGACCAGGACCAGGAAGCCGGCGTAGCCCAGGTCCTGGGGCAGGAACAGGTTCAGCACCCAGCCGACCTGGAGGATGACGATGCCGGCGGCATACCGCAGCGAGCTGCGCCGGTGGGGCGGGTCGCTGCCGGCCGCCCGCAGCCACTGGGTGACCATGGCCAGGCGCATGACCACATAGCCGACGGTGATGACGGCGAAGTCGGCGCCGGCCATGGCGTCGGGCACGCCGGCGGCCAGGATCAGGGCGCCGGCGATCTGGACCAGGGTGGTGAGCCGGTAGGCGACGTCGTCGGTGTCGTAGGCCGAGGCGAACCAGGTGAAGTTCATCCACGCCCACCAGATGGCGAAGAACACCGAGGCGTAGCCGACCACGCCGTCGCCGACGTGGTCCTCGGCGACCTCGTGGTGGAGGGCGGACGCGGCCGAGGCCACGGCGACCACGAAGCACAGGTCGAAGAAGAGCTCCAGGACGGTCGCGGAGCGGTGCTCCTCGTCGGTCGCCCGCGCCACCATCGGCCGGTACCACGCAC
>Ga0081538_10003928_pt1 | contig 13864 bp, 13 predicted proteins | sample TabmetS5T2R1_FD_71022 | JGI IMG/M metagenome (GOLD analysis project Ga0081538, IMG submission 71022) | Tabebuia heterophylla rhizosphere microbial communities from the University of Puerto Rico - S5T2R1 | ecosystem: Host-associated > Plants > Roots > Rhizosphere ... | reverse complement strand
GGTCGGACGGCAACAGCGACACGGCTCCGAGCACGACGGAAGGGATCGGGTTCCCGATTCACGTTCTCGCGCTCAACGCCATGGGCGTCCACCTGCTCGACTACCTCGACCTCGAGGACGTCGCGCGACACTGCGAGGCCGCCCAGCGTTGGGAGTTCCTCTTCGCCGCCGCTCCTCTGCGGATCGTCGGCGGGACGGGATCTCCGATAAATCCCACCGCGATCTTCTGAGCGGATGCTCCACCTCCGGGTCTACGGTCCGTCTGCGTCCATGACGACGGTCGGGATCCGCCTCGAGGATCACGGCGCGGCACGGAACGTGGCGCTCGCACAGGGCGTACGCGCCGGGCACGTCCTGCTCACCGCGGAGGTCTCCGCCGACTGGGCGGATGGCGTGCTCGAGCTGCTCGTCAAGAACGGGGTGGCCGAGGACGACATCAGGCTCGCCCGGTTCGACGAGATCGGGCCGATCCGGCCTGGGCGCTCCGCGACCCTGATCTGGGCCGACGTGCTGGGGCAGGCCAGGGCGAACGCGCGGCCGGTCGCGCGGTATCTCGTCTTCATGGTCGCCGCGGGCCTCATTGCGGCGTTTGGGGTGATCGAGGCAAACCAGATCTTGATCGTCGGCGCGATGGCGGTGAGCCCCGACCTCCTGCCGATCACCGCGGCCTGCGTCGGCCTGGCAAGTCGGCGTGGACGCCTCGTCCGCCGGGCGCTCGTGACCCTGGCCGTGGGGATGGGTGCAACGTGTCTGACGGCGGCCGTGCTGACACTGGTCCTCGATCTCTTCGATCTTCTGCCCTCAGACTTCGCGGTCGGCGAGGCAGCCCTCTCCGGGCTGACGACGGTCAACGACGCGACGATCGGAGTGGCGCTCGCGGCCGGCGTCGCGGGCATGCTGGCGCTCGAAACGCGTGCGAGCTCGGCCGTGGGCGTGGCCATCTCGATCACCACGATCCCGGCGGCCGCGTACCTCGGCGTGGCCGCCGGCGTCGGGGAGGTGGCCAAGGCCCTGGGTGCGCTGGCCGTCCTCGGAGTCAACGTCGCCATGCTGCTGGTCGCCGGCACGCTGACGCTCGTCGTGCAACGCCGCATCGCCGAGCGTGGGCGCCGAGCTCAAGCGGCCGGATGACGGGCTCCCGCACACCCGATCGGGTCACTCCGCAGCCGAGCGAAACCTCGACCGCCCCGTCACGCGCGGGCCTCGTCCTCATCTCGCTCATCCTCGTCGCCGCGGTCGCCAACCTGAACCTGGCCGTGGCCAACGTCGCGTTGCCGGACATCGGCAGGGCGTTCGACGCAGGACAGACCGCGCTCAACCTGGTTGCCGTCGGCTACTCGCTGGGTCTGGCCGCGTCGGTGCTGTATCTCGGAGCGCTCGGCGATCGCTACGGCCGCAAGCTGATGCTGATCCTGGGCACGTCCCTTGCGATACCAGCCGCCCTGGTCGCCGCCCTCGCCCCGTCGATCGAGGTCCTGTTCGTCGCGCGTCTGTTCGGTGGGCTAGCCGCGGGCATGGCCTTTCCCACGACGCTCGCCCTGATCACGGCGCTGTGGTCGGGGCCCGGTCGCACCAAGTCGATCGCGCTGTGGTCCGGCCTCGGCGGCGCGATCGCAGCGCTTGGGCCGCTGCTCTCGGGCGCTCTGCTCACGGGGTTCGATTGGGGTTCCGTGTTCCTGATCAGCCTGCCGCTGGCCCTAGTCGCCCTGTACCTGGCCGTCCGCTTCGTTCCCGCCCACGTCAACGAGGCGACGGATCCCGTCGACAACCTCGGGGGCATCCTGTCCGTCCTGCTGGTGGCTGCGCTCGTGCTGGCGATCAACTTCGCGCCCGTTCCGAACGCGGGAGCCGTGGCAGCGGGACTGGGGGCGATCGCCACCGCTGCCGCCGCCGCGTTCGTTGTCCGCCAGCGGCGAGCGAAGGCACCGCTCTACGACCTCGCTGTCGCCGGGCGGCGAATCTTCTGGGTCGCGGCCTGCGCGGGGGTCATCGTCTTCGGGACGCTCATGGGCGCGTTGTTCGTGGGTCAGCAGTTCCTGCAGAACGTGCTCGGATACTCGACGCTGGAAGCGGGGGTCGCGATCATCCCGGCCGCACTCCTGATGGTGCTGGTCGCGCCTCGCTCGGCGAAGCTGGTGGACGCGCACGGTGCGCGCTTCACCCTGCTCGTTGGATACGTCTTCTGCCTGCTGGGCTTCGTGACGATGCTCCTGCTCTGGAATGGGGACATCTCGTACTGGAAGGTCGGCGTCGGGTACGCCTTGATCGGCATCGGCGTCGGGTTCGCCGGGACGCCGGCCTCGCACTCCCTGACCGGCTCCGTCCCCGTCAGGCGCGCCGGCATGGCCTCCGGTACGGCCGACCTCCAGCGCGACCTGGGCGGGGCAATCATGCAGTCGATCCTCGGCGCCGTTCTCACCGCCGGCTACGCCTCGGCCGCCGGCGCGGCGATCGCGGCAGCACCCAACGGCGACAAGATCACGGACGAGGTCCAGGCCGAGCTGACGAGTCTTCTCGAGCGCGGTCGACAGCGCGCAGCAGTATCCCCAGTTCGAGAGCCAGATTGTCGCGGCCGCGAAGTCGTCGTTCCTACAGGGAGACGAGTGGGCCTACATCGCCGGGATCGTCGCGATCCTGCTCGGCGCCGCGCTGGTCTTCTTCCTCTTCCCGACGAAGGAGAGGGAGGCGCAGCTGCTCGACCAGTACCACGCCGAGGACGTCTCGGAGAAGGCGGGACCGGCTAGACGATCGGCGTCGGCGGCTCGCGCCCTTCGATAGCGGCGATCACGTTCTCGGCGCAGAGGTCCGCCATGGCGTCCCTCGTCGCGCCCGTCGCCGAGCCGAGGTGGGGCAGGAGGACTGTGTTCGGCAGCTCGCGCAACTCCGGTGGCACGTGTGGCTCGTCCTCGTAGACGTCGAGACCCGCCGCGCCCAGCCGGCCGGAGTGCAGGGCATCGACCAGCGCCGGGGTGTCGACCACCGCGCCGCGACTCGTGTTCACGAGGATCGCCCCCGGCTTTGTCTGAGCCAGCGCCGTAGCGTCGATCAGGTGTCGCGTTTCGGGCGTGAGTGCCACGTGCAGGCTCACGAAGTCCGAGCCGGCCAGCAGGTCGGGCAGCTCGCGGCGCTCGGCGCCGGGGCGCGCGGGAGCCTCCGAACGGGTGGTGAACAGAAGGCGCACCTCGAAGCAGCGAAGCAGCTCCGCGACGCGCCGGGCGATGCGCCCGAAGCCCACGAGCCCGACGGTCGCCCCGGCGAGCTCGCGCCCGAGGAGCCGCTCTTCCGACGACCACTCGCCGCTGCGGGTGAGCGCGTCGGCCTCCGCGATTCGCCGTCCGGCGGCCAGCATCAGCGCGATGGCGAGCTCGGCGGTGGCGTTCGTGAGGACGTCGGGCGTGTTGGTGGCTCGGACGCCCCGCTCGCGGGCCGCATCGACGTCGATGTTGTCGTAGCCCACAGCGAAGTTGGCGACGACCTTCAAGCTGCGGCCGGCGAGGTCGAGGAGCCCCGCGTCGATGCGGATGCTCGGGTCGGCCACGATCGCCGCGGCGCCGGGCAGATGTTCGTCCAGCCAGCTCCGTTCCGGTCGGCTCCCCCCGACCTCGACGACGCACCGGCGGCGCAGCAGCTCGAGACCTGCTGCCGGCAGCGCGCCAACCACGACCGCTTTCGGTCTGGCGCTCATCGCGTGGCCGGCAAGCGTACGCAAGATCATCCCCTGTGGGTGATGCGCGCGCGGCCTGCGCCACCGTACCGTCACCCGAAGGAGGTACTTACATGACTGGCAATTGCGATCGCATTGGCTCCATCGTCGTGGTCCTGCTGCTGCTGGCGGCGGGGACCGCGGTCGGGTGCGGAGAGTCGGACGAGGAGAAGGCGCAGAACGACGTCTGCGATGCACGGGCGGACCTGCAGATGCGGGTGAACAACCTGGCCGGGCTCACGCTTTCGACGGCGACGGTAGAGGGCGTGCAGGACGACCTGAACGGCATCGAGGACGACCTCAACAAGATCAAGGACGCTCAGGGCGAACTGAACGAGGAGCGAAAGCAGGAGGTCGAGTCGGCGACCAAGGAGTTCACCTCGCAGATAGAGGCGATTGCGAACGGCCTCACCAGCAACCTCTCGCTCGGCGAAGCGGAAGCGGAGCTGCGGAATGCGGCGCAGCAGCTGGCCAGCTCCTACAGGCAAACCCTCGCGAAGGTCGACTGCGGTTAGCGCCGGTGACTTCTTCCCCGCAGGAACGGGTACATCCAGAGTGGAGTAGCGGGAGCTCCGAGTGTCGTGAATACGAACATTCCTCCGCAGGACCCGAACGAATCGCTGGGGATGCAGCCCGTGGGCGAGACCCGGCTCGCGGCCCCGACCGCCGTGTTCGTGATGGGCGCGCCCAGCCCTCAGACGGACCGCACCTCCGATGCCCTGCTCGAGCTGCGACCGGGACTGCTGATCGTCGTCGAGCCGGAGTGATCAGCGGGTCTGAACGGACCTGACCACCACGACCGGACGTGTGCAGCGCGCCAGAAGCCGTCGCGAGGTGCTCCCGAGCAGACGCGACCGCAGCCCCGAGGCGCCGTGTGACCCGATGACGACCGCTGCCGCATCGCGCTCGGCGGCAACATCGACGATCGTGTCGGCCACGTCCAGCTCGTCCGGGATCGCGTGCGGTTCGGCATCGAGCCCGACGGAGCGGGCGAGTTCAGCGCCCGCGCGAGCGAGGACGACGGCATGGTGCTCTTCGGCCTGGTCGACCTCCGCCACGAGCTCGGGATCCGGAGGCAACGGGACCCCGCCGGCGGCGTCCAAGCCGACGCCGGACGCCAATGTGGCGCCAAGCCCCGGCTCCCAAACCGTGACCACGACGGTAGGGCTGCCGGGAAAGAGCTCGGCCGTGCGGCGCAGGGCGTCCTTGGCGAGCTCAGACCCGTCGTAGCCGACGACCAGTCGCGGCTTTCCGCTGGGGTCGGTCATGAGGGCAGCGTAATTCACCCGCCTCGGGCGATGAGCTCGTCCGGAGGCGGGAGTAGGTTCGTGCACGGATTCGGACACGGAGAGCCATGATTCGCGCGCGCCTGCGTCGCCGCAGCGGAGAGGGGAGGGAGGCAGGAGGACAGAAGAGGAGGTTGTCGAGATTGATCCCGGCGAGCTGACCGGACTGTTCGCCACGCCGCGGTGGCTGAGAGATATCGGCCTGACCGCCTGGCTTCTCGTCGGCGTGACGGTGCTCTTGGTCGGGGCCGTGTGGCTCCTCTCGCTGACCCACACGATCGTGCTCCCGGTGATAACCGCCGCCGTGGTCGCCTCGGTCGCCTCCCCGCTGGTCGGCTGGCTGGCCGATCGTGGAGTCGCCCGCGGACTCGGCGCCGTGCTGCTCCTCCTTGCGGCAATCGTCCTCGGTGCGGGAGTGATCCTGGTGGTCGTCGGTGGCATCACGAGCCACAGCGGCGACCTCAGCGCTGAGCTCTCCGACGCGAAGCACACCATCCAGGGCTGGCTCGAGGACCTCGGCGTGGATCCGAGCCAGGCCGAGGACGCGAAGAAGGACGCGAGCGCGTCCGTGAGCACAAGCGTGAGCAGCCTCCTCCAGGGCGTCGCCGGCGGTATCAAGGAGCTCTCTTCGCTCGTCTTCTTCCTCGCCCTCACGATCCTCAGCCTCGTCTTCCTCCTCAAGGACGGGCCCATGATCCGCTCCTGGGGCGAACGGCACGTCGGCGTCCCGGTTCCGGTGGCGCACACGATCGTCGAACGCGTACTGCAGTCGCTGCGCGGCTACTTCCTCGGCGTGACGATCGTCGCGGCCTTCAACGCCGTCGTTGTGGGCGTCGGCGCCTGGGTGCTCGGCGTCCCGCTGCCCGGAACGATCGCCGTGGTGACCTTCCTTGCCGCCTACGTCCCATACCTCGGTGCATGGACCGCGGGCGCGTTCTCGGTGCTGATCGCGCTCGGAGGGGCCGGGACCGACGCGGCGATCGGGATGATCGTCATCCAGCTGCTGGCCAACGGCATCCTGCAGCAGCTGGTGCAGCCGATTGCCTACGGCGCTGCGCTCGGCATCCACCCGCTCGCGGTGCTGATAGTCACGATCGCGGGGGGCAGTCTGTTCGGCGCGGTCGGCTTGATCCTCGCCGCGCCCTTGACGGCCGCCGCCACCAAGATCACCGCGGACCTCTCACGCGCGCGGGCGCAGGAAGAGCAAGGCGAGCCCGAAGGCGGAGAGCCGAGCCCGCCACCCGACAGCGGTCCGCCTGTCCCCCGCCCTGCCTAGCGCGGGCCCCTCCGCATCTGATTGGGATCAGGCCGGCGGCGCTTCGGCCAGAACTCTCGTCTTCTCGCGCTGGAACTCCTCGGCGTCGAGCAGTCCTTCCTCTCGCAGCCGGCCGAGTTGCTCGAGCCGGTCCATGCGAGCGTCCGAGGCCGCCGGCGCGGCGGGAGCGCCCGGTGCCGGGGCCCTCGCCGCGCGCCGCCCGATGCCGCGCGCCCATTCGCGCAGCCGCGGGAACGAATCCTCTCGGCGCGCGTCGGGGAACTCCCGCGCGGTCTGGCGGCGGAGCGCCTCCAGGCCGAGGGCCAGGAGGCCGATCAGGATCAGCGCCAAGATCACCTGGCGGAAGGCCGGGGTCGGGCCCCACGCGACGAGCACCAGTACGACCAGGCCGAACGTTCCCCACGCGAGGTGGGGCTCGCGCAGGTAAGGCGCCAGGTTGCGGCGCGTCGCAACGGCCCACGAGGTCGGCCCGGCGACCCACGCCGCGATGACGATAACCACGCCGTAGATGAGCGCCGCCGTGGCCGCCTGCGCCAGCAATGAGGTGCCGATGCTCCACGCGGCCTCGGCCGCCGGCCGAACCGCCTCGGTTGTGGCCAGCGAGTCCACGACGACGTTTCCGCCAAGCTGACGCGCAACGAGCGCGGCCGCGCCCGCGAACAGGAAGCCGATGCCGCACGCGCGCAGCGCCTCGCGCCGCCAACCGCGGGCCAGGTAGACGGCGAGCGCGAACAGACCGAGGCTCAGCACCAGCAGCACGATCGCGAGCGCCCTCATGAACCGGACGAGATCCTGCGCCAGCTCGAGTTGATCCGAGCGCAGGATCACGATGTCAGTGGCGCCCTCAGGCAGCCTGTCCGCCACTCGCCCGCCAACCCCCACGCTGCCCTCTGTCTGGCTCAGCAGGGAATTGAGGTCGAGCGTCACATCGCCGCCGGACGTCGAGACGACGTCGCCGCCCCCTTCGACGATGTCGAGGAAACGAGCGTGGGCGCGCCGGTTCGCCTCCTCCCACGCCAGCTGGGGACGCGGCCGCGCGAGTAGGTTGTCCAGACGCTGCTCGGCGAACGTCCGCAGGCCACTTGCAGCGGGGCCCGCCAGCGCGCTCGCGGCTGCAGGCCGGACCAGCTCCTCGAAACCCTGCTCGAGATTGCCCTGCACGTCCACGTTCGTGTACAGCTGGGCCACCAGGAAATCGGCGATCTGGGTGCGGATCTCATCGTTCTCGAGCAGGTCGCTGCTGGTCTCAGTCCAGTTGTCGGTGTTCAGCAGCTGGCGATTCGCCCAGAGCGCAAAGATCGCCAACAACGCCAGCACCGTCGCCGCGACGATCAGCGCCAGCGCGATCCAGCGGCGGCTACGTCTGGGCGACGACGGAGTGGCCGCTTCGGCGTTCGACTCCATCGGCTATGCACCGAGACCGGGGTCGACGAGGCCGGCCCCACACGCGCGATCGACCGCGGTGGCGCGAGACGAAACGCCAAGCTTGCGATAGATGCCCCGCGCGTGGGTCTTCACGGTATTCGGCGACACGTAGAGGCGGTCGGCGATCTCACGGAACGAGAGATGGCTGGGCAGGAAGCGGAGAACCCGCAGCTCCGCGGTCGTCAGCGACCAGTCCTCCCCGGCCGTGGAGCTGAGGGCGGCGTCCACCTGGGCGGTTGCCCCATCAAGCCAGTCGCCGAGGACCCAGGCGTCCGGCGTGCGCCCCGCCGCGCTGCGGGCCTCGTCGAGGAGCCCTCCGGCGGCCGCCGGCCCCTTTAGCCTGAGCGTCGCCCGGGCCAGAACGATTCGGCATTCAGCCTCGTACCAGGGACTCGGATCCGTGATCCGCGTCAAGAGCCCGCGCGCCTCTCGAAACTCGGAGGTCGCCTCCGCCACCTGACCTCGCCGTGCCCGGAGCTCCGCCGACACTGCAATGGGCAGCGCGACAGCCGGACACTGCTCCAGCCCGCAGCGCCTGACCTGCGCGGTCGCGCGGTCCGCAAGTGTTCGTGCGCGCCCGTCGTCATCCTCGTCCGCCGCTAGGAGTACCAGCTGGGCCAGACAGAGCGCCTGCACCATGGGGGCCGAAGTGGCGGCGCGGTGGGCGCTCTCTTCGAGCAGGTCCCGGGCCTGGTCACGTTGACCCGCAAGGTGCGACGCCACCCCTTGAAGAAGGCGGCAGAACGGACGCCACGCGCTGGTCTCGTCCAGCAGCTCGTGCGCGCGCCCGGCACTCGTGCCCATCTCGATCACTCCGCGCCGCGCGATCCCGGCGTCCATCAGAGCCAGTCCCGCGCGAACCACGTCCGTATCGTCGGCCGCGCTGCGCGCCAGCCTCGTCCAGCGCTCGGCGTCGTACAGATTGCCGGCTGCGAGACAGGTGGCGGCGGCCACGAGAGCAAGGAGGGGATTACCGGCGAGCTCGTCGTCGGTGAATCGACCCAGCCATGCCCAGATCACCGAATGCTGCCCGCGGGAAGCGTGGTGAAGCACGCTGTCCCACAGGAGGCGGCCGGCACGCACCACATCGCGTCCGTCGATGGCGTGGCGAATCGCCAGGTCCGTTTCTCCGTGCCCGGCACACCACGCGCTGGCGCGCCGGTGGAGCTCGGCGTCCCCGCCCGGCTCGAGCCGCTGCAACTCGGTCTGCAGCACCTCGGCGAAGAGCTCGTGGTAGCGATACCAGCGGTCGCGCCTGTCGAGCCGCGCGAGCAGCACGTTCGAGCGGGCGAGCCGCGGCAGCACGTCCGCCGAGTCGTTGCGTCCGAGGACCGCGTCACATAGTGGCGCCGACAGCCGCTCGAGGACCGATGTCCTGGTCAGAAACTCGAGCTGTGCGCGCGGCAGCCCCGAGAGGAGCTCTTCCCGCACATAATCGGCGACGAACCGATCGTCACCTGCGAACTGGTCGACATCTGGACGATCTCCCCCCTGCGCTCGCAGGGACAGAGCGGCCAGATAGAGGCCGGTAGGCCAGCCCTCTGTCCGTCGCACGAGCGTGAACACCTGCTCGGGTGCGAGCTCGACCCCGCTGCGGTGAAGGAGCATCGAGGCCTCCGACCTGGTCATGGCCAGATCTTCGGCGTGGAGCTCCACCGAGATGCCGTGCGCCCGCAGGCGGCCGACCGGCAGCCCGGCGTCGCTGCGGGACGCGAGAGCCAGCTGCAGACCGGCGCCGAAGGCCCGCCAGATCGTCGTCACGACACGCCGGGACTCGCGCGTCCGCAGCACATGGAGGTCGTCGAGCGCGAGCACCGCCGGTCGTTCCCTGCGGCTGAGACTCCTGACGAGCCGGTGAAGTGCCACAGTCGCGCGGTCGGGCCGCGGCGAGGCCAGCGCGTCGAATACGTCCCAGCCGATCGGCTCCAAAGCGTCGAGCGCGGCTGCGATGGCCGATAGGAGGTTGCTCGGATCGTTGTCCTCGGCGTCGAGCGTGACCCACGCAAAGGGTCGCTCGTCGCGCTCCGCCCATTGCGAGAGCAACGTCGTCTTCCCGTAGCCGGCGGGAGCGGCTATGAGAGCGACCGGCACGTCCTGGGCATCTAGCAGGCGTCCGACGAGCCGCTCGCGCGAGACCAGCTCCCCGCGCAGTCGGGGCGGCCGAAGCTTCAGGTGCAGCGGGCCCACCTTGACTTGCCCGGCATGGCGCCGGGCGGGTTTGGGCGCCCTGCGCAGAGAGCGCGAGTCCGCGAGGCTGACGGCTGCCGTCAAGGCCTGGGCCACGGCTCGTTAGCCTCTCATCGCCCCCGGCGGGACACAACCGCGCCCGCCTGCGTGTGGCGGTGCGGCCAACTTCCCTCGGCGGTTCGGCTATCGCCTCCGCGATCCGCAGGAGTGCCTCATTGCGCCGCCCGTCGCTCGGTCAGAAGATCCGCGTGACCGCTGGCCGATCGAAGGAGACAGCCGTGAACGACACAACGCAGGGCGCAGGGTGGGTGGTATTCGCGGGAATCATGATTCTCATCGCGGGGGTGCTGAACTGCATCTGGGGCATCGCCGCGATCGACAAGGCGAGCTTCTTCATAGAGGATGAGCGCTACATCGTCAGCGACCTCAGCACGTGGGGGTGGATCATTCTCATCGTCGGCGTGCTGCAGCTGTTCGCCGCCTTCTCCATCTGGGCGGGCGGTACATACGGCCGTTTGGTCGGGATCGTCAGCGCCAGCCTGGGGGCGATCGGGGCGCTGCTGTCGATCCCCGGCTTCCCGCTCTGGTCGCTGGCCGTCTTCTTCCTGAACATCCTGGTCATCTACGGACTCGCGGCATACGGCGGCCAGCGCAGCGGGCTGACTTCACCCTGATCGGATGACGCTGGGCTCGCGCGCCGCGCGTACCGTCACCGGTATGGGTAGGCCCGCCCAAGCCGGGGTCGGAGTACTGGCCGTCGACGACCAATCGATCTTCCTCGAGGTCGCCCGCGAGGTCGTTGCGGCTACTCCCGGCTTCTCCTGGGTGGGCGGCGCGAACTCCGGTGAGGAGGCGCTCGACGCCGTCATGGATCTCGAGCCGGAGCTCGTGCTAATGGACGTGCGCATGCCCGGCATGGATGGAATCGAGACCGCTCATCGGATCCGCGAAAGGCATCCCGAGGTTGTCGTCGTGCTGATCTCAATCGAGGAAAGCCCGGCAATCGCGCCCGCGATCGAGGCGTCGGGCGCAGCCACGCTGGTCCGCAAGCAGGAGTTCAGCCCGGCGATGCTCCGCCGGCTGTGGCTGACCTACAAGAAAGCGAACGGCTAGGGAGGATCGACCGGGATCGTCCCGACGACCACCGTGCCGGCTCCCGGTGCTGAGCGGATCTCCAAGTCGCCGCCCAGCGCGGCCATCCGGTCGCGCATGTTGACGAGCCCGTGGCCGGTCATTCCATCGTCGAGCCGGAACCCCGGACCGTCGTCTCGTACCTCGAAGCGGAGATCGCCGTTGCGAGAGAGGGAGATCGAGACGGAGCTCGCGCCGGGAGCGTGCTTGGCGACGTTCTGCAGCGCCTCGATGCAGCAGAAGTACGCGGCCGTTTCGACGTCCTGCGAGTAGCGGTCGGAGCCGTCGACCTCCACCGATGCAGGGACCGGCGATTGCAGGGCGGCGGTGCGGAGGGCGTCGGGGAGCCCTCGCGCCGCGAGGAGCGAGGGATACACGCCGGCCGCGAGGGATCTGAGCTCGCCGAGTGCCGCATCGATCTCCTCGCCGAGCAGGCGCAGCATGCTCCGCGCCCGGGCGGGATCTTGCTTCAGCAGCTCGTCGGCAAGCTCGAGCCGTATCCGAAGCGCCACGAGGCGCTGCTGGCCGCCGTCGTGCAGATCGCGCTCGATGCGCCGCCGCTCGTCATCCGCCGCCGCGAGTATGCGGGCTCGGGAGGCGCGCAGCTCGGTCAGCGAGCTCTCCACACGCTCGGCCAGCCGGCGGTTGTCGTCCCAGACGAAGGCGTACGCCCCGACGGTCTCGACGAAAGAGCGCTGCTCGCTCAGGGCGGCGTCGTGTACCACCGCCGCCACGGGCTGATCGTCATCGAGGATCAGCGTGGCGCGACGGTCGGGCGGTGGGGGAGGCAGAGACGTTGGCTTTCCATCGGCGTCGACCCAACCACCCCCGCCGTCGGCGCGCCAGAACGCCAGATCGACCGTGGGGTCGGTCAGCATTGCCGCGATGAGATCACGACGCTCGGCGGGACCATTCCGGCTGCGGAGTCCGTGGGCGAGCGCCACGAGGCAATCGGCCGTGTGGATTCGCCAGCGCAGCAGGCCGATCAGGAAGCCGATGCACAGCGCCGGCAAGCCGAGTGCGATGACCGCCGTGACGACCTCGAGGACCGAGTCGTCGGCCCCGGCGCGGCGCAGGACGAGCGCGACCGCGACCGCGAGGGTCCGGGCGATCGCGAGGACGAGGACTGGCGCCAGAGTCCGGCGCATCAGTCGGGTTGCGCTGGCTATCCGATTGGCCAGGCGCAACACGACGCCGAGGAGGATCACGGCCGCGAGCAACTCGCGCAACGGCACGACGAGGTCGTCCAGGAATGCCGGCTCCGAGTCCAGCAGCATGAACGCATTGCCGGGGCAATCCGCTTCGCAGGTCGCGAACTGGGACGGCGCCGGATAGGTCTCCGTGATGAACATGGTCGGTAGAAACAGGAGCGCCACGACTGCGATCACGGCACCGGTCAGGCGGCGGTCGATCCGGGTCGTGAGCCGGCCCGACGGAAACGCGAGGATGAGGTAGATCAGGCCGGCCTCGACGGTCCAGCCGGCCACACGGCCGATGCTGTACAGCAGCTCGTTGCCGGAGCTCGAGAGCGCCGCGAAGAACCAGGCTGCGCCAACGAGCACGAGCAGGCGGCCAAAACGCGCGTGCGTTCCGTCCCTCCAGGCGTAGAGGCCTACCGCGATCGGCGTCGCGACGACCACCGCCTGCCTCTCGGCGAGGGCCACGCTGTGGGGCATGTCGCCTGCCAAAGCCACCGCGGCCGCCACGCCCGCGAGCAGCGCCCCCGCCGCGGTCAGGGCGAGCATCGCGCCGACACCGATCCGGGGAGGGTCCGTCGCGGCAGGGGAAGCGTGCGAGTCCGAGTGCATCCTTGCACCGCGGGGTGGCGACTCCCTCAGGTTGCCTTCGGGCTGCGCCACCACCGCCCAGGCTCAGCAAAATCTACACATCGTCCAACCCGTTTGGGGGTATCGTCGTCCCGGTTATGCGGGTCATCCTTGCGGAAGACAGCTTCATCGTCCGTGAGGGCCTTCGCGAGATCCTTGCCGCGCACGCGGGCGTGGACGTCGTGGCGGCCTGCAGTGATCTCGATGGACTGCTGGAGGCCGTTCGGGAGCAGGATCCCGATGTCGTCGTCACCGACATCCGCATGCCGCCGTCGAACACCGACGAGGGCATTCAGGCCGCGGCCAGGCTACGCGACTCCCACCCGGGCGTGGGCGTGGTCGTGCTCAGCCAGTACTCGCACCCCGGGTACGTGCTGGCGCTCCTCGAGGCAGGTACGGACGGCCGCGCCTACCTGCTCAAGGAGCGGGTGCACGAGCTCGGGCAGCTGACTTCCGCGATCGACGCCGTGGCCGGGGGAGGATCGGTAATCGACCCGAAGATCGTCGAGCTGCTCGTGGCGGCCAGGGCACGCGCCGACAGCTCGCCGCTTGCCGATCTCACCGAAGCGGAGCGCGGGGTGCTGGCCGAGATCGCGCAGGGGAAGAGCAACGTAGCTATCGCCGACTCCCTTCAGCTGTCGAAGCGGGCGGTGGAGAAGCACACGCACTCGATATTCACGAAGCTCGGACTGGCGAACTCGGCCGAGGTGAGCAAGCGGGTCAAGGCCGCATTGCTGTTCCTGGCGGACGGCTCGCCGCCCTCTCCCTAGCGGGCGGGTTCGCGTCTACTGTCCGAGAATGCGCGCCTTCTCGGCCTCGAATTCGGCGTCGGTCAGCACTCCCTGTTCCTTTAGCGCGGCCAGATCCTTGAGCTGCTGGACGCGGTCCTCACCGCCGGCCTGCGGTCCGGGGGGCGGCGGTTCTGCGTACCCCTGCGGCGGGTCGGCGGGCGCCTCCTGCGCGGCCCAGCGTGTGGCCTGGCGCCGGCTAACGCGATTGGAGACGGCGGTGGCGGTGCCCGCTACGACTG
>Ga0081538_10003927_pt1 | contig 13866 bp, 9 predicted proteins | sample TabmetS5T2R1_FD_71022 | JGI IMG/M metagenome (GOLD analysis project Ga0081538, IMG submission 71022) | Tabebuia heterophylla rhizosphere microbial communities from the University of Puerto Rico - S5T2R1 | ecosystem: Host-associated > Plants > Roots > Rhizosphere ... | reverse complement strand
TCGAAGAGGGCGACCCTGAGCAGGTCATGGCGGAGAAGGTGACCCAGAGTGTCCTCAACCTCGGAGAGGATCTGCGCCCACTCCTGCCCTATTTGCACTACCTCCTTGCCGTTGATCCCGGTCCGGTGGTGCAAACCATGGATCCGCAGCAGCGCCGGGGCGAGATCTTTGCTGCCGTGCGGCACGTGATCCTGCGTGCTGCAGAGGTCCACCCACAGGTCATAGTATTCGAGGATCTGCAGTGGATGGATCAGGCCACGCAAGCTTTCCTGACCTCCCTCATAGACAGTCTTCCCACCGCCCGGGTCCTCTGTCTCCTTACCTACCGCACCGGGTATGCCCATCCCTTTGGGGAACGGACTTACCATACACGCATTGCTCTGACGACGCTGTCGGCGACGGACAGCGTACATATGGCGCAAGCATTGCTAGCCACCGAAAGCCTCCCGGCAGCACTCCAGACCCTGATTGCCCAGCGCGCTGAAGGCAACCCCTTCTTTGTGGAGGAGATTGTCAAATCCTTGCAGGACATAGGGGCTATTCGCCAGACCGGGGACCAGGCTGTCCTGGCCAGACCCTTTCATGAAGTCGTCATTCCTGCCACCATCCAGGATGTCATTATGGCCCGCATCGATCGCCTGGCAGAAGCCCCGAAGAGGACTCTTCAGCTCGCCTCAGTCATTGGACGAGAATTCACCCGTCGTCTCCTTGACCGCCTCGCTGAGCTGCGTACACAAACCGAGACATATCTCCAAGAACTCAAGGCGCTCGAACTGATCTACGAGAGAAGTCTGTTCCCCGAGCTGGCGTATATGTTCAAGCACGCCCTCATCCAGGACGTGACCTACAATTCGTTATTAGTACGGCGGCGGCAGGAACTGCACCAACTGATCGGGCTGGCCATTGAAGAGTTGTACACCGATCGGCTTACCGAGCAGTACGAGATGCTGGCGTATCACTTCACCAAAGCCGAGGTATGGGACAAGGCCCTGGACTACCTCCTCAAAGCGGCACAGAAAGCGGCCAGAACCTTCGCGACGCGTGAAGCCCTCGCCCTCTATGACCAGGCTGAGGAAGTGGTGCGCCAGTGCAATGGTGAGAGGCTCGCCCAGACGCTGATGGGAATGCACCAGGCCAGGGCGGATCTCTACCTCCTGGTGAGCGACTTCGAGCGCGCCCGCACTGAGGGCGAGGGCGCGCTGGCCCTGGCACGTCAGACCGGCGACCGGGTGAGCGAGGGCGCGGCCCTGGGTGGTATGGGGATGGCCTCGTTATTGGGGCATAAGTTTGACCAGGCACTGGTTGACGCCCGCCAGGCAATCACGGTTGCGGAGGCGGTGGGCGCCCAGTCGGTGCTGGCCGGTGCTCATATCACTATTGGTTTTCTGTATGAATTGACAGGCCGACTCGACGAGGCAAGGGCAGAGCTCGAACATACCATTACTATTAGCCGGTCGCTGGGCGACGTCGCCAATCAGGCCGCAGCGCTGATCTATGCGGCTGAAATTCCCGGTTGGGAGGCGAGGTTTGACGAGGCCGCACACCTCTACACCGAGGGTCTCCAACTCGCCCGTGCGCATAACGTCCTGATGCCGCTTCTCGAAGGTCTCTTCATGTACGGCATCACCCTCACTGGCAAGGGCGACTATGATAGAGCGCTGGCTCTGCTCACCGAGGGATTAGCGCTCACCGCAAAGGTCGGCGATGAGAATTTTGTGCCACGCTATTTAAACTCTCTCGGCTGGCTTCATCTTGAGTGTGGGGACCTGGACCGTGCGCTTGACCTCAACCGTCAAGGAGCTGAAGGAGGCCACAGGCGGGGTGATCCCGAGATGATTGCCAATGCGGAACTCAATCTAGGCGACATCTTTCTGATGCAGGGCGACCTCGTCCTGGCCAAGGAATACCTGGACAAGGTCTACCGTCTAACACACGATCCAGCCACAAGTGACTGGGGGAAGTGGCGCTATTCCATGCATCTCTTCGCCAGCCTAGGCGAATTCTGGCTCACCCGTGGCGACCTCACCAAGGCACAGGAGTGCACTGCTCAGTGTTTGCAAGGTGCCACACGTTCTAATGCACGGAAATACCTGGTCAAGGGCTGGCGGCTGCAGGGAGAAATCGCCCTTGCCCGCCATCAGCGAGACGAAGCCGAGGGCTGGCTGCGGCAGGCAATGACACTCGCCCAGGTGGTTGGCAACCCCACGCAGCTCCGGAGAACCCATCTCGCCCTGGGACGTTTGCATGCTGAGACCCGGCACCCAGAGCAAGCGAGGCAGGAGTATAGCGCTGCGCGTGAGGTGATCGACCGGCTGATGGAGAGTCTCCAGGAGCCAGGGCTCCGCACCAGCCTCGCACATTTACAGCAGCGCGTACTCCTCTAGGCAGAAAGCCAAGCGTGGAAATTCTCAATCGTATGGAGGTGAGTTATGAAACCATTCGGTATGATCTCGATTCCTGTGGCTGTTGGTCTCTTGCTACTTACGCAGAACCTAGAAGCGCAGATGCATGCGTCGAAGGCTGCCCTCAAGAGCAAGAAAGCGAAGATCCAGAATGCCATGAGCGCCGCCCCCAAGGTGATAGCCAAGGATGCGACCATTCCAACAGCAAGTGGCGGCAGAAACACGCCAATGGGTGGGTGGCGGGGCGTCTCCTAGCCCTCAGGGCGACGAAAAGACGGGGGCACCAGAAGCGCCGGGATCATCGTGCAGAAGGTCAACAGCGCCATCAGGTAAAAGTAATTGTGGTAGCCGGACAACAGCGACGTCGCCTGGATCTCCTCGGCCGCAGGGCTTCCTGCCAGGCTGTTGCCGCTCCAGCCCTCGGCGATTGCCACCAATGGTCCGACGACCCCCACGCCGAACGTGCCGCCGGTGATGCGTACCAGGCTGAGCAGGCCACTGCCCATGCCGATCCGCTCGGTGCGCAAGATGCGCAGACCGGCATGGATCATCGGGGAGTTGCTGAGCGCCATGCCGGTATTGGCGAAAATCAGCAGCGCCCCAATCAGCGACACACTCGACCGCTGATCCACCTGTCCCAGAGCGGCACACGCCACGGCAAAGGTCAGCAGCCCCGCCAGACTGAGCCCGCGCGCTCCCCAACGATCCGACAGATGGCCGGCCGCGAGCTCGCCAACGACGCGCCCCAGCATCGCTGGGAGAAGGAGGAACCCGACCTGCAGCGGACTGTAATCGAGCACATGCTGCAAAAATACGATGACGGCGAAGCTCACCCCCATCCCCGTAAACGTGTTCAGAAAGTAGACGGCGGAAGCGGCGCTAAAGGCGCGCTCCCGGAATAGCCCGAACTCGATCAACGGGGTCCTATGCCAGCGCTCAACCGTGGCGAAGGCGACCATGCAGATGAGCCCGGCGCCGATCAACAAGAGAAGATCCCGCTGGCTCCAGCCAGGTCGTTGGCTCTGACTCACGGCGAAGAGCAGCAGGGTGAGCGCCGGCGTTAGCGTCGCCAATCCTCCCCAATCCAGGCGGGTGCGTGTGTCGTCCTGCGAATTGGGGATTGCCCAGAGGGCCAACCCGATGCTGATGAGACCGAGAGGGATCGGGTAGAAAAACAGCGCCCGCCAGCCGTGCCATTGCAGGAGATAGCCGCCGAGGGTCATACCGATGGCCGGAGCGGCCCACTGCGCCCCCTGCTGGATCCCCATCGCTAGTCCGCGCTGATGGAACGGGAAGGCCTGATACATCACGGTGATGACGGTCGGGATGTGCAGACTGCCCCCGATGCCCTGTAGCAGGCGATAGAAGATCACCCCTCCAGCCGTGTCCGAGAGCCCGCAGGGCAGCGAGGTGGCGATCCAGATGGCGATGGCCCATAAGTAGACCTGACGCGTGCTGATGAGCGTCGTGAGCCAGCTGACCAACGGGACGAGCGCGATGTTTACCAGCATCGGCCCGGTGATAATCCACTGGATGGTGTCGATGTCCGTCTGCAGCGTGGAGATCATCAGGGGGACGGCGAGGTTCATCATGCTCATGGTGACACCGATGCAGAGGGTGCCACACACCACCGCCGCGGTCACCAGCCATTTATTCGGTTCGTCTCGGTCTTTCACAGTGCTCCGCACCCTCCCAGCATCGCCGTTGACGCCATGTGCTTATACAGCTCCCCCTGCACCTCCATACCGGGCGGATACGCGAATTCCATAGGTGGGCAGATCTTCCCAGCGCAGACTCCGAAGCTGGTTCTGGGCAGCCAGATATCGATACAGATTGGCTACATGCCGCAGGATCACTAACCTCAAAGCCGATGTCGATTTTCTCGCCATTGATACTGGGGTCTGCATTCAGCCCGCAATCGGGGGATTCAGCTGCGATGGGGTGAGGACGTGTGCATCCGTATCGATACGCGGTCGGGTAGAACACCTCAACGCGAGAGAGTTCCGCGCACCTGTCGGCTGCCCACTCTCTGGTGCCACGCGGAGCTATTGGCCTAGCTTCCCAATCCGGAGGTCGAGAAGCTGGGCGATCACTTCCAGCAAGCGGTCCGGAACAAAAGGCTTGGACAGCAAGGGGATCCCCAGGCTCGTCGAGATGTCGACCGTGGAGTCATCGGCAAAGGCTGAGATCAGGATAATCTTGACCTGTGGTTTGTCGCGTTTCAGGCGCTCGGCCAGCTCTGTTCCCAACAGCGAGGGCATGCGGACATCGGAGATCACCAGATCGAAGGGCTGACGGCAGCACATCGTATAGCCCTCGATGCCGTCGGTTGTCCATACCCCTTCGATCCCCTTGTCCGCTAAAACCTCGGTCAAGAACTCACAGAACGTTTGGTCGTCATCGATGATCAAAGCTCGCATACTCGCCTCCATGTTTTCCCGTATGCTCTCCTCACAGCAAAAGGAGTGCCTCGGGGAGAGAGCGCCTGCATCCGCGCGATGACGCCTCTCAGGCCGCCGATGCAGGCAATCGATGCGGACCACCTGTGGCGCATTGGCCGACCACTGAGGCATTCTGCCTCGTTACTGGGGGCGCGCCGGTGCCACGTGGTAGCGTTCGAGCATGCGATAGAGGGAGCGACGGTCGATGTCCAGAATCTCAGCCGCACGGGAGATATTCCCTTGGGTGGAGTGCAGGACGTGCAGGATATAACGCTTCTTGACTTCCTCCAGGGTGGGCAGGCCGTCGAAACCCTCCCATCCTTCCGATGGCGCATCCAGGGATGTCTCTTTCGTCGAACGTTCGCGCACCTCCACTGGCAGATCCTCAGGCGTCAGCATCGCCTGGTTCGACAGCGCCACGGCCCGCTCGATGGTGTTTTCCAATTCGCGGATGTTGCCCGGCCAGGCGTATGTGCGTAGCAGCGTCATCGCGTCCTCGGAGATGCCGACGACAGGTTTGCCATTTTCCTGGCTGTAGCGTCGCAGAAAGTGGTAGGCGAGCGCCGGGATATCTTCAGTGCGCTGCCGCAACGAGGGGAGATGGATGGTCACCACATTGACGCGGTAGAAGAGGTCCTGTCGAAATGTGCCCTGTTTCACCATCTCGACCAGGTCCTTATTCGTCGCCGCCAGGATGCGCACGTCGACTTTGATCCACTTCCGACCGCCGACGCGCCTGATTTCATTTTCCTGTAGGACACGTAAGAGCTTGGCTTGCATGTTGGGGCTGATATCCCCGATTTCGTCGAGAAAGCAAGTGCCCGTGTCGGCCTCCTCGAACACCCCCCGCTTCTCGGTGAAGGCGCCAGTAAACGCGCCCCGCACGTGGCCGAAGAGTTCGCTTTCGAGCAGCGACTCGGTCATCGCTCCGCAGTCGACGGCGACAAAAGGCCGGTGGCTGCGCGGGCTGTGCTGGTGGATGGCTCGTGCCATCAGTTCCTTGCCCGTGCCACTCTGGCCCAGGATCAAGACCGTGCTTCTCGTGGCCGCCGCCCGGGCGACGGTCTTGTACACCTCCACCATCGCAGGGCTGCGCCCGATAATGGCTCCTGGCGGGGCAATGTCTTCGCCGTCACCGCCGGCCGCTCGATTCCACCCGGCAATGCCGCGCTGCGCCAGCGCGCGCGACACGGTGTGCTTCAACTCCTCCAGGTTCATCGGTTTGGAGGTATAGTCAAAGGCCCCCTCGTGAATCGCTTCGATGGCGATTTCCATCGAGCCAAAAGCGGTCATGACTACGATTGGCAGGTCAGGATGCGTCCGGCGCACCTCGCGTGTGACTTCAAGGCCGCTCATCCCAGGTAGACGCACGTCCACGAGTAACAAGGCATACGATTCCTGCTCCAATTGCCGCAGGGCTTGTTCACCGCTCAGGACGCGGTCAACCTGGTACCCTTCACCTTCCAAGACCTCGGCGAAGAGCTGGCAGCTCACCGGATCATCGTCCGTCACCAGAATACGCTCGCCTATCCCTCCGCCTCGACGCACTTCGCTCACGGCGGCGGCTCCTCTGTCGGTAGAAAGATGCGTACGCACGTGCCTTCCCCTACCTGGCTGGAGATTTGAATGCTCCCCCCGTGGGCCCTGATGATCTCCTGACAGATCGCCAGGCCCAGGCCGGTGCCTCGCGCCTCGCTCTTGGTGGTCACAAACAGATTGAACACCTTGGGCAGCAGGTCGGCCGGTATGCCGGCACCGGTATCGGTGACTTCGACGACGACGCCGCGCCGCGAGTTCTCGGGTGGTTCAGTCAGCCGTGTGGTGACGGTGACGGTGCCACCAGCCTCCATGGCACCGATGGCGTTGTTCAGGAGATTGACCATCACCCGTTGTAGCGCCGCGCCATCGGCTTTGAGCACAGGTAATGATTCCGCCAGCTCGGTCGTCACATGCACATGGCTCTGCTGAAAGCGGATCTCCAGTTGGACCAGCGTCTCCAGCACCAGCTCATTGAGGTTGATGGACCGATGCGTGTGTGGAGCGCCTCGGGTCCGCGACAGATAATGTTTGATGATCTCCGCCATGCGCTGCACTTGCGACTCGATGATCTTCAGACGTCGTCGGGCATCCTCGGGGATGTCGGCGTTCGCCAGCAGCTGGGTATAGCCGAGCACGGAATTGAGAGGTGTTCCCAGCTCATGGGCGATGGCGCCAGTGATCCGCCCCAATGCCGCCAGACGTTCGCGTTCAATCAACTGCTCCTGTAACCTGACCCGCTCAGTGATATCGCGGAAGAAACCGTGCAGCGCCACCGGGGTGCCGTCCACATGCCGTCCAATCAGGGTGCCTTCGACCAGGATCGACCTGCCATCCTGGGCCACAAGGGTGGCCTGGAGATACTGCCCGGCTGCTTCCGCCAACACACGGGTGGAGACGCCGCGCCAGTGGGAAAGCGACCTGGGGTGAATGACGTCGGCGATCCGCAGGCTCGGAAGTTGCGTCTGAGTATATCCCAGGGTCTTCAACCAAGTCTGGTTCACGAACAGGAAGCTGCCATCGGGTGCAACGCTTTGAATGAGATCGTGCGTGCTTTCGAGCAGGTGATGATACTGTTGCTGGCTCTGGCGTAAGGCCTCCTCCGCCCGCTTGCGCTCGGTGATGTCGTGATAGATGGCGTACACGGCGATTTGACCGCTGCCGATATGAATGGGTGTCCCCACGACGGAGACATTGAGTCTTCCGCCGTCCTTACGCTGACGAACGGTTTCGGTATGAACTCCTTGCCCGTGCGTCACCTTATACGTCAACTCCCAACCTTCGTCGAGCCGATCATCGGGCACGATGAGCTCGGTGATCGGGCGGTTGACGGACTCCTCAGGGGCGTAGCCGAACATCCGCGTGAACTCGCCATTGATGCGCAACACACGAGCTTCGGTGTCGAGCAGGACGATGCCTTCAGGGGCGTTTTCGAAGAGCTGATCGAGGTAGGCTTGTTGGATTTTGAGCTCCTCCTCGGCGCGTTTGCGCTCGGTGATGTCTTGAGTGGCCCCGATGAAGCGCACCACACGTCCCTGTGAGGCGTCAAACTCTGGTCGGCCGACGGCCCGCACCCATCGCACCTCGCCGCTCTTGGTGACGATGCGAAACTCGCTCGCATCCGGCTGGCCGGAGCGAATATGCTGGATGCGCCGCTGCCAGATGGGCAGGTCTTCCGGATAAATCAGTCGCCCTCGGGCGCTAGGATCATCCAACGTTGGCATATCCTGCTCATTGTAGCCGGTGACACGGCCGTAGGCTTCAGGCGTCACCCATTCGCGGATGATGGTGCCATCGGGCTCGAGACGGTGCGCATAGGAATAGCCGGAGACCAGTTCGGCCAGAGCGCGGTGACGCTGTTCCGAGAGGCTCAACTGTTGCACCTGTTGTCTGGCCGCCTCAAGGTCGAGCGCCAGGTGCCGGGCCCGCAACAAGGTCTGCACACGCATCTGCAGGACCGCCTCGTCAGTGGGCCAGAAAAGGAGCTCATCGATCGTCTGTCCGAGATGCGCTGCGATCGGATGGCACGCCTCAGGCGTCGTCACCAGAAGAAAGGGTAAGAACCCCATCGGCTCCATCTTCCTGCGCTCTTGAATCGCCTTGTGGAGGCGTTGCAGTGTCGCGCCATCCACAACGGCCAGGTCAAACATCCCTCGCAGCGCGCATTGGCCCCTCGCGGCGATCACGTTGTAGCTTTGCCTGAGGCAGTCCTCCATATCCCGACGCAGCTCTTGTGACTCAATGAGGAGCACAATCGCATCCATGCTCACCCCTTTCCATACGAAGGTGCCAGCGTCCACCTGTCGAGTTGAAACATCGAGGTGCCATAGCCCCAGGGCGTATGCAAGGGTATGGTGCAGCGGAAGGACCGCTTGACGCTCGTCACCATTCTAGAGAAAGCCGCCGCGCAATGGAAGGGCTAGTGCCTCATGGGGCAGGCGCACAACCTACGCCGGATGAACAGGATTTCAGGCATGCGTGCTGTCGCCTTCTTCATACGTCGCCGGTCATGTCCGAGGCCGTCTCGCGTGTGGGGGTGACGAGGACTTTGTCGACTCGATTGCCGTCCATATCCACCACCTCGATCTTGAGTCCCTCCCATTCAAAATAGTCGGAGACGGCGGGAATGCGGCCCAGTTGCATGATCACAAACCCGGCCAGGGTCTGATAGATGCCTTGGTCCTCCCCTGGCAACTCGACGAGGTCAAAGAGATCTTTGAATTCGTCCACGGGCAACATCCCATCCAATAACCATGAACCATCCTCACGTTGCACCGCGAGCGGCTCAAGCTGCTCCCCTGCTTCCGGGAGATCCCCGACGATCGCTTCCAAGATGTCACTCGGCGTGACCAGCCCCTGAATCCCACCATATTCGTCAATAACCAAGGCGATGTGAGTTCCCGATTGCTTGAATAGTTCCAGGACCTTTAAGGCACGCATGCTCTCGGGCACGTATAATGGTTGTTGTAATGTCGCCGTCAAGTCGACCGTCTGTTCGCCTAAGATGTGCGCCAGCAGATCTTTCGCGTGTACGACGCCGAGGACATTATCCAAGCTCCCATCGGCGACCAAAAAGCGTGAATGCGCGCTTGTGGTGATGGTGTGGCGAATTTCCTCCGCCGACGCCTCGCGGTCGAGCCAGACGATCTCAGTCCGGGGGGTCATCACCGCGCTCACTCGCCGATCACCCAACCGGAAGACTCGCTCCACCATCTCCTGCTCGGCCTCCTCAATCATGCCTGCCTGGGTCCCCTGCTCGATGAGGGCGCGAATTTCCTCCTCCGTCACCGGAGGTTCCGTGGAAGGCTTCACTCCCAACGTCCGCAGAAGGAGTTCGGTCGAGAGGCCTAAGAGGTGAACGGCCGGGTAAGCCACTCGCGACAACAGCTGCATCGGAGTGGCAATCGCGGTCGCCAGACGCTCGGGGTTGTTCAAGGCGAGCCGCTTCGGCACGAGTTCGCCCACGACCAACGATAGATAGGTGATGACAAGCACTACAAGCGCCAGACTGAGAGGCTCGCTATAGGGTGCGAGCCAAGAGATGTTGTTCAGAATAGCGGCGAGTTCCTCAGCGATGGTGGCCCCGCCGAATGCGCCGGCCAGAATGCCGACGAGCGTGATGCCGATTTGAATCGTGGCCAAAAACTGATTGGGATTGTTCGCCAGTTCGAGAGCGGCGCGGGCTCTGGCATTTCCCTCCTCAGCCCATTGTTGCAGGCGGGTTTTGCGGGCTGAGACCACGGCGATCTCTGACATGGCAAAGATGCCGTTGATGATGATTAGCAGAAAAACCACCAAGACTTCGAAACTCATGGAGGGCATCGCGAAGCACTCCTGACTTTCTAAGACCCGATCGCGTCATAGGCACGATTCTTCAACGCGGGAGTGCTCGCCGCAGCGTTGAAGAGGCGCAGCCTCCGCCCCCGCATTAAAGTGAGACGGAGCACATCCCAGGTCACTTCGCGAGGGCAATCAGAAATTTACCCATCACGGACAGGGTGATCGAGAGACCGGAAAGTTTTCTTTATTGGAGCATTAATCGTTGGTAAGCGCAAGAGGATGGCGGCACCGACTGTTGGCAGCAGAGCCCATCTGAGACCAAGCATCGACAGCGGCATATGGCAATGCTTGGAGTTCCCCAATGGAGCTTCAGGGCGTTATGCACCCCATCGAACAGAATGGCGCTGTCAACTTGCATGCGGGCGACGCGGTGCCGATCGGCACCGAACCCGCCCAGACCGAGCAGTGAGTTCCGCGGCGCTCGCCGAGCATATAAACTTAGTACACGCCGAGCAGCCGTTATCGATTGTCAGCCTAGCATGTCGGTCTTAGCCCCACCAGGGGCAGCAGCGACTTATGGTGCCTCGTGCCTGCGTCAGTGCACCCGCAATTCCCGGATGACGCTTTTTCTCGGGGCGCAGATTTGCCTCTGGAGTCACCGCTGTCCAGGAGTCCCTTGACTTTTTGGCAAAACACGCCGCAAAATGGCGGATTATTGATATAATGCTGCCGGCTGGGGACGGTATGGGTATCCCGGCAGACCCTCGTGCCCAGCTGTCTTTCGCACGGGTCATCGTCATGACGACCTTTGGCTCTGAGGCAACTCGGTGGCGGGCAAGGGCTTTGGGTGTGTCTGGATCCTTGCAAGCCTTTTAATAGTCAGGCATTACGGCCCTCTCGAGGGGCAAAGCTTCCCCTGATGGGCACGCTTAGACCTTCTCCAGCGACCGATCACCACCGTTGCCCGCGGGAATCCTCCTGCTGCCATACCGATAGTAGGTCATCGCTTCCTCGAGGGCAGGATCTCTCACCGCTAGCTCGCTGACTGAGCCAGTTCTCAGTATAGATCTGCTAGGCGTTCTCAATCGAAGCCGGATTGTCTGCTCATTATGAGATCATGAGATGGGATGTTTTGTCCGTTCCCGAGGCACTCTATCGCAGTTGACTGAGGCAATCTCGCCAGACAATGCCGCCGGCATGCCATCTTGCCTACGGCGGCAACTCTGGTACATGGCTTGCTTACCCAGAGGGTAACCGGCCGTAACGTTGATACTCACCTTTGGGCTCTCCATTGCCCATCGTACTCATGCAAACCACTCGGCCACAGAACTTTTTCCACGCTTAGGCGTTTTACTCATAGACGTGGATATGATCGCCGTCACACCCTTCCTCGCTTCGAGACGTATGCCCTTAATCGAGGGCAGTAGAGATTTTCCAAAGAGGTTGCACCGGAGGATTCTTCCATGCAATTCCATATCCTCTCCTTTGAAGGTCCAGACGAATACGCCAGGGCCGGCGGCATCGCCAGTCGAGTCACAGGATTGGTGCGAGCCCTCGCCGATACGGCCTATGAGACCCACCTTTGGTTTGTCGGCGACCCTGCACTGCCGGGTCATGAGAGCCGGGGAACCCTGCACCTGCACCGGTGGTGCCAGTGGATTAGTCAGCATCATCCATCGGGAGTCTATGATGGCGAGGAGGGTAAACGCGCCGACTATGTCGCATCGTTGCCGCCATTTCTCCTCAGGGAAGTATTGTTGCCTTATGTGCAGAATGGCGGGCATGCCGTCGTCCTAGCAGAGGAGTGGCACACCGTCGATGCGGTCCTCCACTTGGACTGGCTGTTACGCGAGGCGCACGTGCGAGATCAGGTCACCATCCTGTGGAATGCGAATAATACCTTCTCCTTTCACCGTATCGATTGGCACCGACTGGCCGGAGCGGCAATCATCACGACCGTCAGCCGCTATATGAAACAGCTGATGCAGCGGTGGGGCGTGAATCCGCTCGTCATCCCTAACGGGCTCTCGACAGAAGCGCTGATCCGACCTGAGCGCCAGGCCGTGGCGGCCTTTCGTTCGCGGCTGCGGCATCGGACAGTGCTCTGTAAAGTGGCGCGGTGGGACCCCGACAAGCGGTGGTTGCTGGCCATCGACATTGTTGGGGCTCTGAAGCAAGAAGGATGGCGACCACTGCTCGTCGCCCGTGGAGGCGTTGAGGCGCACGGCGGTGAAGTCCTGGGGGCGGCCGTGAGGGCTGGACTGCGAGTGGCCGAACGTGCCTTCTCCGACCCAGGAGTCTATGGCCTTCTGAAAGCTGTGGAGAATCTGGAAGATATCGATGTCGTAAGCCTGCGCTCGCCTATCACCCTGCCCTCGCGACGGGTGCTCTTTCACGCCTCGAGTGCCGTGCTGGCCAATAGTGGGCACGAACCCTTCGGATTGGTGGGGTTGGAAACGATGGCCGTAGGAGGTGTCGCCTGCACGGGCTGCTCCGGAGAAGATTATGCGGTTCCAGGCTACAATGCCCTCGTGTTAGAGACAAACGATCCGCGGGAGTTCACGGCCCTGTTCAGCGAGTTACATACGAACCCCATGCGTGAACGCGCCCTTCGACGAGCTGGCAGCGTGACCGCGAAGCATTATATGTGGTCGCAGATCATTCAACACCTGCTCTTGCCACGGATCCGCTTCTTGGGCCCGGGGGAATCGATTGTCGTTGCTGGGTTACCACGACGAGCACCACAATCGCATTCACGCCCATACCTCCCCGAGGGTGAGAGCATCGCCCCCCAAGTGGTTGGATGGCCGACCATCTCGAACGCCGCCATACATCCCGTGAGGACCACGCCCGAGCCCTCACCGCATTAGTCAAGGGCTAGAGTCGATGATTGCATCCCACCATGACGCTCGCACGAGGGAGAGGATGAGCCGGGGGTTGCCTACAAGGAAGGCTCTCGTTAGAGGTCCTCAGCTGTGATGTTCCCCCACAAAGAAGCGAAGAGTGCAGCCCGCGTGCGAGCTCTGGGATGCAACGGAAGCTGTTCGAGCATGGCGTCTGGCTATTGCAGACTCATACCCCAGGGGCGTAAGCCAATTGATTCGCCACATGCCGATTCCACCGGCTAGGCTGTCACAGCGGTCGGGCGTATGGTCAACACGGGGCATGGCGCTGTGCGGACGATTTTTTCGGCGACGCTGCCCATTACCAAGTGGCTGAGACCGGTCCGCCCATGTGTAGTCATGACGATTAAATCGCTCTTCTCCTCGTCTGCGACCTCGACGATCTTGCGAGAGGGGATGCCGACGACCACACGGCGCGCCACATCAACTTTGCTCCCCTGCGTTTCGGGTAACATCTGGGCGAGCTCATTACTCGCCTGTCGTTCCAGATCATCCAGTAGCGTTGCCCCTAAATGGGACGGCACGATCCCTTCCACAGGATACGGCGGTGGGTCGACGACATGCAGCAGCAAGAGCTGGGCGCCGAATACTTCCGCCAGCTCGACGGCGCTTTTTAAGCCCTGCTTTGACAGCTCTGAGAAATCGGTAGGGGCGAGGATACGGCGAATTTCCATTGTCATGTTCTCCTGTCGCAGACTAAGAGCAGCGCTCATAGTCATGCTGGATCCGCGCGTCAAATCCATCTATGTTCTGTAGATACCGCCTCTCTGGATCGCCTGTCACCATCACACAACGAGACCGTCG
>Ga0081538_10003926_pt1 | contig 13868 bp, 16 predicted proteins | sample TabmetS5T2R1_FD_71022 | JGI IMG/M metagenome (GOLD analysis project Ga0081538, IMG submission 71022) | Tabebuia heterophylla rhizosphere microbial communities from the University of Puerto Rico - S5T2R1 | ecosystem: Host-associated > Plants > Roots > Rhizosphere ... | reverse complement strand
AATCTATTCTTCTCGCAACCTCCGTTCTGCATCGAGTTCTTCGAACAACTGCAACGCGCGCTTCGCGGCGTCGTACGCCTCGACGGCCGCGCGGTGCTCGGCCCCGTCGCGAAGCTGCATCGACAAATGGGTCGGATCGATCATCTTCGCATCGGCAGCGCTAACGGCGACTATGTAGTACCAGAGTGGCGGTGTTCGTACGCCCTCGCTCTTACCATGATTATCGACAAGTTCGAGTGCTGCCTTTAGCGCATCGTGCAGTGGCGCAGACTTGACCGTCTGAGGTTCGTCGGCGCGTGATCTCCATCCCGCGGCCCAGCTTATTTTCGATGCCAGGACATCGTCGCACAGGATCTCTTCCTGGAGTTCGTAGAGCTTGCGCGCCGCATCGGGCGTAATTTGCTGGGTCTCGCTCGAAGGATCTCTCATGACGGCCACGAGCCGGATCGTAGCCAGGGCTTTCTGCGTGTCCGACTCTGACAAGCCCTTTATGCGGCACGCCTCTACGACGGCGTTGGATGCGTGCGTCAACCGATCTGCCGCACCGGAACTCACGGCCTGCCATTCGAGGGACTCGAACTGTTCCTGGGTATGAAGCCATCCTGTCTGAAGCCTGTGCAGGAGCGTCGTGGCAACGGCGGGCGTATAGCGGAGGGAGAGTCCGGCTGCAAAAGCGAGGATGCAAGAGATGGCCAGGCATGCCTCAAGTGTATTCAGCGTCTCCAGGATCGCTCGCCGGCCTTCTCCGGAGAGCCAGACCCTCAAACCGGCAAAGACCGTCGATTCCAGTGCAATCAAGGCTATGCACGCCATGCCCACAGAGAAGGCGAGGTTCTTGAAGTAGAAGCGTCGTTTGAGCCCTGGTGCCAGCCCGGCCATTACGAAGACTACCGAAGCAAAGCCCGAGTAGAGTACCTCAGGGGCCATGATCAAACCCTTCAACACGAAAAACTGGGGTGGCGCGGGAGCATAAACACGCAAGGCCGGAGATGGCCAGACGAGTCCTACGACGGTAGCAAGGCCCACCGAAAGCAGTAGGACGAGTGGTGCCGATCCGAGTGTCCTCCGCAACCAGGGTCTGCGCGTCACCGGCTCCGCCGGGAGTCGGTCGTGCAGGCCGCCGGCCAGGGCCAGGCATACCCACGCCACTATGAGCACCACCGGCAGCTCCGTCAGAACCGCCACCATGATCTCCGCCCGCCCGCCGGAGAGATCGAGCAGCGCTACGGCGCCGAACATTAGCGCCACAAAGAACAGGTTGCACGCGGCGAAGACGCTGAACTTGGTCCTACGCAGCGGGAGGAGAAAACACAAGAAGAAGATAAACGCCACGAAGCTTACACTGCAAAGCACGAGAGCCTGGTGTTGGGCCGCACTCATAACACGTCGTACATATCGTGGGCGTAGGGACTGTCGTCACCCAGGCAGCCGGCGAACAGAGCATACGAAGCCCTCAGATTGGCCTCGCGCTCCCGGAGTGACTCTTTGGCAAACGGGTATCCTCGCGCTAGCTTCTTCCCCTTCTTGAGCGGAAGGGTTGCAAAGATGGTCTGTTCGGCATGCTGGTCGTCCTCGAACTGCTCGTCGGGCTCGATCAGCAGGTCGCCGGCGGCCAGGTGCCCAAGCTCGTGCAGGATGGTCAAGGTCAGGACCAACGGCGGCAGGCTGCCCGGTACGAAGATGGCCGCCAGGTTCAACTGCTCTGAGTATCGAAGTTCTCCAAGCCGTCCCGAGAGCGCCAGGAGGCGCGAGAGCTCGGGGTACCAGGAATCGGGGATCACATGTACGGTTATAGAGATGTCCAGGTACTCTCCGAGAGCATCCGAATAATCTTCTGGCTCGAACCTCCGGCCCGACAGGCCCAGGATGGCCAGTTCTTCCTGAAACTCTGCGGCCGTGAGCAAGGATCTCGATCCGTTGACACGAGGTCGTGCGGCACTGAGGTTTCGAAGAGGTCGCCAGAAGCCGGTCAACCTGTTCAGAATGGCGCCCGCGAGGTCACGTTTCGGCGCGTCAACGTTCATCCTCGACCTCGTGTGCGTCCTCGAACTGCCTGATGATACCGAGGATCATCTGTTTCTCACGCCCGGGCAAGTGCAGGCTCTTGTGTGCTATGGCGCTTACAGTCTCGTCCCGAAAGATGCTTATCGCTTCTTGATCCAGAAGTGGCAGTTTTCTCGTCGAATCGAGGAAGTAGGCGGGATGCACACCGAACACCTCAGCCAGGGTAACCACCTGTTTCATGGACGGATCGGTCAGTTTCCCTGCCCTGATCTGCTCGACGAGTTCCTCGGTCAAATCTCCCAGGCTCAGACGCGCTACTTCGGCGTTGGTGTAGGCTCTACCCGTCGTCTCGTTCTTTATGGTGTCGAAGAGCCGGTTGGTCTTCTCGGCGATGCTCAGGTGTCCGGGCACGGGGTCGATAGGCGCCCCGTCCCTGAGGCCCGGACTCTCCTCGAACCACAACTCCGGAGGGAAGTCCATGACCTTGGCTATGGCTTTCAACTTCTCGAAACCGGGGTTTTCGATCCTGCCCTTGCGAAGGTTGGTAACGTAAGAGCGCGTCACGATTCCACCCGTCGCCTCATCGATCTCCTGGCCGCTCCACCTGCGCCCGTCCGGACGACGGTACATCTCCAAGAGGCCCTCGAACTTCTGCGCGATATGCATCTGGGCCCTCCGCCTCTACCCCATTAGCCTTGCAGTTCAATATACGATACCATACTCTGAATCGTTTAAGCAATACAACTGTGGGAGAAGATTCTTTGAACCGAAGTACATTGTCCGCGGGGCCAGAGGCGAAGGTGTGCTGAGGCGATTACGAGCGCTTCCCTTCTGGATGCCCCTGGAGGCACGCCCTTTCCGACGGCTGTGGGCCGGGTCGGGTCTTTCGATGGTGGCGGATCAGGCTTTCCTCGTGGCCCTGACGTGGCTTGTGCTACGCGTTACCGGCTCCGGCGCGGAGCTTGGCCTGGTGCTGGCTGTGGCATCGATACCGGGCACCATCCTGACACCGGCGGGCGGAGTATTGAGCGATCGGCATTCGCCAGCGTCGATCATGATCTGGGCCAGTGCGGGACGCGTTTTGCTCCTGGTCCTCTTGACGGCATTGATCCTGGCCGATGCGACCCGAATCTGGCATGTGTACGCTATTGCGGCAGGCTTGAGCGCGCTCGACGCACTCTACTACCCCGCGTCGATGGCCATCGTACCGACCCTGGTCGATCGCGATCGTTTGAGCGCGGCGAACGCCCTTACCCAGGGTGCCGAGCAGGTCAGCAGCATCTTCGGGCCCGCGTTGGCGGGTGCTCTGCTCGCGCTCCTCGGTCTCGGAGCCAGCTTCGGCGCTACCGCTGTTCTGTTCTTGATCGCCATGGCGTTGTTCGGCGCTGTCGCACGGGCAGCGAAACCGGCGGGATCCAAGACAGATGATGTACCAGAGGAAGACAAAGGGCAAAGCGGCGCACGGATCGAGTTCAGCGAAGGGATACGCTACGTGTTGAGCGATGGGGTTATTCGTTCGCTGATGCTGATACTGCTCTGTACCAACCTGGCCATGATGGGACCCCTGTACGTGGGTGGAGCAGTCCTCGCCGAGTCGCGCCTGGGAGGCGCGGGCGCCTTCGGCACCCTGGTCGGGGCCGCGGGAGTCGGGGCTTTGATCGGGATCGTCGGCGCGGGGTCTGTGAGCCGTTTCAGACGCCGGGGTCTGATAGAGCTTGGACTGACAGGCCTGCTCGGTGTCATCGTCGGGGCTATCGCCTTCGTACCGAACCTCTTGGCCGCAATCGCGATCGCTACCGCGATCGGCGCGACATCGAGCTTCCTGGGCGTCATAACCGTCTCCTGGCTCCAAGAACGCACCGAACCGGCTCTGATCGGAAGGGTGATGAGCTTCGCGATGTTCTCCGCCGTCGCCCTGGACCCGATCTCCTTCGCCCTTGCCGGGATTCTCGTCGAGCTAGATCTAACGTCTATGTTCCTGGCCGCAGGAGCGCTTCTGCTTCTAACGGCCGTGTTGGGAGCACTGAGCCGCACGATGCGAGAAGCGGACTAGAGAAGCGTGTCAGCGTTCTGTTCTCGCTGATCGATGGTAGCCGTCAATCGCTGCACGTCGCTCGTAGAACGATGTGTTACAAGTTTGTTAAGATTCTTGCTGTTCATGCGCGGCGGTGTTAGAGTGCGGCGGGTCATGGCTGACGTGTTTGGGCTTGTTGGGTAGGGGTCGTAGATAGCCTCTGATTCGGGGGGAAGTAGAGGACGGGTTATGAGGGGTTTTTTCGGTACTGGCCTCGGCAGGTTTGGCATCTTTACGTGTGCTGTCATTGCGATGCTTGCTATCGGCGCGCTCGCTCTGGCCGGTAGAGGGATGCTTGCGGGGGCTGACGCCCAGCCTGCCGAGAGGGCCATCCAGCCTAGTGGGGCGGAGGCGCCCACACCGGAGCCTGTCGCCGAGACAGCGGACAAAGCGGCAAACAAGGCAGAGCCCGAGAACGAAGCGTCTGCTTCGCCACCGGCTACCGTCCCTGCAGGCGCGCTGATGTCTTTGAGTGTGCCTGCTATGGGTATCTCAGACGTTCCCGTGGTCGAGGGGACATCGGAGGCGAGCCTCTCGCAGGGGGCGGGGCACCTTCCTGGCACCGGCTACCCGTGGGTTGCCGGCTCCAACACCTACATAGCCGGTCACAGGATAGGGTACCCTGGCACCGCGAGCGATCACGTGTTCTGGAACCTGCCCAATCTGGGTCAGGGGGACCGGATCCTGCTCACCGCCTCCGACGGCAAGACATACACGTACGCTGTGAGCGAGATCCTGGAGGTGTCACCCACGGATCTATCCGTAACCGCACCCACTGGCGGCGATGTGGTCACTTTGCAGACGTGCATCGAGGACTACGGGGACTACTGGACTCCCGGTCCGAACTGGTACGCACGCTACATCGTTAGAGGGACGATGGTCTAGTAGGGAAGCCTTCCTCGGTTATGTCTTATCCGGTTCTATCGACGCGTCGCCGAGCAGGCGCCTGACCAGGAGTAGGCCGCAGATCCCGAGTAGTGTGGCGAACCAGAGGGTTGCCAGGCGGATCACCAGTGTAAGCGCTCCGGCGACCCCCGTCGAGAGGTTCGCCACGGCGACGAACTGGCCGTAGAGACCGGCCTCGACCGCGCCGAGTCCTCCGGGAAGCATGCTAAGGACCCCGAGGATCGAGCTGGTCGCGAACACGAAGACGATGAGCAGGAATGGCCGGTCCACGCCGAGGCCCACCGCGCACAGATACACGCCGGCACACTCCAGGCCCCACGAGAAGAAGGAGATGGCGGTCCCCACCAGGAGCGGTCTCGTTCCCAGAAGCTCGTTCGACGCTCCGTGGAAGACACTCAGGTGCGGGGCGAGGCGGTTCAAGAGCGGCAGCTTCGATAGGACGCTTTCGGCCGCGAGAGAGAGGCGTTTGGAGCGCAGGACGGCGATCCCGAAGGCTGCCAGGGCGAGGAACATCAGCATCGTCCAGGGGGGAAGGGTGAGGGCGAAGGCTCCAAGGAAACCCCACAGGACCATGCCTGTACCGTCCGTGGCGCGTTCGGCAACGACCGCGGGGGCCGTGCGCGCTATCGGGGTTCCCGTGGCGTCGCGGACGAAGACGCTCTTCAGCACCTCACCGAGTTTGCCCGGTGAGATCGTCATCGAGAGCCCGGAGGTGAAGATCGCGGCGTTTATCCCCGTTGGAACGGAGACCTTCAGTACCCTGAGGTAGTACGTCCAGCGGAAAAAGCGCACGACGTAGGAGAGGGCGACGAGGCCGAGGATCGCTGGTATGAGGGCGTAGTCGAAGCTGTCGAGGGCCGCAGCGAGCTCGCCGAGGTCGGAGAGGACGGCGAGTATCAGGTAGACGGCGGCGCCCAGGGCGAGGGCGAGGACGAGGTTTCGTCTCAGCCGTTCCACAGGGGTATTACGTAGATGGCCGTCCCGACCACGACCAGCCAGAGAAACAGCGAGATCTGGAGCGGCCTGTCGGAGAGGAGCAGGGTGTCGGGGTTGCCGCCGCCGTCGCGGTGGACGAGCAACATGTAGCGGAAGACCCCGTATACCACGAACGGGATGCTCCCCATCATGAAGATCTGATCCTGCCTCTCGTAGACCGTGAAGGTGTAGAGGGTATAGGCGATGATGGTCGCCGAGATCATGATGTTCATCATCTCGTCGAGCATGGGAACGGAATAGTCCTGGAGGTTCCTGCGGTGGACGACCGCCCCTTCGCCCAGAGTAGCGATCTCGTGTCTACGCTTGGAGAAGCCGAGGAAGAGCGTAAGGAGGCCGGTGCATACGATGAGCCACGGTGAGATAGGGCTGGATACGGCGGCCACGCCGGCGAGCGCCCTTATGACGAAGCCGGCCGAGATGCTCATGACGTCGAGGATCGCCGCATGCTTGAGGATGGTCGTATAGAAGGCCTGCAAGACGAGGTATGCAATACCGGCGATCCCGACGCCGTAAGGCAAAAGGGCAAAGCTCACGGCGAGCGCGCCTGCCGCAAGCACGGCGGCGAAGATCAGGGCTGCGCGGGCGGAGATCTCACCGCTCGCGACGGGTCTGAACCTCTTGAGTGGGTGTTTGCGGTCCTCCTCGACGTCGAACACGTCGTTGGCGGCGTACACGGCCCCGGAGAGGGCACAGAAGATCGCGAAAGCGAGCAGCGCGTCGGCCAACGCGGTCGCCGAGAGAGCCTTCTCCGCGAAGACCACCCCGGCCAGCACGAATCCGTTCTTGGTCCACTGCTTGGGCCTGACCAGCCGCAAATAAGAGCTCACGAGTCCACTGGAACTGCCGGCTTCCACGACTGCCGTTTGTATCACAACAGGTGTCAGGTTTCAGGCTTCAGGTTTTGGTCCGTAGAGACAGCAACCTGGTGGCGTTCTCGTGGCGTCCGGCGTCGACGGGATGTCGTGAGCGGGGCAAGTGAAGAATCCGCGGAGACGCCACTAGCAAACCTACCTGAAGCCTGATGCCTCGAAAACCGTGAACGGACCGATTGCAAACGCGAACGACCCTCTCCACAATTGGCCGAACGATGAACCCGACGAGACGGCAGGTTTTCGAGGAGTGGTTCCGCCTTGCCAGGCCTTTCAGCCTGACTGCGGCGGCTGTACCTGTGTTCTTCGGTACGGCGCTGGCGTTCAAGGATGGCTCGTTCGCCTGGGGACCGTTCCTCGCAATGCTCTTCGGAAGCCTCCTCATACAGGCGGCCACCAACATGTTCAATGAGTTCTACGACGCGCAGCGCGGCCTCGACGTAGCGGGGACGGTCGGGATTGCCGGCTCCATAGTGAGTGGCAGGGTGAGTTCGCGCCGCGTCCTTGCGGGTGCGCTGCTTTGCTACACCATGGCTCTGTTTCTCGGCATCTACCTGATAGCCGTGGGCGGCTGGCCCATACTCGTACTCGGGTGCCTCTCGGCGCTCGGCGGCTACCTCTACTCGGCCGGACCGCGCCCAATCGCCTACACCCCTGCCAGCGAGGCTGCGGCGTTCGTCTTCATGGGGGTTTTGATCGTCGTTATCGCCTACGCTGTGCAGGCTCGTGGTTTCCCTGTGTATGTGCCGCTGGCGGCGCTGCCTATTGGTGGGCCCGTGGCCGCGATCCTACTTGCCAACAACATAAGGGATCTCGTCTCCGACCGTAGAGGCGGGCGGCGGACGCTGCCCGTGGTCTTCGGCAGGGAGGTGGCGATCCTCGTATACCGGGCACTCTTGCTCGAAGCTTACATCACGGTCGCCGTGCTGATTGCCTTCGGTGCCGTCCCCCCCGAGTGCGCCCTCGTCTTCCCGAGCGTATTCGCCGCCTTCCGCCTCTGGCGCGACGTGGCCAGCTACTCGACGCCGAGGCGCCTCGACCCCGTCGTCAAGCGGACGGCCGGTCTCCACCTCGTCTTCGGATTGCTCTACACGGCGGGGGTCCTTATCGGTGCCTGAGAAACATCGGCCTTTCAGGGCGAGCTACATCGTTTCCGGGGTCACGCCCGAGAGGATCTTCACCTCCCTCCTAGATGTGCGACGCTTCCCCGAATGGGCGTCCGGCCTCCGGCGCTGCCGCGTGCTCGACCCTGCCGGCAAAGCGGAGACGAAAGACTTACGTCCCGGCGTCAGGCTGGAGTTTACCTTGAGCGCTGCCGGGCTCACTCACGAGGTAGCGAGCATCGTCACGGTGATCGAGCCGCCACGCCGGCTGGAATGGAACTACGTCGAAGGTGCCATTGGAAGCGGCGGCTGGTTCGTCGAGCAGGAGGCCCCCGGGGCCGTCAGGATAACCGTCTCGACAGATTACCGGATCAGGCCAGCCTGGCTCGACAAGGTGGCCCACAAACCCTTCTTCCGCAGGATTACCGAAGACCTGCTCAAACGCTCGATGCGCCGCTTCGACGCGCACCTGCGGCACGGCTAGAGATCCCGCTCGTGCCCGTTCTCGGGATGATCGTCAGTGTCTTCGAGGTCACTTAGAACAGGCTCATCGGCTTCGCCTTCTTCTGCTTCGCCTTCTTCGGCCTCGTCTTCTTCAGTCTCGTCTTCTTCGGGTTCTCTGGCAGGCTCGTGTGCCGTGACCTCTGTCGTCGGGTTCACGTAGCGGGCGATAAGTATGGAGATCTCGTACATCACGATCATAGGGACGGCCATCAGGATCATGCTGTAGGGGTCCTGTCCGGGCGTAAGGGCGGCGGCGAGAACGGTGTTGAGAATGATGGCGTGTTTCCTGTACCTCTTGAGGAACGGAGCATCGACGAGCTCCAGTTTCGCGGCTACGTACGTCGCCGCGGGTAACTCGAAGACTATCCCGAAGGCAAGTAGAAACCTCGTCACGAAAGGCAGATAGCTCTGGGCGGTAATGATGGGATCAAAGCGCTCCGTGTCCCAGTTGAGCAGGAACTGGGTGCCGACAGGCAGCACGATGAAGTACCCGAAGGCCACGCCGGCTATGAACAGCGCGGAGGCCATGCTGATAATAGTGTAAGTGAAGGCCCGGCCCATGTCGCCGACCGCGGGAGCAACGAACGCCCACACCTGGTAGAGGAGTATAGGGATCGTGAGCAGGAACCCGACGTAGAGCGCAAGCTTCATGTCGGTGAAAAGCTGCTCTGTAACACCGGTAACGTTCAATTTGCCTTCTAGGGCACCGCCCGCAGGAGCGAGTAGCCAATCGAAGATCCGCTCCCGGAAAAACCAGGCGACGATGGCGACGCCGAAGAACGCAACGCCGACCTTGATGATCCTGGACCTGAGCTCGTCGAGATGCTCGATCAAGGTCATGCGCATCTCGTCGCGCGGACCTCGCGGACGGGAAGGTAGTCTCAGGCGAGAGGCCATGTGGAACTTAGGAACCCGTAAGGGGTCTAGCTATGCTTCTGCTCGGCCTTATCGGCCTCGACGGAGGCATCCTCCTCTAGTCTGGTCTCGTCGTGCTCACTCTTGCTTGCCTCGAGCTGTTCTTCGTCCTTCTTCTCTTCCTCTTTCTTCTTGTCCTCGACCTCACCCTCCTGCGTGCCCTTCTTGAACTCGCGCACGCCGCTGCCGAGGCCGCGGGCAAGCTCGGGAACGCGCTTCGCCCCGAAGAGCAGGAGTATGACGACAAGACCTATGATCAACTCTGGCATTCCGACCGATCCAAACACCTTTCCTCCTAACGAGCTATCTGCCGGATCTCACGCAACATTATACGCCTTACGTCCTGGTGTGGATCAGGGCTCTGAGCTTCCGCTGCTGCCACCGCCTTCGAGGAGGGCGGAGATCCTATCCTTCACCTTCTTGGCGTTCTCGCCCTTCGGCTCGAGGTCGAGGTAGCCGTTGTAGTATTCGATGGCGTCGGCGGGCCGGCCTGCCTGGTCGTACGCCTGCCCGGCCAGAAGGTAGGCCTCCGCATTGTCAGGCTCCGCCTCTGCTGCTGCCGCGAAGGCATCCCCCGCCTTCTTCAGCAATTCCTTCTGCTTCTCCCCCTTCTCGGCTTGCGCCTGCTGGCTGTAGATCTGACCTAAGAGGGCCGGTATCTCTTCGTCCTGCGGGGCGACCTCGCGCCCTCTCTGCAGTACCTGGATCGCATCGTCATAGCGGCCAGCGGTGTAATAGAGGGCGGCGAGGTCCTTTATCTTCTCGGGGTCTTTGGGGTCCTTCTCCAGGGCCTTCTCGGCTTGCGCGATCTGCTCCTGCGGATCTGGGGTCTGGTCGGCTTGCTGTTGCTGTTGGTCCTGGTTACCGATCAGCTCGAAGAGGTTGTAGCTGATGTTGGTGCCAAGGCCGAGAAAGATAAAGGAGAGGAGAAAGAACGCCGCGAGCACGATGGACACCAACCTCACCCAGAAGCTGAGTTTGTCGCGGTTCATCATCATGGCGGTCTATCCTCCGGGGACTTCAGGTGCCGAGACGATTGTATATCATGTTGCCGCCAACGACGGTGGCCACGACTCCACCGCCGGCGGCAGCTTCGAGAACATCCCGCTCGAGATTTCTGCTCTCCCACGAGGTCTCGATCACGGCGAGGTCTGCCCACTTCCCCACCTCGAGCGACCCGGCCTCGATACCGAGCGCCCGCGCCCCTCCCAGCGTTGCCAGCTCGAGGCCTGCCGCACCGCTCATATCATGCAACTCCACTGCGAACAGCGTCTCCTCGAAGAGGTTCATGCTCGGGCTGCTCCAGAGGCCGTCTGTTCCCATACCGACCCTGATGCCACTGGCGATCATGGCAGGCACGGGCGAAACGCCGCACCTGAGGTAGGCGTTGGAACGGGGGCAGTGCGCCACTGCCACGCCTGTCTGGGCCAGAACCTCTATGTCCTCCTCAGAAACGCCCGTCGCCAGGTGCGCGGCTATGGTCTGGGGGGCAAGCAGCTCCACGCTCTGCGCGTAACGGACGGGCGAGACGCCAACTCCACCCCACTCGTTGGCCCCGAAGATGTCCGCGAGGCCGCCAGTACCACTCTTTAGGAACTCTACCTCTTCGGGGCTCTCGGAGAGGTGGATCGCAAGCTTCCACCCCATCTCCCTCGTCCTGCGCGCAGCCAGACGCGAGGACTCAGGGTCAACGGTGTAAGGGGAATGTACGCTTACCTGCGCGTCGACTCGCTCCGGCAGACCTTCTCTAAGCTCGCGCACCTTCGCAACTATAGAGTCGACGGACTCCTCCGGGGTGCCGATCTCATGCGGGAAGAACTCGGCGTAGACGGTCCCCGCCATCCCGCTTTCGGCGAGCTGCGGCAGGCATTCTCCGTAAGGGGATGACTCGGCCATATACGTCGTCCCTGCTTCTATGGCTTCCCTGGCACAGTCGCTGGCTGCTTGGGCCGTCCAGGCCTCTTTCTCGGGTAGGCGCTCTATGAGAGTGCCCAACCACTCAGAGAACGCGGCGCCCTCCGGCGCATCCTTCCGCCTGAAGCCGAGGTGGGCGTGGGCGTTGACCGCGCCAGGGATGATCGTGTAGTTGGGGAAGAACCTGACCTCGGTGTCGGGGTTTTCGCGTCCGATGTCTGCGAGATCTCCCACGGCCTCTATGCGCCCTTCCCTCACGAGCACTGCACCGTCCTGCAGAGGGGGCGACGAGATGGGCATCAGGGTTCCGGCCGCGAAGATCACAGGTCCCGCCCGGCTCTCAGGCATCCCTCCCGACCACCTCCGAGGCCACGGACTCGAGGAATTCGCGTTCCGGACTAACGGGCAGGAGGCCTATATCTTCGAGGGCCGCGTCGATCTCGCCCCTGGCCCACTCCTCGGTCCTGGCGACAGCGTCCGTGGCGAGCACAGCTTCTATGCCTGCCTCGATCAGCTCCGGTGTCGGAGAAGGGTCTGCGAGGACGCGCCGGATCGTCTGGGCATCCCCTTCGTCCAGGGCGAAGATAACAGGCAGCGTCACGGTGCCCTCGACGAGGTCAGTGCCTATACCCTTGCCCATAAGCCCTGGCTTGCCGACGAGGTCCATTATGTCGTCCGACATCTGGAAGGCTATGCCCAGAGCCTGGCCGTAGCTGGCGAGCGCGTCTATCTGCACGAGCGAGAGCCCGCCAAGCGTTCCGCCGGCTACGCACGCGGCCTGGAAGAGACCAGCGGTCTTCTTCCTTATGTGTTCCAGGTACGCCTCGACTTCGACCGTAGCCCCGTTCGCTCGGTACTGCCCGAGTTCCCCCGCGGCGAGTCCCACCGAGGCTTCGGCGAAAGCTCGCACAAGCCTGGGGTCACCGATCCTCGCCAGCTCCGAGAAAGCCTCGGCGAACAGGTAGTCTCCCGTGGCAGCCGCGATCTCCCGCCCGTACCCGGCGACGGTGGTCGGCGCGCCGCGCCTACTCTCGGCCCGGTCCACGATATCGTCGTGGATGAGGGTGGCCGTGTGGAGCACCTCTATGGTGGTCGCCGCCCCGAGCAGGTCCTCCCGCCTGGGCTCCCCCATGCGTGCGCTCAACACCAGGAGCAGCGGCCTGAGCCGCTTCCCCCCCGACGTAAGGGCCTCGAGCGCCGGCTCGACCAGATCCGCAGGTGCACTCCCTGCCACCCCGACGAGCAGACCCTCGACCTCGTCGATGATCTCGAAGGCGCCCTCAGGCAGCGTAGAATGGAGCCTGCTAGCCTGCGTCGTTTGGCCTGATCCCACGATGGAGCGTGATGATGCCGCCTGCGACGCGCTCCCATGTAACGTTTTGTAATCCATTACGTCCTATTATGTCAGCTAATTCGCCGGGCGCTACGAACTCTTTCACGGATTCGGGAAGATAGGAGTAAGCTGATGGGTCACCGGAGATCCAACCGCCGAGTCTTGGAACGATCTTATCGAACCACACCCCGTAGAACGCGGAGGATACCCTGCCCGTTGGCCGCGCAATCTCCAGGCACACCGCGACCCCGCCAGGCCTGAGCGTACGCGCCATCTCGGAGAAGAGCGCGTCGAGGTCGGGGATGTTCCTCGTCCCGTAAGCTATGGTGGCCGCGTCGAAGGCGCCGGAAGGCACACCCTGAAGGTCGGTCGCGTCTCCGAGCCGGTACTCGATGTTGGGCGCTGAGCGTGCTACCCGCAGCATCTCTTTCGAGAAATCCACGCCGAGCACGTAGCCCTCCGGGCCTACCTTCTCTGCGAGGCGGCGCGTGAGGGACCCCGTGCCGCAGGCGAGGTCGAGCGCCGTGTCGCCCGGCATCAGCCCCGTCGTCCTGACAACCTTCCTGTTCCAGAGGCGGTTGAGTCCAGCGGTCATCAAGGTGTTCATTAGTTCGTAACGGCCTGCGATCCGGTCGAACATCTCGCGCACCAGCAACGCCCGCTGTTCACCCGAGGGCAGTCTGTTTCGGGTTCTCTTTCCGAGGTTACCCACGAAGTTCCTCAGCAGCCTCCCTGATCCTCGCCTCGGATCTCTCCTCTCCCTCCTCCGAGATGATGTCGAGGAGGCCTGCGAGGTGGGGAGTCCACGTCTGTAGAGAGACGGCTCCGCCGGCGGCGATGCGTCCTGCGCCGTCGCGGATCATACGGCTCGCCACAGCGACGAACCGCGGCTCGTCCAGACGGGCTATCGTCTCGACAGCCAACGCGTACGCGTTGTCCCCGACGAGAACGTCGTCATCGGTCGCCCTACCTCCTGCGTAGTGGGCGTCGAAGCCTTGCTGCAGGTACCCGAGCGCCTCGGCCACGACCCCGGCGCGCACATCTTCTTCGGGAAGGCCCGCGACGGCCCTGAGAAACGTGTCCTCGAGCGAGAGCTCAGGCGTGCGCCCGGTCGTCTCTTCCACCTAGTCACTCCCATCGAACCACTCGCGTGCCGCCTCGAAGGTCCTCTGAAGGTCAACCTCAGAGTGGGCTGTGGAGATAAAGCCAGCCTCATACTGGCTGGGAGCCAGGTAGACCCCGCGGGAGAG
>Ga0081538_10003925_pt1 | contig 13872 bp, 15 predicted proteins | sample TabmetS5T2R1_FD_71022 | JGI IMG/M metagenome (GOLD analysis project Ga0081538, IMG submission 71022) | Tabebuia heterophylla rhizosphere microbial communities from the University of Puerto Rico - S5T2R1 | ecosystem: Host-associated > Plants > Roots > Rhizosphere ... | reverse complement strand
GGGGGGGCCGCTACTTTGGGAGAGACCCCCCCCGCGGGCGGCCAGAGGAGCCGGTGGAGGACTTCTACCCGGACGAGCTCGAGGAGGCGGACACTTTGCGGCTGTGGCTCGCTTCGTGGGCGGAGCAGGTGCTCGAGCCGCTACGGGTAGCCCGGCCGGGCCGCGTCGACGGGCTCCGCGACCGGGTGAACGAGGTGTGGCGGCCGCTGCTGGCGATCGCGGAGCTCGCCGGGGAACCGTGGGCGTCGAGGGCACGAAGGGCGGCCGTGGCGCTCACCCGCGGGGTTGACGACGACGAAGCCTCGCTCGGGGTTCTGCTCCTCGGTGACATTCGCGCCGAGTTCGAGGAGCGGGAGGCGGAAAGGATCGCCACCGACGACCTGATTCGCGCCCTCGCCGGCTTCGAGGAGAGCCCGTGGGGGGAATGGTGGCTCGACAAGGACGACGAACCGCTGCGAAGTGCTCCCCGCCGGCTGGCGCAGCTGCTTCGGCCCTACGGGGTCCGCTCGAAGGACGTGCGGACGAACGGCTCGCGGAAGGGATACAAGCACGAGGACTTCCTCGACGCCTGGGAGCGTTTCCTGTCGCCGCGTCCTAGCGCGACATCCGCGACATCCGCGACAACCCGCTCCCATAAACAAACGGATGTCGCGGATGTCGCGGATACACGCGACGGGCGTTTGGGCGACGAGGAGGCGATCCTGCGGGAGGTCGCCGAGCTCGTCGACGAGGGCGTTCTCGTTCCTCGCGAACAGCCTGAGCTCAACCTCGCGACCGCGCCGCTCGACCTCATCCGCAAGGCATACGAGGAAGCGGAGTGACCAGCGAGCCGCTGCTCACGGCCCGTCAGGTCGCGGACCTGCTTGGGTTCGCACCGGGCACGATCGTTGATTGGGCGGAGGGCGGCCGTATCCCGTGCTTCAAGGTGGGCGGCCGGCTGCGTTTCCGCGAGTCGGAGGTTCTCGGGTGGCTCGAGACGAAGAGGGCGGGCGCCAGAGGAGAGGTTGCACCCGTCCCCTTCCACACGCCCGCCCAGGGGGCGTAGTCTTACAGCCGCACCCGTCCCCTCAGAAGGAGGAGAGAACTGATGCCGGCCACCCAGCGAGGAAACCTCAGAAAACGTGGGGCGACCTGGAGCGCACGCTGGTATGACGAGGCGGGCGAACGCCGAGAACGGTCGGGATTCGCGACCAAGAGCGAGGCTGGCGGCTGGCCCGACTGGAAGCTCGAGCAGGTCGCCGCGCTCCGGGACGGGAGGCCCGACTCGCTTCGGCGGCAGACGATGCCCACGCTGCGGGAGCTCATCGACGAGTACGTCGAGCAGCACAACGCGGAGGCGAACACGATCCGCAACCTCAAGGCCCGCTTGAAGTACGCGGCCGAGGGGCCCGCGTTGGACGGCGTCGGAGGGTTCGGCGCGGTTCGCGTTGACCGCCTGACCGTTCCCGAGCTCGGCGCGTGGCGCAAGCGGCTGCCCGAGCGGTCCGCCTACGCGATCACGAAGGGCCTCCGCCAGGTGCTCGGCTACGCCGTGCGGGTGAAGCTCCTCGACGAGAACATCGCCAAGCTGCTCCCGAACCCGGAGCCGAAACGCCGGGAGGTTCGTTCGTTCGAGACGATCGAGGACGTTGAGGCAGTCGGTGTCGAGCTGGCCGTTGAGCGGCGCGGGCTGCCCGTATTCGCGGCCCTCACCGGCCTCCGGCCCGAGGAGTGGATCGCCCTCGAACGGCGCGACGTCGACCGCGAGGCGGGCGTTATCCGCGTCCGCCGCGTCTACACCGACGGCCAGGTGAAGCTCTACGGCAAGCAGACCCGCTCACTCAGGGCCGTCCCGCTGCCCGCCAGAGCCGCGGCCGCGCTCGCCGAGCTCCCGCCGAGGGTCGACACGCCCCTGATCTTCCCGGGCAAGCGGGGCGGGCATCTGAACCTGCACAACTGGCGCCGCGACGAGTGGAACCCCGCCGTCCGCGCAGCCGGCCTCGAACACCGGACGCCGTACAGCCTTCGGCACACCTACGCCTCGTTCGCAATCGCGGCCGGCGTCTCCCTATTCGAGCTCGCCCGCTTTATGGGCACCAGCGTCGAGCAGATCGACCGGACGTATGGGCACCTGTTGCCGGACTCGATCGAGCGGGCTAGGACGGCGCTCGATGCCTTTACTGCCGGGCGGTCTATGGCAGCTAGCTCTTACGTCGAGCCCGGCGGATCGCCTCAGCCTGCGCCGCCGCGATGATCCGTTGTGCATCCACTGACACGGCACGGTCAGTCGTAGCCGCACGCGGCCGGTGAGGCAGCTTCTCAGCTGTCAGTTCCTTGATCGTTGGGGGCTTCCTCGCCATCGTCTCCGTGTACCTCCGGTGGCATCGCCTTCTTAGCCCAATCCTGCCAGACGGCATTGAGTGTGTCGATCAGTTGCATGATGAAGAGAGAGGATCCCGAAACACGAGCTACCACAATTCCTCGGGGCAGCATCGGGTCCATACGCACGAAATCGATGGTGAACTCGTGATCGCCGGAACTCACCTGCGCCCAGTTCGCCCACACGCCTGCGAATTGCTCCGGTTGGATGATGATCTCGGGCTGCGGCTGCTGAGGTTGATCGTCGGCCTGTTCGTTCATGACTCCGTTTGGGGGCGGATTGGGGGCAGACCGTGAGGCCGATTCCGCTCTCTTGCAGTCGGGGCGCCCGGATTTGAACCGGGGACCTCTTGTCCCCCAGACAAGCGCGCTAACCAGGCTGCGCCACGCCCCGAACGGGGACAGTCTAGCCGGATCGGGATCCGCTCACCGGGGCTCGATTCTCGCGCTCCTGTCTGTTCGCCGAGCCTTCCGCTATCCTCCCCAGTGCGGCGCGCGATTCGGCCGCAGGTCGTGTGTCGCCGGGACGTAGCTCGTTGGCCGCGTCCCTCCGGGTGAGCGGGCCTCCCTAGGCCAAGGGGGAACGGCCCGCTTACCCTTTCCGGCACCACCCCGGCCGCCCGAGGCAGGAAAGCGCGGGCGCGCGGCAAAGGACCGCGCATGCGAACCGGAAGGTACGTCGCGTTCGCATCCGTCCTGGCCGTCCTGGCATTCACCGCGCCCTCCGAAGGCAGGGTGGCGCCGTACGTCGCCGGCGCCCAGGTCGCGTTGCGTGCCCACGGTTTCTACACCGGCCCGATCGACGGCATCCGCGGCCCGCAGACGGTCCAAGCCACGCGAAAGTTTCAGCGGCGACACGGGCTCGCCGTCGACGGCGTCGTCGGCCCGCGCACGCGGGCGAAGCTCGGGAAGCTCGGCAGGCCTCTGTTCGGGCGTCGCCTGATCAAGCGCGGCCACATCGGATGGGACGTCTCCGTGCTCCAGTTCCTGCTCTCGCGGCGCGGCGTTCCGCCCCGGGGGATCGACGGAATCTTCGGCCGGAATACCCTCGGAGCGGTCCGCACGTTCCAGAGCCGGAGAGGTCTGGTCGTGGACGGCCTCGTCGGGCCGGCCACCCGCCACGCGCTCACCCGTACGTCGCAGCGCAGTCGGCCGAAAGGCTCGCCGTCACGGGGCGCCAGCCCGGAGAAGGTGTACCGCATGCTCGGGCGCTGGGCGCGCGTCTACGGCGTGAGTCCCAGCCTCGTCCGCGCGGTCGCGTGGATGGAGTCGGGATTCCACTGGAACGTGACCTCGTCGGCCGGGGCCTGGGGGGTGATGCAGGTGATGCCCGCGACCTGGCGCTTCGTCGAGAGGGTGCTCATGGGTTGGAACGTCCCGCGCACGGCCAAGGGCAACATCCGGGTGGGCATCGTCTACCTCCGCTACCTTCTCCGCGAGTTCGGAGGCAATACGCGGCTCGCGCTCGCCGGCTACTACCAGGGTCCCCGAGCAGTCCGGCGCCACGGCCTCTACCGCGAGACCAAGAAGTACGTTCGCACAGTCCTGGCGCTCCGCAAGCGCTTCTGAGTCCAGCGGAGCGGTAGGGTTCGCGCCATGGCAGACCCCGGACGAATACTGGCCGTGCTCGGCGCCGGCAAGGCGGGGGAGGCGCTGATCGCGGGCGTGCTCAGCTCGGGGTGGCGCGAGCCGGCTGAGATCGTCGCCACGGCCCGGCACCAGGACCGGCTCCAGGAGCTCGCCGAGCGGCACGGGATCAAGACGACGCTCGACAATGCCGAGGCGGTAAAGGGAGCGGGGATCGTCGTGATCGGAGTCAAGCCACAGGACATCGAGGGCCTGCTCGGCGAGATCTCCGGCGCGGTCACGTCGGAGCAGACAGTCCTCTCGATCGCCGCCGCGATTCCCACCGCGTTGATCGAGGGGCACCTGAGCGACGGCGTCCCGGTCGTGCGGGCGATGCCGAACACGCCCATGACCGTCCACGAGGGGATGGCCGGCATTGCGCCGGGGGCGCACGCGGACGAGGAGCATCTCGTCCGGGCGGAGGAGGTCCTCTCCAGCGTGGGTCGGGCCGTGCGGGTCGACGAGCCCTACATGGACGCCATCACCGCGGTCTCCGGCTCGGGGCCCGCGTACTTCGCTCTCCTCGCCGAGTCGATGATCGAGGCGGGCATCCTGCTCGGGCTCTCGCGCGAGGTTTCGACCGACCTGGTCGTCCAGACGATGCTCGGGACGGCCAAGATGCTCCGCGACGAGCGGATGCATCCCGTGGAGCTGCGGGAGGCCGTCACCTCGCCCGGCGGCACGACGATCGCAGCCATCCGCGAGCTGGAGCAAGCGGGCGTGCGCGCCGCCTTCCTGAACGCGATCCAGGCGGCGATGCAGCGCTCGAAGGAGCTGGCGAAGGGCTAGGAAGCCTCCAGGAAGACATCGGCCCCGCAGCCGTACACGAGCGCGGCCGAGACATCCGCGGGCTGAACGCCTGCCAGCGAGACGTGGCCGAGGTCGACCTCGACGTCGGGCCACTCTTCGATCCTCAGGGCTCGCGCGCCGGACGAGGAGCCGATCGCGAAGAGGTCCTTTACGGGGATCACGTTGCGGCGGAAGGTCAGGCGGCGGGCCGTTCCCTCGAGCTCGCGCAGCTCCTCGAGCGGGTCGATGCGGACGTTGGAGTCCGAGCCGATGCAGAGCGGCACCCCACGGGCGAGGAGGCCTTCGAGCGGCGGGAAGCCGTCGCCGAGGTTCGCCTCGGTCGTGGGGCAGAGGCAGACGCCGGCGCCGTGCTCGGCCAGGAGGTCGAGCTCGCGCTCGTCCGCATGGGTCGCGTGGACGACCGTCGTGCGCGGCCCGAGGCACCCGGCCTCGGCCAGGAGCTCCAGCGGCCGCAGGCCGTGCTCGGCGAGGCAGTCCTCGATCTCGCGCGGCTGCTCGTCGGCGTGGACGTGGAGGACGAGCCTTTCGCGCTCGGCATATGCACCGATCTCGACGAGCCAGTCCCGCGGGCAGGCGCGGACCGAGTGGGGGGCGAGGCCCACGCGCGCGCCGTCGGCCCGGAGCGCCTCCACCTGCGCCAGGTAGTCGGCCAGCGATGCCTGGCGAAAGCGGTCGAGCCCGCCGCGGCCGTAGGCGGCCAGGAGGAGCACGAGCTCGACGCCTGCCTCGCGCGCGGCCTCGACGGCTGCCTGCGCCTCGCCGAAGCCGACGTAGTGGAACTCGCCCACGGCGGTGTAGCCGGCCGCCCGCATCTCGCGGTACGTCTGCGTGTAGCCCTCCCGCACCAGCTCCGGGGTCAGACCCCGGGCCAGGTCCAGCATGGACTCCCGCCAGGTCCAGAAGTCTCCGCCCTCGACGTTGCCGCGCAGGTCCCTCTGGAACCCGTGGCTGTGCGCGTTCACGAAGCCGGGGAGACGAAGGGAGCTGGACATCGCGGCGACGTTACCATTCGGTCCGAGAATGGCCACACGCGTGGTTTCCGCTCCGCTCGCGCAGCTGCCGAACGCGCTCACGATCCTGCGGCTTGTCGCGCTCCCGGTCTTCGTCGTCCTGCTCTACCGGACGGACGGGGAGGGGAGCTACGGTCTCGCCGCGTTCTTCGCCGCCGTGGCGCTGACCGACCAGGTCGACGGCTTCCTCGCCCGCCGCTGGCACGTCGAGTCCGAGTTCGGCAAGTTCGCCGACCCGCTCGCCGACAGGCTCATGATCGACGCGGCCGTCCTGCTCCTCTGCCTCGACGGCCGCCTGCCCTGGCTCGCGCTGGCAATCGTACTCGGCCGGGATGCGCTCCTGATCGGCGGCTACGGCGTCGTCAAGGATCGCGGCTACGACTTCTCGGTCTCGACGCTCGGGAAGGCGTCCACCTGGGTTCTGTACGCGGCGATCCTCGGCGTGATCGCCTCGGACGAAGGCACCGCCTGGCCGCTTTGGCTGTTCTGGGCCGGGGTCGGGCTCGCGGTGCTGGCGGCGGTCTTCTACGTCGCCGGCGCCCTGCGGGAGGTCGAGCGGTGAAGGCCGTGGTCATGGCGGGGGGCGAGGGGACGCGCCTGCGCCCGCTCACCTCGAACCAGCCGAAGCCGATGGTGCCGATCGTCGGCAAACCGTGCATGGAGCACATCCTCGATCTCCTCCGGGAGCACGGCTTCGACGACGTGATCGTGACGCTCGCCTTCATGCCGCAGGCGATTCGCGGGTATTTCGGGGACGGAGGGGCACACGGCCTCTCGGTCCGCTACTCGGTGGAGGAGTCTCCCGCCGGCACGGCCGGGTCGGTAAAGCTCGCCGAGGAGGCTCTCGACGAAGCGTTCCTGGTCATCTCCGGCGACGCGCTCTGCGACATCGACCTCGGGGCCCTCGTCGACTTCCACCGGGAGAAGGGCGCCCTCGCGACCATCGGCCTGAAGAGCGTCCCGAACCCGCTCGAGTTCGGGATCGTGGTCACCGACGGCGAGGGGAGGATCGAGCGCTTCCTCGAGAAGCCGAGCTGGGGCCAGGTCTTTACCGACACGATCAACACCGGCATCTACGTGCTCGAGCCGGAGGCGCTTCGCCACGTCCCGACCGACAGGCCGTACGACTTCTCGAAAGAGCTCTTCCCGCTCCTGCTCGAGATGGGAAGGCCGCTTTACGGCTACGTCTGCGAGGGGTACTGGCAGGACATCGGCAACCTCGACCAGTACAGGCAGGCCAACTTCGACGCCCTGGACGAGCGCGTGCGGCTGAGCGTCCCCGGCATCCGACTCCGGGGCAACGTCTGGGTGGGGGAGGGGGTGGGCCTCGACGACCTCGAGGCGGTCGAGGCGCCCGCCTTCATCGGCAACTACTGCCGCATCGCGCCGCGGGCCTCCGTGGGCTCCTACTCGGTTCTCATGCCCAGCGTGACGCTCGGCGACCACGCGCGCACCTCGCGCTCCGTCGTCGACGCCTCGACCTCGATCGGCCGGAGCGCAGTCGTCGAGGGAGCGATCGTCGGCAGGGCGTGCGACCTGCGCCCGCACGCGCGCCTTCAAGAAGGCGTAGCCGTCGGGGACAACTGCACGATCGGCGAGGAGAGCGTCGTCATGCCGGGCGTCCGGATCTACCCGTTCAAGGAGGTGGAGTCCGGCGCCCTCGTCGACCGGAACCTGATCTGGGAGTCGCGTGTCTCCTCACGGCTGATCGGCGCGGACGGCATCTCGGGCCGGATCGACGTCGACCTGACGCCCGAGACCGCCTTGCGCCTCGGGCTCGCGCTCGGCACGGCGCTCGACCGCGGTGACCGCGTCGTCACGAGCCGCGCAGCCTCCGCCTCGTGCCGCCTGCTTCGCCGAGCGCTCATCGCCGGCGTCAACTCGACGGGCGTCCATGCGACCGACCTCCAGGTGATGCCCGCCGCGGTGAACCGCCACTTCCTGAAGACGGAGGGGTTCGACGCCGGCATCCACGTGCAGCCGAGCCCGAACGATCCCGAGGTCCTGCAGATAGGCATCTTCGAGCCTCCGGGCACGCCCGCGACGCCGGACCTCGTGAAGGAGCTCGACAAGCACTTCTCGCGTCAGGAGTTCCGGCGGGCGTCCTGGAACGACGTGGGGGAGATCAACTACTCGGCCCGAACCGCCGAGACCTACGTCCAAGACCTGCTCGCCATGCTCGACGTCGAGGCGATCCGGAAGCGCGGCTTCCGCCTCGTCGTCGACTACGCGTTCTCTGCGGCGTCGTTCGTCCTCCCGCAGGTGCTCGGCGCCCTCGACGTCGAGGCGGTCGCCTCCCACGGCTACGTCAGCGAGCGGCGCCAGGCCGGCGAGGGTGTGACGCTCGCCGAGTCGCTCGGCCAGGCCAAGCGCCTCGTCGCGGCCGTCGGGGCCGACCTCGGCGCCGTGCTCGACCCGGCCGCCGAGCGCATCTTCCTCGTCGACGACCTGGCCCGCGAGGTCCCGGTCGAGCAGGAGCTCCTCCTCTTCCTTCGCCTGCTCGCGTCCGATGGCCAGCGCGGCCGGCTCGCGTTTCCGACGACGGTGACGCGCCTCGTCGACGAGCTGGTGGAGGGTACCGAGCTCGAGGTCGAGCGAACGCCGCACTCGCTCTCGGCCTTGACGATGGCCGCGGCCGGGGACGGCGTCATCTTCGCGGGCTCGGTCGGCGGCGGCTTCGTCTTTCCCGAGTTCGTTCCCGCCTACGACGGGATGGCGAGCCTCTGCAAGCTCCTCGAACTGCTCGCGCCGGTCGGGAAGCCCGTTTCGGAGATCGTCGGCGAGCTGCCGCCGTCTGCGGTCGTCCACCGGCAGGTGCGGTGCCCCTGGGCGCGGAAGGGTGCGGTCATGCGGATCCTCACGGAGCGTACGAAGGGCATGGAGGTGGACGTCACCGACGGCATCAAGGTCTACGACGAGCGCGGCTGGGCCCAGGTGCTTCCCGACCCGGACGAGCCGCTCGTGCACATCTACGCCGAGGGCAAGACCGCCGAGGAGAGCGCTTCGCTCGAAGCCGAGTTCCACGCGCTCGTCGAGGAGATCGTCGCCCGTGACGAAGCCGACGAGGAGACCTGAGACTCTCAACCCTCAAGTCGAGGTTGATGGATGGGCTCCCAGCTGGTTTACTGTGTAGGCGCCTCCGTCCCCGATTCCTGGAGCTCGTGTGGAAGCCCTTCCTGACCTTGCCAGCCTGTCCGACCAGGAGCTTCGCGACCTTATCCGCGACCTGATGGCCGAGGAGCATCGGGTCTCGTACGAACGGCGGCTCCTGCACGGGAAGATCGACATTCTTCGGGCCGAGCTCCAGGCTCGGCTCCAGAAGCAGGCTGGAGAGGCCGAGAGCCCACTCCACGAGATCGACGTCGACAAGCTGGCGGAGATCCTCGCGTCGAAGGCGGCGCCTCCGCTCGGCGAGGAGCTCGACACGGCCGGGCGGTGACTCACGTTCACTGTCCCGAGTGCGGTTTCCAGAACCCGGAGGCCGCCAACTACTGCTCGAAGTGCGGAGCGCTGCTCATCCGCGACGAACAGGGAGAGCACACGACGATGACGTTCACGCCCGAGGAGGAGGCGGAGGACGAGGGCCTGTCGCTCGAAGGCCTTCGGATCGCAGGGCCGGCGCTCGTCGTCCGGGCGGGAGGAGGCCGGGCCGGGGAGACATTCGCGCTCGTGCACGACCGTACGTCGCTCGGCCGCGCGCCCGAGTGCGAGGTCTTCCTGGACGACGTGACGGTCTCGCGTCGACATTCCGTGATCACGCGCGGCCCCGACGGCTTCACCCTGCACGACGAGGGCAGCCTCAACGGCACGTACGTCAACCGTCGCCGCGTCGAGAGCGCGAAGCTCGAGGACGGCGACGAGGTGCAGATCGGCAAGTACAAGCTGACCTTCCTGGAGAGCTAGGCATGGCGACGGCAGAGGCCGACATCGGGACGGGGCGGCCGCTCACGATCGGGGCGGTCTGCAACCGGCTGCGCGAGGAGTTCCCCGACATCTCCATCTCGAAGATCCGCTACCTGGAGGACCAGGGCCTGCTCGCGCCGCGGCGCACGCAGGGCGGCTACCGGCTCTACTCCGAGGAGGACGTGGAGCGCCTCGAGACCATCCTCCGCCTGCAGCGCGACGAGTTCCTCCCCCTCCGGGTGATCCGCCAGGAGCTCGCAGCCGGCGCGCCGCGCCGACGGGAACGTACCCGCGCCGCCGGCCTGCAGGTCCCCGAGGACGAGGTCGATCTCGCGACGCTGTGCGCCCGCGCGGGTGTCGAGGCGGCGTTCGTCAACGAGCTCGAGGACTTCGGCCTCGTGAAGCCGCGTGCGGTGGACGGCGACAAGCGCTTCCCCGAGCGCGACGTGGACGTCGCCGCGGCCTGCGCCCGCCTTGCCCGCTACGGCGTCGCCCCGCGCAACCTCGCCACGTTCCGGCGCTGGGCGGACAACGAGGCCGACCTGCTCGAGCGGATCGTCGCACCCGAGCTCCGGTCCCCGAACCCGGAGAAGCGCCATGCGGGGCTCGAGAACCTCGAGAACCTCGCGGCGCTCTCGCAGGAGCTCTCCAACCTGCTCTTCTGGCGGGCGCTCCGCGGTATCGTGCCGCGGTCGTGACGCCCGTCGCTCGCCTTGGGCTCGCTCCACTGGGGTCGGGCTCCGACCAATGACCGTCGACCTCGAGTCCAAGATCCGGGACATCCCGGACTTCCCCAAGCGCGGCATCGTCTTCAAGGACATCATGCCGCTCCTGGCCGATCCGGAGGCCCTGCACGACACCGTCGAGCGGCTCGCGGAGTTCGCCGAGCCGCGCAAGCCGGAAGTCGTGCTCGGGGCCGAGGCGCGGGGCTTCATCCTGGGCGCGGCGCTGGCGTACCGGCTCGGCTGCGGCTTCGTAGCAGCGCGCAAGCCCGGGAAGCTTCCCTGGCGGACGATCAGCGCCAAGTACGCCCTCGAGTACGGCTTCGACGCGCTCGAGCTGCACGCCGACGCGATCACGGGCGGCGCCCGCGTGCTGATCCACGATGACCTGCTCGCGACCGGGGGGACCGCGAAGGCGAAGATCGACCTGGTCGAGCAGCTCGGCGGGACGGTCGTCGGGCTCGCCTTCGTGATCGAGCTGGAGTTCCTGAACGGCCGGGAGAAGCTGGACGGCTACGACGTCTTCTCGCTGATCAGGTACACAGACTAGGTTCCGACGCCGGGGCTTGGTCCCCGTCCCGCCGCCCCTCCATAATCAGAAGGAGGATGTACGACCAGCTCACCGGGCGCTACACCTTCGCGTGCCCGGCGCGGGGCGAGGTCAGGGTACCGCTCTCGCGCTTCCGCCTCCTCGAGCGCCTTCCCGGCGCCGCGCACCCGGCGGTCTTCAAGATCACCTTCGCTTGCGACTGCGGCGCCGAGCACGACGGCCTGGTCACGCACGAGGAGCTCGACTGGGCGCCGCTCGCAGGCTCCGACTCCGACTTCTTGAACCTGATGACCGCGAGGCTCGAACCGGTCGCCGACGACCTGCTCGAACTGGCGGCGCACCGGATCCGGGCCGGTGTGTGGCCGTGGAGCTTCTTCTGCTACCCGGAGGAGCGCCCGCGGCCCGTGACGCCGTCCGCCTTCCGCGTCCTCTCCGGGGGCGAAAGCGAGCTCGGCCTCGCCGTGGAGTGCCCCGGCTGTGCCCACACGACCGTAAACGTCGTCAGCCACGAGCACGTCGACGTGCCCTTCTACAACGACCGCCGCGTGGGCGTCGTCGAGCACATCTTCGCGCTCGACCGCGAGCGGGCTCTCGCTGCGTTCCGCTCCGAGCTCGACTCCCACGCCTTCGACGCGAGCCGTCGGGACCTGGCCGCATAGGCGCTTGAGGTGATTAGGCCGGCCTGCGAGCGGGCACAACCCCTTCTAGAAACCGACTCAACGAGGTGAGCGGAAGCATGTTCCGAAAGCGAAATGACGGCGATACGACGGTTGTGGAGGAGACGACGGTCGAGCGGGAGCACGCGTGGCAGAGCCCGCCGGTCGTACGCGGGTTGACCACCTTGCTCGGGGTCGCCGCGGCCGGCTTCCTGGTCTGGCTGGCGACGGGCCTCGACCTCGGATCCACCGACGAGTACTGGGCCGCGATGGGGATCCTCGCCGGTGCCGGCCTCTGCCTCGGGCTCTCGCAGATCCTGGGCGGCTGGACGAAGTGGGGGGCCCCGACCATCGACCTCGGCGTGCTCCTCCTCGCCTTCGTGCCGGCGTTCGTCGCGGTCGGAGGCATTCTCGTCGCCACACGCCCGACGGGCACCGAGGAGGGCGAGGAGGTCTCGGGCTGGATCCGCGACATCGGGCTCGGCGGCCTCGCCGAGGATCTGATCGCGTTCCAGGGCGTGCTCGCCTTCGGGCTCGGAGTCGTCCTCGCGTTCACCCTCGACACGCGGGGCCCGCGCGCTCGGGCGCTCGAGCGCGAGACGGCCGTGCAAGCCGAGGACGGGCGCTACGAGCGCGGCAGCGTCATCGCCGCCGAGGACGAGACGGTCGTCGTCCCGCGGGACCGCGTCGAGAGTTAGAACGCGTTTCGGGAAGACGGCCCCGGTCTTGATTTTGAGACGTGTTCTCAGTCGCGCCGGAGCTGGTCTTCGCCGCAGAGGCGGACCAAGAAGAAGATGAGCACGGCGGCCACGAGGCCGAACAGGACCGCGCTCCCGGCGCCGATGCCGATCGCGAGCAGCCCGAGCCACACGTAGGCACCCAGGACGACGCCCCAGACGAGGGCCTGGAATCCGGGGCTGAAGGCCGGTGGGCGCGGTGGGAACTCCATCGCGGACGAGTGTAACGGCCCCGGATCCCGGCCCGCATTGGACCAAAAACTCGCCGAGCCGGTTGCGCTTTCGTCCACCACTCCGACCAACTTTCGGCTTCCGCCTACGGCCGCCCGGTGGGGCTTCGACCTACTCGCGCTCCGTGCTCGGCGCAAGCGGCAATCTAGACGGCCCCGACGGCCACTGCAAGCCTCCCGGAAAGCCGTTCTGCGCAATTTGCGGAAAGTTCATTTTTCCACAGTTTCCACACCCGCGGCCCGGGCCTGTGGGCATCCCTGTGGAAGGCGGCTCGGGGACTACGATCCCTTGAGGGCGGCCTTCTTGTAGACGCCCTCGGGGTTCCAGAGGAGGAAGCCGCGGGCGTTCGCGTCTCGGGCCGCGAGGATCTGGGCGCGGACGTCCTCGAGAGTGTAGTTGCGCCCGAGTGAGAAGTCCTGGAGCCACGGCACGAGCAGCGTGTCCTGCCCGCGCAGCTCCTGCCTGAAGTCGCGTAGCGCCCGGGCCACGGTGATGCCCGGTACGGCGTTCGGGTCGTCGAGGGAGTACTCGCCCGCGCCGAAGTGGGAGGGGTAGACCATCGGGTAGATGGCGTCGAGATGTTGCGCGAGCCGTCGCGGCCGCTGGCCGATACCCATCTCGCGCGTAGCCGTCAGCCCGAAGACCGCCGCCGAGACACGAGCCCCCAGCGGCTCCAGCCGTGAGCGGGCGTACTCGACGAACCTGCCGATCGTGGCGGTCCTGTGCTCCCTCCGCTTGCCGCTGAACACGGCAGACGAGAGATCGCCGTCGGTGGGGAACCGCACGTAGTCGAACATGATCTCGTCGAAGCCGGCCTCGACGGCGGCGACGGCGACGTTGACGTTGTACTTCCAGACGCGCTTGTCGTACGGGTTCGTCCAAGCGAGGCCGGTGCTCGTCGTCCAGAGACCGCCGCCGCGCCGCTTGATCGCGAGGTCCGGCCGCTGCGTCGCGAGGATCGGGTCCTGGAAGACGACGACTCGTCCGATCAGGTACACGCCCGCGGCCTCGGCCGCCTGCGCCGCCTTGCTCGGGTTGTAGAACGCCTTGGCTGCGCCGATCTCCCGCGCGAGAGGTGGCGCCTGCCGGGAGAAGCCGATCTCGCCGTTCTCGTCCTTCACGTCGAGCTCGAGTGCTGTCAGGCCCTTGTCCGAGAGCGCGAGGTACTGCTCCAGCCTGCCGTCGAGCGAGGCCAGCGGGGCGGTGACGTGGACGCCCCTGATCTCCTCGGGGAGGGGTGCGGGCTCTGGCTGCGCCGTCCCGTTCTTC
>Ga0081538_10003924_pt1 | contig 13874 bp, 12 predicted proteins | sample TabmetS5T2R1_FD_71022 | JGI IMG/M metagenome (GOLD analysis project Ga0081538, IMG submission 71022) | Tabebuia heterophylla rhizosphere microbial communities from the University of Puerto Rico - S5T2R1 | ecosystem: Host-associated > Plants > Roots > Rhizosphere ... | reverse complement strand
GGGCTGGCAACTCGCCAGCCACCTACGCACCGACCTGCCCTTAGACGCCCTGGAGATGGCTATCTGGCGCCGCCAGCTGCGCGATCGCGAGCTGATCCATCACAGCGACGCCGGCTGCCAGGGTGGATTCAGCTGGTCGTCGCAACACCTTGTCGATGGAGGTGTTGATGGCGACGATGCGCGAGCGGCAGCGGGCGGTGCAGCTGTATCGGGGGCAGATCCCATCGCCGGGTCGGCCGACGGTGGCCTGGCGGCAGGATCGTGTCCAGTTCTGGGCGGCGATTGCGCAGGGTGCCAGTTCAGAGGACGCGGCGCTGGAGATCGGCGTGTCGTCCGCGGTCGGGGCACGGTGGTTCCGGCACGCTGGCGGTGTGAACCCCTCTCTTGGCCCGACGGTGTCGGGGCGGTATCTGTCCTTCGCCGAACGCGAGGACATCGCCATCTGGCGCGCACAGAAGCTGGGGGTGCGCGAGATCGCCCGGCGGCTGAACCGGTCACCCTCGACGATCTCGCGGGAGGTGCGGCGCAACGCGTCCACGCGGACCTGGCGGCTGGAGTATCGGGCGTCGACCGCGCAGTGGCACGCCGAACGCCGCGCTCGTCGGCCCAAGCCAGCCAAGCTGGTCGCCAACGAACGTCTGCGCGGCTACGTGCAAGACCGCCTGGCCGGCGTGATCCGGGCGCCTGATGGAGCACCAGTGCTGGGCCCCGAGACACGGTGGAGGGGCCGCAACAAACCGCACCGGCAGGATCGCCGGTGGGCGACGGCGTGGAGCCCGGAACAGATCGCCAACCGGCTGCCGGTCGACTTCCCCGATGATGAGTCAATGCGGATCTCCCACGAGGCGATTTACCAAGCGCTGTATGTCCAGAGCCGCGGTGCGCTCAAGCGCGAGCTGGTGGCGTGTCTGCGCACCGGCCGGGCGCTGCGCGTGCCTCGCGCTCGCGCCCGCAAGCAGCCCGGCGGCCACGTCACCAGGCAGGTGATGATCAGCGAGCGTCCCGCCGAAGCCGAGGACCGGGCGGTGCCGGGCCACTGGGAGGGCGATCTCATCATCGGGCTCAACCGGTCCGCGGTCGGCACGGTGGTCGAGCGATCGACGAGGTTCACGATGCTGCTGCACCTGCCGCGCATGCCCGGCTACGGCACCGGACCTCGGGTCAAGAACGGCCCGGCGCTCGCCGGCTACGGCGCAGAAGCCATGCGCGACGCGTTGGCGTCGAGGTTTGCGTCCATGCCTGAGCAGCTGCGCCGATCATTGACCTGGGACCGAGGCAAGGAACTCGCCCAGCACGCCCAGCTCATGATTGCCACCGGTCTGGCCATCTACTTCGCCGACCCGCACAGCCCATGGCAGCGCGGCACGAACGAGAACACCAACGGCCTGCTGCGCCAGTACTTTCCCAAGGGCACGGACCTCTCGCGGTGGAGTCACGAGGAGATCGAAGCCATCGCTGGCGCGCTGAATGCCAGGCCCCGCAAGACACTGGGCTGGAAGACCCCCGCCGAAGCCCTCAACGAGCAGCTACTGTTGCTCCAACAAGGCGGTGTTGCCACGACCCCTTGAACCTGGGCAGTACACCAGCTTCCGCTACACCAGCCGCCTCGCCGAGGTCGGCGTCATCCCCTCGATCGGGTCGGTGGCTGACAGCTTCGACAATGCCATGGCCGAATCACTGATCGGGACGTTCAAGGCCGAGCTGATCGACCGCCAGCGCTGGCGGACCCGCGATGAGGTCGAGTTCGCCGTGGTCGAGTGGGTCGCCTGGTACAACACCCGCCGGCTGCACAGCTCCATCGGCGACATCCCACCGGCCGAGTTCGAGGCCAACTACCACGCTTCCCTCAACGCCCTGCAACCAACCGGAGCCACATAACCAGGTCTCCACGAAACCCGGGGCGGTTCAACCCGACCGTGGTGTTTCCTGACGGCGTAGGCTGCCCACACGGCTGACGGCTGTCGCCCGCGAGGAAGGCGAGGGTTGGAAGCTCGTGCAATTGCACATTTCTGTCGCGGTGCCTGACGAAGTTGCCCTTGCCGAGGCTGCCGGTTGGGAGACTGCGGCGCCGTCTTGACGGCGATGCTTCCATCAGGCGCCGCAGCTCCGAGGCGTAAGCCAACCGAGCCCTCGAGTAGGACCACCTGTGGAAGGTGCCGCTTCTCGGGGCTTATGCTCCATCGGACGTGGTTTCGCACTGCCACGACGTGGGGGTGGCCATGCGTTGGCTGTTGCGAGTTGCAGTCATGGTTGCGCTGGCGATCGGCGGCGTTCTCGGTCAGCAAGGCGAGCGTCGGCTCTCCCGCCTGAGAAGCAGGTCTTCATCGATGAAGGGCTGGCGCTTCTTCCCGACATCGACTGCGGCAGCTTCGTGCTCAGCGAGACGCTGGTTTCCGAACGCATTCAAGTAACGACATTTTCGACAGCGATGGTGAAGCAATCCGGATTCTGGCTACCGTCAACTTCACCGGGATCATCACCCGGTCGGACACCGGGGCAACGTTCGTGGATCGGGTGGCTGGCACCGACGTTGTTGACTTGGTGGACGGCACGATCACGTCTCCTGGGAGCAAGTTCAAGATCCATATCCCGGGACGGGGGATCGTGGCGCTGACTGCGGGTCGGCAGGTTCGGGATGCCAGCGGCCAGATCATCTTCAGCGCCGGACCAGCCGACATCGATACGTTCAACCCGATTGCGCTTTGTACGGGCCCTGGCGTAACGGTGGTTCCGTGTCAGAGAGCCACGGTGGTCCGCGGCGACCTGCGGCGTCTGCCCTACCTGGCGCATGAATTGGGTGGAGACGGGCCGATGATGACCGCTGTCGTCCACTGGGGTCCGGTCGTTCGTGGCCCGGGCGTGGCCCAGCGGTCCCGGGTTTGGAAGGCGCCAGAGCCGCAGCCTCGCAGCAGCCATGGGGTCGAGAGATCGAACCCGGGGCAGACCAGGATCGGTCAGAGCCGATGGGTCTGTGCGAAGGTATGCCGAGGCGAGTCCGGCGTTGGGGGATGGCATGGACCAGGTCGAGGTTGAGGGGCTGCGCATCGCCTACGAGCGGGCCGGCGCCGGACCACCGCTGGTCCTGCTGCACGGCTATGTGGGGGACGGCCCAACATTGTGGCGGCGGCAGCTGGACGAGCTCTGCGACCAGTTCACGGTGGTGGTCTGGGACGCCCCCGGGGCCGGCGGCTCAGCCGATCCGCCGGAGTCCTTCGGCATGGCCGGCTATGCCGACTGCCTGGCCGGCTTCATCGGGCGGCTCGGCCTGGAACGGCCGCACGTGGCCGGGCTGTCGTTCGGGGGGGCGCTTGCCCTGGCGCTCTCCGGCCGACATCCCACGATCCCCAGGACGCTGATCCTGGCGTCGGCCTACGCCGGCTGGGGTGGGTCGCTGCCGGCCGAGGCGGTCGAGCAGCGCCTGCAACAGGCCCTGCGGTTGTCCGAGCTGTCGCCCGAGGAGCTGGTGGGGACACTGCTGCCGACGATGTTCGCCCAATCGGTGCCAGCGGAGACGGTGGCGGCGTCCCGGGCCAGCATGCTGGAGTTCCACCCGGCCGGCTTGCGGGCCATGGCCCGGGCGTCGGCCGAGAACCTCCGCGGGGTGCTGCCCCACATCAAGGTCCCGACGCTGTTGGTGTACGGCGACCAGGACGTGCGGGCACCGCTGGCCGTCGCCGAGGACCTGCAGGCAGCGATTCCTAGCTCGACCCTTCACGTCCTGCCGGGTGTCGGGCATGCCTGCAACATTGAGGCCCCTGAGGAGTTCAACCGGGTCGTCCGGGCCTTTCTCGGCGACCGGCGCAGCTGATCACCTGGTCCAGGCCAACCCTCCCGGTTGGCCTGGCAAGTGCCACGTTTGTCGCTCGCCAATGGATCAGGCTTGGGCGGCCTGATGGTGGGGTCGCTCCCAGATGGGACGGGGTATTGCCGGCCGAGGACGGTCGCCGCAGGCGGCCGCCCGCACGGCCGGCCTTGAAAGGAAGCGTTAGAGGAAGTTGTAACGAGCCAGAGCCGTCAGCGGATTGACCGTCCGCTGCTCTGGGAGTAACCCAGCCAACAAGGTTGGCCACGTAGTGGAGCTGGGGTGTCCAGCCCGGACGGCTGCAGTGTGAGGCCGTCTGAGGTGGAGGGCGTACGAGGGCTCCTTGTGGGGTAGCACCCAATACCGGCCGCACCTCGACCGCGATCCGCTGCCCACGCACTCCGCCGCCGACAGAGACCTCGATCCAGTACTGAGATCACGAGGCTTGGCTGTTCCGGGCGATCAAGCACCGGCGTTCGGCCAGCTTGGAGGGGCATCGTGCGCTCCCGTACCGGTCTGATCACCCTGGTCAGCTTCATCCTTGCCGCCGCGGTCGGCTGCGCCGCCGACACGGCCGACCGCTCTGGCTCGCCGGCGGCGCCGCCGCAGGTGGACCATCACGCCGTGAGACTGGCGGCGGCAACCGCCGCCCAGACGTCGCCCAGGCAGGTGCGGGCCCAGTTCGAGCAGCTGCTGGGGCTGCATGCGCTGTTGGCGGTGCGGCAGATGCGCAGCGTGGTGGTCGCGGCGCCGGAGCTGCAGCGGGCGATCGAGGCGTCGCTGCAGGCCAACACCGACGCCCTCAGCAGGCTCGTCGCGTCAACCTATGGCGGTGCCCCAGCCGACCGGTTCACCCCACTGTGGCAGCGGCACCTTGCCGACCTCACCGCCTATGCCAAGGGCGTGGCCGGCAAGGACGCCTCGGCCACCCAGACGGCGAGGACCCTGCTGCTGGCCGACGCCGACGCCTACGGGTCCTGGCTGGCGGAGGCGAGCAAGGGCCGGGTCGAGGCGAGCGACGCGGCGGCCGGGGTACGCATGCATGTCGAGGAGCTCATGGAGCAGGCTGACGCGTATGCCGCTCGCGACTACGCCCGGGCCTACCGGGTCGAGCGGGAGGCTTATGAGCACATGTTCACCGCCGGTGGCGGGCTGGCCAAGGCCGGCCTGACCCCAGAGGTGGCCGTGGGCCTGGATGCGCCGCCGGAGAAGCTGCGGTCGGCCTTTGCCATGCTGCTGGGCGAGCACATGGAGCTGATCGTGGATGCCCAGCGGGCTACCTTCGCCGGGTCGCCCGAGTTTGAGGCGGCGGCCGCCCAGGTGAATGCCAACACCAGCGCGCTCACCAAGGCCATGGCCGGGATCGTCGGCCCCACCAAGGCGGCCGAGTTCCAGCGCGCCTGGGCCAACCACGTCGAGGGGCTGATGGCCTACACCACGGCCGTGGCCGGCAACGACCAGGCGGCCAAGACGGTGGCCAAACAGAACCTGGAGGGGTTCGCCGAGCGGCTGGGCCTGTACTTCAGCGGCATTGTCAAGAACGTGCTCGCCGCCGACCCGGTCACCGACGCCATCACCGCCCACGACCAGCACTTGATCGACCACGTCGACGCCTACGCCGCCAAGCGGTACGACCAGGCCCAGGAGATGGAGCTGGAGGGCTACCAGCAGATGCTGGGCGTGGCCAACACCCTAGTCGGTGCCATCCAGCGGACAGTCAAGCCCCGGTTGCCGGTCGGGGGGTCCAAGACCGGCGGCGGCGGAACGGCGGTCTGCCGACGGCCATGACCGGAGGGAGGCGTCGGCTGGCCGCGGCCGTGGCGGGCGGCGTGGCCCTGGTGATGCTGGCGGCCGGCTGCGGCGGCAGCGGTCCGGAGGGACGCTACGTCGGGGTCTCCAGTACCGTCGCCACCGGGGCGTCGGACCGGCCGGCTCAGGGGGCCGAGGCCGCCCGCGGCTTCCGCTCGGTCCGCGGCTATCGCAAGACCGCGGTCCCGGTGCGGGTGGAGATCCCAAAGATTGACGTCGTCAGCCAGCTGGACCGCGTGGGGTGCCAGAAGTCGGGTCGGGTCGTCATGCTGCGTACTCATACTCGTGGATTAGCCCACCGAGGACGTCGCGGCGGCGCAACCGGCCGACGTTCGGCGCACTCCTTGCCCCGGCGCGCTGCGACGGCACCGGCGTCGCGTGGGCCAAACTTCGGTGCGGGCGATGCTGGTTGTAATGCTCGACATAGGTCCGCAGGACCCGAATAAGCTGCTGACAGCCGACGATGAGCAGCTGGTCCAGGCACTCATGGCGGACGGTCCCGATCCAGCGCTCCGCGACGGCGTTGGCGTTGGGCGCCTGCACCGGTGTGCGGATGATCTCGGTGCCGGTCGAGCGCCAGACGTCGTCGAACGCCCTGGTGAACTTGGCGTCCCGGTCGCGGATCAGGAATGTCCACGCTGTAGCCCGATCGCCGAAGCTGACGACCATGTTCTGGGCCTGCTGCGCGACCCAGATACCAGTCGGATGACCGGTGACACCGGCCAGGTGCACCCGTCGGCTTGTGAGTTCGATGACGAACAGCACATACACCCGCTGCAGGAAGACCGTTTCGACGCTGAAGAAGTCGCAGGCTACAATCCCGGCGGCCTGCTCGCGCAGAAACGACCGCCAACTGGTTGCAGCACGCCGCGGCGCTGGGTCAAGACCGTGGGCGCGCAGCACCCGCCGGATCGAGCTGGCCGACACCCGAACGCCAAGGCGCATCAGCTCACCGTGGATCCGCTGGTAGCCCCACCGTGGGTTCTCACGGGCAAGCCGCACGATGAGCTGCTGGATGTCGTCAGGGAGCGGGGCCGTCCCGTGCGGGTAGCCGGGTAGGTCCAGCGTCGGGCCCATGCGCCGGTGCCAGCGTAGCAGCGTCTCGGGTCGCACCAGGAACATCGACCAGCGCGCCCGTGGGAGCAGCCGGCTGAGCGCCGCGAGCAGCGCGCGGTCAGCGGGCTGCAGCCTGGGCCGTGGATGTTGCCGGCGTAGCACCGCAAGCTCGTGGCGGAGCACCAGGATCTCGATCTCCTTGGCCTGCGCCGACCGCAAGCAGAGCAGGATCAACTCGAGAAGGCGGCGCAGCGCCAAGTAGACGAACGACCAGACCACGCCGATACCTCCGCCGACCAGAGCGAGCAGACGACGGCGCATCGTAACCCGTCATGACGGCATGCCTGCTGGTCATGGCCACGATCGACTACTGGCACCCACGGGGTGCGAGGCGGCGTTTTCCCAGGATCGGCGCGGTCGTTCCCGCCGAATCAGGTGGTGCAGCTGCGCCATTCCAGGAAGCCGCCCGCTACGAGCGCCTGCTATTCAGCCGGCACGCCACGGGTGCCGACCTGCTTATCCACCTTGGCGTGTGGCGGCAGGTGCTGGCGCCGACCTCGCAGACTGCGCGCCAATTTAAACAACCATGCTGGCTTCGGCTTCTTGCTCAGAGATTGGTCGTACAGCAGGATGACCACTAATGCTAGGACGAAGACTGTGGCGCTGATGATCTGGGCCAAGCCAGGGCGATCGACGTACAGTGCCAGGTAGGTCCATGCCGCGAGCACGGCAGGGTAGATCCAGGCCGCGGCGAACGGCTTGGTGAAAATTCTGGGCGGGTGATTGGCCCGGGTGATGAACTGGCCGCGTTTCAGGCGCATGGTGTTCTCTAAGGCCTCCCCGTCGTAGATCAGGTCACGGCACCTCCTCATACCGTTGAGTTCGTAGACCAGCAGCCCAATTGTGACGAGGATGCCGAAGAGTCCAGCAGGCCCGAAGAACTCCCTGTCCACTGCGGCTAGTCGGCCCGTCAACAGGACGAGACCCCCGCCGGTCACCAGTGGAAGGAAGCCGAGCAGCTTGGCGCGGAAGTCGTCAATCTTGTGAAAGCCGGTGCAGACCTGATCGTAGGCGGTCTTGACGTTGTCATCGTCATTGGTGCCGGGCATGGCGAGCCCCTCGCGGCTTCAACGACTGCGTCTCCGTGCGTGAAGCATGCTCGCGGTGTGGGTACGCTTCAAGTGGTTTGTCCGAGAGTCGAAGTCCAGCTGATCAAGCCGGATTGCGGCGAAGGGCAGGTCGCAGGAACGCCGCGGTGTTCAACGCCCTATCACCCTGCGTGGCGATCAGGGCTGGCTTGGATTGCCGCCGCAGGCGGCGCGGGCCAAAGTCCGCCAAGAACGCGGCCAGGCCGTTGCATCAATCGCGCGAAGCGCACCACTCGGCCTGGCCGCACACTCCCCCGGGAGGACATATAGCCCCGGACGCTCCGAACCCACCGGCGACCATCCATCAAGCGACCAGGCGATCCCCCTGTCACCGCCTTGATCCAACCGAGCAGCCACCAGAAGCCACACCCTGGTCGGCATGACCCTTCCGCCTGCCGCGAGCGCGGCTACGACACTCATGGGCCGAGGGACGCCTCGGCGTTGAGTCGAGGCTCGTCCTGGAATTATGCTGGCGCGGTGCGGGCCTGGTCATGGCTTGTCGAGGCCGAGCCGGTGGGCCACCGCAGCCGCCTCGCCGCGGCCGGTGACCCTCAGCTTGGCCAGGATCCTGGAGACGTGGACGCTGGCGGTCTTGGGGGTGATGAACAACTCTTGGCCGATCTGATGGCCTCCCGTCCACCTGGAAGAGCGCCTTGAGCTCTGGCGCGGCCTGGTCGCTGCGCTGGGCGAACCGCGCACGCTTCTGCTCGGACTTCTCGCCGGCGATCCGACCTGACCCGTCCAACCGCCCAACCGGGCGCAACCAGACCGCTTTGATGGCAAAATAGGCCGGGACGGAGATTCGGCAGCGGGTTATGTTGCCTCTGCCGCCGTTGTTCTCTCGACCGAAATGGTGCCGTTCGGCTTCGGATCGTCGATCGGCCGAGAAAGGAGTTCCGGTGGGAACCAAGACAGTCACCATGTATGTGTCGGACATGGACGGGCAGGAGATCCCGGCCGGGGAGGCCTATCAGCTGTCGATCCGGCATCCGGATGGCTCGACCCAGCAGCTGGATATCTCGGAGCAGAACTACCGCGACCTGCAGTTGGCAGGGGTGGGTAAGACGCTGAAGAGGCGTGGCCGCAAGCCCGGGTCCACCACCACGGCGGACGGCACTCCGCGCAAGCGTCGCCGGCCCCAGATCAGCGAACCGCCCGTCACCGCCTGACCCAAGCGACGGGGAGCGATCGCCTTGGGGCCTTGATGGCCGGGCCGACCGCGAAGCTGTCGGCCTGGTCTCGCTGGTCGAGTGGCGGCGTCGAGGACCTGACCGAAGCAGGTTGCTCTGGCATTGAGCGATCGTCCTGGGCCATCTCCACTCCGCCACTCCAATTCCGACGTCGTCGCCTGATGTGGTTCGGAGGCGGGTTGGGAATACACAGATGTGAATCTCGTCTTTGAACCCGCCGCTGTTTAGGAGGTGTCTAAGTCTATATAAGCAGGTAGGTCATTGATCAGGCGATCGAGCAGGGTAAGGCGAGTTCGACAGCAGGGCCTCCGAAAATAGACCACGCTCGTCTGCCTGCGTTCGCTAAGCAGGCGTCGGCGACCTCTGGCATCTCCCGCTCGGCGGTAGGGTCGCAACCTGACGTTATTGCGATCCAGGGCGCGCGACGGCATAGAGCTGCCAGCGACCGTCCACGCCCCTCAACCGCTGCACTCCTCGGTCCTCCAGGACGATGTCAGAGCCCACGACCAGGTCCCGCACGGTCCTGGAGGCCAGAATCTCCCCCGGCCTGGCCGCCCCCATCACCCGGGCCGCGATGTGCACCGCGACACCACCAACGTCGCCGTTGCGCAATTCGACTTCGCCGGTGTGCAGACCCTCCCGAAGCTGGAGTCCGATGCCGCGCACTTCGTCCCGGAACGCAGCCGCACAGCCGATCCCCCGGCCGGGACCGTCGAAGGTGGCCAGGATCCCATCGCCGGTCGTCTTGACCAGCCGCCCACTCGCCTCCTCAACCAGCCGGCCGGCCAACTCGTCGTGGTGGTCCAGCAGCTGACGCCAGCGCCGGTCTCCCAGTTCCCGGGCCCGCTCGGTCGAGCCGACGATGTCGGAGAACAGCACGGTGGCCAGCACCCGCCTGGGTGGGGGAACGCGGCGGACGCCGGTCAGGAACTCCTCGATCAGGTCCAGAACCCGCTCCCGGGTCTCCCACATCAGCGACAGGTCCGACCCCGGGAGTTCGACCAGCTTGGCATCGGGGATGTGCTCGGCGAGGTAGCGCGCGTGCTGGATGGGGATGAAGTGCACGTCTCGGCGGTGCAGGATCAGGGTGGGCGCGTGGATCAGTGACAGGATAGGACGCGCGTCGACCTCCAGCGCGGCGCGCAGCAGCACCTTGGCTGCTCGTGGGCTGGCCCCGGTGCGCTGAAGCTTGGCGAACCAGCGCAGGAACCGCTCGTCGCCGGCTCGGCTGGGCATCAGCATCTGGGCCAGGGTTCCGGTGCCCCAGAGGTGGTCGACCTGGACCAGGAGGGCTTCGGTGACCTCGGCGGGGACGCCGATCGGGTAGTCGGGAGCGGCGACGAACTTGGCCGTGGTGTGGGCCAGGATGAGCGCGCTGGCCCGTTCCGGCCTGGAGGCGGCGAAGTACAGCGCCAGGGGGCCGGCGTCGATTTGCGCCAGGAGGGCCGCCCGCTCGGAGCCGACCTCGTCCAAGACCACGGCGAGTTCTTCGGCGTAGGCCTCCCAGGGGGGCAGGGGATCTGGCGGCAGCGGGTCGGAGGCGCCCGTGCCTCGTCGGTCGAACAGGATCAGCCGGGAGAACGACGCCAGGGTGCGGAGGAACAGGGCGATCCCGGGGTCTTCCCAGATGATGTCGATCTGGCTGAAGCCGCCGGTGGTCATGACCAGGTCGGGTGGCCCTTGGCCCAGCACCTGGTAGGCGATCCGGTCGCCGCCCAGCCGCGCGTACTTGGTCTCCGGCTGCACCGCTGCCTCCGTCGCGGAACGCGCCTATCGCTGCATCTTGAGCCGCCAACGAAGCAGAGGTCCACCCTCGAGTACCACCTCCGCGTCCAGCAGGGAGAGCGGCTGGCACAGCCTGGACCAGCACCAGCTCCTAATGCTCTGGATCCCGAACCACGACCGCGTCATGGCGAGCGGCACTGGAGACGCTTACGGTGGGATGGCCGCGACGCGAAGACACATGGAAGAACGCATACCAGTGGTCCGATTGAGCGCATACCTTAGCCCCGGCGGTCGAGCGTGACCTGGGGAAAGGGCGGTCCGCACAGCGGTTACCGGCAGTTAGCTGATCAGACCGCCATGGCCGGGGGCCGCCACGAGGGATGAGAATCGGGCATGCCCGGCCAAGCTCGGCTCTCCTTGGTGCAACAGAGCCTTCCGGACACAGCCTCCAACAGCGACCGTTCCAGAAGCAGCGGACGGTCAATCCGCTGATGGTTCCGACTCTTAGGACTTCCTCTACTGTTCCTCGAGGGTCCCTCGGCGCCCCTGCTCGTCCCGCTTGCTCAACGCGCCGTTCATACAGGTCGTCGAGGCGATTGTGTCGGGCGCCGCGCCGCAGGCCATTCCGGCCGAGGTCGTCAGGTGCATGGCGAGGGTGACGTTCGCCGTCTCCTGGTCAAGGGCCTCGACGAGGCCGTGGCGCAGTCGGCCGAGCGGCTGGGCCTCTTCTCGAGCTTGGTCTCGCTTGGGCGACCAGGGCACGCGGTGTCGCCGCCGATGCCAGTGGTCGATGATCTGCACCGAAGGCTGTCGAGACGACGCATCGGAGCAGCGACATGGTTGGGCAGGCTGAAGACACCTCAGGACGCTGGCGGTATGCCGTCGTCGGGCTGGGCGCTCGGGCCGAGCTGTATACCCGAGCCCTTGGGGGTGAATACGCCGACCGCGCCGAGCTTGCGGCGTTCTGCGACACGAACCGGACCCGCATGGCCGTCCACAACGCAACCCTGGCCCGCGAGCGGGGCCACGCGCCGGTGCCGACCTATGCCGCGAGCGAGTTCGCCGCGATGCTGGCGAGGGAGCGCATCGACGTCGTGGTGGTATGCACCACCGACAGCACCCACGACACCTACATCGTCGCTGCCCTGGACGCCGGTTGCGACGTCATCACCGAGAAGCCGATGACGATCGATGCCGACCGTGCCCGGCGGATCCTGGACGCCCAGCGCCGCACGGGCCGATCGGTCACCGTGGCCTTCAACTACCGCTACAACCCGGCGCATGAGAAGGTCGCCCAGGTGCTGTGGTCCGGAACGATCGGTGACATCGGGTCGGTGCACTTCGAGTGGCTGCTGGACGTGCGCCACGGGGCCGACTACTTCCGCCGGTGGCACCGCGACAAGGCGAACTCCGGTGGGCTGCTGGTGCACAAGTCGACCCACCACTTCGACCTGGTGAACTGGTGGCTGGGGTCGGCTCCGGAAGCGGTGTACGCCCAGGGCAGGTTGTTCTTCTACGGCGAGGACAACGGCCGCCGCCGAGGACTGGCCCGTCCCTACGCACGGGCGCACGGTGCCGCCGCCGCCGCTGGAGACCGGTTCGCCCTCCACCTGGAAGACTCGCCGCAGCTGCGGCGGCTGTATCTGGAGGCCGAGGCCGAAGACGGCTATCAACGCGACCGCAACGTGTTCGGACCCGGCGTTACCATCGAGGACGACCTGGCGGTGCTGGTCCGCTACGGCTGCGGCGCGACCATGACCTACCACCTGACGGCATACTCCCCCTGGGAGGGCTATCGGATCGCCTTCAACGGCAGCGCCGGTCGCCTGGAGCTGCTGGTCCAGGAGAGCGTCTTCACCGATCCGATCCCGATCCCGGCGTCACTACCTCGGCGGTGCTGCACGGCGTCGACACCACCAGTACCGAGGGCGTGCGCCGCCTGAGCCTGCACCCGTGCTGGGAGCCACCGCGCGAGATCCCGCTCCAATCTCTGGAGGGCGGGCACGGGGGCGGCGATGTTCGGATGCTTCAGGCGATCCTCGGCCCGCCGGCACCCGACCCCTTCCGGCGCCGCGCGACCGAGCTGGACGGTGCCCGCTCCCTGGTCACCGGCCTGGCGGCCAACCGTTCCCTGGCGACCGGCATGCCGGTGCGCGCCACGGAGGTGCTGTCGACTTGAACACGACAGCCCGGGTTGCCCCCGCTGAGCTGGCCGCTGCCGGCGTCGCGTAGGAGCTTGGAGACCGCTTTGAATTGGGTTCCCGTACAGAGGTGTCGCGCGGTCGGGCAGAGCCGCGGTTCGCTGTCGAGCTGGTCGGGTGAGTAATCATCGCGCATCCCCAGCCATCCCCCGCTCCTCGGGTTGATGGGGTCGGCTGGTGCGGTCGGACCGACTGGTGCGGTCGGCGTGGCGGCGGTCGCCGCCGCTGGTGCGTTGGCCGGCCAGCCGGTGAGCGCGGTCGGCCCGTCGGATGCCTGCCCAGGCGCGCGTGATCGGCTTCCGCGCGTGGCTCTCGCTGTTCAGCTCGACCACCACGTTGGCGCCCAAGGTGGCGTACTGCTCCTCGCGGCGGACCACCGATACAGCTCAGCCGGCGACCGCTCTCGGGCCGGGAGGACACCCGGGTTGAGGACCACAAACACCGGGTCCAGGGACGAGGTGGCCGGTCCTCCGCTGCGCTGGCGGGCCGCGGCGATGGCGCGCTCCCGGACCGCTTCGGGGTTGCGGGTGGGCATGCCGAGGCCATGGCGAGTGAACGTCTTGCGCAGCGACGGCCAGGTGGTCCCAGCCCAGCCGCAGCCGCGTTGACGCTGCCGAGCTGTTCGGCGAGCTGGAAGGCGCATTCGGCTTCGGCGCCGGCTGAGAGGACCTGGCTGGGCTGCCGGCCCACCCCGCTGCTGGCCATGCAGGGCCCACTGGTCGCCGCCGGCGAGGGCTCGACCAGCATTCGGCGGCGGGTTGACCGCGCCTCGCCGGCAGCTTGCTGCCGGCGTCATGGCAGACCGGTCGATCGAGCTCTGATCGACCGGGCAAGGCAGACACTCAACAAACGGGGACGACCGGTCCGCTGCGGCTCCCCGCTCTTTGACCGGGCACCGCGGCCGGCTAAAGTCTTGGCAGGCAAACAAGCCCCAAAGGGGTGA
>Ga0081538_10003923_pt1 | contig 13875 bp, 12 predicted proteins | sample TabmetS5T2R1_FD_71022 | JGI IMG/M metagenome (GOLD analysis project Ga0081538, IMG submission 71022) | Tabebuia heterophylla rhizosphere microbial communities from the University of Puerto Rico - S5T2R1 | ecosystem: Host-associated > Plants > Roots > Rhizosphere ... | reverse complement strand
CGCCGCCCCCCGCGTCGAGCGCCTGGCCGTGCGCGATGGCCAGCGGGTGCGCAGCGGGCAGCTGGTGGCGCAGCTCTCCTCCGAGCAGGTCGACGACCAGGTCCGCCAGGCCCAGGCCGCGGTCGACGCCGCCTCCTCGCTCGGCGGGGTGGCGCCGACCCTGCCGACCGGGCCGGCGCTGAGCGCCTTCCAGCAGGTCCAGTCGCAGGTCGCCACGACCAGCGCCGCGGTCATCGCCGCGCTCCGCTCGGCCCTGCCGCTGCTGCCGCAGCCGCAGCGCCGCCGCCTCCAGGCCAGGATCGACCGGGCCCAGGCCCGCGTGGCCGAGCTGCAGCGCCAGGCCGACAGCGCCGCCCGCCAGGCCGCCGCGGCCGCCACCGCCCAGGCCGACTCCCTGCAGCGCTCGCTCGAGGCGGCCACCGCCGCGCAGCGCGGCCAGGCGGAGCTCGCCCTCGAGCTCGCCAAGGACCAGCAGCGCCGCCTCACCCTGAAGGCGCCACTGGCCGGCACGGTCCAGCTCGGCCGCACCGCCACCGGCGGCGGCGCCCCCGTGCCCAGCGTGCCGGGGCTGCCGGAGGGGGCCGAGCAGGCGCTGCAGGGCCTGGGCGGCGCCGGCGCGCAAGGCCAGGCCGGCCCGCCCCTGCAGGTCGGGTCCGAGGTCGCCGCCGGCCAGACCGTCGCCACGGTCTTCGACGTCAGCGACCTGCTGGTCGCCGCCGAGGTCGACGAGACCGACATCGCCCTGGTCCGGCCGGAGCAGCCCGCCCGGGTCGAGCTGGACGCCTTCCCGGCGGCCAGCTTCGCCGCCACGGTGCAGCGGGTCGCGGTGGCGCCCACCGCCGCCCAGTCGGCCGCGGGCGGCGTCACCTACCAGGTCGACCTCGCCCTGGGGGAGGCAGAGGGGCCCGGGCAACCGGTCCCCCGGGTGGGGATGACCGCCACCGCCGCGATCGAGGTGCGCCGGGCCGTCGGCAAGCTCTCGGTGCCGGGCTCGGCGCTGGTCGGGCGGGCCGGCGGCCAGGCGGTGTTCGTGGTCGAGGGCGGCAAGGTCCGCCTGCGGCCGGTCCAGGTCGCCGCCGACGGCGAGGACCGGGTCGCGATCGCCAGCGGGCTGCGCGCGGGCGAGCGGGTGGTGTCCCGCGGCGCCGAGCGGCTCCGCGACGGGCAGGACTGGCCCGGGAGCTGACGATGGCCCAGCCGGCAACGGACCCCCGAAGCCTCCCCGTGGTCGAGGCCCAGGGCGTGACCAAGGTGTACCGCCTCGACGGGGTGGAGGTGCGGGCGCTGGACGGGGTGGACCTGGAGGTGGCGCCGGGCGACTCGCTGGCGATCATGGGGCCCAGCGGCTCGGGGAAGTCGACCCTGCTCGGGCTGCTCGGCGGGCTGGACCGGCCGACCAGCGGGACGCTCCGGTTCCAGGGGCGGGACGTGACCCGCCTGTCGGACGACGAGCTGGCGGTGGTGCGCAACCGCGTGGTCGGCTTCGTCTTCCAGAGCTTCCAGCTGCTGGCGAGGACCCCCGCCGCCGGCAACGTCGGCCTGCCGCTGGTCTACCGCGGGCTGGGCCGCGCCGAGCGCCGCCGGCTGGCCGTCGAGGCCCTCGAGGCGGTCGGGCTCGGCCACCGCCTGCAGCACCGGCCCTCGCAGCTCTCCGGCGGCGAGCAGCAGCGCGTGGCGATCGCCCGCGCGCTGGTCACCGAGCCGGCGATGCTGCTGGCCGACGAGCCCACCGGCAACCTGGACTCGCGCTCCGGCGACGAGGTGCTCGACCTGCTCGGCCGCCTCCACGACGAGCGCGGCGTGGCCGTGGTGGTGGTGACCCACGACCCCGGGGTGGCCGCCCGCCTGCGCCGGCGGGTGACCATGGCCGACGGCCGCCTCACCTCGGCGACGGAGGTCGCCAGATGAGGATCGCCGAGGCCGCGCGGGTCGCCTGGGAGGCGCTGCGGGCCAACAAGCTCCGCTCCGGGCTGACCATGCTCGGGGTGGTCATCGGCGTGGCCAGCGTGGTCCTGCTGGTGGCGATCGGCAGCGGCGCCCGCGACGAGGTCACCTCGGGGGTCGAGTCGCTCGGCTCCAACATCCTGTTCGTCGCCCCCGGCAACCTGTCCTTCGGCTCGGCCCCGAGCGTGTCCCGGCTGGGGCTCGAGGACGTCCGCCGGGTCGGCGACGCCATCGGCGACCCACGCCGGGTCGCGGCCACCGTCGCCTCGGGCGAGGTCGCCCGGGTCGGGGCCAGGCGGGCCACCGTCAACGTCAACGGCACCAACGAGACCATCCCGCTGGTGTTCGACCGCACCGTGTCCCGGGGGGCGTTCTTCACCGCCGCCGACGTCGAGACCCGCCGCCGGGTGGCCGTGCTCGGCGCCGACCCGGCCGACAGCCTGTTCCCCGACCGCGACCCCGTCGGCAAGTCGATCACCGTGGGCGGGGTGCGGTTCCGGGTCGTGGGCGTGATGGGCCGGGTCGGGACCGCCTTCGGGGTCGCCCGCGACGCCGAGCTGTTCATCCCCGTCACCGCGGCCCAGCGGCTGTTCGGGGTCAGCCGGGTCGACGGGATCGCGGTCAAGGCGCCGAGCACCGATCAGATCGACGAGGAGCAGGCCATCATCCGCAAGGTGGTCACCGAGGCCCATCCCGAGCAGGACTACCAGGTGCTGACCCAGGAGGACATCCTCGGGGTGGTCGGGCGCATCCTCGGCATCCTGACCCTGGTCCTGGCCTCGATCGCCGGGATCTCGCTGGTTGTCGGCGGGGTCGGGGTGATGAACATCATGCTCGTCAGCGTGTCCGAGCGGACCCGGGAGATCGGCCTGCGCAAGGCGGTCGGGGCCCGCACCCGCGACGTGCTGCGCCAGTTCCTGCTGGAGGCGGTCGCCCTGACCGTCAGCGGCGGGGTCATCGGCATCCTGGTCGGGATCGGCGGGGCCCTGCTGGTCGGGCGGTTCTCGCCGGTGCCGGCGGCCATCACCGGCTGGTCGGTCGCCCTGGCCTTCGGGGTCAGCGTGGCCGTCGGCGTGTTCTTCGGCGTCTGGCCGGCCCGCAAGGCGGCCCGCATGCAGCCGATCATGGCCCTGCGCTACGAGTAGGGCCGCGGTCGTGCTTGGATTGCAAGACGGCTGCGACGAGGGGCCCTAGCCTGCGCGGCGGGAGGTGTCGGACATGGACAAGGTGACGGCGGCGGCGGTGCAGGCCACGCCGGTGTTCCTGGACCGGGAGGCGACCGTCGACAAGGCCTGCCGGCTGATCGGGGAGGCCGCGGCCGCCGGGGCGGGGCTGGTGGTGTTCCCCGAGACGTTCGTGCCCACCTATCCGGACTGGGTGTGGCGGTCGACGCCGTGGGGGATGGCCGGGGAGTGGTTCGGGCGCCTGCTCGACCAGGCGGTGGTGGTGCCGTCGCCGGCCACCGAGGCCATCGGGGCGGCGGCCAGGCGGGCCGGGGTGTGGGTGTCGATCGGGGTCAACGAGCGCGACCCGGCCGGCAGCACCCTCTACAACACCCAGCTGTACCTCGGCCCCGACGGCGCCGTGGCCGCCAAGCACCGCAAGCTCATGCCCACCGGGGGAGAGCGGCTGGTCTGGGGCATGGGCGACGGCTCGACCCTGGCCGTGGTCGACACCTCCTTCGGGCGCCTCGGCGGCCTGACCTGCTGGGAGAACTACATGCCTCTGGCCCGCTACGCCATGTACGCCAAGGGCGTCGACGTCTGGGCGGCGCCGACCTGGGACACCAGCGACGTGTGGGTGCCGACCCTGCGCCATCTCGCCAAGGAGGGCCGGATGTACGTGATCGGGGTGGCCCCGCTGCTGCGCGGCTCTGACGTCCCGGCCGACCTGCCCGGCCGCGACGAGCTGTACGGCGGGGAGGAGGACTGGATCAGCCGCGGCCTGTCGACCATCGTCGGGCCGCGTGGCGAGGTCCTGGCCGGCCCGCTGGTCGAGCAGGAGGGCATCCTGTACGCCGAGCTGGACGTGGCCAGGGCCAGGTCGGCCCGGATGGAGTTCGACCCGGTCGGCCACTACGCCCGGCCCGACGTGTTCCGGCTGGTGGTCGACACCCGCCGGCAGGTGACCACCGAGCTGGACCCGGCGGCCGGTGGGCCGCCGGCCGACCACACCGCCGCGGCGCGTCCGCGGACCGACCACGGAGGAGCGACCCATGCCCCCTGACCACGCAGAGCTGCACCGGCGGGCCGTCGAGGAGTTCGGCTCCCGGGTCAAGGCCGTCGGCGACGACCAGTGGGACCTGCCGACCCCCTGCAGCGACTGGAACGTGCGCCAGCTGGTCAACCACCTCGTGTACGAGAACCGCTGGACGGTCCCGCTGATGGGTGGCAGCACCATCGCCGAGGTCGGCGACCGCTACGAGGGCGACCTGCTCGGCGACCGTCCCAAGGCGGCCTGGGAGGAGTCGTCGGCGGAGGCCGTCGGGGCGGTGCAGGCCGACGGCGCCCTCGACCGGATCGTGGACCTGTCCAGCGGGCCCACCCCGGCCCGCGAGTACGTGTCGCAGCTCTTCGCCGACCACCTGATCCACGCCTGGGACCTGGCCAGGGCGATCGGGGCCGACGAGCGCCTCAACCCGGAGCTGGTGGACGCCTGCGCCGGCTGGTTCGCCTCCATGGAGGACCTGTACCGGTCCATCGGCGCCGTCGCCGAGCGCCCGGAGGTCGCGGCGGGCGCCGACGCCCAGACCACGCTGCTGGCCGCGTTCGGCCGCACCGCCTGAGCCCGGGCGGGGTTCAGGGCCGGGGCTGGGAGGCGCGGAGCCATTCGAAGTGGGCCGGGTCGGGCACCAGCCAGCGGCCGCCCCAGGTGAAGCCCCAGCGCTCCATGACCTCGACCAGGCGGGGGTCCTGGGCCGAGGCCAGGCCGGTCGGGTTGCCGGCCACGTTGAGGTCGACGGCCGCGCCCCAGGCGTGGCGTGAGACCCCGCCGCCGCCGCGGGTCAGCCGGGGGTTCCAGCAGCCGGCGTAGGCCTCCGGGTCGACCAGCCGGGCCAGGCCACGCTGGCGCAGCTCGCCCATGGCCCAGGCCAGAGCCGGGAGCAGGGCCCGGTTGCAGCGGACCCGGCCGAGGACCGGCACCCGGCCGGTGGCCAGGTGGGCCGCCTGCCACCCCGGGTCCTGGACGTAGCCGTCGCCCGGTCCCTTCCGCCAGGCGAACTCGCCGAAGCGCTCCTTGACCATCGCCTGGGGCAGGACCGCGTCCCCGGCCCGGAAGAACGGCGTCTCGCCCGGGCCGCGTAGCCGCACCGGGACCCCGCTCGGGGCCAGGGCGCGGCGCAGCCGGCCGGCGACCGCGGCCCGGTCGCCCTGGTAGCTGAGCAGCAGGTACCGGTCGGTGGCGACCCCGACCGCCCTGGCCCCGGCCCCACTGAGCGCGACCTCGGCCGCCCCGACCAGGGCGTCGTCCACCACCCCGGCCACGGTCAGCCACCGTCCCCGGCCCCCGGGTCCGGGGGCGACCCTGAGCCTCCCCCCCGGCCCGAGCCGGCGCAGCCGGGCCGAGGTCGCCCCGAGCAGCGCCTCGCCGGGACGGAGCCCGGCGAAGGCGGCCCGGGCCGAGGCGGGCAGCAGCGCCGGGTAGGTCGCCGGGTCGAAGCCGATGGCCTCGATGGGGATGGTGCCGCCGGCCCGGGGCCGGTCGACCGGCCGCCCGTCGGCGTCGACCGACCCGCCCAGCCCGAGCATCCCACCCCGGACGACGGTCACCGCCCGCACCCCACGGACCCGCCCGACCCGTCCGGCCAGCCCCTGCGGCAACCGGCCCGGCGTCCACACCAGCAGCACCCGGTCGGCCGGCGGCTCCGGCCGCCCCGCACCCGAGGCGGGGCTGGCACCGGCCAAACCACCGGGTCCCGGGGCGCCGGACACACCGGGCGCCGGAGGGGACCGCGGTGGGTCGGCCCCCTCCTGCACAACGAGCATGATCCCGGCCCCCACAGCCAACCCCAGAGCGGCAGCAACGGCCGGCCGCAGCCAGCGCCCAGCGCGGCGAAGCAACCGCCCCGGGTCCCGGAGGGGAAGCGCAGCCGACCGCCGGGATTGGGGGGTCGCGTTGTCCACAGGCCCGGCCGGGGTGCCACCATCGCCGCTCATCTGGGCTCCAAGGAGGCGGCGATGGTCAGGAGCTCCTGGAGCGGGAGGGTGCTGCTGCGCAGGGTGAGGACCCGCCGCCCCTCGACCCACTCGAGCTCGCCGCGGCCCGGGCTCCAGCGGCCGTCGCCGCCGCGGACCCGCACGCCCAGCGGATCGTCGTCCAGCGGCGGGGCGAGCCGGTCACCCGGCGCCTGGACCAGCAGGAACCCGCGCGACCCGGGCCCGGCGTAGGCCAGGGTGACCGTCCGGCCGTCGACCCGCACGGCCGGCGGCGCGAAGCCGCGCAGGTCGCGAGGGACACGCAGGCCCGGGTCGGCCGCCGCCGCCTCGGGCAGGGTCGAGGTCGCCGACTCGGCCCAGCCCGCCGGCACCGGCCGCCCGGCCACCGGCAGCGACGCCGCCACCCTGGCCAGGTCGGCCCCGCCCACGCTGCCGGTGACCAGCAGGTCGACGCCGCTCCCGTGGACGGCCACCCGGGACCCGTCCTCACTCCAGTAGGCCATCCCGGCGCCGAGGCCCGCCGGCCGGACCAGCTGGCCCAGGTCGCCGAACAGCCGCCCCCCAGGCCAGTTCCTGGTCGCGCGCACCTTGACCCAGGCCCGCCCGTCGGTCCAGGTCCGCACGGCCACCGTCGGCCCCGACCAAGGTCTCTCTGCCCGAGGTCGAGGCCTCCCTCCCATCGCCGGATCCGCTCCAGTCGCCGGCCCCGGCGCGCCGCCCGCCACCCCGGTCCGGTAGGCCCGGAACCCGGCCGGCAGCCACGCCGGCACCGGGGCGGCCGTCGCGGTGAGCGCCCGGTCGGCGAAGCCGGCGTCCTCGACCCGCACGCCGGCCGGCGGAGGCGGGAACGCGCCTGCCTCCAGCGGCCGGTTCACCGCCACCCGCGAGAGCGCCAGCTCCAGCACGACCTCGCCTGGGCGGTCGCGGTAGCCGTGGGTGGCCGCCCAGGCGCGGCGCTCCTCCCCGGGAGCGGCGGTCACCGTCACGGCCAGCGGCACCAGGGCGGCCTCGTCCAGCCACAGCTCGACCCGGTCCGAGGGGTGCACGGCGCGCAGGTTGCCGGCGCCGCCCGGGGCCAGCCCGGCCAGCAGCGGCGCCGCCTGGGCGGCGGTCACGGCCACCCCGGCCGCCTCCCGCCCGGCGACCCGGCGCGTCCCCAGGGGCGTGCCGGCCCCGGCCGGGGTGAAGCTGCGCACGGGGCTGACCAGGTCGAGGGGGACGGGCGTGGCCTCGGCGAACGGTTCACGCCGCTCGACCAGCAGCACCTCGGGGGTGGCCGGCGCGCACCGGGGCAGGGCCTCGGCCGGGCAGGCGCGCTGCCCCCTGGCCCACCAGCGGTCGCCCGAGACCACCAGGGTGAGGTCGCCGCGGCGCCAGGCGGCCGACGGGTAGTCGGTCCGGTCGGTCAGCACCAGGGCGAGCTGCTCGGGGGCGCGGTAGCGGAGCCGGCCGGTGAACCGCCGCTCGGGAACGCTCGCGTGCCAGCCCCGCTCGACCAGCGACACGTCGGCGGCCAGGGACCGCAGCGCCCGCTGGGCCGCCACCACCCGCCCCGGCAGGTCGGCCAGGGCCACCTGCCCCGGCCCCCCGCGCCCGAGCCCGATGAAGGTCGCCCCGAGCACCACCCCGCAGAGGAACGCCGCCGCCACCGGCAGCACCCCCCGCCGACGCCCCGGCTGGAACCCGACCTCCTGACCGGGCCGGAACCCCGGCCCCCGGGCTGGCCGGAACCCCGGCCCTCGGGCAGGCCGCATTCTGGCCACCACCCGCGGGGCCACGTCCGGAACGGCCCCGACCGGCTCGAACCGGAGCAGCCGTCGCATCGCCACCAGCCGGGCCTGGAACGCCCTGCACGCCGGGCAACCGGCCAGGTGCGCCTCCAGCGGCCCCGCCCGTCCCAGGACGAGCTCGCCGTCGGCGGCCGCCGACAGGTCGGCCATCGCCTCCCTACAGGTCACCGGCGCTCCTTGGTGGCTCCGACCCGGGGGCGACCGGCCCGCCTGGGCCTCCGGGCCCCTCCGACCCGGGGGCTGCCGCTCGGCCGGCTGCGCCCCCGACCCCGGCCGGCCCCGGGGTGGCCGCGCCGCCGCCCGGGTCCCCGGATCCCTCCTCCCGCCAGGCGGTCAGGCGGACGCGGGCCTGGAAGACGCGGCTCTTCACGGTGCCCTCGGGGACCCGCAGGACCTCGGCGGCCTCGCGGTAGGTGAAGCCGAAGACCTCGACCAGCAGCAGCGCCTCGCGCAGCTTGGGGCGGAGGCTGGCCACGGCCGCCATCGCCTCCACCCGGGTGTCGGGCGCGGGCCCGGGCGGCGGGGCGGGCAGCGCGGCCAGCAGCCGGTCGTGGCGCCGGGCGGCGCGCAGGGCGTCGACCCCGGCGTTGCGGGCCACCCGGAACACCCAGGTGGAGAACCTGGAGCGGCCCGCGAAGGTCGGCAGCCGCTGGTACAGGCGCAGGAACGTCTCCTGGGTCACGTCCTCGGCCAGGGCGGCGTCGCCGAGCAGGTGGCGCAGGAAGCGCCAGACATGGGCCTGGTAGCGGCGGACCAGCCGCTCGAAGGCGGCCAGGTCGCCGTCGATCGCCGCCCGGATCTCGGCCGGCTCCGGTTCCTCCACTCTCGGCCCCTTGGTCGACCCGCTGCACCCGCAATCCAACCAATCCACGCCGTCCTCCTGGAAGAGGACGACCGCCGGGGGCCGGAAGTTCAGCCGGTGGAGCGCAGGGCGTCGAGCACGCGGGCGCGGATCGCGTCGGGACCGGCGCCCAGGCGGACCAGGACCAGCATGGCCAGGCCCTCGCCCTCGCGGACCAGGCCGAGCAGGATGTGCTCGGTGCCGATGTACTTGTGCTTGAGGGCCAGCGCCTCGCGCAGGCTCAGCTCCAGGACCTTCTTGGCCCTGGGCGTGAAGGGGATGTGGCCGCCGAACACCGGGAGGCGCCCGCGGCGGCAGCCGCGGCCGGGGTGCCACTGCAGGGCGCCCGGGCCGAAGGACGCCTCGACCCGCCGCCGGACTTCCTCCAGGTCGATGCCGATCGCGCCCAGCGCCTCGGCGTCTCCGGTGCCCAGGGGGCCACGCCCGACCTCGGCCAGCACCTCGCGCTCGGCCGCCGCCCCCGTGACCCCGAGGCCGCCCAGCACCCGGGCGGCGACGCCGTCGCCCTGGAGCAGCCCGAGCAGGATGTGCTCGGTGCCGACGTAGCCGTGTCCCAGCCGGCGGGCCGACACCTGGGCGTCGATGGCCACCTGCCGGGCCCGGTCGGTGAAGCGCTCGAACATTCAGTCCCTCCGCAGCAGGCCCCGACGGACCGCGTGCTTCTTGTGGACCGCCTGCCGGCTCACGCCGAGCTCGGCGGCGATCTCCTGCCATGACCAGCCGGCGTCGCGGGCGTTGGCCACCTGCAGGGTCTCGAGCTGCTCGAGCAGCCGCCGCAGCGCGGCCACCGCCCGCAGCCCGACCCGCGGGTCCTTGCTGTCCACCGCGTTCGCCAGCTCGCTTGCCTCGTCCATGGCTGTCATCCTAGGTTGACAGCGGGGCCCTGTCAACCCCTGTTGACAAAGGCGGAGACTCTTACCCGCTTCTAATGAGGCACACAGGCTCGTCCCAGCTTGGCGCGGTATCAAAGACGCTGCCGGTCGGCCCCCGGAGGGCCGGCCTTCCGACCAGCGTCAGCGAGGCGCGCATGGCGAGTTCGCTCCTGGTCGTCGACGATGACGACGGTATCCGCTCCGTCCTCGAGCGCGAGGGGTTCCGGGTCACCGTCGCCGACGACGGCCAGCGCGCCCTCGACCTGCTGCGCCACACCCCGGTCGACTGCATCCTGCTCGACGCCGGCCCGCCGGGGCTGGAGGGCCTCGAGGTCTGCCGGCGGCTGCGCAGCGCCGGCGACGACACCCCGATCATCCTGCTCACCGCCCCGGCCCGGGTCGGCCAGCGGGTCCAGGGCCTGGAGGCGGGCGCCGACGACTGCCTCGGCCGGCCCTTCGCCCTCGAGGAGCTGCTGGCCCGGGTCTGGGGGTACGACTTCGCCACCGACACCAACGTGGTCGAGGTCTACGTGCTGTACCTGCGCCGCAAGCTGGAGGCGGGCGGCGAGCCGCGCCTGCTCCACACCGTCCGCGGGGCCGGCTACGTGCTCAGGGAGGGCTAGCGGGGTTCCCCGCCCTCGGGGGGGTGCTGGCCGAGGAAGCGCTCCAGCTCGGCCGCGATCTCGTCGCCGGAGGGGATGCGCTCGTCCGCGCCCTGCTCGACCAGGCCGCGGATCTGGTCGACGAACTCGGCGATCTGGGGTCGCTCGTGGATGGCCTGCTCGACCTGCTCCAGGTGGTCCTTGGTGGCCGCCTCCAGCTCGGTGGACTCGATCTCGACCCCGGTCAGACGGCCCAGGGTCCGGACCAGGGCCAGGGCGGCCGGCGGGTGGGCGCCCCCGGCCAGGTAGGGAGGCACCCGGGCCCACAGCCCGGTGGCCGGGAGCCCGGCCCGGTGCAGCCGCTCCTCCAGCACCGTCTGGATGCCGGCCTGGAGGTCCACGACCAGCGGCACCCGCTCCAGGCGGGCCGCCAGCTCGGGGTCGGCCGAGGTCCCGACCACGGCCACCGGGTCGGTGTGCAGGGCCGGGGCCGGGAACGCGCCCAGCCCGAACACCTCGGTCACCTCCAGGCGCCGGCAGGCCTCGACCACCTCCTCGCAGAAGCCCCGCCAGCGGAAGTCGGGCTCGGGTCCGAGCAGCAGGAGCGCGTCCCGGTCACCGCCGGGGGTCGCCCGGAGCAGCTCGATCGGCGACCAGGTCACCTCCTCGATGGTGCCGCCGTCCAGGCGCACCACCGGCCGCCGGGACCGGAAGTCGATCAGCTCGTCGGTGTCGAAGGTGGCCAGCTCGGTGGCGTTCCAGCGCGAGCGCAGGAACACCGCCGCGGTCTGGCCGGCCAGCCCGGCGTCGGTCCAGCCGTGGAGGTGCACGACCAGGAACGGGTCGTGGAGCGCCGGCGGATCGGTGAGGTCGAGCAGCGTGGCCATGCCACGCAGGGTAGCCGGTTCCGGCCCGGCATGGGGACCGGGGCGAGGGTAGCCTTGCCCGGTGACCACCTCCGCCCGTCCCGGCCGCGTGTCGCCGTTCCGCCCGTTCCGGCACCGCGCCTTCGCGACCGTCTGGACCGGCAGCTTCGTCTCCAACATCGGCACCTGGATGGAGACGGTGGCCATCGGCGTCTACGTCACCCAGGCCACCGGCCAGGCCGCCTGGACGGGCACGGTGGCCGCCCTCACCTACGCGCCCACGGTGCTCCTGGGGCCGTTCGGCGGCGCCCTGGCCGACCGCTTCGACCGCCGCCGGTTCCTGCTCGCCGTGACCCTGTTCCAGACGCTGCTGGCGGCCACGCTCACCCTGCTGGCGGCGACCGACCGGCTCTCGGTGGGGGCCGTGGCCGCCATCGTCCTGCTCGCCGGGTGCGCCTTCGCCGCGGCCATGCCGGCCGTCCAGGCCATGACCCCCGACCTGGTCGGCGCCGACGACCTGCTCGGGGCGATGAGCCTGGGGGCGGCCCAGTTCAACCTCGGCCGGGTCGTCGGGCCGGCCCTGGCCGGGCTGGTCATCACCGCCGGCGGGCTCGCCTGGGCGTTCGGGCTGAACGTGCTCAGCTTCGGCGCCGTCCTGCTCGCCCTCGCCCTGGTCCGCATCCCCCCGCTGACCCGGGCCGACGGCGAGCGGCCGCGGGTCCTGCGCACGATCGCCCGGGGCGTGGTCGCGGCCAGGCGGGACCCGGGCATCCGCACCGCCCTGCTGCTGCTGGTGGCGACCACGTTCCTCGTCTCGCCGTTCATCGGGCTGGTCCCGGCCGTGGCCATCAAGGTGTTCGGGCGCGGCGCCCCGGGCACCTCGGCCCTGGTCACCGCCCAGGGGGTCGGGGCGGTCTGCTCGGCCCTGGCCGCGACCCCGCTGGCCGGCCTGCTGGGCCGGCGCCGGCTGCTGGTCGCGGCCCTGCTGCTGGTCGGGCCGGCCGCCGTCCTGTACGGGCTGGCCCCGACCTTCCCCCTGGCCGTGGCCGCGATCGCCGTGCTCGGCTTCGTCTACCTGGCCGTGCTGTCCGGCACCAGCACCGTCTGCCAGCTCCGGGCCCCGCGCGAGCTGCGTGCCCGCATCGCCAGCCTGTTCATGCTCGGCGTCGGCGGCGGCCACGCCCTCGGCCTGGTCGTGCAGGGCTGGCTGGGCGACCGGGTCGGGCTGCCCCAGGTCACCGCCGCCACCGGCCTGCTCCTGCTCGGGATCGTGGTCCTGGTCCGGCTGACGCGGCCCGACCTGCTGGAGGCGATGGAGCCGTCGGAGCCGTCAGGGGATGTCCATCCGCTCCAGCCGGCGGACGGCCAGGGCCAGGGCGGCCACGGTGACCAGCGCGGCCAGGACGGTCGCGCTGACCGGGCCCAGCCTGGTCTCCAGGCCGAGGCCGCCGCCGTGCAGGACGGCGGCGAGCACGCCCTCGGTGTAGCCGCGGATGGACAGCGACGACGCCGAGGGGGCGACCGACACGACCGCCCCCTCCCAGAGCAGGGCGTAGGCCAGGCCGACCAGCAGGGCCCTGGCCATCAGCAGCGACAGCAGCAGCCCGAGGGCGCAGTAGGCGAGCGTGCCGACCACGGTGGCCAGCAGCATGCCGGTGAGCAGGTCGGTCGACCCGAGCCCGCCGGCGGCGACCACGTGTCCGACCGCCTCGGCCGGTAGCAGGACCACCAGCGAGGCCAGCACGGCGGCCAGGTACTTGGCCCCGAGCACGGCCGGGCGCGGGATGGGCTTGAGGATCAGGTTGGTGACGGTGCCGTCGCGCAGCTCCGTCCCCAGGCCGGAGGTCGAGAAGGTCAGGGCCACCACGGGCAGGAGCACGGGCAGGACCAGCTGGCGGAACAGGTCGAGGGTGAAGGTGGCCGGGTCGACGTCGGCCCCGGCCGCGAACACCGCCGGCAGCACCAGCGGCAGCGCCACCAGCAGCACCACGATGACCAGCCGCCGCCCGGCCAGCAGCTGGCCGAGGCTGAACCGCAGCAGCCGCCACGACTTGTTCATCGCCGGCCCACCAGGTAGCGGAAGACCTGCTCGAGGGACTCGTCGGTGGTGCGGACCTCACGCAGGCTGGCGCCGTGGTCGCGGGCCAGCCGGGCCAGGGCGGTGGCGAAGCTGTCGACCGAGCGGGTGCGGGCCCGGAGGGCCTCGCCGTCGACCTCGACGGCGACCGTCGACGGCAGGGCGATCAGCCCGGCGGCCAGCCGCCGGGCGTCGTCGGCCTTGACCATCACCGTGCGCGGCTGGTCGGCCATGAGGTCGCGGATGGCGTGGTAGTCGCCGGAGGCGGCCAGCCGGCCCGACACCAGCACCAGGATCTGGGAGGCGAGCCGCTCCACCTCGGCCAGGATGTGGCTGGAGACCAGCACGGTCACCCCGGCCGAGCCGATGAGCCGGACCAGCTCGATGAAGCGGGCCCGCTGGCCCGGGTCCATGCCGGTCATGGGCTCGTCCAGCACCAGCAGGGCCGGCTGGTGGACGATCGCCCCGGCCACCTTGGTCCGCTGGCGCTCGCCCTTGGACAGGCCCTTGAGGCGCCGGTCGGCCAGCGGGCCCATGTCCACCTCGGCGATGGCCCGGTCGGCGGCCGCGCCGGCGTCGGCCAGCCCCTGGAGCTCGGCGTGGAGCCGGACATAGGACCGGACGGTCAGCCGCGGGTACAGCCGGTCGCCGTCGGGAACGACCCCGATCGCCCGGTACAACTGCGGGTCGCGCGCGACCGACCGC
>Ga0081538_10003922_pt1 | contig 13876 bp, 14 predicted proteins | sample TabmetS5T2R1_FD_71022 | JGI IMG/M metagenome (GOLD analysis project Ga0081538, IMG submission 71022) | Tabebuia heterophylla rhizosphere microbial communities from the University of Puerto Rico - S5T2R1 | ecosystem: Host-associated > Plants > Roots > Rhizosphere ... | reverse complement strand
CATGAGCCGGCGCATCGGGGTCATGGGCGGCACCTTCGATCCCATCCACCACGGTCACCTCGTCGCCGCGGAGGAGGCGCGCTGGCAGTTCGACCTGGAGCGGGTGGTGTTCGTCCCCACCGGCCAGCCCTGGCAGAAGCCGGTCGGGGTCAGCCCGGCCGAGGACCGCTACCTGATGGCCGTGATCGCCACCGCCTCCAACCCGGCGTTCCTGGTCAGCCGGCTGGAGATCGACCACCCGGGTCCGACCTACACCATCGACACCCTGCGCCGGCTCCGCGCCGGCCAGCCGGGGGACACCCGGCTGTTCTTCATCACCGGGGCCGACGCGGTGCTGCAGATCCTCACCTGGAAGGAGCCGGACCAGGTGCTCGCCCAGGCCGAGTTCATCGCCGCCACCCGTCCCGGCTTCGAGCTCGACCGCCTGGTCAACCAGGTCCCCGGGGCCGCCGGCCGGGTCCACCGCATGGACATCCCGGCCCTGGCCATCTCCTCCAGCGACATCCGCGCCCGCGTCGCCCGCGGCGCCCCCATCCAGTACCTCGTTCCCGACGGGGTCGCCCGCTACATCCAGAAGCACGGCCTCTACCGCGCCTCCGGACCAGGTACCCAGTGAGATCTGCCAGGTGCGCGCCGCTCTCCGGCTCGCTACCGTAGAGGGGTCCGATCGCGCCGCACCTCAGGAGCTCGCCCCTGCCGACCAGCCTTGATCACGCCCTGACCGCCGCCTCGGCGGCGTCCTCCAAGCAGGCCCGCGACGTCCTCGTCCTCGATGTCTCGGAGCCGCTGGTCATCTCCGACTACTTCGTCATCTGCTCGGGCAGCAACGACCGCCAGGTCCGCGCCATCGCCGAAGAGGTCGAGCGCGCCTGCCGCGTCGAAGGCGCCCGCCCCCTCCGCCGCGAGGGAGAGCGCGAGGCCCGCTGGGTCCTCCTGGACTTCGTCGACTTCGTCGTCCACGTGTTCCTCGACGAGGAGCGGGCCTACTACGACCTGGAGCGGCTCTGGCGCGACGCCCCCGTGGTCGCCCGCAGCAACGAGGTCGGGAGCCTGGTCACCGCCTGATTTCCCTGGTTTGCCCCACAGGCCGCTGGCGGCGCACACTACCCTGCCAGCATCCGGTGGGGGGACAAAGGAGCGCGCGTGATCCGCCGCAGATTCAGCCTCCTCGGCCTCATCTACATCCTGGTCGGGATCTACGTCGCCTTCGCGCACGACTACATCACCATCCGCATCGTCAAGCTGGTCCTCTCCGCCCTCCTCGCCATCTTCCTCTGGCCCCTGGTCCTCCTCGGCGTCGACCTCCGCATCCGCTGACCTTTGCGGCCCACCCCGGTCGGTCGCTATAGTCACCTCTTCCCGGGGCTGTAGCTCAGCTGGCAGAGCACTTGCATGGCATGCAAGGGGTCAGGGGTTCAAATCCCCTCAGCTCCACCACCACAACACCGCAGGTCAACCGCCGTGTCGTCTCCGGCCTCAGCACGCCGCCTCCCTCTCTGATCCGGGCTTGGGGCACACCTGGGGCATGACGGCCAGGGCCACCGTCAGCCGCTCGGCGATCACCGCGGCCACCCGCGCCTGCATCGCCTCGGTCACGTGCCGATAGCGGGTGCCAATCATGCTGCCCTCGCGCTCGCCACGGCGGCCGGCCTGGTGGCCCATCAGCTCGTCGATCACCCGGGCCGGGACGGCCCCATCCTCCAGCCAGGTCGCAAACGTATGGCGCAGGTCGCTGTGGACCATGCGGGTCCAGCTCGGGCAGCTCGGCCCGGGCCACCGCCAGCCGGTAGACGCGCCGGTAGTTCCCGACCGACAGCCGCGAGCGTGCCCCACGGGGGACGCCGTTGCTGCCACCCGGGCCGCAGAACACCAGCTCGTCTCGGCCGCAGCCCTCCAGGCGGCGGGCCATCGCGAGGGCGACCGGCTCGGCCATCGGCAGCGGCCGGATGCTGGCGTCGCTCTTGGGCCGATCCTTGTAGCCGGATCCGAACCGGCCCGCGTCATAGACCGGCTCGACTGGGCCGGTGAGGCCCTCCGGCGGCATGGCGCCACCATCATCGTGGTGGCCCGGTTTGTCCCCGGCGGCAGGACGGCGACGACCTTCACCGCCGGAACGGTGCGGCTGCCCTGGCCGCGGTTTGCCGCTGCCGATGCGGTTGGCGCGAGCTTGTGGGCAGCCTATGCGGCAGGGCTGGGGTATCTCGGCGGCGAGACGTTCGAACGGCGTCCGCTGTATGCCCTCCTATTCGGTCTGGGCGTGGCCCTGCTGGTCGCACTTGTCGTGGAGGCGGCGCGGCGGCTCCGGCGGCGGGCTGCCTGAGCTGGCGGTCGGGGCTCAGTGGGGGGCGGTCTGGTTGTGAGGATGGCCAGGATGGCCGCGCCCTCCGTTATAACCAGCTCCGTGACAACCTATGGATCCCTTCCCAAGTCGGTCCTCAACTCGGAAATCGTAGTCTGCCTGACGTCTCGGCCCATCTAACGATCCTTAGAGGACATTCCGGTATGGGCGTTGGCCACTCCGGTCTGGTGGCGTCCGCCAGAGGCGGTGGCGTGTCGGTCCGGAGCTGACGCCTGGGCGTGGTGCAGGGCTCCGGCAAGAACGCCGTTCGCGTAGCTTGCCAGGCTCTCCTGATCGCCCGCCGGTCAGCCGCCGCGTTCCATCTGGAGCTGGCCGGACGGTGCTGGCATGCCCGACCCCCAGCTGCAAGCGCTGCACGAACCAGGCCGGCTCCTGAGCCGGCCACGGCCGGCAACCTTGATCCTGTCGGGCCGACTTTGTCGGCGCCACCGCTTTCCCCTGGCGGCCTGGTGGCATGCCACGGCGGCGACCGTCCCCCCGGGTCCAGGGCAGGGCAGCCTGGTCCGGTGCCCTTCAGGAGGGGCGGCGGGCGGTGTAGAGCCGAAGCGTCCCTGGGACGCCCTTCAGCTCCACGGGACCGATCTCCACGAAGGACACCGGTGCGGCGTCTGCCGCGTCGACGACCTCCTGGCTCACCAGCACCTCGTCAGGCCTGGCGTAGTCGGCGATCCTGGCCGCCAGGTTCACCGTCCGACCGAAGTAGTCACCTTCCTGGTAGACCACCGGCCCCGCGTGGATCCCGACGTGCGCCGGCGGAAGGCCCTGGCGCCCGACCACCTCCACCATCTCCACGGCGGCCAGCACGGCATCGCCCGGCTTCCGGAAGTGGAACATCACGCCGTCGCCGAGCCACTTCACCGGCCTCCCCTCGTGCTCCCGGGCGGACCGCCGGACCAAGGTGGCCAGCCTGGTCGCCAGGTCGGCGGCCGCCTCGTCCCCCCGCTCCTCGGTCAGCCGCGTGTACCCGGTGATGTCGAGAAAGCACATTGCCGGCGGACGGTCCAATCGGCGGTACAGGCCGGCCTGCTCCAGCGCGCCCTCGATGTGCTCGACGGTCTCCCGGTTCCAGGAGTGTTCCTGCTGCCCGTAGAAGATGCCCAAGAGGGCTTGCTCCCGGAGGGGGGCCATCCGGGACCCGAGGTTGGCCTGGGTCTGCAGCATCTCGCCCTCGGTCATGCCCGACGCCAGCAGCGGCGTCATGACCTCGCTGTGCCACCAGGCCGTCTCGGTCTCGTTGATCCGGCGCAGGCTGTCCCCACAGACCCGGAGCCACCGCTCGATGACAATCGGCCGAAACCCATTTGCCAGCTGCAGCTCGATCATTGGCACGACCGACAGCTCATTGTGGTGGACGGTGTCCTCCGGCCGTGGCTCGGCGGAGCCGAAGGCCTCGCGGACCACCATCAGGAGCTCCAAGGGGATGCCGGTGCTGGCGCTCAGCTGGCGGAAGGTCGTGGCGCTGAGCCCGGCGAACCGGTCGAACGCGGCCGCATCCAGGTAGGAGAACGACAGCGCTCCGTCCCGGACGGCGGCAGCCATTCCCTCCAGCGGCACGCCGGCCTCCTCAAAGCTCTGCACCCACCGCGCCCTGAGCACGTCACCGGGCGAGAACGCGTCTGCCGCATCTGGGGTCAGGATGCCGAGCTCGACCAACCGGTCGACGTAGTCCGGGTCGACCCCGGCCCGCTGGGCGACCTCCTGCCTGGTGTATCCGCTCACGCCTTGGCCAGCATAGCCTGGTGCAGACGAGCAGGCGTCGCGTACCCACCGGCGAGGACTCGCGCAAGCAGTCAGCGCGTGGGGGCTGACGCTGGAGATGACGGCGCGGTTCACGCACCGATCAGTCAGGAGCCCGGGACAGGATTCGACCCTGCGAACTCCCCGATGCTAGGCGTCCTAGCTCCGGCGCTTGCCTGGCGCGGGCCGGATGCGGCCCTCGTGGTGGGAGCCTCGTTCTCCCACCACTGTGATGATCTTGCGGTGGTGGTCGCGGCGAGGGCCTGACCCCTCCCACCACCGGCCTGGTGCCTTGTACGCGACCTGTCGGCTCGAGCCGCGCCACCCATGGGCACGCCAGCCGGACGAACGTGACCTGATACGAGCCTGTCGCCCAGACCGATCACAGTGCTGTCCGCCCGGCCGGCGCGCGTGCCATCCCCTGCCCAGCCACCGAGAGGAGACGGCCATCACCAGCATGGCACACGCCACCGCAGCCCAGCCGATCACCGTCGGGGTCGATACCCACCTGGACAGCCACGTCGCCCACGCCAACGACCAGCTCGGCCGCCGCGTCGGCACCCGCAGCGTCCCCACCACGCCCACCGGCTATCAGGATCTGCTCGCCTGGGCCCGCGGGCTCGGCCAGCCCATCGCCTGGGGCGTGGAAGGCACCGGCTCCTACGGTGCCGCCCTGGCCCGCTTCCTGGCCGCCAACGGCCAGGTCGTGGTGGAGGTCAACCGGCCCGACCGCCAGGCCCGCCGCCGCCGCGGCAAGTCCGACCCGCTGGATGCTGAGGCCGCCGCCCGCGCGGTGCAGGCCGGCCAGGCCACCGTGGCCCCCAAGGCCGGAACCGGGCAGGTGGAGATGATCCGCTCGCTGCGGGTCGCCCGACAGACCGCGATCCGGGCCCGCACCCAGGCCATCAATGCCCTCAAGGCGCTGCTGGTCACCGCCCCGGCCGAGCTGCGCGAGCAGCTGCGGGACCTGCCACCGCCACCCTGGTGGCAGCCGCGGCCGCGCTGGTCCCCGGCCCGATCACCAGCCCACTGGCGGCGGCCATGCTCGCGCTGGGCACCCTCGCCCAACGCCACCAGGCCCTCAGCCGCGAGATCAAGGCCCTCACCGCCGAGCTGGACCGGCTCACCGCCACCGCAGCCCCCGAGCTGGTGGCGCTCTTCGGCATCGGCCAAGACAACGCCGGCGCGCTACTGGTGGCCGCCGGGGATAACCCCCAGCGGCTCCGCAGCGAGGCCTGCTTTGCGATGCTGTGTGGTTCCTCACCGATCCAGGCGTCCTCCGGCAAGACCGTCCGGCACCGCCTCAACCGGGGTGGTGACCGCCAGGCCAACGCCGCGCTATACCGGATCGTGCTGGTGCGGCTGCGCTACCACCAGCCGACCAAGGACTACCTGACCCGTCGGCTGGCCGAGGGCAAGCCCAAGAACGAAATCATCCGCTGTCTCAAGCGCTACATCGCCCGGGAAGTCTTCGCAGCGCTCCAACCCCTACGCCAGGAGTTCCTCACCCCTCCCACTTGATCTATACGAGCGTCGCCCAGGATGGAGGGAGCTGGCCGGACGGTTCCTGGCATACCCGACCCCCAGCCGCAAGCGGGTCCACCAACCAAGCTCGGCTCTTGAGCCGGCCGATGGCCGGCGAGCGTGATCGATGGCCGACTTCGTTCACTCCACCGCTTGCCACTGGCGCTCTTTGGCATGCCACGGTGTCCACCGTCCCCGGGTCCAAGGGTAGGGCAGCCCGCCCGGCCAGTTGAAGCCAGAAGGGGTGCCTTCCTCTAGCCGACCTTCCTCCACACACCGCACTCGTTCGTCTCGAAGCCTTTGTCCGAACGCAGGATCGTGACGCGCTGACGGCCAACGTCGCCGCCGTTGGCGATGATGCTGTTGATGCCACCTGTGAGGTCGCGCAGCCGCGCCCAGTAGCAGCCGTCGCCACCGTCGCTGACGTAGGTGCCAGGCTTTACCTCGTCTGGGACTGCCCAAGTCCCCTGCTCGATAGTGGCCGCCGGTGGTTGCGTCGGCTTAGGACATTCCGGAACCTCGGGGTGAGGGATGGGTCGGGTTGGCGCAGGGCTCCGTCGTCCTGTCGTGATGTCCGGCTTATCCGAGGCTGATCCCGAGGGTGGCCAGGGGTCGGCATGGGTCGCGGGCGTGGCGGCGTAGCGCGGCGGCAACGTCGTCTCCCTGCACGTCGCGGGCATGTTCGGGCCCTCGCCCGTCTCGGGGTGGCTCGCCGACCGGGTGGGCCCGTCCGCGGTCGCGACGATCGGCTTCGGCCTGCTCGGCGGATCGGGATCCTCGGCGGCCTCGTCGACCAGGGCGGCATCCTTGCGATGGCAGCAGTGCTCGTTCTGCTCGGCGCCCGCAGGAACTTCGGTGTAGTCGGCGGCAGCGCGTTGCTCGTCGCGTCGGTTCCCGAGGCGGTCCGATCCGAGATAGAGGGCATCGGCGACGTGGCGATGAGCCTGGCGGCAGCGGTCGGCGCGCCGGGAGCGGTCTCATCGCCGGAATCTCCGACTACCGCACGCTGTCGTTCGTCGTCACCCGCCGCGCTCGCCGCGCTCTGGCCGTTCCGATGCGCCCCTTCGCGGCCCGACGGTGCAAGAGTGCGTCCTTCATCGTTCGATGTGAAGGCTCGGGGGTCGGCCCGAAGATGCGGAGGGAAGAGCGATGAGAAACGCTACAGACGGCGGAAAGGCCGACCGCGATCCAGGCGTTGCCGCAGCACATCGTGGTCGGCGACGCCTCACGAGCGGCGGAACGGTACGCCCGGGCGTTCGGAGCGCGTGAGCGGAGCCGCGTCCCCTCGCCCGGAGGCAGTCTTCTGGTGATCCGTGTGGACCGCGCCGAGGCTCTCGATGGCTGCACGTCATTGGACGACCAGATCCCCCACGCTCATGGAGGAACACCGCGTCCCCACTGTCGCGATCGCCTCGTCCACCGCGGCGACGTCGGACGGATTCGGGCGTTTGGATCAGCGACAGGACCAGCAACACGTCGATCACGGCATTGACCGTCTTCCAGGCGGGGTTACGCTCGAAGTCGGTCAGCGCGTGCGGAGTCATGCGGTTGGTGCAGGAGGCCAAGACTCCTGACGAGGATCGCACCACCGGGGCACGCGCTGAGACGTCCCCGTCACGGGGGAGCGGCGACCCGATGCCGGTGATGATCCGACGCGAGGCTCAAGAACGCATCCGCCGTCGGAGAGGGGCGGCCCCTCGGCCACGCCAAGACCAGGCGGCGGCGCAGGGTCGGACGCCGCACGGACAGGAGGTGAAGGCCGTCACGATGTCGAGATGCGATCGACTCCGGTAGCAGTGCGATCCCGAGTCCGTGCCGAACCAGGTCGGCTGCAAGGAAGAGGTCGTCAGTCTCCGCGCGGACGATCGGCATAAACCCAGATCTCGCGCACACAGACTCGACCAAGGTCCGCAGCCCGCTCCCGGTCGGCAGCGTGACGATCGGCTGGTCGCGGAGCGCTGCCGGGGTGACGGTGGTCTTGCCTGCCAACGGGTGACTGGCCGCCACGGCGAGGACCATCGGCTCGCTGGTGAGCAGCTTCGTGGCAAGCGCGGCGGGCAGTCGCTGACCCCCGAGCCCGATCACGGCCAGATCGAGCGCCCCGGCCGCTGCCTGTTCTGCGAGTTCCTCGGCGTGCGCGACCCGGAGCGAGACCTCGACGGCCGGATGCTCCTCGCGGAACCGGCCGAGGAGGTCGGGCAGCGACGGAGGCGGAGCCTGCACCGTGCCCACGGCGAGCCGGCCCGTCAGCGTGCCTTCGAGCGATGCCATCGCGTCCCGGCCATCGACGGCAGCCTGGAGCGCCGACCTGGCGAACGGCAGGAAGGCGACCCCGGCAGGCGTGAGCCGGACCGGTCGATCGGCGCGATCGAACAGCTGCCGGCGGAGCTCCCGTTCTAAGCGTCGGACCTGCTGGCTGACGGCAGGCTGGGCCACGCGCAGCCGCAGCGCCGCCCGTGTGAAGGTGCCCTCCTCCGCGATGGCGACGACGCACTCCAGCTGTCTCAGCTCCATAAGGATTCCTTTCCGCCATTGATAAGGAGCATAGCGTTGACGCATCAGTCGTGGGGGCGGACGATCGATGAGTCCTTGCATCGTCGAAAGGGAAGACTCCAGGGTGGCTACACGTGTGAAGCCGCGCCGGTGGCTGGCTCGGTTGGTCATGACGGCAGCGGCGTGGCTCGTTGCGTTCCTGGTCGTGATGGCGTTGCTGACGCTCTTCAGCGACGAGCTCGCATCGCTCCCGCTCGCCCTGCGGGCGCTGGTGCTCAGCGGGGTGCTCGTCCTCCTGATGGTCAACGTGGTGATGCCCCCGCTGAGCCAGGCGGTGGGCCGCTGGATCGGTCCGACGCGGGACGGTAGCGATGGCAATGAAGTCGAGGGATCCATGGTGGGGAGGCGCTCGTGACGGCGTCACGGGAGGGGACCCTGGCGTTTCGCGGCTATCACACCTGGTACAAGGTGGTGGACGAGCGAGCCGCCGCGAACGGCAAGCTGCCGCTTCTCGTCCTGCACGGCGGTCCAGGCCTGCCGCACGACTATCTCGAGGATCTGGCCCAACTCGGTGGGCGGCGCCCGGTGGTCTTCTACGATCAACTCGGCTGCGGAAGCTCCGATCACCCCGATGATCCCTCGCTGTGGGTCATGGACACCTTTGTCCAGGAGGTCGACGAGGTGCGGAAGGCCCTCGGGCTCGACCGCGTCCATATGCTCGGCCACTCCTGGGGCGGCTGGCTCGCCCTGGAGTACGCGCTCGGCCAACCGGACGGGCTGGTCGGCCTCGTCCTCGCGAGCACGTGCGCCAGCGTCTCTGCGTTCGCGAAGGAGGCCAGGAGGCTGAAGGAGTCCCTGCCTCCGGAGGTGCAGGAGGTCATCGACCGACACGAGGAACAGGGCACGACCGACGACCCCGAGTACCGCCAAGCGGCGATGGCCTACACCTCGCGATGGATGTGCCGCCTCGATCCCTTCCCCGAGCACCTGGTTCGATCGGTATCCACCATGAGTCAGGACGTTTACAGGACCATGCAGGGACCGGAGTGGAACGTGACCGGGAACCTCAGATGCTGGGATGTGACCTCTCGCCTGGGTGAGCTTGCGGTCCCGGTCCTTGTGACGTCGGGTCGATACGACGAGATGACGCCGGCGCTGGTCGACCCACTGGTGACCGGGATCCCCGGCGCCGAGCACGTGGTCTTCGAGCAGAGCGCTCACCTGGCCATGGTGGAGGAGCCGGATCGCTATCGCCGGATCGTCGAGGCGTTTCTGGTCCGAGCCGAGCAAGGATGATGGGTCGGGTTGGCGATGGGTCGAGCTCGCTTGGTGATGCGATGATCTCCGCTCATGACTGCCCTCGCTGACCGCTTGCTGCCCGACGCGCTGTGGCAGCGCCTCCAGCCCCTGCTGCCATCCCCGCCCTCCCGGGCACGCGGTGGTGCCCCCCGCACCGTGTCGGATCGGGCCTGCATGGCCGCGATCATCTTCATGGCGCGCACCTCCACTCCCTGGGCGTTGCTGCCGGTGGACGAGTTCGGCTGCGGCAGCGTGACCAGCTGCTGGCGGCGGTTCGCCGAGTGGGCTCACGCTGGGGTGTTCGAGCGGCTCCAGGAACTGCTGCTGGACGAGCTCGGCCAGGCCGGCGCGCTGGACTGGTCGCGGATCAGCGTGGACTCCTTCAGCCTGCGCGCGGTGCGGGGGGGATCAGGTGGGCGCAAACCCGGTCGACCGGGCCAAGCCCGGGTCCAAGCTGCACCTGGCGGTTGAGGGCGGCGGGCTGCCGCTGTCGCTGCTGGTGACCGGGGCCAACACCAACGACGGCTTGGTGTTCGAGGCGCTGCTGGACGACATCCCCATGGTCCGCACCCCGACTGGTGGCCGGCGCTGCCGGCCCGGCAAGTGCCACGCTGACAAGGCCTACGACCATCGCCGCTGCCGCGACTATCTCACTCGCCGGGGGATCAAGGTCCGCATCGCCCGCTGTGGGATCGAGTCCTCCCGGCGGCTGGGCCGCCACCGCTGGAAGGCGGAGCGCTCGATCGCCTGGCTGGCGGGGTGCCGACGGCTGCGGATCCGCTACGACCGGGACTCTGAGCGGTTCTTCGCCTTCGCCATGCTGGCCTGCGACCGGCTGTGCTACAACCGGCTGTCGGCGGCCAGCCCAACCAGGCCGGGCCAGTGCAGGCGGTAGCCCAGTTCCAGGCCGAGCAGCGCCGCGGCTGCCAGGTAGCTCAGCACCGCGAGCCAGACAAGGGTGTCGGCCAGCTGGGCCAGTGACGGATCGGCCATCGGCTCGGCTCCTTGCGCACCAGAGAACTATGCAGTGTAATACTACGCTGTGTAGAACTACATCAAGTTGAGACGGCAGGGGAGGCGCTCGTGAGCGTCATCGACGTGCACCGCGTCCAGGGGGTGGCGATCGTGGTCGGCTGGGGCCTGCTGTTCGTCTGGGGGCTCGGCCTGTTCCTGCGCAAGCGGGACGCCGGCCGGCTGTACTGGGGGCTGCTGGTCGTGCTGCAGCTCGCCCTCGGCCTGCAGCTCGTCGCCGGTCTGGTGCAGCTTGCCCTCGGAGGCCAGCCCCAGATCTTGCACTGGGTGTACGGCGCGGTGCTGCCGGCCGGGGTCCTGGTCCTCTGCCATGTCCTAACCCGCGGCCTGGTCCAGCCGCCGTACCACCTGTTCTTCACCTGGGCCGCCCTGCTCGTCTTCGGGCTGACCGGGCGGGCGCTGATGACCGGGTTCGCCTGAGGCCAGGCAGTACGACGTATAGTCGTACGACGTTGCGTCGTTAGGTTGGCATGGCGAGGGGGACCGTGAATCGGCTTGGTGAGCTCGAACGGGCGGTGATGGAGGTGCTCTGGGAGCGGGAGGGACCGGCGACGGCCCGCGATGTCGGCCGCGCCCTGGTCGACCGCGACCTGGCCTACACCACCGTGATGACCGTGCTGGACCGGCTGACCAGGAAGGGCTTCGTGGACCGGGAGCGGGCGGGGCGGGCCTGGAGCTATACCCCGGCGGCGAGCCGGGAGGCCTACATCACCGGGCTCATGCTCGACGCCCTCGACGACACCGGCGACCGCGACGCCGCGCTCGTGCGCTTTGCCCGATCGGTCTCCAGCCCCGAGGCCGAGGTGCTGCGGGGTGCGCTGGCCGAGGCGGACGACAGGCGCAAGGACGCTGACGGCGACCCCGGCCGGGGATGAACCGCACACCATGATCTACGCCTGGCACTTCGCGGTGGTGGCGGCGGTCTGCATGCTCATGGTCTGGCCGCTGGCTCGAGCTGGCTGGCCATGGCGGGCACCCGGTACGGGGATCGTGCTGTGGCAGGCGCTCGGGCTTGCCTGGGGGCTGTCGGTCGTCGGCACGGCGCTCGCCATCGGGCTGGAGCCCTATGGGCTTGGCGTCCTGCCGGGTCTGGCTCGGCTGGGCGGCGACCTGACCGCCGGGGAACTGCCCGCCCAGGTCGACCTGGCTCGGCTCGCCGCGGTGGTGGCCGGGCTGGGGCTGGCCGCCCGGCTGCTCGGCGCCCTGGCCAGCTGTGCGATGGAGGTGGCGACCGCCCGCAAGCGGCATCGCAGGCTGCTCGCGCTGGTCGCCCACGACGACCCGGAGGCGCCCGGCGCGCTCGTGCTGGACCACCCCGCCGCGGCCGCCTGGTGCGTGCCGGGCTTTCGCGCGCGGATCGTGGTCAGCGCCGGCGCGCTGCGCCTGCTGGACCGCAGCCAGCTCGCGGCCGTCCTCAGTCACGAGCAGGCGCACGCCCGCGAGCACCACGACCTGGTCGTGCTGCCGTTCGTGGCCCTGCGCCGGGCGTTGCCACGCATCGGGCTGGTCGGTGATGCCCTGGCCGCCGTGTCGTTGCTGGTCGAGATGTGCGCCGATGACCGAGCGCTGCGCCAGCACGCGGCCCGGCCGCTGATCGCCGCCCTGCTCCGGTTCGGGTCCGAGGGCCCGCTGGCCCCGCCGCGCGGTGCCCTGGGGGCGGCCGGGGAGGTCGCCAGCCGGGTGCTCCGGCTGGCCGGACCTCGTCGGCGCCTGCCCGGGCCGGCCCGGGTGCTGGTGATCGGGGCGGCCGTGCTCCTGGTCGCCACGCCGGTCAGCCTGTTCGCCCTGCCGACCTGACCGACGACCTCACGTGGCCCGGGCGGCACTTGCCGCGTGCACCCTCGATCGTCTACAAATTGTAGTACTACAATGGATAGAGTGCGGCTCTGCCGCGGACGCCCAGCAGGAAGGAAGCCCGATGCGCCTCGCGCCCCAGGCAATCGCACCGGCAAGCGCCCGCCACCGACGGCTGGTGATCGGGATCTGGACGCTCCTGCTCCTGGCCGGCGGCCTGCTCGGCACCAGGTCGCTGAGCGGGGCGTTGTCGAGCCACGCCGACTTCACCAACGCTCCGGAGTCCAAGCAGGCCCAGCTCCTGCTGGAGCAGCGCCTGACCGGTCCCCGTCGCTCCTCCGAGATCGTCATCGTGCAGTCGGCGACCCAGACGGTCGACACCCCGGCCTTCCGCGCCTACATCCAGCAGCTCCAGCACAGCATCCGCGCCCTCGGCCCCGGCGTGGTCCAGGAGACGGTCGACTTCTACCAGACCCGGTCTCCGCAGCTGGTGTCGGCCGACCGGCGGACCACCATCATCCCGGTGACCATGGCCGGCTCGCTCCAGGACGCCGCCGACCGGGTCGACCGGCTGCTGGAGGTCACCACCGGCGCCCCGCACCCCCCAGGGTTCCGGGTGCTGGTCGCCGGCGAGGCGACCGCCGCCGGCGACTCGACCGCCATCGCCGAGCGCGACCTGCAACAGGGCGAGACCGTCGGCACCGTGATCGCCCTGGCCATCCTGGTGCTGGTCTTCGGGGCGGTGGTCGCCGCGACCATCCCCCTGGCCCTGGGGATCGTCGCGATCGCGGTCGGCCTGGGCATCGTGGCGCTGCTGGGGCTGGTGTTCGACTTCTCCTTCTTCGTCCAGAACATGGTCACGATGATGGGGCTGGCCGTGGGGATCGACTATTCCCTGTTCACCGTGTCCCGCTACCGCGAGGAACGCGCCCGGGGCCTCGACCAGCTGGCGGCCATCGCCGCCGCCGGGGCCACCGCCAACCGGGCGGTGCTGTTCTCCGGCCTGACCGTGGTCTTGGCCCTGGCCGGGATGCTCCTGATCCCCAGCACCGTCTTCCGCAGCCTGGCCGTCGGCGCGATCGTCGTCGTGCTGGTGGCCGTGGTGGCATCGCTCACCCTGGTGCCCGCGTTGCTCGCCGTCCTGGGCGCCCGGATCGACAAGCTCCGGGTGCCGGTGCTGGGGCGAGACACCGGCGACGCCGCGCCGAGCAGCGGGCTCTGGGCCGGGGTCGCCCGCACGGTCATGGCCCACCCGGTGGTCAGCCTGGTGCTGGCCGTCGCCGCCCTGGTCCTGGCGGCCAGCCCGCTGCTCGGGATCCGGACCGGCCTGGCCGGGGTCAGTACCCTTCCCGAGGACACTCAGTCCAGGCAGGCCTTCACCGTCCTCGCCGACGAGTTCGCCGGCGGCTTGACCCAGCCTGCCCAGATCGTGATTGAGGGCGCCGTGACCACCCCGGCGACCCGGCGGGCGATCACACGCCTGGAGCAGGAGATCGCGCGGGACCCCTGGTTCGGCCCCTCCACCCTCCGGACCAGCCCGGCCGGCGACCTGGCGCTGGTCTCGGTCCCGGTGACCGGCGACCCCAGCCGCGACGCCGCCGCCGACGCCATCCGCCGGCTGCGCGCCGACCACGTCCC
>Ga0081538_10003921_pt1 | contig 13876 bp, 17 predicted proteins | sample TabmetS5T2R1_FD_71022 | JGI IMG/M metagenome (GOLD analysis project Ga0081538, IMG submission 71022) | Tabebuia heterophylla rhizosphere microbial communities from the University of Puerto Rico - S5T2R1 | ecosystem: Host-associated > Plants > Roots > Rhizosphere ... | reverse complement strand
TGCATAGCGCATCGAACCCTTCTCACCATTTCACGGCTTAGGCAACGGAAGGCAACGGACGGCAAGCGATTGGCCTGTCTCTGAGGTTCGGCCGGCTGATTTGCCGCTGATTGCGCCTGCTGGGCTCCATAAATGCTCCATCCTCTTGACACCAGACTCATTAGCAGCTACTGAGGTTGTAGAGGGGGATGGGAGAGACGCGGAACCCGCTCTTGATGCGCGATTCCGGCTTGTTTAGAGGGACAGGGCCGCCAGGACTCGAACCTGGAACCCCCGGTTTTGGAGACCGGTGCTCTGCCAGTTGAGCTACGGCCCTCGGCGAGGAGGCATTGTACCGGGGTGCGCCGGAGACCCCTCGGAGCGCTCTTCGCTGTTCTCGCGGTCGGGTTCCTTTCGATCGGTCTCTACGCCGCCGACGCAGGCGGGCTTGCGTGGGTCATTGCCGTGGCGGGGGTCTTCCTTGCCGTCTGGATGGGCGAGCTCGCCTTCAAGATGCTCCGCTAGGCCGCTTATCCTCTGCGGATATGGGCGAGCGGCCAGACGAAACCCAGGCTCTCTGGCGGGCGTACAAGAGCACCGGCGACCAGACCGCTCGCGATCGCCTCATCCTCAGCTACTCGCCGCTCGTCAAGTACGTCGCCGGGAGGCTCGGGAGCGGCCTGCCGGCCCATGTCGACGAGGGCGACCTCGTCTCCTACGGCCTGCTCGGGCTGATCGGCGCGATCGAGCGCTTCGACCCCGACCGCGACATCAAGTTCGAGACCTACGCGGTGTCGCGCATCAGGGGTTCCATCATCGACGAGCTCCGCTCGCTCGACTGGGTGCCGCGCTCTGTGCGGGCCCGGGCGCGGGAGATCGAGCGCGCGATCGCAAAGCTCGAGGCGAAGCTGGGGCGCGCGCCGACCGACGAGGAGATCGCCGACTCCATCGGCATCACCGAGAACGAGCTCCAGGCCTCGCTGCTCGACATCTCGCGGACGTCCATCGCCGCCCTCGACGAGCTCTGGACGAGCTCCTCGCACGGCGGCGACCCCGTGGCGCTGATCGACACGATCCCGGACGACGCATCGGCCGAGCCGCAGCATGCGATGGCCGACGTCGAGGTCCGTGAGGCGCTGGCCGAGGCGATCGCGCGGCTGCCGGAGCGGGAGCGGCTCGTCATCACCCTCTACTACTACGAAGAGCTGACCCTCAAGGAGATCGGAGAGGTGCTCGGGGTCACCGAGTCGCGTGTCTCCCAGCTCCACACGAAAGCGGTCCTCCGCCTCAAGGCCGGTCTCTCGGCTGCCCCGATGCAGGCCGCCTAGGGCTGAGCGTCGGCCGCCACTCGTACAGCGCATCAGGCTCATGTTCCTCGTTGCCGCGTCCGTCGGTTAGCTCGAGCAGGCGGAAACCGCGCCGCTCGTAGAAGCGGCGTGCGTCCGTGTTCCTCTCGAAGATCCAGAGTCGGAAGCCCTCCGGGCGCAGCTCCTTCGCCCGGGCCAGGAGCGCATCGCCGATCCCCCGCCGCTGCAGGTCGGGATAGACGTAGAGGTGAGCGAGCGTGTCCGCGTCGAGGCTCGCGAAGCCGACAAGCCTGCCGCCGACCTCGGCCACGACAACTTCGTGCCTGGTGAGCACGACCTCCCGAAGCCAGACGCGAGTCTCGTCGTCGGTGTGGAGCGCTGGGAGGTAGGGCATCGCGTCGGCCACCGCGGCGAGAAACACCTCCGCGACCGCCCGGGCATCGCCGGACCGCGCTCTGCGCAGCTCAATGTGCATGCCGACATCTTCCCTGCACGTTGCGAGCAAGTCGGTAAACTCGCCAACCCGTGCCGCAGTTCGAGCCGAGCAAGATACGGAACGTCGCCGTCGTCGGCCACCGAGGGACCGGGAAGACGTCGCTGGTCGAGGCGATGCTCTTCCAGGCCGGCGCGACCAACCGCCTGGGCTCCGTCGAGGGCTCGTCGACCGTCTCCGACTGGGACGAGGACGAGCAGCGCCGTCAGATGTCACTATCCGCCTCGGTCTGTCACCTGGAGTGGCAAGGGCGGAAGATCAACCTCGTCGACACGCCGGGGGACCCGGGTTTTCAGGCCGACACCCTGGCCGCGCTCCGCGTCGTCGAAGGCGCTCTCTTCGCCGTCAACGGGGTCAACGGCGTCGAGGTACAGACAACGCGGCTCTGGGAGCGCGCCGACGGGCTCGGCCTCTGTCGCGTGCTCTTCGTCACCATGCTCGACCGGGAAAGGGCCGACTTCTTCGCGACGCTCGAGCAGCTGCGCGGTCAGGTTTCCAGCCGGTGCGTAGCCGTGCAGATCCCGATCGGGCACGAGCACGAGCTCGAGGGGATCGTCGACCTCTTCCACATGCGCGCGTACTTGGATCCCGGGGGAGAGCGGGAGGGGAACCCCGTCGACATCCCCGGGGGGATCGCAGCGCAGGCGGCGGAGTACCGCGAGCAGCTGGTCGACTCCGTCGTCGAGACCGACGAGGCGCTGATGGAGCGGTACCTCGAGGAGGGGGAGGTCTCCGGAGACGAGCTTGCCGCCGCGCTCAAGAACGCGGTGGTCGCGGGCGACCTCTTTCCCGTCGCATGCGGCGTCCCGACGCGGAACCTCGGCACGACCGGTTTGCTCGACTTGCTCGTCGAGGGCATCCCCTCGCCGGCGAAGAAGCCGCTCGAGGCCGGCGTGGACGGCCGCGGCCCCGCCGCGTTCATCTTCAAGACCGTCGCCGACCCCTTCGCCGGGCGCATCAACGTCTTCCGCGTGCTCTCCGGCACGCTCGCCTCCGACTCGAACCTCGTCAACTCGCGCACGCACGGGAAGGAGCGCGTAGGGCAGCTGCTCCTGCTCCAGGGGAAGGATCACGAGCCCGCGCAGGAGTTCGGCGAGGGGGACATCGGCGCGGTTGCCAAGCTGAAGGAGACCGGGACGGGCGACGTGCTCCTCACGGACGACAAGCCGATCGCCCTCCAGCCGCTCGACTTCCCGCAGCCGGTGATGAGCTTCGCCATCACCCCGAGGGCGAAGGGCGACGAGGAGAAGATGGCGATGGCGTTGCGGCGCCTGCACGAGGAGGATCCGACCCTCACGCTCCGTCGCGACGAGCAGACGGGCGAGCAGCTCCTCGGAGGCCTCTCGCAGGTGCACGTAGAGGTGGCCGTCGACCGGCTGAATCGGCGCTTCGGCGTCGAGGTCGACCTGCACCAGCCCCGCGTGCCGTACCTGGAGACGATCCGCAAGGAGTCGCGCGCCCAGGGCCGCTACAAGAAGCAAACGGGCGGCCGCGGCCAGTTCGGCGACTGCCACATCGTGCTCGAGCCCCTTCCCGGCCACGAGGGCTACGAGTTCGTGGACAAGATCGCCGGCGGCGTTATCCCGCAGGGCTTCCGCCCGGCGGTCGACAAGGGCATCCAGGAGGCGATGGTGCAGGGCGAACTGGCCGGGGCGCCGGTCACCGGGGTGCGCGTTCTCCTCGTTGACGGCTCCTACCACTCCGTCGACTCGTCGGAGATGGCGTTCAAGATCGCGGGCTCGCTGGCTTTCAAGAGCGCGTACGAGCGGGCCGACCCCGTTTTGCTCGAGCCGATCATGGCGCTCGAGGCGGCAGTTCCCGACGAGAGCGTCGGCGCGGTCAACGGGGACCTCAACTCACGGCGCGGCCGGCTGCTCGGAATGGAGCCGACCGGATCCGGGCTGACGACGATCAAGGCCGAAGTGCCGATGGCCGACGTACTCACGTACTCGCAGTCGCTCACCTCGTTGACGGGCGGCCGTGGCGACTACACGCTCTCGTTCCTCCGTTACGAGGAGATGCCGTCCCACATCGCCCAGAAGGTGATGGAGGAGGCGAGGAAGGAGGGCGAGGAGTGACTGTCGCCCGATGAGCCTCGTCCGCAAGCAGGACGTCCAGCAGACGTGTGCGATCTGCCACCGGACGCTGCTCATGGGCGAGCGGGTCGTGCGCTTCACGTCGGGCAGCGACAACTGGGTCGACGTGTGCGCGCTCTGCACGACCGCGGCGGACGACCACGGCTGGATCAAGGAGGGGAGCCCGACGACGCCGATCGTGCCCGAGACGCGCCGCCGCCGCCGCTTCGGGGGTCTCGCGGCGCTCCTCGAGACGCGGCGCGCCGAGCCGGAGTCCCACACGTCGGAGCCCATGTACCGCCGCCTCTCCCCGGAGGAGCAGGCGATCGTCCAGGCCGCCGATCTCTTCAACGAGAGCGCCTATCGCCGCACGATCGCGGGAATCGCCAAGAGCCTGGGCGATGCCCGGGTCAGCCTCCTGCCGCTCTCGGGCGTCAATCCCGAGGTCGTGGTCACCGTCGCCTGGGACATCTCCTGGTACCAGTACCGGGTCTCGCCGGATTCCCCACAGCATGTGAGGCTCGCGGAGCGCGGCTACGAGCTCGACGACCTCGACCCCCGCTTCACCAGCTGGAACGGGCACCTCGATGGCGACGGCCACGTCACGCCGAACATCCCACGGCTGTAGTCTCGGGGGCGGGGTGCCGATAGGAGAGGGGAACGATGATTTACTGCGTCATCCCCCCGGAGCTCGAGTCCGAGCTCTACACCCGGCTCGTGGAGCACTACAAGGACAACCCCAACGTCGAGGTCATCGTCGACCGGCGTTCGGGGCCTGATCGACGCCGGAGCGGCAGCGTGCCCGCGGCCGGGGAACAGCGGGTGATCCGCGACCGGCGCCGCGCCAGGCCGGGCGCGTTTCCCTCGACCGATCCTCCCGAAGCCGCCTAACCGGCCGCGGCCCTGAGCCGCAGCATGGCGACGACGCCGAGGGCAGGACCGGGCGCCAGGAACGCGAACGCCCACCGCCAGCCGACGGCGTCTGCAACGAACGGCATCAGCCAGATGGTCGCCACGGTCAGCGTGAAACCGACGGCGAGCTGCATGGTCAGCGCAGTGCCGACATACGCCTGGTCGGCGTGCTCGGTGACGAGCGTGGAGAACTGGGCCGAGTCGGCGACGACGGTGAAGCCCCAGACGAGCCCGATCGCCAGCACCACCCATTGAGGCGCGTCCAGGAAGAGCCCGATCAGGAGCGCGCACGTCCCGGAGACTGCCATCGCGAGCGCAGTGGTCTCGGGACGCCCGATGCGGTCGCCGAGGACCCCGCCGACCCAGCACCCGGCCGCGCCCGCGCCGATGACGGCAAATGTGGCGTATGCGGCTCCGGTGCCGCTTTCCACCGCTACCGAATAGAAGACGACGAACCACGCCCACATCGCGTAGAGCTCCCACATGTGGCCGAAGTAGCCAAGGCTGGCCAGGCGCACGCCGCGGTTGGCAAACACCCGACGGGCCTGGTGCGGGTCGAAGGTGGCCGGCGGGAACGGGTACGGCCCGTCGCGTACTGCGAGCGCGAGCAGCCCGCCTGCGAGCGTCAGCGCCGAGGTGGCGTAGACGACGGTGTGCCAGTCGAGCCCGCCGAGTGCGTTGACGAGGTGGGGGGTGGCGGAACCGAGTGTTAGCGCGCCGACGAGGATGCCGAGCGCCGTGCCGCGTCCGCGCTGGAACCACGTGGCCATCAGCTTCAGCGCAGGCGGGTACACGCCGGCCAGGAAGAAGCCCGTGAGGAAGCGAAGCGGGATCGCCGCCCCGGCCCCCGAGACAGCTCCGAGCAACGCGTTGGCAGCAGCCGCGCCTGCGGCGCCGGTGAGGATGGCGGTCCCCGGCGCGACGACGTCGGCGACGTTCAGGACGGCCGAAACGAGCGCGCCGGTGACGAAGCCGAGCTGGACCGCGATCGTCAGCCACGCGGCAGCCGTGTCTCCGAGCGCCCACTCGTCGCGGAGCTGCGGAACGACCGCGCTTGCCGAGAACCAAGTCGTCATCGCCAGGACGAGCGACGCCGCGAGGAGCCCCAGCGCCCGCTTCCGCCCAGGCTCGACGAGAGCTCGGCGAGATGACGGCTGTGTCGCCAGGCTGCGCTGCTCGCTCCGAAGCTGCGTCCTCAGTCGCGCCCGTAGCCTCCGGCTACGAACGCTCCCTGCGTCCTTCCCTCGAAACGACCATCGCACCCTGTCGACGAGCGACATCCCGCCAAGCCCTCCTAGAGCGGCTCGGTCCATACGAGCGCGGTGCCGTCGAGGACGACTGTCCCGTCCTGGTTCGCGATCGTCGTCCGGAGCTTCGTGATCGGCTTGTCCGCGCGCGCCTCGATGACCTCCACCTCGGCGGTGATCTCGTCCCCGGGCTTGACCGACGCCTTGAAGCTCCAGTCCACGTGCAGGAAGACGCTGCCCGGCCCTGGAAGATCCTCGGCGACGACCGCGTTCAGGAGCCCCGTCGTGACGCCGCCCTGGACGATGATTCCACCGAAGCGCGAGCGCGCGGCGATCTCCTCGTCGTAGTGGAGCGGGTTGCGGTCGCCGGTGAGCTTGGTGAAGAGGACGATGTCCTCGGGGCGGACTCGCCGCCTGCGGCTGGCCTTCTGGCCGACGGTCGGCATGCCGCGAAGCCTAGAATCGACGACGGAAAAACGACAAGGAGCGAGATGGCGACCGCAGCGACAGAGACTTCGAAGAACTACATCGGCGGCGAGTGGGTCGAGGCCTCCGGCGACGAGACATTCGACACGACGAACCCGGCCACGGGCGAGACGATCGGCACCTTTCCACGCTCGACCGAGGGTGATGTCGACCGTGCGGTCGAGGCCGCGAAGGAGGCCTACGAGAGCTGGCGCCTGACGCCGGCGCCGCGCCGCGGGGAGACCCTCTTCCGCGTCGCGCAGCGGTTCGTCGAGCGCAAGGACGAGCTGACCGAGCTGATGGTCCGCGAGATGGGGAAGGTCCGCGCCGAGGCCGGCGGCGACGTCCAGGAAGCGATCGACATGACCTTCTACATGGCGGGCGAGGGCCGGCGCCTGTTCGGACAGACGACACCGTCCGAGATGCCCGACAAGTTCCAAATGAGCGTCCGCATGCCCGTCGGAGTCGTCGGCGCCATCACGCCGTGGAACTTCCCCATTGCCATTCCGAGTTGGAAGATCGCCCCCGCGCTCGTCTGCGGGAACACCGTCGTCTTCAAGCCCGCGCGGGACACGCCGATGCTCGGCCAGCGCTTCGTCGAGATCTTCGAGGAGGCGGGACTGCCGGCCGGCGTCCTCAACATCGTCCACGGCGGCGGCGAGTCGGTCGGCGAGCGGCTCGTCAAGCACCCCGACGTCCCGCTCATCTCGCTCACGGGCTCCCGAGAGGTCGGGGTCAAGACCGCGGAGAACGGCGCCGCGTACCTGAAGCACATCCACCTCGAGCTCGGCGGCAAGAACGCGATCATCGTCATGGACGACGCGGATCTCGACCTCGCCGTCGACGGCATCATCTGGTCTGCCTTCGGAACCTCGGGCCAGCGCTGCACGGCGGCGAGCCGTGTCATCGCGGGCAAGGGCGTCTACGACGCGCTCGCCTCGACGCTCGTCGAGCGCGCCGAGGATCTGCGCCTCGGCGACGGTCTCGAGGATGCGACCGACGTCGGGCCCGTCGTCAACCGCTCGGCGCTGGAGAAGATCCACTCGTATACCGAGGTCGGCAAGGACGAGGGCGCCACTCTCCTCACCGGGGGAGAGATCGCCACGGAGAACGGGCTCGACAAGGGCTCCTTCTACCGCCCGACGATCTTCGGCGACGTCGAGCCCGGAATGCGGATCGCGCAGGAGGAAATCTTCGGCCCGACGACGGCGCTCATCCGCGCGACCGACGTGGACGAGGCGATCAGAATCGCCAACGGCATCGAGTTCGGCCTCTCGTCCTCGATCTTCACGAGCGACGTCAACAACGCCTTCAAGGCGATGCGCGACCTGAACGCCGGCATCACCTACATCAACGCGGGCACGATCGGCGCCGAGGTCCACCTGCCCTTCGGGGGCACCAAAGGCACCGGCAACGGCCACCGCGAGGCCGGCCAGGCGGCGCTCGACTTCTACACCGAATGGAAGTCGATCTACGTCGACTACTCCGGAAAGCTTCAGCGGGCCCAGATCGACTGAGTGCCTCTGATGCTCGAGAAGGTCAACCTCGCCGAGAAGCTCGCTGGCTTCGACGAGCTCTTCAGCCCGCGCATCGTCGGTTACTACAACGACACGAAGATCCAGGTAGCCAAGACCAAGGGCCCGTTCGTCTGGCACTCGCATCCCGACACGGACGACCTCTTCCTCGTCCTCGCCGGCAGCCTCAGGGTCGAGCTGCGCGACGGAGCGGTCGAGCTGGGGGAGGGCGAGCTGCTCGTCGTCCCCCGGGGGGTCGAGCACCGGCCCGTTGCGGACGACGAAGCGCACGTCCTCCTGCTCGAGCTGAAGGGCACGCCGAACACCGGCGACGCCGACGCCGAGCCCGCTCCCGAGGTGGAGATCTGAACCGCAAGCTCGTCGTCTTCGTCCCGGAGGAGGCGCTCGAAGCCGTCCGGGACGCGGTGTTCGCCGCCGGCGCGGGGCGGATCGGCGACTACGAGCGATCCTCCTGGTACAGCGCCGGCATCGGGACGTTCTTCGGCCTCGGGACGACCTCGCCGACGGTCGGCGAGAAGGGGCGCGAGGAGCGTGTCCCGGAGATCCGGTTCGAGACCGTCTATTCGGTCGAGCGCGAGGCGGAGGTCGTGCGCGCGTTGCGAGCCGCGCACCCCTACGAGGAGCCGGCCTTTGACCTCTACCCGCTGGTCGAGCCCCCCGAGTGAAGGCGCGCCTCTTCACGGACGGAGGCTCGCGCGGAAACCCGGGCCCGGCCGCGGCCGCCTACGTACTGGAGGCCGACGACGGCACGGTGCTCGCCGCGCACGGCGAGGCGATCGGCGTCGCCACGAACAACGTCGCCGAGTATCGCGCCCTCGTCGCCGGGCTCGAGCGGGCGCGCGACCTCGGCGTCGACGAGCTCGAGGTCGTTTCCGACTCCGAGCTCGTCGTCAAGCAGATGCGCGGCGAGTACAAGGTGAAGAAGCCGGAACTGCGGGAGCTCTCACTCAGGGCGTCGGGGCTCGCGCGCCGGATCGGCGACGTCCGCTACAGCGCAGTGCGCCGCGAACACAACGAGCTCGCCGACAGGCTCGTCAACGACGCCCTCGATGCCGCGGCCTCGGGCACGTGAGTGCCCGGCTATAATCCGCCCCGCGTGCGGATGTAGCTCAGTTGGCTAGAGCGTCTGCTTGCCATGCAGAAGGTCGTGGGTTCGAGTCCCATCATCCGCTCCTAAGAAAAGCCCCGCACATGGCGGGGCTTCGTTTTCACAGAGTGAACGCTTGGCCGCTGGCTCAGCGGCTGGGTCAGCATTCGTCAGGCGGCGAGGCCAGCGGCGGCCGCGCGGCCCAGCACGTCGGCGTTCACGGCTTCCTGGTTGCGTTCGTCGCGCGCGTACAGGCGCATGGTCACGGCCGCGTTCGCGTGACCGGCGATCCTGGCCAGGGTCGTGTCCGGCACGTCCAGTTCCGTCGCGGCGTCCCGCCGCCGTCTTCGTCTGTTCCAGCACGCGCCGCACGTTCGACGGGTGCAGCGGCTTCCTTCGACGGTGTCGAACACGAGCTGGTCCGGGCGGACGTGCGGGCTGGCCAGCTGCCATTCGCGCGGCAGACGCCGCAGCCCAGGCAGCGGGCGTCACGTCCCTGACGCCGGCCGCCGTCTTCGTCGCTTCACGGTGCCATCCGGCAACATGGACCCGCGGACGCGAAGCACGCCCGCGTCCACGTCCACGTGGTCGAACCAGGCGGCCGCTTCCCGCCCGGCCGCCCAGCGCTTCCTTTGCTTGCCGCCGTTCAGGGCGGCCGAGTAGTCGCCGTCCCCCGGTACCAGGGTGCGGAGGGCGGCGAGCACGTCGGGCGGGAACGCGTCCGGCACCAGGGGGAAGCCGCCGCCGCGCCGGATGCGACCGGCGGCGATTTCCTGGGCGAGCACGAGCTCGCCGGGCGCGAGGCCCGGCGAGCTCGTGACCTCCCTGGTGCGCTTAGACGACTACTTGACCTTGATGAGCCCCTGCATCCACGCATGGATGGCGCACAGGTAGTGCAACCTCGCACCCGACGGCGCGCTCACAATCGCGGAGATCTCCTCTCCGTCCCCGAGGAAGAGCGAATCCCCTCGGGTGTCGAGCCCGGCAGCGCCCTCGTTCAGGACCAGCGTGGGCGGATCCGTCGCGAAATGCCCCTCGGCGAGCGAGCACGGGCCCGTATCGAAACAGCCGAACACCTCCTCCACCGTGTCCGGCAACTCGCCTTCGTCGACGATGGTAATCGTGTGCTCCTCCGGCCAGTCGTCCCGGTCGCGCCACGTCACCTCTTCTCCCGAACGGACGGCGATCTTGCCCGGAGCAAATCGCAAATTGCTCCGGATGAACTTGTTCGGCTTCATGTCGAAGCCGCCCTTCGTCTTGACGGTGCGGTCCCCCTTGCCGCCGTCGTTCTCCCCTCCGGCGACGGCAGAGCCCGCGCTCAGGGGAACAAGGAGAACCACGACCGTCAGGACACCCCCCAGCAGCAGCAGCCAGCGTCTCATCTCAACCTCCTTGGCCGCGATGCGGGTGTTCGTCCCACCGTAGCGCCATTCGGCCGCGCTTTCTAGGCGGTTTTGGCGATCGCCGTTTCAGTACCTCCGACCCCCGCACGCGCCGCCGCGTCGATTGCCTCTCTGACCCGCTGGCGCTCCTCCGCAGTCACGCCGCGATCCTTGCCTGCGGGGACGGACGGCTAACCCTCTGCTTCGCAGGCAGAAGGTCGCCGGTCAGCATTTGGGTCGGCATTGGTAGCCCGCAGGGCGTATTTCAGCTGGTACGCCTTTCGGCGACCTGACGGAACCATGCGGGTTTGTACCGTCCGTGACGCTGGGTGATACTCGCCCGGCTTCATTGCCATGCAGAAGGTCGTGGGTTCGAGTCCCATCATCCGCTCTTCGAAAACCCCGCTCAGGCGGGGTTTTTTAGCGGGAGCTGATGGCGGACGCGGTTCGCGCGTGCGAGCCAGCTCCGCTCTCACGAACTATCGTTGCCGGGGAACCTCGTATGCGACGACGGGGCGTGTAAAGCCCAAAAGGTCGAGCTCGCCCACGCATGCGGTCTCGACCGCCTCTTCCACGGCAGCGAAGACCCGCGGGCCGATGAGAATCTGACCACCGGTGGCCTTGGTGCTGAGACGCGAGGCGAGGTTCGTCACCGAGCCGACTGCCCCGTAGTCGTAGCGTCCCTCGAAGCCGATCCGGCCAAGCGTCGCGTACCCCGCCTCGACCCCGACGCCGAGGCCGAGCTCGATCCCTCGCTTTCGCCACTCCGCGGCAAGCCGGTCGAACCGCTCGTGCGCAGCGAGCGCGAGCCGGACCGCGCCGAGCTCGTGGTCACTCAACGGGAGCGGGTCGTTGAAGAAGACCATCAGCCCGTCGCCCGCGAAATGCTCGAGCGTTCCTTCGTATAGCGGGATCAGCCGGCCGAGGGCGGCCTGGTACTCGCGCAAGACGTCGAAGAGCTCCTCGGGGGCAGCCGTCTCGGCGAACGCGGTGAACCCGCGGAGGTCACAGAACAGGCAGGTGATGTAGGCACGGTGACCCGCCAGGAGCCTCTCGCCGCTCTCGCTCGTGATGAGGTCTGCCACCTGTGGCGACAGGAACCTGGAGAGCTCAGCGCGTTGGCGCTCGACCGCTTCGAGCAGGCGCGCGTTCGCCAGAGCGATCGCTGCTTGGTCCGCGAAGGTCTGCACGAGCGCGACGTGGGCATCGCTGAATGCTCGCGGCTCGCGGCGCACGAGGACGACGACCCCAACGAGATCCTCGTCGAACTTGATCGGCATCCCGAGCAGGGCTCGATAGCCGAACGGGCCGGGATAGACATACTCGGGATCCTCGAAGACGTCCGGGATGTGCACCGGCTGGCCGGTGACAGCCGTGCGGCCGGCCCCGGTCGATCTGTCGAGCGGATGCGGATGCTCCCGGTCGTACGCGGCGCTCTTGGGCTCACCGTGATACGTGGCTAGATGAAGGAGCTCCTGATCCAGGAGAAAGAGCTCGCCGTAATCGGCGTTGGCGAGTCGCCTGCATGCTTCCACGATCTCGTCCAGCACCGGCTGCAGCCCCGCCGAACGGGCGACGGCGCGGAGGACGCCGCTGATCGCGCGCTGCTGCTCACGGAGATCCTCGAGCTCGCGCGCGGCTTGTTGGTCGTTATCAGTCGGGCCGGTCATAGGGCGCAGCTTAGGCCGCCGTAGCGAAACGGGCATCGCCGTGATGAATCAACGACTTGAGCGGTATGGGGCCCTTCATGCAGACGACCGGTGCGAAGCACCGGCACGCAGTCACCCTCACCGGCTGCGACGCGTTCTCACCATCTCGGTCGCGGAGCGGGCACGGTTTCTCGGTAGCGCAACTCTGAACGGTTAGACCGCGAGTTCGGAACCAGCATCAGCCTCTCCGGTGGCCTCGCTGGAAGCAGTAACCAGCTCGATCCTGCGTCGAATCCGGCCATTTGACCGATGCGGTGGCTACGCGAGTGCTTCGCGCATCTTCGCCAGCGCGCCGGCCTCGATCTGTCGGGCACGCTCGGCCGTTAGACCGAGGCCGCCGCCGATCTGGTCGAGCGTCTGTGCCGGCTGACCTAGGAGCCCGTAGTGGGCTCGGATCACCGCGCGTTCACGCTCGTCGAGCTGGTCCGCGACGTCACGCACCTCACGTATCTCGATCTCGTCCAGCACGTGCTCGTAGGCCTGTTCGGCAACGGGATCGACGATCGCTTCGCCGACCGTCGCGCTCGTCTCCGTCTCAGCCCCGAGTGGCTCTTCGAGCGCGCGCGGCTTTCGCTCGGTCGCCTGCAAGCGCTCGAGCTGTGTCGGCGTAAGTCCGGTGGCACCGCTCAATTGGTCGACTGTCGGCTCGGTCCCGTGAGCCTGTACGTACTCGCCGCGTGCAGTCCGTATTTGAGCGAGAGCTCGGACCGCGCGGTCGGAGAGGGCCACGGGCCGCGTTAGCTCCGCGACGAGTTCCTGCATCGCCTTGCGGACCCAGAACGAGGCGTATGCCCAGAAGCGTGTGTTCTGTCGTGGGTCGTACCGCCGCGCAGCGAACAGCAAGCCGACGACGCCCTGCTGATGAAGCTCTCGGAGTTCGACGCCGGCAGCCGTGGGGAAGCCTAGCGCGACCCCGGAGATCGCCGGCATGAAGACCTCGACCAGCTTGCGGCTCGCGTCCGCGTCACCGCCGTCGGCTGCGACGACGAGTGCCTGTTCCTGAGAAGCGGTCAGCGGTTCGGCGTGGTTCACCGAACCCACTGGTCGACCCCGTAGGCGCTGAGTCCGTCGAGCCAAATCGCCCCTACGGCCGGGGAGGCAAGTCCATTGTGGCAGGAATCCCCACCGGATGACTAGGAAATACTTGGATTCTCCGGATCCCGGCTTATTTGGAGTTCTAGCTGCGCACTCAACAGACAGAGGTCGACATGAGCACCACCGAGTCCGCCACATACAACGCCACCGCGATCCGGCCCTTCCAGGTGAACGTTCCCGAGGCGGAGATCGACGACCTCCGCCGACGCATCGCGGCCACGCGCTTGCCCGAGAAGGAGACCGTCGCGGACCAGGCACAGGGCGTCCAGCTCGCGACGATACGGGCACTCTCGAACCACTGGGCGAACGAGTACGACTTCGGGCGCGTGGAGAAGAGGCTGAACGCCTTCCCGCAGTTCATCACCGAGATCGACGGCCTCGACATCCACTTCATCCACGTCAGGTCGAAGCACGAGGACGCGTTGCCGCTCGTCGTCAACCACGGGTGGCCCGGCTCAATCGTCGAGCAGCTGAAGATCATCGGGCCGCTGACCGATCCCACGGCGCACGGCGCGAGCGCAGCGGACGCCTTCCACGTGGTGATTCCGTCCATGCCGGGCTACGGCTTCTCGGGCAAGCCGACGAGCACC
>Ga0081538_10003920_pt1 | contig 13877 bp, 10 predicted proteins | sample TabmetS5T2R1_FD_71022 | JGI IMG/M metagenome (GOLD analysis project Ga0081538, IMG submission 71022) | Tabebuia heterophylla rhizosphere microbial communities from the University of Puerto Rico - S5T2R1 | ecosystem: Host-associated > Plants > Roots > Rhizosphere ... | reverse complement strand
CGATGACAGAGCCGCGAACAGCGATGGAAGGGTTCGAGCGTTGTCGAGCACCCGCGTCTGCACGGCCAGCGGCTCGCGCTCGAACCCCCCGGACGGGAGTTGGTTGACAGCCTCGTGCATCAGCCGGGCTGCCCGAATGGTATCACCGGCCCTGATGGCGGAGATGACCGGCCCGATGAATTCGGCTCGGTTTTCGCGCGCGGCCTTTCCGTCTTCACTGTCGTTCGGGAACACGCATGCGAGCGCCGGCTCATACAGGACGAGGCTGCGGACCAGGGTCGGGGTCGTGATTGCAGCGGTTGTAACCACCAGACCGCCATAGGATGTGCCGACAAGATGAACCGGTCCTGTGTCGAGCGCCGCAATGAATTTCACGAGATCGTCAGCGTGAGTCGCGGCGCTGAACCGCTTTCCGCTGTCCGTCCATCGGTGGGTCCCGAAATATCGCTGGCTATAGGCAATAAACCGATACTTCGTGGCGCTCTCGCCTCGCTTGGCCATCTCTTGTCGGACCGGCTCCCAGCCCCGAAGGTCGGACAGCGCTCCATGAACGAAGACGACCGGTTGCCCCGAGCCCTGTTCCACGTAAGGCAGGCAAATGCCGTTGACCTCGGCGTGGCCCACCAATGGTGCGGACGTCGCATTGGTTGGAGCGTCATGACGGAGCGGCGAAGCGGCGCCTGTCGCCAAGCCGGGCACGGTGTCCTCCTGGAGGCAGCCGGTCCACCATAATCGCGTGTTCCGGCCGCGCTTTGCGGTGACCTTTATTTTTCATTGCGATAACATTGATTTTCGCGGAGCAAGTTGTTCCCCTTCGCTGGGATGGGGTACCTCTTTTGGCGCTGCTGTTCGGCGACATGGTTCTCGATAGCGAGCGGCGCGAGCTCCGCTCGGGGTCGGCGTTGATCCCGATCGAGCCTCAGGTCTTCGATCTTCTGCAATTCCTGGTCCGCAATCGCGACCGGGTCGTCAGCAAGGACGATCTTCTCACTTCGGTTTGGGGCGGACGCATTGTTTCGGATTCCGCTATTGCGGCGCGGATCAATGCGGCGCGGCGCGCGGTCGGCGACGACGGAGCGCGACAGCGATGGATACGCACCGTCGCCCGCAAGGGATTCCGTTTCGTCGGCGATGTCCGTGAAGAAGCAGGACTGGTGGAGGCGACTTCATCGGCCGATACGCCCACCCGGCAAATCCCGAATCACACCGCGCGTGCCCAGGAGATCACGTTCTGCCGGACCAAAGACGGCGTCAATCTGGCAGTGGCATGTGCGGGCAAAGGTAGGCCCCTAGTGAGAACCTCCCACTGGTTCACCCACGTCGAGCATGAATGGCACAACCCGTTTCGGGCACCTTTATTCCATTTCCTCGCTGATCGCTTCCGCCTCATTCGCTATGACGGTCGGTGCAACGGTCTTTCCGATTGGGATGTCGCCGATGTCTCCTTCGAAGCGCTTCAGCATGATCTGGACACCGTTGTCGATGCCCTCGGTCTATGTTCCTACACGCTACTGGGCATCTCGCAAGGAGCTTCGATGTCAATCGCTCATGCCGTGCGCCATCCCGAACGGGTATCGAAAATAATCCTTCACGGAGGCTATGCACTCGGCTGGAACAAGCGAGGTCCCCGGAAGGGTTTGGACGTGAAGACATTTCTGACCCTGATGCGCGAAGGGTGGGGCGACGAGCATTCGGCCTTTCAACAGATGCTTTGCACGGGGATTCTTCCCAACGCGTCGGCCGAACAGATCCGGTGGCTGGCAGAGCTCCAACGCAAGGCATCGTCTCCTGAAAACACCGTCAGGCTTCGCGGCACTTTCGACGAGATCAACGTCGTCGACCTGTTGCCCAAGGTATCGGCTCCGACCCTTGTCATGCACTGCCATCACGACAATCTCGTGCCGTTTGAGGAGGGACGCCGCATTGCCACGATGATTCCGAATGCCAAATTCGTGGTTCTGGAATCTGAAAATCATGTACCGCAGCCATTCGAGCCCGCATGGGCAAAATTTCTCGAGGCAATAGAGGTTTTTTTGTTGGATGCGTGAGGCTCTCTTCCGTTCGAACGGTCCCTAATTCCTGCACATTTCTCGCAACCGCAGACCCGGGACCCCGGTTCGCGCGAGTGGAAGTCAGCCGGGGCCCCGATGCGCCGCGCCGGCGCTGTCGCTGCCCGCGCAAGCGGCTTGCGGCGCGCTGCTCCGCATCCGGGAAAGGCGGATCACGCGGCGACCTGGAACTCGCGCTCGACCGCCGCGATATCCTGCAGCGTGGGCAGGCCGGCCTCGTTGCCGAGACGTTGCACCTTGAAGGCCGCGGCGGCCTGCGCGAAGCGGAAACGCTCCTCCCACTTCTTGGTCGGCGCGACCAGATAGGAATAGATGTAGGCGCCGTGAAACACGTCACCGGCGCCGCTCGTGTCGATCACCCGGTGCGCCGGCACCGGCAGAGCGAATTGCGTGCGGGTGGCGCCCGACTCGTCGTACCACAGGAGCCCGCGCTCGCCCAACGTCACGCCGCCGATGCGGCAGCCGCGGCTCTTGAGGTAGTCGAGAATGGCGGCGGGTGTCATGTTCATCTGCTCGCAGAGACGCTCCGCCACGATCGCCACATCGATGAACTTCAGGAGCTCATGCGTGTTGCTGCGCATCCCGCCGCCGTCGAGCGAGGTGAGGATGCCTGACTCGCGGCACTGCTTGGCGTAGTACATCGCGGCGTCCGGCAGATGGCCGTCAAGGTGAAGCGCGCGGCAGCCGGTGAGGTCGAGCAGCGGAAACGGATGCAGATAGCGATCGTCGCGGCAGCGCACGATGGCGCGCTTTCCTTCGTGCGGCATGACGAAGGAGAGCGAGGACTTCTGCACCTTTCGCACGTGCAGGTCGATTTCATACTTCAGCGCCATGTCGAGAAACATGCGGCCGAGCCAGTCATCGGCGCCGGTCGCGATCAGATCCGGCTTGATGCCGAGCTTGGCGCAGCAGAACGCGGCGGTGACGGCATTGCCGCCGAACGACACCGCGTATTCCCGCGCCACGCCCTTCTCGTCGCCGACCGGGATGTGGTCGGCCAGGAACGTCACATCGATGTAGGTTTGACCAATGAACAGAGCTTCCATCAACGGCCTCTCAGCGCGTCAATTGATTCCGCGCGTCGGAACGTGCCAGATCTCGGCGGCATATTCGCCTACTGTGCGATCCGACGAGAACCAGCTCATCCGGCCCGTGTTCAAGATGCTCATCCGCCACCACGCTGCCGTATCGTTCCACAGATCGTCGACCGCCCGCTGCGCCTGCCAATAAGCGTCAAAATCGGCCGCGATCATGAATTCGTCAGGCCCGAGGATCGCATCGGTGAGGGAGCGGAAGCGGCCGGGATCGTCCGGCGAGAACAGGCCAGAGGCGATGCTCTCGATCGCCTGCGCAAGGGCCGGGGAAGCGCCGGCGGCGTCGCTGCCCTGCAGGCCGGCGCGGCGCTTCTCCGCGACCTCCTCCGCGTTGAGCCCGAAAATGAAGATGTTCTCTGCGCCCACCCTTTCCCGGATCTCGACATTGGCGCCGTCCAGCGTGCCGATCGTGAGCGCGCCGTTGAGCGCAAGCTTCATGTTCCCGGTTCCCGAGGCTTCCATGCCGGCGGTCGAGATCTGCTCGGACAGGTCCGCCGCCGGGATGATCGCTTCGGCGAGACTGACGTTGTAATTCGGCAGGAACACGATCTTGAGCCGGTCGCCTATCACGGGATCGGTATTGACGAGGCGGGCGACGTCGTTGGCGAGCTTGATGATCAGCTTGGCGCGCGTGTAGCTCGCCGCCGCCTTGCCGGCGAAGATCTTCACCCGCGGGACCCAGTCCCGTGTCGGCTCGGCGTGGATCGCGTGGTAGAGCGCGACCGCCTCCAGGATGTTGAGCAGCTGGCGCTTGTACTCGTGGATGCGCTTGATCTGGACGTCGAACAGCGCCGATGGCGCGCATCTGATGCCGACCATGCGGCGAATGATTCGGGTGAGCGCCTCCTTGTTGGCGCGCCGCGCCTTCGCCACGCGCGCGACGAAGGCGGGATCGTCACCCAATGGCGCGAGTTCCTCGAGCCGGTCGGGATCGTCGAGCACGCGTTCGCCCAGGGCATCGACGATCACGCGGATCAAGTCCGTATTCGCCTCATAAAGCCAGCGGCGGAAGGTGATTCCGTTGGTCTTGTTGACGATGCGGCCGGGATGCGCCTCGTCGAGATCGCGGAACACGGTGCGCCGCATCAGGTCGGTGTGCAGGGCCGAAACGCCGTTGATCTTGTGCGAGCCGACGAACGCCAGGTGCGCCATGCGAACCCGCTTCTCGCCCGTCTCGTCGATCAGGGACAACGACGCGGCGAGGGCGGGGTCGGTCTTCTTGGCCGGGGGCAGACCCTTGAGATGCAGCCAGTTGATCAGGTAGATGATCTGCATGTGCCGCGGCAGCAGGCGGTTCATGAGCGCGACCGGCCAGGTCTCAAGCGCCTCCGGCAGCAGCGTGTGGTTGGTGTAGCTCAGCATTCGCGTCGTGATCCGCCATGCCGCCGTCCAGGAGAGCTCATGCTCGTCCACCAGGAGGCGCATCAGCTCGGCAACGGCGATCGCCGGATGGGTGTCGTTGAGCTGGATCGCCGCGCAATCCGGCAACGACGAAAGGTCGTCATGCTGCGAGAGGTGCCGGCGCACGATGTCCTGCAGCGAGGCTGACGTGAAGAAAAACTCCTGCCGCAAGCGCAGCTCCTGTCCGGCCGGAGTCGCATCGCTCGGATAGAGCACGCGCGAGATGGCTTCGGCCTGGGCGCGCGCAGCCAGCGCGCCTACATAATCGCCCTGGTGGAACGCCTGCAGGTGGATCGGCTCAGTCGCGCGGGCGGACCACAGTCGCAGCGTGTTGACATGCTTTCCGCGCCAGCCGACGACCGGCGTGTCGTGCGCGATGGCGTGCACGGTCTCGGTGGGGTACCAGACGCCGCGCGCCGTATCGCCATCGCCTCCGATGTATTCGACCGCGCCGCCGAAGCCGATCGAATACATGGCCTCGTGGCGGGCGAACTCCCACGGGTTGCCGAATGCCAGCCAGTCTTCCGGCAATTCGTGCTGCCAGCCGTCGAAGATATTCTGCTTGAACAGGCCGTGATCGTAGCGGATGCCGTAGCCGTAGGCAGCGACGCCCAAGGTCGCCAGGCTGTCCATGAAGCAGGCTGCAAGACGGCCCAAGCCGCCGTTGCCGAGCGCGGCTTCGGTCTCCATCTCGCGGATCTCGTCGAGATCGATCCCGAGCTCGCCCAGCGCCTCGCGCACGGGCGCGACCACCGTGAGATTGCACAATGTGTCGTACAGAAGCCGGCCGATCAGGAACTCGACCGACAGGAAATAGACACGCTTGCGACGCTCGGCATAAACCCGCCGCGTCGTTGCCATCCACTGGTCGATGACGCGGTCGCGCAGCGCATAGACGGTCGCGGTATACCAATCACGCAGCTGGGCGCTGGCGCGGTCCTTGCCGACCGCATAGGCGAGCTTCGCGAGGATCGAGTCCCGGAAGACCGTCGTCTCGCGCGCGCGGGCGGGTGCCGTTCGTAAGTCCGTACCGAGCATGGGAGCAAATCAGGTCCGTCTTGACGGCTCTGGCCGCGTTGCAGGGCGATTCGGCATGCTGGTTTTGTCCGTGCTTAGCATGGCCGTCAAGCGTCGAGCGACGCGAAAGCCAACGCGGGGGACCGCGCCGGGTTCCCGCCGCATGGCTGACACGGACGGAAAGACCGCGCGACATCCGCGAAATGGCTTATTTGCCAACACGCCATGCTGTCATAGATTGTGCCCGCGGCAGGGCCACGGCGAGCCGCGCGCGACAAACGCATCGGCGATGACGCTCGCTCCCCGACCTGTGACTTGCCGCTGATCGAGTGCTCGCCTATCTGTCCGGCAAAACTGCGTCCCGAGGAGAACGCCTGATGTACGTCATCCGCCGCCGCGGCTGGGAGCTCCCCGAGCATCTTGCCACGCCGGAGCACATCTTCTTCAACCGCCGCGCCTTTCTGGCTGCGAGCGGCGCGGCGGTTGCGGCCGGCGCCGCAGCCATGACGCTGTCGCCCGAGCTTGCGCTGGCGCAACGCATCGCCGACTTGCCCGACCCGACCAAGGACCTCTACCCGGTCAAGCGCAACGAGAGATACGTGCTCGACCGGCCGATCACCGACGAGACGGTCAACACCACCTACAACAATTTCTACGAATTCGGTTCGTCAAAAACCATCGCCAAGGCGGCGCAGGCACTCCGGCTCAGGCCCTGGATCATCAAGATCGACGGGATGGTGGAAAAGCCGCAGGAGATCGGGATCGACGACCTGATCCGGAAAGTTCCACTGGAGGAGAGGCTCTATCGCCACCGCTGCGTCGAGGCATGGTCGATGGCGGTTGCATGGTCCGGCTTCCCGTTCGCCAAGCTGGTGGAGCTCGCGCGGCCATTGTCCTCGGCAAATTACGTGCGGATGGAGACGTTCCTCGACCCGTCCACCGCGTCAGGCCAGCGCCAGACCTGGTACCCGTGGCCCTATGTCGAAGGGCTCACCATGCCCGAGGCGACCAACGAGCTCGCGTTCCTGGTGACCGGCGCCTATGGCAAGCCGGTGGCGAAATCGATGGGCGCACCGCTGCGGCTTGCGGTGCCGTGGAAATACGGATTCAAGTCGATCAAGTCGATCAAGCGTTTCACCTTCACCGCCCAGCGCCCGAAGAGCTTCTGGGAGGAGCTGCAAGGGGCCGAATACGGCTTCTGGGCCAACGTCAATCCGGAGGTGCCGCATCCGCGCTGGAGCCAGGCGACGGAAGAGCTGATCGGCCGCGGCGGCGAGCGCCGGCCGACGATCCTGTTCAACGGTTACGGCGAATACGTCGCTCACCTGTATAAGGACCTGGAGAAGACCGAGCGACTGTGGGCGTAGTCACGTAGCCCGCTTGCCGCGAAAAGTGCGGGACAGCATCCGTCGTCGAGCGCAGTCCGCGCGCCGTCTGCATGCGCGACATCATCCCGGCATCGTGCTGCGCTCCGTGCGGGCTACGACAAAGAAAAAGCCGGGCCACGCAGGCCCGGCTCGAGTCTTGTCGGCATGGCCGACAATCACCTTCCAGAGGGGAACAGCTGGCTGCACCACGGTTGCCAATCTGGGAGGATGTCGCAACCGGCTGCCTACAGCGCGCGAAAAGTATGGGCTGCCCACCTGCCTCGCGCAACACAACGGCTCGCATGCCAGCCATGCGGCTCCCGCAAGAGATCGGAGATTTTGCTTGGCTGTGGCCGACAAGCAATGGGTTGTTATCGGGATTTCCGATTCGCCATGGCGGATCGGGCCGCGCAAAAGCCGCGCGTGGAGGAGCCAGTCTCTGCGACAAGATCCGTCGCACGACGAGACCGGCAGCAGATTGCCCTGGGCGCGCCTCACGCGTGCCTTATGTGCGCCTCAATAGTGCCAGCGCTGCGCCTTGGAGACGAGGAAGTCGCGGAATACCTGGATGCGCGCCAGCGATTTGAGCTCTTCCGCATAGACGAAAAAGGCGTCGACCGCGACCGCGTCGGTCGGCCCGAACAGCTGCACCACGCCGCCATCCTGCTCGATGAGATAGTCGGGCAGCATGGCGACGCCGAGCCCGCGCTGGCAAGCGCGCAAGAGCCCGAGCACGTTGTTGATCGTGAGCACGGGCGTGCGCGGACCCTTCCCATCGCCCCCTGCCTGAATCACCCAGTTCGCGCTCTGCAGATGCATCGGTACGGTGCCGCCCAGAACCAGCAGGCGGTGATGGTCGAGATCCTCCGGCGTGCGCGGCGTGCCATGGCGCTTGAGATATTCCGGCGAGGCATAGGCGTGGAAATGCATCGAGAACAGCTTGCGCTGGATCAGGTCCGGCTGCGTCGGCGGCCGCAGCCGGATCGCGACGTCGGCCTCGCGCATCGCCAGATCAAGCTCGTGCTCGGTGGTGATCAAAGTGATGCGGATGTCGGGATAAAGGTCAAGGAACTCGCCGAGCCGCGGGGTCAGCCAATGCACGCCAAGCCCCGGCGTGGTGTTGACCTTGAGCTCTCCGTTCGGCTTTTCACGACTGTCGGTGAGCTTGGTGCGTGCCGCCTCGAGCTTCATCAGCACGTCGTGCGCGGTGCGATAGAGGAGCTCGCCCTGCTCGGTGAGGATGAGCCCGCGGGCATGGCGGTGGAACAGCGGCACCGCCAGTTCCTGCTCCAGTGCGCCGACCTGGCGCGACACCGCCGACTGCGACAGGCCGAGCTGCTCACCCGCATGGGTGAAGCTGCCGGCCTCGGCGGCGGCGTGAAAGACCTTGAGCTTGTCCCAGTCCATAGTTCTCTGTCCCCGCTGGTCTTGCTCGTCCCTCCTCTGCCGGGAGGGTTTTTCTGACGCGGCCTCAAGGGCTGCGCTGTGACAGGGGCGGCCGCCGGAGCAGCGGCTCCCTATTCGGCCGCGGCGCGGCGCTCCTCCCGGGCGGCAAGGAAGCGCTCGGCTTCGAGCGCCGCCATGCAGCCGAGGCCGGCGGCAGTCACCGCCTGGCGGTATACGTCATCGGTGACGTCGCCCGCCGCGAATACGCCTGCGACCGACGTGGCGGTCGAGTGCGGCGCGGTCACGATATAGCCCGAGGGCTTCATCTTGACCTGGCCGGCCAAGAGGTCGGTCGCCGGCACGTGGCCGATGGCGACGAAAATGCCGTCGATCGGCAATTCCGTCACAATGCCGGTTTTGACGTTGCGCAGCCGAACGCCGGTCACCTTGAGCGGATCGCCCAGGCCCAGCACTTCGTCGACCACCGAATCCCACAGGACCGCGATCTTGGGGTTCTTGAACAGCCGCTCCTGCAGGATCTTCTCGGCGCGGAAGCTGTCGCGGCGATGCACGACCACCACGCTGTCGGCGAAGTTGGTCAGGAACAGCGCCTCCTCCACCGCGGTATTGCCGCCGCCGACCACGATCACGTTCTTGCCGCGGTAGAAGAAGCCGTCGCAGGTGGCGCAGGCGGAGACGCCGTAGCCCTTGAACCTCTGCTCGGAAGGAAGCTCGAGCCAGCGCGCCTGGGCGCCGGTCGCCAGGATCAGCGCCTCGGCGAGATAGACGTCGCCGGAATCGCATTCGAGTCGAAACGGCCGCTGCGCCAGATCGACCTTGGTGACGTGGTCGGCGACGACATTCGTGCCGACGTGGGTGGCCTGCAGCCGCATCTGCTCCATCAGCCAAGGGCCCTGGATCACGTCGGCGAAACCCGGATAGTTCTCCACATCGGTGGTGATGGTGAGCTGGCCACCGGGCTGTATGCCCTGGATCAGGATCGGCTCCAACATGGCGCGCGCGGCATAAATCGCGGCGGTATAACCCGCGGGTCCAGAGCCGATGATAACAACCTTTGCGTGAATAGTCTTCGGCATTCTCAAGGGAATCCTGACGGGTCGGGGCGCCTGCCGTCCCGGCGATGGACGGCGAGCGTTCTGTGCCCTGCGGCGTGCTGCCCTGCACAATCTAAGTGATTGCCCGACCCATGCAAGGTACGCAATTCAGCACGCCTGCAACCTTCCGTTTCCACAGGGCTGCGCGGGCCTGCGCAATAATGTTTCGCGGCGGCCAGCTTCAGGTTACTAATCATCGGGTTAGCCCAGGGTTAGCCCGGAGAATCCCGTGCCCGGCCGCCTCGACGCCATCGACTGGAAGATTCTCAAGGAGCTGCAGGACGACGGCCGCATCACCAACGTGGAACTGGCCGGCCGGGTCGGCATCTCGGCCCCGCCGTGCCTGCGCCGAGTGCGCGCGCTGGAGGAGGCGGGGTTCATCAAGGGCTACCGCGCCCTGCTCGACGAAAAACGGCTCGGCTACGAGGTCACAGTGTTTGCCATGGTGCACCTGGCGAGTCAGGCCGAGGGTGATCTCAGGGCGTTCGAGGATTTCGTCCGGGCCGAGCCGCTGGTGCGCGAATGCTGGATGCTGTCGGGCGAGATCGACTTCGTGCTCAAATGCGTCGCGCCCAACCTGACCACCTTCCAGGATTTCGTCGCGCGGCTGACCGCCGAGCCGCACGTGCGCAACGTGAAGACCTCGCTCACCCTGCGCAATTCCAAGCATGCCCCCATGGTGCCGCTGGAAGCGAAGCATTCGAACGCGTGAGGGGCATCGCAGCCGGCCACTCCGGCTGGACATCGTAGCTGCTATGGAAGCTCGGATATCAGCTTGTGAAATTCGGATTGCGGCCAGGCCCGGGCGGTGCGCGTCCGCACGTTTCCCTGCGACCCGAGCGCGAGCGCGAATTTTGCCACGTTGTCTCCATTAGGGGTATCGACGATGACAAGCAGATCGGTGTCGCCGGAAGTGAGATAGACCTCCTTGATTTCAACTCCCACCTTCTGAGCCAGCTCGCGAGCGGCTTGGGCGCGCTTGGGGGCGTCCTTCACCGCACGGATTCCCTGATCAGTCCAGCTGAGCGACAATATGAACGTGGGCATGCGGTCCTCCGTGTTGTCATGCGCGCCAATTGTCCGCGTTGCGGAAGCGGCGCTCTATCCTGCGATATGTGAATATCGGTAGGCTGAAAAGGAGGCGCTGAATCGAGAATGCCATGCCTGCCGACGGCATCGTGACAGTCAGGGGCGAACGAAACCCTCGGCACGTTTTCGTTAATGAAGATCCTTCGCGATACAAGCTAGCATGAATGTCCTGCCACGCCCAATCGAATTTGCCGGTTGTGAGTGTCCGCACTTGGGGCGCGACCGGCATCACTCCGCTGCAGCGGCGGGCGCGAAGGCCGGCATGACGTCGCTCGCAAACAGCGCGAGCGAGCGCAGCGATTCATCCAGCGTCATGTCGCCGAAGGCGAACCACAACAGGATGTAATTGGCGCCGGTCGCCGCAATCTCCTGCTCGAGAAGTCGCGCACCGTCCGCGGCGAGCCGGCGATCCCATTGTCGAGTGCCGCGAGCTCGTCGAAGGTCGGCGGATAGTTGCCGATTGATGCGCGGCTCGGCACCGCGGCGTTGGAACAGCGAGCGGAAGCCATCGGGCGGAAGCGCAGGCGGTTGGTGCGCTGCGCCACCGCGGCGAGGAACAGGCCAGGCGAGGCGCGCTGCCGAGCGGCGTCGCTATGGTGCTCGGCCAGATGATAGCCGTAGAGCCCGGCGCAATCGTAGGCCTCGACGACGCGCAGCCGGTCGGCATGGAGCCGGCCGAGTGGCACGCCCGCATCGTCCATGTGGTCGAACACGCCGAACTTCATCGTGTCGGCACGGTCCCCTGTTGCGCCGGCACGAGATTAACGGCCCTCGGCCGCGGGGCGCTACCGCCAACATTGCGGCCCCGCCAAGTGCGCTGCGATGCTGGCCCGGCCGCCAACGCCAATGTCAGCCCGGCACCGGCAAGGCGATCCTCGCTCCTTGCAATTGATTTCGGCTTACGACATTGAGGTAGGTCGGCACCCGGTTGTCAGAGGTTCACCACCGAGCGTGTGTGATGCCGCAGGCGGCGGCGGAATAGCCGGGCTCAGCGCCACTCCACCTTCACCACCTCGAAGGCCTTGGCGCCGCCGGGGGTGACGACCTCGACCGAATCGCCCTTCTTCTTGCCCACCAGGGCGCGGGCCAGGGGGGAGGTGATCGAGATGCGCTTCTTCTTGGCGTCGGCCTCGGGCTCGCCGACGATCTGCCATACCTTCTTCTCGTCGGTGTCCTCGTCGACCACGGTGACGGTCGCGCCGAACGTGATGGTGTCGCCGGAGAGCTTGGAGACGTCGATCACCTCGGCGCGCGCGAGCTTGTCCTCGAGCTCGGCGATGCGGCCCTCGTTGTGTGCCTGCTCTTCCTTGGCGGCATGATATTCCGCGTTCTCGGAAAGGTCGCCATGGGTGCGGGCATCGGTGATCTGTTGGATGATGCGGGGCCGTTCCACCGCCTGGCGGTGCTTCAGCTCGTTTTCGAGCGCCGCATAGCCCTCGGCCGTCATTGGGATCTTTTCCATCGTTCCATCACCTCCAACCCGTCGCGCGACCCGTCGATTCCCCTTAACCGCCGGACCGCCCTTCAGGATATTCACGTCGACGCGCCGCTGGCTGGCACGAGCCGCAATTCGTGCGAACCGGCGGCCACGAAAAAAGTTCCGATCGCGGGCCGGCTGCCGGCACCGCGACCGCGGAACCTTCCCGTTACTCGCGCCGTCCTCAGGCCGCCTGACCCATCTCAACCGTCAGGACTGGCCGAAATATGTCTGCAGCGCACGTACCTCAAGATCTCCCCCGAGGTAGGCCTTGATGCCCAGCGCCGCGGCGACGGCCCCATGAAGAGTGGTGTAGTACGGGACTTTATGCAAGAGGGCCGCCTGGCGCAGGGACCGGCTGTCGGCCAGCGCCTGGGCCCCCTCGGTGGTGTTGAAGACCACCTGAACCTGCCGGTTCTTGATGGCATCCACGATATGGGGCCGGCCCTCCAGCACCTTGTTGACCTTGGCGGCCTTGACCCCCTGTTCGGCGAGGTAGCGCTGGGTGCCGGCGGTGGCGATGATGCTGAAGCCGAGCGCGCTGAGCAGCCGGGCCGCGTCGACGATGCGCGGCTTGTCGCTGTCCTTGACCGAGACGAACACCGTGCCCTCGCGCGGTAGCCGCGAGCCGCCGCCGATCTGGCTCTTGGCGAATGCCGCGGCAAATGACCGGTCGAGCCCCATGACTTCCCCGGTCGACCGCATCTCCGGGCCCAGCACGGTGTCGACGCCGGGGAAGCGGGCAAACGGGAACACTGCCTCCTTGACGCCGATATGGTCGAACCGGGGCGGTGAGAGCTTGAAGCTCGCCAGGCTCTCACCCGCCATGGTTCGTGCCGCGATCTTGGCGATAGGGATGCCGATCACCTTGGCGACGAACGGGACCGTGCGCGAGGCCCGCGGGTTGACCTCGAGCACGTAGACGTCGCCGTTCTTGACGGCGTATTGCACGTTCATCAGGCCGCCGACGTTGAGCGCGAGCGCGAGCTCGCGGGTCTGGCGCTCGATCTCGGCGATGGCATCCTCCTTGAGCGAATAGGGCGGCAGCGAGCACGCGGAATCGCCGGAATGGATGCCCGCCTCCTCGATGTGCTCCATGATGCCGGCGATATAGGTGTCGGTGCCGTCGCACAGACAGTCGACGTCGACCTCGGTCGCGTCGGAGAGGTAGCGGTCGATGAGGAGCGGCTGCTTGGCCGACACGGCGAGGTCGGAGGGCCGGTCGAGATCGGCGGCAAGTCGCGCGATATAGCGATCGAGCTGGCCGGCGTCATGCACGATCTCCATGGCGCGCCCGCCGAGCACGTAGGACGGCCGAATCAGCACCGGATAGCCGATCTGATCCGCATTGGTCCGCGCTTCGCCTGGGCTGGTGGCGATCCCGCTCTGGGCCTGATGCAGGTCGAGCCGATCCAGCAGCGCGCGGAACCGCTCGCGGTCCTCGGCCAGGTCGATGGCGTCCGGCGAGGTGCCGAGGATCGGCACCTTCGCCTCCTCCAGGGCCCGGGCGAGCTTGAGCGGCGTCTGCCCGCCGAACTGCACGATCACGCCGATGAGCTCGCCATTTTGCCGCTCGGTGTCGACGATCTCGATCACGTCCTCGTCGGTGAGCGGCTCGAAATAGAGGCGGTCGGACGTGTCGTAGTCGGTCGAGACCGTCTCCGGATTGCAGTTGATCATGATGGTTTCGTAGCCGACGTCGCGCAGCGCGAAGGCCGCATGGCAACAGCAATAGTCGAACTCGATGCCTTGCCCGATGCGGTTCGGCCCGCCGCCCAGGATCACTACCTTCTTGCGCGCCGACGGTCGCGCCTCGTCGGCCGGACGACCGGCAAACGGCGGCTCGTAGGTCGAATACATGT
>Ga0081538_10003919_pt1 | contig 13877 bp, 16 predicted proteins | sample TabmetS5T2R1_FD_71022 | JGI IMG/M metagenome (GOLD analysis project Ga0081538, IMG submission 71022) | Tabebuia heterophylla rhizosphere microbial communities from the University of Puerto Rico - S5T2R1 | ecosystem: Host-associated > Plants > Roots > Rhizosphere ... | reverse complement strand
CGACCAGCGCGACAACCGCCTGCTCGCCGCGCGCTTCGCCAAGGACGCCGATGTTCTCGACCTCTACTCCTACAGCGGCGGGTTCGGCGTGCAGGCGGCGCGCCATGGCGCCAAGTCGGTGCTGAGCGTCGACCGCTCGCAGCCCGCGCTCGAACTCGCACGCCGGGCCGCCGCGCTCAACGAGGCTGCGGACCGCCATGCAACGGAAAGCGCGGAAGCCTTCGACTTCCTCGAGCAGGCCGGCGCCACGCATCGCACCTTCGACCTGGTGATGGCCGATCCGCCGGCCTTCGTGAAGTCGCGCAAGGATTTCCACCAGGGCGGCCGGGCCTATCGCAAGCTGGCGCGGCTCTGTGCCGGACGAGTCCGCACCGGCGGCTTCCTGTTCCTCGCCTCCTGCTCGCATCACATGCCGGCGGAGGAGTTCCGCGCCCAGGTCGCACGCGGCTTGCACGAAGCCGGCCGCTCCGGCCGCATCCTGCACGCGACCGGCGCGGCGCCGGACCATCCGGTGCACCCAATGTTGCCGGAAAGCGCCTATCTCAAGGCGCTGCTGCTGCAGGTGGACTAGAGCCCCACCTTGCGCATGAAGCTGAGTTGTTTCGAAACGCCGCCGGCTGCGTCGTAGTGGGGTTTGGGCAGCGAATGCACATGCGCATCCTCGGCCCCGGCGCGGCGCAGGATGTCGAGCGCCGTGCGCTCATGCTCCTCGTCGGGGGTATGTACCCAGAGCAACAGGCCGCCCTTGTCGAGATGCTCCTGCAACGCGTGCGCATGGTGCTTTTCCAGGAAGCGGGCCAGCAGCACACCGACCAGACCGCCCGCTCCACCGCCAGCCGCGACCCCGAGGATCAGCGCGGCGACCGCTCCGCCGGAGGCAACCACCATGCCGGCGGCCGCCACGGCGCCGACGTAGAACAGGCCGCCCACCAGCACGCCCTTGCCCTCTGTGCGTGAATCGCTGTCGATGAAGGCTTGGAAAGCGACGTGCGGATCGTCCTCCAGGTCCGCTACGCGGTCGAACTTGTGGCCGAGACGCTCCTCGATCGCCCGATCCGCCGCCAGCAGCGACAAGTCGGCGTGGTTGAAGCCGTTGATCAGCAGCTCGTCAACGGCGTTCTCCAGCGTCTTTTCGTCGTGAAAAAGGCCGACGGCCTCGCGGGTCTGCGTATCGCCCATCCTTGCCTCCCATGAATCCCGGCCGGACTGGCGAAGGGGCGCGGGCGGAACACCGCGCCGCGATCGCTCGCAAATGCTGGCACTCTTTGGAGGTGGCCGCAACCCATCAAAGCCTGGGGAAGGCGATAGGATCAGTGACCGGATTTCCCGCCGTGGCCGTTGGTCAGCTCGTGCACCGCGTAGAAGGTCAGCAGGACGCACAGCACAAACATGCCGAGGCCGCCCCAATACTGCAGGTCGTTATGTCCGCCGCCCGCCACGATCAGCGACAGAACGGCAAAGACCCCAAGCAAGAAGACGATAGCGACCTTCACAATCTGATCCATGGCACCCGCCTGACAGCTTCCAATGGCCGCGCAAAATAAGGGGCCCGGTGGGCTGAGGCAAGTCTAGGCTGCCTGGCGGTCCGGCAGCTCCAGCACGAAGGTCGCGCCGGTGGCGTTATTGGCGGCGAGCTTTAGGTCGCCGCCCTGGACCCGCATCAGCTCGCGGGCGATGGCGAGGCCAAGGCCGGTACCGCCCGAGCGGGTCGAGCCCTTGAACGGCACGAACAGGCTCTGCACTGCCTTGGGCTGCAGGCCGGGGCCGTCGTCGGCGACCTCGATCTCGACCTTGCCGTCGGCGCGGCGCGCGCGCACGGCGACGTTGTGCGCGCCCATCTGCAGCGCATTCTCCGCCAGGTTATGGATGACGCGATAGAGCTGACCCCGATCGGCGGTCAGCGCGAAGTCCTGCGCGAAGTCGGCCTTCAGAACCGTGGTGCCGTTGAGATACTTGCCGAGGCTCTCCCCGACCTCGCCGTGCAGCTCGGCCAGCGCGAAGCGGGAATATTCCGGCTTGGCCGGTCCTTCGCGGGTGAAATTGAGCGTGTCGGAGCACAGCGCGATCGCGCGGTCGAGCGAGCGCACCAGCGCCGGCGCCATCTTCCTCACTTCCGGATTGTCGCTGTGCGCCAGGCGGTCCGCCACCAGCTGCGCGGTTGCCAGCACACCGCGCAGGTCGTGGTTGATCTTGCTGACCGCGGTGCCGAGCGCGGCCAGGCGCTCACGTTGCTTCAGCGCCTTGCGGACCTGCTTCTGCAGCTGCAGGAACTCGCGTTCCGCCACGCCGACCTCGTCGCGCCGGCGGGCCGCCGCATCGTCGCGCGACATGTCCTCCGGATTGGCGCGGAAATCCACCATGCGCTGGGTCAGGTTGCGCATCGGCCGGACCAGCAGCCATTGCAGCGCCAGGAAGATCAGCGTCGCCGTCACCAGCGAGATGACGATGCTGAGGCCGAGGATGCGCCAGGAATAGGAGATCATTTCCTCGCGCAGCGGCGTGTCGTCCAGCACCACGTCGATCCAGGCATCGCCCGCCTGCGGCGTCTGCCCGCGCACTTGCAACAGGCGGTTGCCGCCGGCCCACAAGGTCTCGAACGCATCGCTGATCAGGGTGGTCGGCATCTGGTCGCTGAGATCGACCTTCTTGTTGATGACGATGCTGCCAGGCGTCGAGCCGCGCATGATCAGGTTCTTGTCGCGCGTGCGCACCGCGATGACGCGCGCGCCGGCATTGTCCAGCAGTCGCAGCTCCAGCTCCGGATCGATCATGAAATTGGGCGTCGCCTCAAGCGCCAGGATCGCGAGATAGGCGTTCGCCAGTTTTTCGCTCAGCCAGTCGTCGCGGAAGCGCGCGATCGAAGGCGCATAGATCAGGATCTCGCTCACCATCACGAAGCAGATGGTGAGCGCCAGCAGCCGGGCCGACAGGCCTCGGCCGAAGTTGGGAAGCGCGGCCTTCTCTTCCGACATCCTCGAGACCCAGCGGTCTAGCCGTTAGGGGAAGGTCTACACATGGGCTTGTGATAGCGGCTCACCCGAACCAGCGCAAGACGCGCACCAGCCGGCGGGTGGCCGGCGAAAACAACTTGCCGGCGTAGAACTGACCGGCCGCCCTCTTTCCCAATTCCGACAACGTCGGATAGGGCAGCATCGGCCCGGCCAGCGCCGACAGCTTGAGCCCGCGCGCCAGGGCCAGGCACCAGGGCGCCAGCAGCTCGCCCGCTTGTACGCCGACAATCGTGACCCCCAGCACGCGGCCGCCCCGATCGGACATGATCTTCAGGAATCCCTCCTCATGCCGCTCCGTCCGCGCCCGGTCGTTGCCGGCCGCCGGCTGGTGCGTGACCACGACGTCGCCGTGCTCGCGCCGCGCTGCTTCCTCGGTGAGGCCGACCTGCGCCAGCTCGGGATCGCTGTAGGTGACCCAGGGCAGCGACTGCGCATCGAACGACACCGGCAGCCTGAACAGCGCGCTGCGGATCACCAGCCCGGCCTCATGGCCGGCGACATGGGTGAAGGCGGGACCGCCGTTGCAGTCGCCGATCGCATAGACTCTGCGGTTGGTGGTGCGCAGGCCGGCATCCACCTGGATGCCCTTGGGAGTCGCCGCGATGCCTGCCTGCTCCAGGCCGATGTCGTCGACCCGCGGCTTGCGTCCCACCGCCACCAGCAGATGTCCGCCTTCGAGCCACTGCGTCTCGCCGCTTGAGCTGCGGATGGCGAGCCGGATGCGATCGCCCGCGCGCTGCACCTCGGTCGCCGCGCTGCCTTCGTGGAGCGCGACTCCATCGCGCACCAGCGACGCGCGCACCAGCTCCACCGCCTGCGCGTCGTCGCGCGGCAGCAACCGCGCCATCTCCACCAGCTGCACCTTGGCGCCGAGGCGCGCGAAGCCTTGTGCCAGCTCGACCCCGATCGGGCCGCCGCCCAGCACGATCAGGTCGCGGATCTCCACGACATGATCGAACACAGTTTCGTTGGTGAGATATGGCACCTGGTCGATGCCGCCGATCGATGGGATGAAGGCGCTGGAGCCGGTCGCTAACACGAAGCGTCGCGCCTGGATGCGCGCATCACCGGCCTCGACCGTGTGGTCGTCTACGAACTTCGCCCAGCTCTTGAGGACCGTGACGCCGAGGCCTTCGAAGCGCTCGACCGAATCGTGCGGCGCGATCGCGGCGATGGTCTCCTTGATGTGCGCCTGCACCCGCGCGAGATCGATGCGCGGCGCCGCGAATTCCACGCCGAAGCCGGCGGCATGACGATGCTGCGTCGCCGCTTTGGCGGCGGCCAGCAACGCCTTCGACGGCACGCAGCCGTAGTTCAGGCAATCGCCGCCCATCGTGCCGGCTTCGATCAGCACGGTCTCGGCGCCAAGCTGCGCCGCTCCGGCCGCGACCGACAGGCCGGCCGAGCCGGCGCCAATCACGCAGATGTCGGGCTTCAGCAGGCGCATCATCGACCCTTCGAGGCGTAACGCCGGCGCAGGAACTTCACCGCGATCGGCATCGCCGCCAGCACCGCCAACGCGACCAGCGCCCATTTGAATTGCGGCGTCATCAGGCTGTGCAGGCTGAGCTCCGCACTGGTCTGCAGCACGCTGCCAAGTCCGGCGCCGATGGTGGCGAAGATCACGGTCGCCGGGATGATGCCGATGAAGGTCGTGATGACGAACACCGAGAGCGGAACACCGAGGAAGGCGGGCACCAGGTTGGCGATGAAAAACGGAATCGCCGGGAACAGCCGCATCATCAGCAGGTAGCTCCACTGATTGTCCGCGAAGCCGCGCTCCACCTTCGCCAGCCACGGCCCGGCATGGGCATGCAGATAATCGCCGAGCGAGGTCTTGGCCGCCAGGAACAGCACGGTCGCGCCGACGGTCGCGGCGAAGACGGACAGAATCGAGCCCATGACCGCGCCGAACAGGAATCCGGCCGCGACGGTCAGCCAGATCGCGCCCGGCAGCGACAGCGCCACGAACACGATATACAGCGCGATGTAGATGAGGACGGCCTGCACGTAGTGCGCCGCGACGAAAGCCGCCAACTGCTGGTGATGCTCCCGCAGATGCTGCAAGCTCGCGAACTCGTCCAGATCGAACGCGAACACCAGCACGAGCCCGACCGCGATCAGCCCGATCGGCAGCCACCGCCGCCACGCGGGGCGGCGCGGTCCTGCGGTGCTGCTGCGATCCGATGAGACTTTATGCGGTCCGGCCATGGCCCCATGCTGATGCACCGGCCGGCAACGCTCCCCCGCACCGGCCCTTCAACGCCATGTTAGCCGTCAAACGCCGGTCCGCCACTCACTAAGTGTTGAGGGAATCGATGCCGGACGGGCATCACGAAACGCGGGATCAGGCTGCCCGGCCCTTGCGCGCATCCTGCACCAGGGTCGCCCAGCGCTCGGTCACCACGCGGCAGAAATCGGCGGCACGCGCGCCGTGCTGCGCGATCTCGCCCTGGGCGCGCTCGAGCACCTGACGTCCCGTCGATTCCTCGTAGCGTCGCACGATGGTATGGCCCCACTGGCTGAACCATTGCTTGGCGAGCTCGGGCGAGACCTCGAAATGGCACTGGAAGCCGTAGGTGGTGTGCCCGAGGCGGAAGGCCTGGTTGCGGATGGTGGCGCCGGTCATCAGCTGCACGGCGCCCTTCGGCATGTCGAAGGTGTCCTCGTGCCATTGCAGGATGTTCTGGCGCGGCGCGAGGCCGGAGAGAAGCGGATCCTTCTGGCCATCCTCGGTGATCTCGATCTGCGGATAGCCGACCTCGAACTCGTGGCTGCGCCGGACCGTCTCGCCGAAGGTGCGCGCTAGCAACTGGCTGCCGAGGCAGAGGCCGAGCAGTGGCTTCGACTCCTCGTGGAAGCCGCGCAGCAGGTCGAGCATCGGCGGGAAGGCCGGGAAGTTCACGTCGTCACCGGCATGCTGCGGACCGCCCAGGATGACGGCCGCGTCATAGCCATTCGGCGACTTCGGCAGCGCGTCACCATTGTGCGGCAGGACCGTCGTCAACTGCGCGCCGGCGGCGACCAGATGGTCCCCGACCAGGGCGACCGGCGTCTGCGCGTTGTTCTGGATCACCAGGACGTTCATGAGCCCTCACTCTCGGAATGGGCCGCATGATGTCGCAGCGGCGCAGGGGGTGCAAACGCGCGGCATGCAACAGGGGTATGCAACGAGCGCCGAGAGCGGTACTCCCGCTCTAATGCTCCAGATGGGGCCGGCGGATGTAGCGGCGCAGCAGTCCGCCGTTGCTGCCGATCGCCAGCGACAGGAGATAGACGAAACCGGCAGCGAGGATGACCGCTGGCCCGGACGGCAGGTTGGCGTGATAGGAGATGATCAGCCCCGCGACCGACGACAGCATGGCAAGCAGGACGGCGAGGCCGATCATGCGCCCGATCGAGATGGTCCATAGCCGCGCCGAGGTGGCCGGCAGCATCATCAATCCGATCGCCATCAGCGTGCCAAGCGCCTGCATCGCCGACACCATGTTCAGCACCACCAGCGCCAGGAACGTGGCATGCGCGAGGCCGCCCTTGCCGCCGACTGCGCGCAGGAAGCCGGGGTCGAAGCATTCCAGGATCAGCGTGCGATAGACCAGCGCCAGCGCGATCACGGTCAGCGACGAGGCCGCTGCGATCAGCAGCAGCGCGCCGTTCGACACCGCCAGCAACGTGCCGAACAGGATGTGCAGCAGATCGACCGAGCTGCCCTTGATCGAGACCAGCAACACGCCGAGCGCCAGCGAGATCAGGAAAAAGCCCGCCAGCGCCGCGTCTTCCTTGAGCGGCGTGACGCGGCTCATGACGCCGGCGGCGAGCGCGACCACCAACGCGACGATGAGACCGCCGAGGCTCATCGCCCACATCGACAGGCCGAAGACCAGGAACCCGAGCGCGGCGCCCGGCAAAATGGCGTGCGACATCGCATCGCCCATCAGGCTCATGCGGCGCAGCACCAGGAACACGCCGATCGGCCCGGCGCTGATCGACAAAGCGAGACAGGCCACCAGCGCCCGGCGCATGAACCCGAACTCGATGAAAGGCTGGATCAGCGCATCGTACAGCATGGCATCAGCGCGCGCAGATCGCGGCGGCCGGATCGCTCCAGCTGGCGGCGAGCGCGCGGGCCCGCGCCAGGTTCTCGTTGCTCAGCGTCTGGCGCGCGGGTCCCCACGCCACCAGCTCGCGGGCCATCAGCAGCGCATCGGGAAATTCGCGCTTCACCTGCTCCAGGTCGTGCAGGGCCGCGATCACGGTGCGGCCCTCGCCCTGCCATTTGCGCACGACGTCCATGAGATCGGCGGTGGTCTTCTGATCGATTGCATTGAACGGCTCGTCGAGCAGGATCACCGCCGCTTCCTGCACCATCAGCCGCGCGAACAGCACGCGCTGGAACTGCCCGACCGAGAGCTGCCCGATCGGCTGGTTCTCCAGGCCGGCAAGGCCGACCGCCGCGATGGCCGCAACGCTGGCGGCGCGATCCTCCCTGCCCAGGCGATGCAATGCGCCAACCTTGCGCCAATGGCCGAAGTCCACCACGTCGATCACGCGCAAGGGGAAGCTGCGGTCGACATCGACCACCTGCGGCAGGTAGGCGACCGCGCGCCGGTCGATGCCGAAGCGGATCGCGCCGGCGGTCACCGGCAGCAGGCCGGCGATCGCTTTCAGCAGCGTGCTCTTGCCGGCGCCGTTCGGCCCGACCAGGGCTGTCAGGCTGCCCTCGACGAACGCGCCGCTGATGTGGTGGACGACCGGATGCCGGTCATAGGCGATGGTGACGTCGTCGAGTTCGAGGATCGCTGCGGCGGGCGGAACCGGTTGCGCCGCGTGATCATGATGATGGTGATGGTCGCGTGACCGCGTCAGCACCGCTTCTATTGGATTGCCCACCAGACGGCGCCCCATAGCAGCAGAATGCCCAGGCCTGCCAGCGCCAGCCGCCGGGCGGCTCCCCAGTTCAGCGTGGTCTCGGCGGGATGAATGTGCATGGCCTGATCCGCAAAAAAGATGGCGGTGTTATAACATAACAAAGAAAACAGGCAAATCGCTCGATCGTTTCCATCAAATCAAGGAATTAGGCAGTCGCCGCCGAGGATTTCCACAGTCCGTCCAGTCCGACTGCCCGGCCGGGCAGGCTGAGAATGGCGGTCGTGCCGCGCCCGACCACGCTCTCGAGCACCAGGCTTCCGCCGTGGCGCTCCGCCAGCTTGCGGCTCAGCGGCAGGCCGAGGCCGGTGCCGTTGGTGGCGCGGCTAAGCTCATTCTCGACCTGGTGGAAGGGCTCGAACACCCGTTCGAGCTGGTCGGCGGGAATGCCGCAGCCGCTGTCGACGACCCTGATTTCGAGGCCGGCCGACTCGGTCACGGCCGACACCGTGACCTCGCCGCGGGGCGCGAACTTGATGGCGTTGGCGAGCAGGTTCACCACGCATTGCCGCAGGCGACGCTCGTCACCCTTGAGCGCGATCGCCGGCGGAGCCGGCAGATGCAGCGTGACGCCGGCCGCCTCTGCCTGCGTGTGCACCAGGCGCACGCCGTCATGCAGGAACCGGCGCAGATCGAACACCGTCTCGTTGAGCGGCAGGTGATCGGCCTCGAGCTTCGAATAGTCGAGGATGTCGTTGATCAAGGCGAGCAGATGCGCGCCGGAGTTCCGGATGTCGGCGATGTAGCCACGGCGCTGCTCCACCTGCTCGACCTCGCGCATCAGCAGCAGCTCAGCGAAGCCGATGATGGCGTTGAGCGGGGTGCGCAGCTCGTGGCTCATGGTGGCGAGGAAGCGCGACTTGGCTTCGCTCGCGATCTCCGCCTTGCGGTGCGCCTCCTCCAGCTCGATCGCCCGGAGGTGGGCAAGGTCCACTGTCTTCTCCAGCAGCGCAGTCATGGTGCCGATGCCGAGATAGCGCTCCTCGTTCACGATCGCGAAGCCGCTGGAGATCGCCTGCGGATAGCGATAGGCGATCAGTTCCTTCACGCCCTCGATCGGCATGGCGCCGTCGACGACCATCGCCTCGCGCGTGACCAACGGCGCGATCGGGCGGCGGTTATAGACGTCGAACCAGAGCGGCTGCGAGAACTGGGAATAGAGCCGCTCGCGCTCGACGAGGCCGACCACCTTGCCCTGGCCCTCGACCACCGCGAAGCTGGGGATCGAAGGGTGTGCGGCGCAGAGTTCGAGCACAGCGCCGCCGGTCCAGGTCTCTTCGATGGTGGGCGCGGAGCCGGCCAGATCGCGCGCCAGCACCTGGTTGCGCGAGGCGCCGAGCGCATGCGGACCGCGCCCCAGCGACGGATGATCGAGCGCGCGCGACATGGGAGATTAAAGCCTTTTGCTGCCCCTTTTTTGTGCGGGATGGTAGGGGCGCGAAAGTTAATTAATCGCTGCGGCAGAGGCGTTTCTACGTTACCGATTCGTGACAATTGACGCGCGCTCTGCGTTTGGCGGAGGGGCGTGCGAACTACTCAGCGCTGCTCACAAAAAAGCTTCGGCCTGCGTCAACCGGGGAGTCGACGCAGGCCTTTCGAGGAGAGAGGACAATTTGCAGCTACCGCTGCGGCCGCCTCTCAACGGCCGTAGCGATAGAGATCGGTCCCGTTTGCTTCCAGCCATTCGCGTGCGCTCTGCACGCTGCGGCAGATCTCGCCCGTCAGCTTCCAGAAACGCGGACCGTGATTCATTTCCCTCAAGTGCGCGACTTCGTGCGCGACCACGTAGTCCATCACGTGGCGCGGCGCGAGGATCAGGCGCCAGGAGAAGGAGAGCACGCCGTCGGTGGTGCAGCTGCCCCACCGGCTCTTGGTGTCGCGCAGGATGACGCGCTTCACCTGCTTGCCGAGTTGCTCGGCCTTGGCGCGGGCGCGCGCCTCGATCTCGCGGCGCGCTTCCAGCTTCAGCCAGTCGGCGACCCGGCGCGAGACGTGTTCTTCGTGACCGGCGACGTGGATCTCCTGCTCTTCGCACCACACGACCCCGCGCGCATGGGCGCGATGACGGATGCGATGGGGGATGCCGAGGAATGGAATCACGTTGCCATGGGCGAACGCGACGGTCTCCGGCAATTGATCCAATCTTTCTTCGATCCACTCGCGGTTCTGTAACGCGAACCGCTTACCCTCATGACGCGTCGTGCGTTTTGGTAGCACCACCACGATGCGCGAGGCGCCGTAATCGAGACGCAAGATGATGCGGCGCGCGCGCCGGTTCTCCTGGAACACCAGAGGCACCGAGCGTTGCTCGAAATCCATCAGATGAAGATCGGCGGCTTCCGCCATGCGACGCGGCGACGCCGCGCCTGAGGGGCGCGGCGCTTTTCGTATTTTTCCCCGGTTTTCCAAGGCTTTCGGCATGACCACCCAAGGCAAACGACGCGCTCTCGAGGGTCAGCATAGGGCCTCGGCTCCGATGCTTTCAACCACTTACGCCTTTTTTCTGGCGCGCGTTTCGGAGTGGCCGGATCGCGACTTTTCGGCCGCGATAAGAGCCTGTTTTCGCTTAATTCCCCAAGCGTAGCCACCGAGATTTCCGTCATTACGCAAAACACGGTGGCACGGGATGGCGATCGCGACCGGGTTGTTGGCACAGGCATTGCCTACGGCGCGGACTGCGGCCGGGCTGCCGATGGCGGCGGCCACCTCAGCGTAGCTGCGGGTCTCGCCGACCGGGATTCGCCGCAATTCTTCCCATACCCGGCGTTGGAATGCGGTCGCCCGGATATCGAGCGGCAGGGTCTCGTGCGGCGCCTCGCCCTGCAGGCGATGCAGGATCTCCTCCAGATACGGCTCCAGCGCCTCGTCGTCGCGGTCGATCTCCGCCTCGGCGAACTCCGATTTCAGCTGATGGACCATTGCCTGCTCGTTGGCGCCGAGCTGCACGCGGCAGATGCCGCGCGGCGTCGCCGCCACCAGCACCAGGCCCAGCGCACAGGGCGCGATGCCGTAGCTGATCTGCTGGCCCTTGCCGCCCTTGGCATAGCTGGCGGGCGTCATGCCGAGGGCCGCGGCCGCGCGCTCATAGACGCGGCTCGACGAGCCATAGCCCGCTTCGAAGGTCGCGCCGGCGACACCGACGCCGCTCTTCAATCCCTTGCGCAGCCGCTTCATGCGCAGCGCGTCGTCGTACTGCCGCGGGCTGACGCCCAGCACGCGCTTGAACTGGCGCTGCAGGTGCCAGGGGCTGATGCCGGTGTGGTCGCTGAGTTCCTTCAAGGAGACCGGGCCATCGGCCTCCGCTTCGGCGCGCTGCTCGATATAGGAGGCGGCTTCGCGCACGGCGCTTACCATCTGTTCGGACATGTCGCTCTCTCGTCTGCTGCGATTGGACATGACCGATACCTAAGGCTTCGAAGGGTTCCCTGCTATCCGAGGCTTGCGCACAAAAAGACCTGCTAAATCAGCGTCTTGAGGCGCGCCTGGACGGCCACTCGACGATGTGGTCCTCGAGCTCGCCGGCATCCTGCTCCGAGATGATGCGGCCGCGCCCGGAGATGCCGGCGCGATGCACGGCGTTGCGGTCGCCGCACTTGAGATGGTGCCAGTCGTAGAGGTCCTTGCCCTCCGCCACCAGGCGATAGGCGCAGGTCTGCGGCAGCCAGCGGATCTGCTTCACGTTGCGCGGCGTCAGGACCACACAGTCCTTCACGTATTTATGCCGGGTCTTGTAGTGCTTGCACTGGCAGCTGTCGGTGTCGAGCAGCTTGCACGCGACGTTGGTGAAATGCAGCTCGTCGGTGTCAGTGTCGATGATCTTGTTGAGGCAGCACTTGCCGCAGCCATCGCACAGGCTCTCCCACTCGGCCTGGGTCATCTGGCTCATCTTCTTGGTCTTCCAGAACGGCTGTTCGCTGTCTGCCATGGCACGCGCACTATAGCCGCTCCGGCCGGCGATGGCGAATGGGCTAGACTGCGCCGAACGGCTTGATCGGGGTACCGAGCTCGTAGAATTCTGTACCCGTCGCGCTGCGGATCAGCAGGTAGCGTTTGCCCAGCGCGGGGTATTCGAGCACGTCGAGCGGCTCGTCCTCGCCGCCCATCAGATAGACCAGCTCCTCCTCATGCGGGTTCTTGAGGAGGTGTGGCACCGATGGCGTGGCAAATCCCATGAAATCGCCCGGCCCGACTTCGTGACTCTCGCCGTCGATCTCCGCCACGCCGCGACCGGAGAGGATGTAGACCCACTCCTCCTCCACCATGTGGGCGTGATAGGCGAAGGAATCCTTGCCGGCCGGCAGCCGCGCCAGCGTGACATGGGCGCGGCTCATGCCGGCCATCCGCGACAGGCCGGCGCCGATGAATTCCGAATTGGGATTGAGCCGCTGCTTGAAAGGCTTGCCGCGCGCGGCGATCTCGTCGGCCTTCCACAACACTTTGCGGGGTGCCTCGCTCATCATCTATCTCCCTGCCAATCCGCGATGCGGGTCCAGATGCTCTCGTAGCTAACAGGCAAGGCGAGCGCATCGACCACGACCAGCGCGGTAAATCCGCTCGCGACGTTGGTGTAGCGATAGTCGCGCTCGCCCAGCCGCTCGTAACGCTGCAGCGACGGCTCCACCGAGAGCGCCGGGAACTTCACCCACGCGCAGCGGATCTCCGCCGCCTGCCCGATCGCGAGATCGAGATGCTGGATCGCCAGCGCGTTCGTCGAGGGCGTGACGCCAAGATCCGGCTCCGCGCAACCATCAAGGCGCGGATCGCGGACGCCGTCGATCAGCCAGCCGTCGCCCGCACGCGCCAGCTTCAGATGCCGCGTCGCATCACCGAGCCTCTGCTCGATCGTGACGAAATGTGCCGACCAGTTCGCATCGCAATCGATATCGTAGCGCACGATGAGCGGCACGCCGCCCTGCGCGGCGATGACGTGGCCGGCGATGCCGAAGCCATCCGTCGTCGCCGTGACAACACATTCCTCGAACGAATTCTCATCCAAAATGCGCCGCCAGATGACGCAGCGGATGGTCTTGGAATCCTGCATCGCCGAGTCCTAACCGCGAATGCGTGCGCCCGCTTGGCAAAAATTGCGGTCGACTAACCCGTCGGCAGCCCACCTTGCTTGGCCTCCTGCGGCCAGTCGGCCGGCAGCTTGACCCATGGGTGGCGGCAGGAATCCCACACCGCGGAAGTCGGCGCCGGGAAGCTCGGGTCGGCGAAGTTGCCCGCTGCCACCCCGATCTCGTCCGGCGCGAACTCGGCGTACCAGTACACCGTGCTGCCGCACACCGGGCAGAAGTAGTTGTCCAGCCAGCGCCCGGCGTCGGAGGAGCGGCGCCACAGCGTGGCCTCGCCCTCGATCGATCGGCACGCGCTCTTCGGCCAGTAGGTCGAGACCCCGAACACGCTGCCGGTCGACTTCTGGCATTCGAAGCAGTGGCAGATCGTGACGTCGGTCGGTTCGCCTTCCATGGACAATTTCAACTGGCCGCAGGAACAGGAAGCGGTGCGGACCATTGATTCCTCCTGAGTTGGCCGACGCGGTCTGGGGGTGATTCTAATTCATTTGAGGCAATCTGAACCCGATCGTAGCGGCCGGCGCATGTAGGGCCTTGAAGCACGCCAGTATATCGTCCTAACATCAGCACGCCTCACCGATGTCGGGGACGCTCCTGGCGGGGGCAAAGCGGGACTTGCATGCGGATCGGTCACCGGGTTCGTCCCGCGGCACGGGCCCACGCGGCAACATCGCAGGCGTCATGGCGACTGTCTTAGCGACCAATCAAACCGTTGAGAGCGAGAAGTCGACGGTCTTCTATGTTGTGACCGCGCTTCTGGTCGCTTACGCCCTCGCTGGTGGCGCGCTCCTGGCGACCAGTCCGGACGGACTCTATCCGCTACTTCACATTGTCCTCGATTCGGCGACGACCGTCCTGGCCGGCG
>Ga0081538_10003918_pt1 | contig 13879 bp, 16 predicted proteins | sample TabmetS5T2R1_FD_71022 | JGI IMG/M metagenome (GOLD analysis project Ga0081538, IMG submission 71022) | Tabebuia heterophylla rhizosphere microbial communities from the University of Puerto Rico - S5T2R1 | ecosystem: Host-associated > Plants > Roots > Rhizosphere ... | reverse complement strand
GGGCCCAGCAGCTCAACCTGCGGCTGCTGGCGCGCGCCAAGGCCGCCGGCGCCATCCGCCCCGACCTCGACGTCAACGACCTCTCCTTCGTGTTCGAGCAGCTCGCCTCCATCCGCCTCGGGGACCCGGACCGCACCCGCCAGCTTCGGCAGCGCTACCTGGGGCTGCTGCTGGACGGCCTGCACACCCCGTCACCGGAACCACTGGCCGGTCCGCCACCCACCTGGGAGGAGGTGAGCGGCCGCTGGGACCGCCCGGCGAACCGGTGACCGGCCGCCGCGCTGCCTTGCTTTCATCGAGCGAAGTCCGCCACCGTCGCGGCGGTCCGCGCGGGCTGCCCGAGCCAGGGCCCGTGCCCGGTGGGCAGCACCTCCAGTCGCGCGTCGGGGATCAGCTCGGCTGCAGCCCGAGCGACCGGGACGCTGCCGACCGGGTCCCGCTCGCCCCAGAGCACCAAGGTGGGCATGGCCAGCTGGCGAAGCTCGTCGGGGCGAACGCGGCCGCGCCGCCGAAACCCGGACGGCGACAGCGAGGCGAACGGCGAGAGCAACGCGCGGAGCTCCGCACCGGCGGCGCGGTCGGTGATCGGGTCTCGCCCGGCGGCCACCAGCAGGGCGACCAGGTCCGGATGACGGGCGAGGGTGGCCTTCTCGCCCATGGCACTCGCCAACCGCAGCATCGACTTGGGGCTGGGTGGCGCCAACCGTGACAACAGCTGCCCCAGCCCGGGGGTGCCGACCAGACGGCGCCCCGATGTGCTGCACCGCGAGCGGCAGCAGCAGGCCGCGCCAGCTCCCCCGCGCTCGCCTCGCAGCTGGCGCCGGTTCTGGACCTCCGTAGCGTAGCGAGCCTCGGCGCGTGCCTGAATCCCGTTCACTTGCCGCGCGCCAACCGAGGCCAGGCTGGCGGCGAAGGCCAGCCAGCGGAGCTGCTGGCGTTCCAGTCCGCGGGCGCGGCGGACCGAACCGCCAGCGAGACGGCGGTAGGCTGGGAACCATGCCCACCCATGTCGCGCTGCTGCGAGGCATCAACGTCGGCGGTCGCAACAAGGTCGCCATGGCCGACCTGCGCAGGATCGTGGAGTCGCTGGGTTACGGAGACGTGGCCACCTACCTCCAGAGTGGCAACGTTGTCTTCACCAGCAATGACAACGACACGGCGGCGATGACCACGGAGCTGGAGCGCGCCCTTGAGGAGACCCTGGGGGTGCGCAACAGTGTGGTGGTGCTGTCTCGAGCCGAGCTTGCCAAGGTGATCGCCGACAACCCCTTCCCTGATGAGACGAACCCCAAGCACCTCCATGCCGTGTTCCGTGGCGGCGAGGTCGGCGTCGCCGAGGCAGCCGCCGTCGCGGCCGCCGAGCGCCGAGCCTGGGAGAAGGGCAGCCGCGACCAGGCGAAGGTCGTCGGCCGCACCCTGTACCTGCGCACCCCGGACGGCTTCGGACGCAGCGAACTCGCCGCCCAGCTGGCCCGGGCCAATCCCGCCGCCGCAGATCGAGGCGGCACCGCCCGCAACTGGGCAACCGTCACCAAGCTGGCGGCGATGCTGGACACCTGACGCCTGGAGATTGCGGTCCTGACGCTCACCCGTACCCTGCCCGACCTGCGGGCTGCACAGCGCTCGAGCGCGTGGTGTTTGAGGATTCTGGGCAGCCCGAAGCCGAGACGCCGCCACGACACCAGTCCGAATCTTCGTTAGTGGAAGGAGACCGCCATGTCAGGGAAGTTCGGCCTTGACCCTCATCGGCTGGACGACGAGGCGCTGGAGCGCGAGCTCCGCTACCTGTACGCGACCCGCGAGGAGACATTTTTCCACGGCACCCGGCAGGCGCTCCTCAACCACACCGAGCGCATGCTGCAGTTGGAGCGCGAGTACGCCAACCGGTTCCCGGAGCGGACCAAGGCCGACGCCCTGCGGACCCGCAAGGGCGCCCGGCTCCAGGCGGGGCAGCCAACCGACCGGTAACCGGCCGCGCTCTCGGTGCCGGGTCCGGGGGCGGTCCTCGCCGGCTGCGGCGGCAATCGCACCCCTGCCCCGGCAGCCACTCAAGGTGCTATGGCGCTTCACCGCAGCATCGACGTTGCGGATTCCGGCCAGCCGGAAGCCGAGATGGCGGCTGGTCGCAATGCCACCGCGTCACCGCCAGGCGAATGCTCGGAGTGATGAACCGCTCGCCTAGGCGGTGTCAAGGAGGCATCCCGATGGCCGGAACCAGCAACCAGCACCCCGGCACCATCTCGACCGAACCCCCGGCCAGCGCCAACCGCGACCGGTCCATGCGCTGGCGCTCGGCCGGCTACTGGCTGGCCACCGTCCTCGTGGCAGCCGAGCTGGGGGTCGGCGGCGTCTGGGACATCGCCCGCATCCCCTACGTCCGCGACCTCGTGGTGGGCCTGGGCTACCCGTCCTACTTCCTGGTGTTGCTGGGAATCTGGAAGGTCCTGGGCGCGGTCGCCCTGCTCGTCCCGCGCCGCCCGCTGCTCAAGGAATGGGCCTACGCGGGCGCCTTCTTCACCTACACCGGCGCGATCGTCTCCCACCTGACCACCGGCTACGCCCTCAACGAGCTGCCGCTGCTGACCGTCCTGACCGCCCTGACCGTGCTGTCCTGGGCACTACGACCCCCCAGCCGCCGCACGTAGGTGGTCAGGTCTGGAGGTGGCCGCGCAGGAAGGCGACCACGCGCTCGATGACCTCCCGGGAGGCGTCGCTGTCATCGGCCACGTCGAAGCCATGACCGCCGTCCGGCTGGTGGACCAGCTCGACGGGCAGCCCGCGCTGCTCGGCCGCCGCCACGAAGTCGTCGATGGTCCGGTTCAGCCCCGGGTCGTCCCGGCCGGCCCGCACCACCAGCAGGGGCGGCAGGGCCGGGTCAGGTGCCAGGTCGCTCAGGGGCCCGTAGCAGAGGGCGGCGCAGCGGACCCGCTCGGCCGCGCCGGTCAGGACCGCGGCGGTCAGCACCACCCCGGCCGAGAACGCGGCCACCCCAACCCGCCCCGGGTCGATCCCCAGATCAGCCGCCCGCTCGCTGACGGCGGCCAGGGCCTGGTTGACCTCGGCGACGACCGGCCCGAACCCGGCATCGAGGATGGCGCGGTGCTCGAAGGCGACCCCGGCGAGCCCCTGGCCAGCCAGCAGCCGCCCCCAGCCGGTGTACTGGCCCCACCCGCGCACTCCCCGCAGCAGCTCCGGGTCGGCCTCGCCGTGGACCAGCAGCACCGCCGGCACCCGCGTCCCGGCCGCCCGCGGCCTCGGCAGGTACAGGTCCATGGCCAGCGCTCGACCGCCGGCGTGGGTGTAGACGAGGTCGGGCCGCACCTCGACCCGCTCGGGATCAGGCAGGGGATGAACCAGCGGCTGGGCCGGGTCGAAGCGCGCCATCGCGCCGATCTTATCGGCCGTTACGAAGGCCCGCAGGGGCGTTCGGAGGCTGAGCGCCTGGCGGGGTCAAGCCAATCGCACGATTGACACTCTGGCTGCGTAAATCGGTGCTGAACAGGTGTTGGACGTTGCCCGGCGGCGGCGCAACGCTGGTCGTGACCAGTTCGACCCCGACCCTGGCAGGAGGCACCGCACCGATGTCCAGACTCACACGCGCCCTTGTTGTCGGCGTCATGGTGATGGCCATGAGTCTCGCCACGACGGCTGCCGTCGCCCAGACGCACACCCCACAACGAGCACACCACCGGCGAGCGGGAGGCGGCCCAGAGATGGAACGACTACTACCAGGCGACCCAGGTCGGGCCGGCTGAGCTCGCGGCCCGGACGCGGGCTGAGGCCACGCGGCGGGCGCTGGCGGAGCAGTGGAACCACTACTACCACGCCACTCGTCTGGCACCGGCGGAGCACAAGGCCCGCACGCAGGCCGGGGAGCGCTCCTCCGACCCGACGAAGGCGACCGCCCCACCGCGGCCAGACGCACCGATCGGGGAGCTAGGCTGGCTCGTGATCATCCTCGGGGTGCTGACTGCGCTCGTCGCCGGGCTTGCTGTGCTCGCCGCCAGGTTCTCGGGTGGCGGGGCACCGGCCAGGCCCGCCGTTTGAGGATCGGTCACGACTCGATGGGGCCGTTAGGGTCGGTCGGAGGGCGTGGGGAACCTCGGGGCCTTGTCGCGAAATGGGCGCAGGGTGTGCAGCTGCAGGCGGAACAGCACCCCCCAGACGGCCAGGAACGCCACCGCCCCGCCGGCCACCGCCGCGGCCCGCGGCGCCTCGGCGACCTGGAGGAGCAGCACGACGATGGCCGCCCCCAGGGCCGCGACCACGGTGGCCACGATGGTCGGTGTGTTGACCAGGAAATGGACCCACAGCCACTGCCGGCTGGGGCGGTCCAGCAGGTAGCTGGCGATCACGCCGCGCTCGTCGTCGTGGTGGCCGGTGGTGAAGTAGCGCTCCAGGCCGGGCTCCATGTCCAGGTAGGCGCGGCGCAGCCGGTTCATCGCCAGCACGAGCTGGAACTCCTCGGTGTTGATCTGGACCAGGCGCGCGTAGGCGGCGATGCCCAGCAGGAACACGACCGGCAGCAGCACCAGCGCGAGGGTGGTGGTCTGGGCGCCAAATCCGGTCGCGTCGGCCAGGAGGGCCAGCGCGATGATCGAGGCCGACAGCACCGTCAGGAAGACCGTGGCCCGGCTCATGGCCTCGTTCCAGATCAGCGACCGCGCCGCGATCAGGCTCCAGTGCTCGGTGGCCAGGATCTGGGCGGCGTGCGGCCCGAACGGGCGATCGCCGGCCGCCTCGGCGGCGAGGGTTGGCGCACCGTCGTCGGTGTCCGGCGCCCCGGCTGCGGGTCTGGCCGTCCTGGTGTCGCGCTCGTTGGGCTCCATCGCGGGCCTCCTCCAGGTAGCAGACGTCCCGCCACCCTCAGCCTACGGACCGGCCGTGACGCTCGACGGTCGGCGGCCGGAGCCCGTGCGCGCTTGCGGTCCTGTGCCGCTGTCAGCTGCTCACTTCGTCCCGATGCCGATGTTGACCGCGTTCGTGAGGACGGCTCGCCCGTCTGCCCCGGCGCGCTCGCGCAGCATACCGTCGAGGACCTGGCGCAGTCGCGCTCGCCGGTCCTCGCCGAGCTCCGCGACCAGCCTGCCCGGGATCGGGTTGCCGTACAGCACCCAGTCCCACATCTCCTGCCCCGAGCGGAAAGTTGGCCGCTCGGCCGCGCGCTCGACGCGGACGTTCCTCAGTCCCGCGTCGGTCAGCCGCCGGCGCAAGACGTCCGGGTCGGAGACCTGGAACTCCAGCGGCGGCGGATCGTCGGGGAGGCCCGGGAACTCCGGAGCGACGGCCTTCAGCGCACCGCTGAAGCACTGGACGAATTCGAGCTCCTCGGGCGAGCCGTAGGCGATCACGAGCACGCGTCCGCCAGGCTTCGTCACCCGGACCATCTCGCGCAGCGCGCGGGGCTGGTCGGGCACGAGCATGACCCCGAACTGCGACCCGGTGACGTCGAAGCCGTCGTCCGGGAGCTCGAGGGCATGACAGTCCATGACGCGGCCTGCTGCCCCGGGCAGGTCCTCCATGCGCGCGCGGACCTCGAAGCGCTCGATCATCGCGGGCGACCAGTCGGTGGCGAGCACCTGGGCCCCCAGGCGCGCGGCCGGCAGGCCGAGACCGCCCGTCCCGGCCGCGACGTCGAGGAAGCGCTCGCCTGGCTGGAGCCCGACGAGGCGGAGCGCCTCGTTGGCGAGATCGACCTCCTGGGGAGCCACATACCGGTCGTAGCCCTCGGCGATGGCGTCCCAGGCCTCCGGCGGCGCGGCGTGCTCATCCGTCGTGACTGCTTCGTCGCCACTCGTGGTCATCGTCTCCTCCTTGCCGTGCGGATCTCGCACCCGACCGTAAGGAGGCGAGCGGCGCTACGACATCGGGCCAATAACCAATTCCGCGATGACGCGACGTGGGTGATTCTGTGTAGTGGGCCTACCGCGCCAGGCCGCGCTTGAAGGCGTACGCGGTGGCCTCGGCCCGAGACGACAACCCCAACTTCGTGAAGAGGTGCGCGGCGATCCGGGCGAGCTCATCGGCCGCCGTCCTCGCGCTCCCGACATCCTCGGCCTCCAGCAGGATCTCGACAGAGGCGGGCAGCAGGCGTGACCGGGCCATCGCATCCTGCGCCTCGTCGAGCGCGCGCCGGATCGCCGGCAGCGCGAGGTCGATTCGCCCCTGGGCCAAGCGGAGCAACGACATGCCCGGCTCGGGTCCCGTCCCGCCAGGCTGGCTCGGCGATAGGAAGCCTCGGCCGCCTCGAGCTCGCCGCGGAGCCGCTGGATCTCGGCCAGCTGATAGTAGGCCGATCCCAGCGCATCCCATGTCGGCGGGCCGGCGAGCCACTCGCACGCTCGACGGGCCGACTCCAGGGCGTCCGTCCACGCGCCGTGCAGCTGAAAGATCTCGCACCGATGCACGAGACAGTTGCCCCGGAACGGAACCATGTCGGGCTGCGAGTCGCACCAACGAGTGAGGGCCTCCGTCCACTCCCTCGCGCGACGGAGATCGAACGCGGCCTGACACAGGTCGATCACCTGGCAGTAGGCGATTCCGGCGAGCATCGGGGCCACCTCGTCTGCCGTGACCGAGACCATGACCTCGTCCAGCAGCGCCATGCCCTCGGCGACGCGTCCCTGCAGGACCAGCGAGTATCCCAGGCCGAGCCGCGCGAACGTCGACGCGTCGGTGTCGGCGAAGCGCTCGGCGATCTCCTCCGCCTCGACGAGGCTCGCAGACACGTCTGCATCCCCCTCGAACAGGCGTGGCAATGCGGTGAGCATCCGCAGCCAGGCCTGCTCGACGCAGTCGCGACGGCTCTCCTCCAGCAGCCGGCCGCCGCGGGCGACCCAGCCCATCGCCGGCGCCAGGTCGCCCCTGAAGAAGAGCCCGAGCGCCTGCCAGAACGCGCAGCGCGCGGCCCGCTCCGCCTCACCGCGGCCGAGCCACGCGTGGTGGGCGGCGATCCAGGCCTCCTCGCACGCGTCGTCCCTGCCGACCATGTATGCGGCAACCGCGAGGCGCTCGAGATCCTCAACGGCCAACTGCCCCTCACGATGAGCCGCCGACAGGTCGGCGAACGCGGCACCCCACATCCGACGCTCGAACGAGCCGCGGGCTCGCGCTTCCCGATCGGTTGACGGAACGGACCTCCGCCACGAGGTCATGCGTCAGCCGGTGGCGGCTCTCGGTGCCGGCATCCCGCCCAGGCGCCCAAGACCGGCCAGGGCGACCAGAACACGAGGTGGACGAGCAGGATGATCGGATGCGCCGCGTCCAGGACGGCCGCCCGGGTGGAGTCGAAGTCGACGTGGTCGCCGTCGAGGACGCTGACATCGGGGGCGAGGTGATACCAGTGCGCCGCCTCGACCCCGTAGACCACGGCCACCGCGACCAGGGTCGCGAGCGCGGCCACGAGGCCTGTCTCGAGCCCGAACCGCAGCGACCGCGTGGAGCGGGCGCACAGATAGGCGCTCGCGAACAGCAGCACCGGCGGGAGGAGCATGGTCACCGACCCGAGTCCGTCGTCGCCCAGCCCGGCGCGCGAAACCCCCAGCAGGCCCGCACCGAACGCGACCGCCACACCGGCCGCGACAACGAGCGACCTGCGCGAATGTGGCCTGCCGAGCAGCGCGACGGCGGCGCCGACGGCGAACCGTCGTCGCTCACGCGGGACCGTGATGGTCGCCAGTTCGGCGCGCAACGCCGCGCCCCAGTCCACCTGCTCGCCGTCCGACGACGCTCGCTCGCCGGTGAGCGTCGCCGCGGCCGCCAGGAGCCTGTCGGCGGCATCCCCGTCCTCGTGTCCCCTCGGACGCCGCCGGATCAGGATCGACCCCACGACGGCGGCGGGCACGGCAAGCGCCAAGAAGGCCCCAGGCGCGATCATCGACAGCGCGAGGGCGACAGCCAGCGCCCCCACGATCCAGCCGGCGCGTCGCGTGATCATCAGAACGCCTCGCCGAGCGTGGGCCGGATCAGGCCGCCCGACCGACTGGCGCGGGGGAGCTCAGCGGCCGCCGCCGCGCGCAACTGCTCCGCGAACCGGGCTCCCTCGCCCGACAGCCGGTACAGGTGTCGGGCGGGGCGGCCGGACGGCGGATCGGTCTCCCACGCGGTCTCGACCTGGCCGCGCTCGGCCAGCCGCATGAGGATCGGGTAGACCGTGCCGGCCTTGAGGCCGAGCTGCCTGCACAGGTAATAGCCGTGGCTCCAGCCGGACGGGTTGTCGGCCAGCGCGAGCACGACGGCGATCGTCTGCGGCGTGGGTTTGCGGGAGCGCCTCATGCGCCAAATGTCTATCTAGATAGAGAAAAAGTCAAGGCCAGAGGAGAACGGAGATCCCATCCAGTCGGGCCGCGATCCGTCGGTTGCTCCCGCCGTCTTCAGCCGCTCGCCGCGCGTTCTCCAGGTCCGCTCCAAGGTTGCCGGCGACCGCCCGCCTAGGCTCGGCCCAGGTGCTGGAGCGATCGAGGAGGCGGCACGATGGGTGAGATGATCAAGGCCGGCGACGTCGGACTGTGGGTCGAGCGCCGCGGGCAGGGACCCGACGTCCTGCTGATCGCCGGGCTCGGCGATCCCGCCGAGGCCTGGGCGGCGCAGCTGGAGGGGCTGGCGGACCGCTGGGGGCTGACGGCCTTCGACAACCGCGGGGCGGGCCGGTCGCCGCTGCCGCCGGCCGGCGAGCCGTTCACGGTGGCCACCATGGCCGACGACACGGCCGCGCTGCTGCGGGCCCTGGAGGTCCCGGCGGCCCATGTCATGGGCTTCTCGGGCGGGAGCGCCATCGCCCAGGAGCTGGCGCTGCGCCACGGCGAGCTGGTCCGCAGCCTGGTGCTGGTCAGCACCTGGGCTCGCTCGGATCCCTACCTGCGCGCCATGGCCGGGTTCTGGCGCTGGCTGGTGGAGGTCGCCCCGAGCGAGCGCGCCGCCCTGGAGGCCTTCTTCCTGTGGATCTACACCCCGCGGGCCCACGCCGACGGGACCGTCGAGCGGTTCATCGCCGAGACGCTGGCCTCCCCCCATCCCCAGTCCGTGGAGGCCTTCCAGCGGCAGCTGGACGCCTTCATGACCCACGACACCCTGGACCGCCTGCCCCAGCTCCGGGTGCCGACGCTGGTGGTGGCCGGGGAGCTCGACATCGCGACCCCGCCGCGCCTTGGCCGGGTCGTGGCCGAGCGCATCCCCGGTGCCCAGCTCGCGGTGCTGCCTGGCGCGGCCCACCAGCCCTTCCAGGAGACCCCGGCCGAGTTCAACGACCGTGTGGACAGCTTCTGGCGTCAGGCGCAGGCGCAGCAGACCGACGCGCGCACCCGGGCCTGGAACCGCCCGTGGCCAACTCTCGTCCGGAACTAGCCGGGGCATACTGGGCGTCATGGCGTACCAGGGCACGACCGGGCCCGCTTCCGGCAGGCCGAGGCGCTCATGGCCGCGACGGCGACCGCGACGCGGCCACCGAGGCCCTGCGCCGCGCCGCCACCATCACCACCCGCTGCCGTCGCCCACCGCCTCGGCCTGGACTGACCGCGCTCCCGCCTGGCGGGCGAAAGATAAGGCAGGCAGGCCGGTGATCTAGGGGCGTCGCCCGAGGTGGCGGCGGCGCCTTAGCCCTACGGTTGAGGCATAACCGCTCCACCCCACGAGTGGGAGGTACCTGCCATGTTCCTGCTGATCCTGGTCGCCGCCTTCGTGGTCCTGGACATCCTCGCCCACTACTTCGGCGTCGACTCCCGCGACGGCTTCAGCCCGCGACCCTCTCTCCGGTAACCACCCCGAAGACACCTCACGAGCTCCTGGTGGCGCGGACTCGGCGGGGGACAAGGGTGGAGCTGGGCAGGCCGACGTCCGTGAGCGCCGCTCGCGCGGACTCGAGCTCCGCGGCGTCGAGGCGGTAGGTGTAGCGGGGCAGGTCGCCGAGGCGGTCGGCGGTCTCGACGACCGGCAGGGGGTCGCCGCGCGCCCATACCTGGAGGTGGGTGGTGAAGGGCCCGTAGCGGCGGAGCAGGTCGAGCTGGTCGGGTTGGCCGAGGTCGAGCCGGACCAGGCCGCGGGTGCGGGCCCGCTGGTACCAGGACGCTCCCCGCTGGGTGTCGGCGGCCAGCTGCCGGAGCCGTGCGGCCGCCGCTCGAGCATCGGCCGGCAGTTCCTCGGCGGCGAGCCAGCCGCCACTGTCGACCTCGACGACGGCATGGGAGAGGTGGGGCGCGTGGACGTCGAGCACGCGGTCCAGCACCACCCCGGCTTCCTTCTGGCCGAGGCCGCGAGCCAGCGCCCATCCACTCCGCCCTTGCGCCGTCGCCATGGTGGCGGCCGGAAGCGCCGTCTCCGCCTGGGGCGCCGGCGCCTCCTCGGTGACCAGCAGGGCAGCCAGGACGGTGGTGAGGGGAACCGCGGCGATCAGCCCCACCGATCCGCAGAGCGCGCTCACGATCTCGACGGCCACGAGCTCGCTGGTGGCGACCGTGCCGAGCGAGTCCTGCCCGTTGACGAACAGGATCAGCGACGGCAGGGCGGCGCCCGCGTAGGCCAGGAACAAGGTGTTCACGGTGGCCGCGATGTGGTCCCGCCCGACCCGCAACGCCCTCCCGACGAGCGTGGCGAGGCCGGCGGTGGGGTTGGCCTGGTGCAGCTCGGTCACCAGGGAGGCCTGGGACATGGTCACGTCGTCCAGCACGCCGAGGCCGCCGATGAGGATCCCGGCCAGCAGCAGCCCCCGCAGCGACAGGCCTCCGACGGCGAAGTTGGCCAGCTGGGCCTCCTCGCTGGCCAGCCCGGTGAGGGAGGTGGCGGCCACGAAGGCGATGGTCAGGGCGGCGGTCAGGCCAAGGGCGAGCGCGGTCCCGACCACCGCCGCGGTCGTCTTGGGTCCCGTGCCGTGGGAGAGGTACAGCGAGACCAGCATGATGGCCATGGCGCCGGTCACCGCGACCAGGACCGGGCTGTGCCCGCGCAGGATGGCGGGGACGACGAAGCCGATGATGACCAGGAACGACAGGCCCAGGCCGAGCAGCGAGCGGATCCCCTGCCAGCGGCCGAAGGCCACCACGGCCACAACGAACAGGGTGACCAGGGCGAGCATCGGCCGGCCCCGCTCCAGGTCCTGGATGTAGTAGGTGGGGGGCTGGCCGGGTTGCCCGGCCACGGCCAGGCGGACCCGCTGGCCGGCCCGGAGCACGCCGCCGGTGGGGTCGGTGGTGTCGAAGGTGACCTGGCGGTCATCGGCGAGGCGGGCGGTGACCTTGATGCAGACCGACCCGGGCGCCCCCGACTCGGCCTCCGGACACTCGACGCGGTCAACCTGGGTCAGGGTCGCCGGGACCAGCCGGGTCGAGTCCGGCTGACCACCTGCCGCCGGCCGAGGCAGCTCCTCCCGCGGCCACAGGGCCACCGCGCTGGCCAGCACGGCCAGGGCGATCACCCCGACGACGGCCAGCATGGCGTGGTAGCGACGCGCGCTCGAGTGCATCGCCGCACGCTACGACCAGCGGCGCGCTGATTGCCAGCCAGCCCGGCTCCAGCAGGGCCAAGGGTCTGTACTAGCATCACACCACCCGCGAGGACATGAGGAGCAGCACCGTGACGACCAGCGATTCGACAACTGAGGCGCCCGGCAACGGCCAGTACGCCGAGGTCAACGGCATCAACCTCTACTTCGAGACCCACGGGGCCGGGCGGCCGATGCTCCTGCTGCACGGCGGGCTCGGGTCGGGCGAGATGTTCGGGCCGGTCCTGCCCGCCCTGGCCGAGCGCCACCGGGTCGTCGCCGTCGACCTGCAGGGCCACGGCCGCACCGCCGACATCGACCGACCGCTCGACGTCCGGCTCATGGCCGACGACATCGCGGCGCTCGCCGACCACCTCGGGCTGGACAAGCCGGACCTGGTGGGCTATTCCCTCGGCGGCTGGGTGGCGCTCCACACCGCGGCGAAGTATCCGGCCAAGGTCGGCCGGCTCGTGGCGGCCTCGGCCAACATCCGCCCCGACGCCATCTACCCGGAGATGCGCGCCCAGCAGGCCCAGGTGAGCGCGGCCGCCGCCGAATTCATGACCGACACCCCCATGTACCAGCTCTACCAGCGGGTTGCGCCGCACCCCGAGAGCTTCCCCCAGCTGCTGGACAAGGTCGGCGAGGCGATGGCCAAGGACTTCGACTTCACCGAGGAGGTCCGAGGGCTCCAGGTGCCGACGCTGATCGTCGCCGCCGACGCCGACATGGCGCCGCCGAGCCACTACGTCGAGGTCTTCGAGCTGCTCGACGGCGGCCTCCGCGACGGCGGCTGGATGGGTGAGGGCCGGCCCAAGGGCGGTCACGCGCTCGCCATCCTGCCCGGCCTCACGCACTACAACCTGGCCATCTCCCCGCTGTTCGCGGCGGTCACCCTCGCCTTCCTCGACGAGCAGCCGAGCTGAGCGACCCTGGGCCCTTGCCACCCCACGCCTCGATCGAGTTGTCGTCCTGCGCCGGGATACGCTGTTGCTCCGCGTCAGGCGCGTGTCCGGAGGAGGCGGCTGGATGTTGACCGAGGTGGTGGTGGAGCTCGAGGACCGCATCGGAGCCCTGGCCGAGCTGGGGGAGCTGCTCGGTGGGGAGGGGGTGAACATCCGCGCCTTGGCGGTGGTGCGGGCGGGGGAGGGAACGGCGCTTGCCCACCTGGTGCTCGAGCCGGCCGACGTGGCCGTGCGCTGCCTCCGGGACCATGGCGTGGTTCCCGAACGTGTTCGTGAGGTGCTGTCGGTGACCCTCGAGGACGAGCCCGGCGCCCTTGGCCGCTACTGCCGGCTCCTGGCCGACGCCTCGATCAACCTGGAGGCCGTCTACCTGGCGGGCGAGCGCAACGGCGCCAAGGAGCTGGTGCTGGCGGTCAGCGACCTGGAGGCGGCCCGCCACCTCCACGCTCAGGGTGGGCCGTAGCAGCCCTCCGGCATCGGGCGTCACCAGAGCGTTGTTCGGCCGTCCTCGTGCACGGTCCAACCGGGATTGTGCGCCACCTCCCAGGGGTGGCCGTCGGGATCGATGAAGACGCCCGAATACCCGCCCCAGAACGTGGCCGCCCCGGAGCGGGCGATGGTCGCCCCCGCGGTCCTGGCCTCGGCGAGCACGGCGTCAACCTCAGCGGGTGAGCCGACGTTGTAGGCGAGCGTCACCCCACCCCAGCCGCCGCCGTCCTCGACCCCGCTGTCGTGGGCGAGCTTCCCCCGGTCCCACAGCGCCAGGACGAGCCCTGGCGTCTGGAAGAAGGCGACGTGGTCGGTCTCGTCGTCCACCCCGCCGTCCAGATGCCAGCCGAGCGCCTCATAGAAGGCCCGGGCGCGCGAGACGTCGCCCACGCCGAGGGTGATGAGGCTCAGCCGCTGGTCCATGGATGCTCCTTCCCGAGGTCGAAGGCACGGTGTGGTCGCCGGTTCATACTCGCGGAGCTGCATGCTCCGGTGATCGAAGCCCCGCGGCGGCAGGGCTGCGAACGTGCTCGGGGAGGACGCCGAGGCCGATGAGGCGGGCGGGGATCGCCTGCAGGATCGGGTAGCGGCGCAGCGCCCGCAGGGCCAGAGGTGGCTGACCGCGGCGGCGGCCGGCCAGCAGGGGGGAGAGGAAGTAGTCCTGGATGGCGCGCTGCCCCCGCTGGACCAGCACGGTGGGCAGGATGCGGCGCAGCTGGACCCGGGCGAGGTGCCGCGTGGACAGGGTGCCGTCGCGCAGCGGCCGGGCGAGGAGGTTGGCGGTGGTGACGGCGTCGTGGATCGCCAGGTTGATCCCGACCCCGCCGATGGGGGACATGGCGTGGGCGGCGTCGCCGATGCACAGCAGCCCTGGCCGGTACCAGCGCCGCAGCCGGTCGACCTGCACCCGCAGCGTCCGCACGTCGTCCCAGCTCCGCAGCTCGTCCACCCGGTC
>Ga0081538_10003917_pt1 | contig 13881 bp, 13 predicted proteins | sample TabmetS5T2R1_FD_71022 | JGI IMG/M metagenome (GOLD analysis project Ga0081538, IMG submission 71022) | Tabebuia heterophylla rhizosphere microbial communities from the University of Puerto Rico - S5T2R1 | ecosystem: Host-associated > Plants > Roots > Rhizosphere ... | reverse complement strand
CAGATCGGGCTCACCTTCGGCCGTTCGCACGACGTGGTCGTCCCACACCTTCTCGCTCAATGTCTTGCCCATAATGATTGATCTTCTCCTGTCCCCGGTCCCCAACTGCCGGAGCTCCAAAGGATTCCAACGGCCGGCAAGCTAATCTTTGCACTTGCCTTCCAGCATGCGAGACGGCAGTATCAAGGCATGGACAACTCTAGCGGTGTCGGCGTCCTCGACAAAGCCGCCCTGGTGCTCAGTGCCTTGGAGACTGGACCGACCACTCTCGCAGGCCTGGTCGCTGCGACTGGATTGGCCCGGCCGACTGCGCACCGACTTGCCGTTGCCCTCGAGCATCATCGTCTGGTGAGCCGGGATCTGCAAGGCCGATTCGTACTCGGGCCGCGGCTCGGCGAGCTGGCATCGGCTGCTGGCGAGGACCGATTGTTGGCGACCGCTGGACCGGTACTCGCCCGGCTGCGGGATATCACGGGCGAGTCGGCTCAGATGTTTCGCAGGCAAGGCGACTACCGGGTATGCGTAGCCACTGCTGAGCGGATGTCGGGATTGCGCGACAGTGTGCCGATCGGCACTCAGCTGACCATGAGCGCGGGCTCAGCGGCCCAGGTGCTGCTTGCCTGGGAGGAGCCCGAACGGATGCAGCGAGGTCTGCGAGGCAGCCGCTTTTCTGCGGTCGCCTTGGCGGCGGTACGCCGACGCGGCTGGGCCCATTCGGTCGGTGAGCGGGAACCTGGCGTGGCTTCGGTTTCAGCACCCGTACGCTCCCCCTCTGGGAAAGTCATTGCCGCGGTGAGCGTTTCGGGGCCCATCGAACGGCTGTCGCGCCAGCCCGGCCGGCTCCATGCACCAGCGGTCATAGCCGCTGCGGAACGGCTGAGTGAGGTGCTGCGCCGCAGTGGCGGCGAGTGAGCCCTTGCCCTAACCAGCAGCACGGCGCTCGCTAGTGTCTGCTGTGTGGTGGAATCCCTGATACATCGGCGCGCTGTTGGCATTGATTATGCGGTGCAGCGCTGGCGAGCCGAACGAGCTCGCAAGGCCGGCTATGTCACCGAGGTGATTCCGTACACCAGTTATGGCTCGACAAGCTGGTTGCGGATCTTGGCTCGCGTGTTGCTGGCAAAGAATTCCCAGCGCCAGGCCGACGTGCCGACCGGGATACGCGGCTGGCGTAACTTCGTCGGCGTCCCGGTGGAGAACGCGCGGGTGAACGTTGACACCGAAGCAGGATCGTACGAGGTGCAGGCCGACCACAGCGGCATCATCGACGTAGTCATCGATGTTGATCTTGAACCGGGATGGCATCAAATCGGGCTGAGCTCGGACGGTTCAGAAATCGCGACGGCACTGATCTTCATCGTCGATCCCCAAACCAGCTTCGGGGTGGTCTCTGATGTTGATGACACCGTCATGGTCACCGCACTGCCGCGGCCGCTCCTTGCCGCTTGGCACACCTTCGTTGTCAACGAACATGCCCGAGCGACAACCCCGGGCATGCCGGTCCTATACGAGCGATTGAGCACCCGTTACCCGGGAGCACCGTTCATCTACCTGTCCACTGGAGCGTGGAACGTTGCCCCTACCTTGACTCGCTTTCTATCGCGCAACCTTTATCCTGCCGGGCCGTTGCTGCTCACCGATTGGGGACCGACCGCAGACAGCTGGTTCCGCAGTGGTCGGCAGCACAAGCGCAGCAGTCTGGAACGTCTGGCGCGCGAATTCCCTCAGATCAAATGGCTACTGATTGGGGATGATGGTCAACACGATGAGTCGATCTACCGGGACTTCATGGCACAGCATCGCGACAATGTGAGCGCGGTCTGTATCCGCCGGCTGACGCCAAGCGAGGCCGTGCTCGCCGGCAGCAGCTTCCGCGGTCACGCCAGAACCGCCGATCCGACTGTGCCCTGGCTCCACGCCTCAGATGGCGCAGGTATGGCCGACAAGCTGGAGCGCGTCGGCTTGCTGGAGCGGGCACCGCAGCAGCCAGAGATTGAAGCGTAAGACCCTCGTCCGGTGAGATGGTTTAGCCATGGTGAGCACGGCGGCGTCGTTGTTCTGGATTGCCTTGTGCGCCGTGATAGCGCCGCTGCTCGCAGGTCTGGTACCGCGACGACTAATTCCCGAAGTGGTCTTGCTCCTTGCGCTCGGTGTCGTGATCGGTCCTGGTGCACTTGGTCTAGCCGCGGTCGGGGAGGGTCTTGAGGTACTGCACGAGCTTGGCCTCGGGATGTTGTTCCTACTCGCCGGGTATGAGATCGAGCTGAGAAAGCTTACGGGTCATGGCGGGCGAAGAGCCCTGGTCACGTGGTTGATTTGCTTCGCGCTGGCACTTGGCCTGGTGGGGTTCGCGGGATTGATCGGCGCGATTAACGCGGAGATCGCCGTTGCCATCGCCCTCGTCTCGACTGCGCTGGGGGCACTACTTCCGATCTTGAAAGACAACGGTCAGCTGGACACGAGGCTGGGCGCAGCAGTCCTCAACCATGGCGCTTTCGGCGAACTGTGCCCGATCATCGCCATGGCTCTGCTGCTCAGCACCAGCGTCACATTGGCATCGATCGGAGTATTGGTCATCTTTGCAGTTGTCGCGGTGATCTTCACTCTTCCGGCGGTACACCTGCGACACGGGTCGCGCGCCCATCAGATCATCACCGGAAGCTCTGAGACCACAGCACAGATCACGGTACGACTCGTCGTCCTTCTGCTGGTCAGCCTTGGAGGACTGGCCATAGCCTTTGATCTTGATGTTGTGCTCGGCGCCTTTGCCGCAGGTTTCGTACTCCGCCGAGCCCTCCCTGAGGGTGATGAGTCGCTTGAGCACAAGCTCGACGGTCTGGCCTTCGGTTTGCTGATTCCCATCTTCTTCATTACATCCGGCATGAACATCGGTCCCCAGGCGATCGCCGATAACCCGCTTGGTCTGGTGATATTCGTCGTCGCGATAGTTGTCATTCGCGGCGGTCCGATCTATCTGGCGAGCCGCATGGACCGAGTACCGCACACTCATGATCGAGTTTTCAGTAACCTCGAAAGCGTTCAGATCGCGCTCTACGGTGCTACCGGACTGCCGGTCATCGTTGCGGTCACAGCTGTTGCCACGAAATCGGAACGTATGACCAGCGAGAATGCCTCCCTGCTCGTCGCCGGTGGCGCAATCACCGTTCTGCTGTTGCCGATGACCGCGGCACTACTCGGTCTCAGGGGTGAACAGCGAGAAACAGAGGACAGCGCTGCAACGACGAGCAGATAGGCCGGCTGTGGCCTACAGCGGTTGGCAGGCCCCAGCTGCAGGAAGTGGTCGCAGACGGCAAGAAAATTTCTTGAAAGTTGTCGTCACTGACCACTTTGGGTCGGCAACCCACATCAATTCAGGTGACGATCACTCATCTTTATCGAAACAGTTGGTATGCGAACCCCATCGGCTGACATAGGTCATCAAACTCATCCGCGTCGGGAAGGTCTGCCACCTCCTGGAACAACCTCTCCAGTTTGACGCAGTCCTTCGCCATGCCTGCTGTATCGATCTCTTACTGAAGGTATGGGCGGTACTTCTGACTCACCCGGCCCGGATTGAGAGAGCTGCTGCGTCGCTCCGGTGACTGACACACGTTGATCGGCTAGGGGTTGTCTGGAGACTCCGAAGCCGAGTGCGGATCACCGAGGGGCCAGCCGCCAGCTGCCAACTGCGTCCGAACCCGCGCCACGTCCTCATTTCGGGGCAGTTCATCGGTGATGCCCATGATGAGTTCGCTGATATCGGTGTCAGTGACCGGCAGCCTGCCTTCATCTTGCAGCTGGGCGGCGACCGTAGCGACTTCTTCAGCACTGAGCCGGCGAGCTAGCAGCGCGAGCAACGGGACATAGTCCTGCTCTGGGATCTCTTGCGGGTAACCGGCCCGCAGCCAGTCGACGACCGCGCTGAGGAATGAAGGGACTGAGAGCTGCGCCAACGCTGGAATCCTTACCTTGTCGATGTCTGATTGAATAAATTGCGGTGGGGCAAAGCCCGCGTCGGAGGTTAGGCGCTAAACAGCTGTTTCCCGAAGACGATGACGACGATTCCAAACAGGACCGCTAGGACACACAAACCGAAGCAGACCACCGCCCCCGTGGTGGCGGCGGCGGACGGTTTGGTGATCTCTTCACCAGCGGGTCCGACGCTCACGAGTTGGCGATCGCTGTTGAGGATGCGAACTCCGAGCGCGAACAACGCGGGTAGTCCGACTCCCAGCAGTAGGCCGACCAGCAGGACCTGCCACAGTGCATCCATTGCCTTGATCAAAATTTCCATGACGCTTCCTCAGCTCGCAGTCCAGGCTGGCTCACGTTCGGGAGCCGGTGCCAGCCCGTCTTCCCACTCGGCATTGACGTTCTCCGGGGTGATGGCGGTACGACGGGACCGCAGGAACATGTACGCAGCACCGAACACTAAGACACCGAAAATGACGGTGACACCGAGGGCACCGCCGATTGCATTGGCCACGAACCAGCACACGGCGCCGACGATGCCGGCGGCAGGTAAGGTGAGCAGCCATGCGACGACAATCCGTCCGAACACGCCCCACCGCACGGGGACCCGGCGGCCAACGCCTGACCCCAGGATGGAGCCGCTGGCGACCTGCGTAGTCGACAACGCCATGCCGAGATGGCTAGAGGAAAGGATGATCACCGCGGAGGAGGTTTCGGCAGCCATACCTTGCGGTGAACTGATCTCGACAAGTCCCTTACCCATGGTCCGGATCACGCGCCAGCCGCCAACCCAGGTGCCGGCAGCGATCGTCACGGCGCAGGCGACCTTCACCCACACCGGAATGCCATGCAGGTTGGTCCAACTGCCGTAAGCGATCAATGCAAGGGTGATCACACCCATGGTCTTCTGAGCATCGTTGGTGCCGTGCGCCAGCGAAACCAGCGAAGCCGAGCCCACCTGCCCCCAGCGGAACCCAGCATCACGGCGCCGCGCCGGCACGTTGGTGACGATCTTGAACACGATCCATGTGCCTAATCCGGCGACCAAGCCAGCCACCACAGGTGCGAACACCGCCGGCAGCACGATGGAGCTGACGACGCCATCCCACTTGACTCCGCCGACCCCCAGCGCAGCGATCGTGGCACCAATCAGACCACCGAACAGCGCGTGCGAAGACGATGAGGGCAAACCGAACAGCCAGGTCAACAGATTCCATAAGATGCAGCCGACGAGCCCGGCCAAAATGATCACGAGCATCGGTACGCCCATTAGGTCCGGCACCGGCGCCCCATTCGATCCCTGAATCGAGATGATCTTGTTACTCACTGTCAATGCGACCTCGATCGAGAGGAAGGCGCCAACCAGATTCAAGATCGCCGACAAGGCAACCGCCACCTTGGGCCTAAGTGCCCCGGTAGCAACTGATGTCGCCATGGCATTGGCTGTGTCATGAAAGCCGTTTGTGAAATCGAAGGCCAGCGCCGTCACCACGACTATGCACAAGATGTATAAGGCCTCGGTCACAGCCAGACCTTGCTAGGCGACCTGCGTAGCAATTCACCCATTGCTTTCGAATGGGCCCACCGTATGGGCCTGACAGTCTGGGTGCTTGCCATAGTATCTGCCTCCGATTCCTGTTGCCTGTTTCGTCACTGCAGATGACGCTAGGTCAGCGAAGGCCCAGCTTGATCACCCGTTAGGGGGTGAATGATTTGACGGCAGGTGCGGTGGAAAATCGATCCACCGGCAAGTGTGGATCGAAGTCGCAGGTCCTAGGCAGACGGCGCGGCTCCAATGACTCAGGGCCAGGGCTAAAGCGCTACCGAAGATCAGCAACCGGGTTCATGCCCTAACGGGCCCAAGGCGTTGGGGCTCTGCGCATCCGCACTTCGTCATCTGACGGTCTGCTCATTGCGGCCGATCGCTTCAAGTCATGATCAACGAGGTCGGCGTGCGGATGTCGGATACAGCCGCCGTATGGAAACAGCGACTGGACCGGCATATCGCCGATTCCACCGATCCGTCGGACAACGCGAGGTTTGACGAACGGCAGGCAGCACACACCGCACCGAGTCGCTCCCGCAACCACAGCCGGCACCCTTACCAAACGTGAGCCTCCGAACCGGCCAGCCGCACCCCGCCACTAACTTGACGGAGAGCCCGATTCGGCAGTCGGGCTGAGTGCCAACACTGCACTGGGGCCCGATCGGAGTGGTTGCCGCCACTGTGATCGTCAACGTCTGGCTCATGCGATCTCCGTGGCACGACTGGCACGAGGGTCGCCGGACTCGTTGGAGCTGATGGTCCGGCACCAGCGCGCTCCGCTCGAAATTACGGCCTTCCATGCCCGACCGAGAACCTACCCCCTTGCGAAGATATGGATCATGCTTCAACGAAGCCGAGCCTCGAATTCACACCATCTGGGTGAGGCCGACCTCTGCTGTTCTGCATAGGTTCATCGGTGATCGCCAGCAGGCGCGCTCAAGGAGGGATCCGCCATGACCAGGCAGACGACGCAGCGACACCGCGCGGCGGCAGAGCCGGTGACGAGGCGGAGTCCCGTGAGTGGCATCGCTGGTCTCGGCTATCCGGTCAGATGAGTCGGCGACTGTTGGCAATCGGCGCGCTGCTGGTGGCAGCAGCCACGCTCGCGCTTGCGGTCGGGGTCGCGGTCGGTGAGTTCCCGCGGGGGCTCCTGCTGCTGGGCTGTGTGCTGATTACCGGCTCGGCTGCCTGGTACGGCGTGCTGCGGCGCGGGCTGCCGCGGGTCGTCGGGCTGATCGTTGCCGGCCTCGGGCTCGCGGGCGCGCTGGTCTTGCTGATTACACGCGGGACGCCGCTGGTCGATTTGCTGGTCGTCGTTGGACTGCTGGTGTCGCTGGCTGCGGCCCGCGCCGCTTTTGCCGTGCACGTGGATCTGCCGAGCGCGGCCGCGCCACGGCACCCGGTGCTCTTCTATAACCCAAAATCCGGTGGCGGCAAAGCGATGCGCTTCGCGCTAGCCCAGGAGGCCGGCCAGCGAGGAATCGAAGCGGTCGAGCTGCAGCCAGGTGACGACCTCGAGACGCTGGTCCGCGCCGCCGTCGCGCGCGGCGCAGATGGCGTGGCCATGGCCGGCGGGGACGGCTCACAGGCCATCGTCGCCGCGATCGCCGCCGAGCTCGGACTGCCGTACGCCTGTATTCCGGCCGGGACGCGCAACCACTTCGCGCTCGATCTCGGCGTCGATCGCGACGATGTCGTCGGCGCCCTTGACGCGTTCGTCAACGGCGGTGAGCGACGAGTCGACCTCGGCGACGTCAACGGGCGGACGTTCGTCAACAACGTCTCACTCGGGCTCTACGCCGAAGCGGTGCAGCAGGAGGGCTACCGCGACGCGAAAATCCGCACAGTGCTGGACACAGTGCCCGACGTCCTCGGCCCGACCGGCGACGAACTCGATCTGCGCTGGCGTGGACCCGGCGGCCATGAACACCGCGGCGGCGCTGCCGTACTCGTGTCCAACAACGCCTACCGACTCGGCCGCGCCCTCGGCTCGGGCACACGCCCCAGGATTGATGACGGCCTGCTAGGGATCACCGTCATCGGCGCGATCTCATGGCAGGACGAGGACGGCCGTGCGTTGCAGCGCCCCTGGCGCGCATGGTCCTCACCCACATTCGAGGTCGGCTCGGAGAAGCCGATCGCCGCCGGCATCGACGGCGAAGCTCTCGTCCTCGATGCGCCGCTGGAATTCCGCATTAGGCCAAAAGTCCTACGGGTGCGCGTCGCCCGGCAGCACCCAGGTGCTTCGCCCTCGGCGATGACTCCCGAGGGAGTCGGTGAGGGCGTGGTCGAGCTGGCGCGAATCGCTTTCGGCTGACATTGAAACCGTAGGAAAAATCACCACCAAGGAGGTCAGCATGGACCTGATGGAAATCAGCGAGAAGGAGCGGCTGAGTCGTGAGGACGCGGCCGCCCGTCTGCATGCACTCGCGGAGGCGCTCGCTCGGCACAACGAGGTCGAGTTCGAACGCGGCGGTCTGCGCTTCACGGTGCATGTGCCCGACGAAGTCAACTTCAAGCTCGAGATCGAGATCGGCGAGGACGAGCGGGAGCTGGAAGTCGAGCTCACATGGTGACCGAAACCGATGCCGCCCCCTGAAGGCTGGCCCCCGGCGCCCGTCGATGCCGGCCCACCTCAGGCGGAGCCGGTCGAGCAACGGCTGGCGGACGAGCTCAGCACCAAGCGAGCCGACGCGTCGGCCGGGCGCGCCCGCGCCCTGGCGGTGCTGCGCCGCCTCGGCAGGTACGACTATGCCGCCTACCGTTCGGTGGCGCGGCTATCCACCCCGCTGCTAGACGAGCCGTTGAGGCGCGTGTCTGGCTTCGCCAACTTCTCCAAGCCATGGTTCATCGCGGCTGGCTTCCTCGCCCTGTTCGGCGGGCCGCATGGCAGACGGGCCGCGCTGACAGGGCTTGCGGCTGTCGGGGCGACGTCCCTGGTGGTGAACCAGCCCATGAAACTGATCGGCGAACGCCACCGCCCCAACCGGGACGCCCTCGGCGTACCGCAGCAGCGATGGGTCACCATGCCCTCCTCGACATCTTTCCCCTCCGGTCACTCGGCGTCCGCCGCCGCGTTCGCCGTTGCCGTCGGAGACCTGCTGCCGGCGCTCAAGCTTCCGTTGCGTAGCGCCGCGTCGATCGTGGCATTTTCCCGGGTGTACACCGGCGTGCACTACCCGAGCGACGTTCTCGTCGGCGCGACCGTGGGCGCTCTCCTCGGCCGGGTGGTGGCCGCGACATTGGCGCGCCACACTCGGGGCCGCCCCCGGCCCGGCGGCCGCAGCCTGAGTCATCACCGAGGCCGGGAAACCGGCGCGACCGAGGTTAGCCGTGACAGCGTCAGAGGCCGAAGATGATCTACGGACCAAAGGTCAGTACAGCAGCTGGCTGCAGGATCCTTTATTCAAGCGCAGTGCATCGGTGCGGTGTCGGTATCACCCTGAATGGGTGAGACGACCGATATCCCCCTTGAAGGGTGATGCCCGGTCGCTTGTGTGGGTGTTTCACTCAGCTCATGTGCAGATGGATGGCGTACTCAGGAGACCCGATCCTGGCCGAAGAACTGCTGTTCCGCCCACAGCATTCGATCATTGACCAGAGCCTCCACTCGCGCATGGGCGCTACTACTACCAATGGCGATGGCTTCGGGATCGGCTGGTACGGCGAGGGCAATGAGCCGGCGGTGTTCAAAAGCATCGAACCGGCGTGGAACGACCTCAATCTGCGCGAGCTTGCCGGCCAGGTTCGGACACCGCTGCTCTTTGCCCACATCCGGGCGTCGACCGGCACGCCGGTGCAGCGCAGCAACTGCCATCCATTCCGCCATGACGGCTGGTTATGGATGCACAACGGCGCAATCCGCGACTTCCATCACACAAGAAGAGATCTACTGCTGGCGGTCGATCCGGTGCTGTATCCAGACATCGAAGGCTCGACCGACTCAGAGGCCTTGTTCTTCTTGGCAATGACTTTCGGCCTAACAGACGATCCGTTCGACGCGGTCGCACGTGCTGTCGGTTTCGTGGAAAAAGTTGGTCATGATCACGGAGTCGAATACCCGTTCCAGGGGACCGTTGCCACAACCAACGGCGAGTCCATGTGGGCTTTCCGCTACTCCAGCGAAGGCACGAGCCGGTCGCTGTACTTCTCCACAAGCGTCGCAGCGCTTCGTCAACTACACCCTGAGGTCGAGATCCTCCATAGCCTGGGCGAGGAGACTCGATTGGTGGTCTCCGAACCGCTCGGCGACCTCCCCGGTGCTTGGAACGAGGTACCCGAGTCCGCGGCTGGGGTCGTCCGTCCGGGCACTGATGAGATGCGCTCCTTCAAACCCATCGCTCCCTGAGAACGCCGCGCCCCCGACTGTCCGCCAACGTCGGCTTGGCGGTGTCTCGATTCAGGAGCTGCCAAGGAGAGACCCATGACGACGTCGCAGCAACAAAGGCAAGATCAGTCCGCCGCAAAACCCCGGTTTGATGAGCTGCCCGCACGCCGCCGTCGGCAGTTGTTGAGCATCGCTGCTATTCGCTCGGTCGCATCAATGGCGGTGCTGGTGACGGCCTACTTCTTGCTTCCGTTCACTCGATTGCTGAGCGGCAGGTTGATCGTCGCATTTGTGGCCGGAGTGCTGCTTGTCATCATTGTTCTGACCGCACAGACCGTAGCAACGCTGCGCTCGCCTTATCCGCGACTGCGCTCTGTCGAGGCTATGGGTACATCCATTTCTTTATTCCTTGTGGTGTTCTCCACGACGCATTACCTGGTTAATGAGTTCAATCCTGGTAGTTACTCAGAGCCGATGACCCGGTTCGATGCGCTCTACTTCACGATGTCAACCTTTGCAACCGTAGGATTCGGCGACATCAGCGCGACATCTTTGCCCGCGAGATTTGTGACACTGGTTCAGATGATCGGTGGCTTGATCCTCATCGGGGTGGTCGCTCGACTGCTGATCAGCGCTGCAAGGCTCCGCATCCAGGACCGTGAGTCGAGCAACCAAGAATCCTAGCCAGTGACCGCCGTGAGCGCATTAGGCGCCGCATCTGCCACCAGGGTGTACCGGTTGCTGAGACTGCCCCGAGCCCAGCCAACCCACCAAGTGCAAGGTGGATGGCATCCTAGCAGCCCACTGGGGATACGGCGGTACACGCGGCCAGCACTCCGAAGAGGTCCAAATCAGCCGCTCCAATGGTCAGCGCCGAGGATGTGGCGAGTCAGGTCGGCTGCAGCGGTGACGATGATTGCCATATCAGGTGACACTGGGGGACGGAGTCAAGCTGAGTTCGGCTCAGGTCATAGATCCCTGAGCTCGAAGCCTTCGATGGCTGTCAGCGGTACGCTGATAACTGAGGTCGCTATATCTGGAGGCCACTCCTCCTGGAAGGCCGTCTGGTCAATCGGCGGCTTTTGATCGCCGGGTGCCAGGGCTGCCTTACCGGTCACGACCACGGTCTCGCGGTGGGCCGCGGGAGTGCCGCCGTCGACCTCGATTCTGACCTCAGATCCAGGTGCGTAATGCACGATGTCGTTGTAGTCGGGCAGCCGGACCAAGATCTGATCTCCGGCGACCGTGTACAAGACCACAGCAGAGCGAGGACCTTTGCCTGATTGGTAGCCCAGCCGGCACTCATGATGGCTGCACAGCCAGGCCCTGCACTCGCGTGGCGAAAGTCTGCGCATCCGCTCCCCCGGCGACATGCGACCGCCGAAAGTTGGCACGATTGACTCCTGAAGTACGCCCCTCCTCTATAGATTGTGCGCCTGTCCAGAGCGTCGCACTAGGGGTCGGGTCCCAAAGAATTGTGTGGGCGAATTCTAGGTGAACAAACGGTGAAACATTGAGCAAATCCGCCTCAGCGAATTGGCTTACCGCTTCTAGGTGTTAGGCGTCGTATGTAAGGTCACCCGACTCGGGTGATGACCGCTCCAGGTGTCTGGGGGATCATGTCGTGATCGGGGCTGGTGCCATTCCAAGGAGTGACTATGACGAGCAGCGCGCCATCTCGAGATAGCACCGCCGAGCATGCCCGGCTGGCTCAGGCCACTGGACGGACCGACGATGACCTCTTGGAGTCAAATCCCTGGCACGGGTGGGGCCCGTACCTCTCCGAGCGGGCCTGGGGCACGGTACGTGAGGACTACAGCGACACTGGCGACGCTTGGAGTTACTTTCCTCATGATCATGCGCGATCCCGTGCGTATCGATGGAACGAAGACGGCATGGCGGGCCTGTCTGACATTCACCACGATCTTTGCTTTGCATTGGCTTTGTGGAACGGCGTCGATCCGATCTTGAAAGAGCGGATGTTCGGCCTGACCGGCCCACAGGGAAACCATGGTGAGGACGTCAAAGAGTATTGGTGGTACCTCGATGGCCTGCCTAGTCATGCCTGGTTGCGCTGGAGGTATCACTACCCGCAAGAGCCATTTCCCTATCAATGGCTCATCGATGAGAACGGCCGACGTTCCCGCGACGAACCCGAGTTCGAGCTCATGGACACCGGTGTCTTTGATCATGGACGCTATTGGGCGGTAGATGTCACCTACGCGAAAGCCTCGCCTACCGAAGTGCTTGCCAAAATCACGATCAAGAACCATGCCTCCGAAGAAGCGACTCTCTCGGTGCTGCCTACTCTGTGGTTCCGCAACACCTGGCGGTTCAGCGGCGGCCCGGTCCCACGGCTGTTCCTCGATGGCGACGGCATCGCTGTTGATCATCTGCGATTGTCCGGCTACCGCTTGGACGCTGCGCCGACGGCCGATGGAGTCCAGCCCGTTGCCTTGTTCTGTGATAACGAAACTAACAATCCTCGGTTGTTCGGCGCCGCTCCGTTCAGTGACTTTCCCAAGGATGGCATCAACGATCATGTGATCACCGGGGCGAGGACGGTAAACCCAGACGAGGTTGGCACCAAGGCCTGTTGGTGGTACAAGATCACGGTGCCAGCCGGAGGTACGGCGGAGGTGCGCCTCAGACTCCATCAACCTGATCAACAGATATCGCCCATCAACGATGGATGGCTTGGCAGCTACTTCGAAGCAATCATGGCAGATCGAGAACGCGAAGCCGACGAGTTCTATGCCGCCCTGGCACCCGATGACATCGGCGCGGAAGAAATGCGGGTACTCCGGCAATCCTGCGCCGGACTGATCTGGAGCAAACAGATCTACCCCTATCGCGTGGCCCAGTGGCTAGATGGGGATCCAGGCCAGCCGGTGCCACCACCGGGACATCGATTTGGACGCAACTCGGGCTGGCGGCACCTTGACTCTTTCGATGTCTTGGCTATGCCAGACCCTTGGGAATATCCCTGGTTCGCCGCCTGGGATCTCGCGTTCCACGCCATCACCTGGGCGCATCTAGATCCAGCTTTCGCCAAATACCAGTTGCTTGTGCTGCTGCGGGAATGGTTCCAGCATCCGAATGGAGCGCTGCCGGCGTACGAATGGAACTTCGACGACGTCAATCCTCCAGTCCATGCCCTGGCCGCTCTCCGCGTATTTGTCATCGACGGCCGCACGGATCTCGATTTTCTGGAGCGCGTCTTCCAGAAACTGCTGCTCAACTTCACCTGGTGGCTCAACCGCGAAGATCCCGAGGGCAACAACATCTTCGGCGGCGGCTTCCTTGGACTCGACAACATCAGCCCCCTCGACCGGTCCCACCTTCCGCCCGGCCTGAAGCTGGACCAAGCTGACGGAACGGCATGGATGGCCTATTACTCCGTCGCAATGCTTGCTCTCGCCGTACTCCTCGCAGAGCGGGATGAGGTCTATGAGGACATGGTGGTGAAGTTCTTGGAGCAGCTGGTCCTTGTGATGGATGCGCTGGAAGGTTCCGGCTGCTATGACGCCAACGACGGCTTCTTCTATGACCTGCTTACCAACCCGTCCGGTAACACAGAACTGGTCAAAGTGCAGACTCTGGTCGGCGTAATTCCGGCGCTACCTGCCATGACGATGCCAACTGGTACCGAACAAATCCAGCGCTTGAGCAAGCGGTTTGTCCGCCGGATGGAAGCGCGGAGTCATCGGCAGATCTTGGACTGGCGCGTTCGTGGAACTGGAGACAGCCGCCGGGGGCTGATCTCGATCGTCCAACCAGACCAGCTCGCCCGAATCTTCACCACGTTGTTCGACGAGAATGCGTTCTTGTCTCCGCACGGGCTGCGGGCCCTCTCGAAGCGTTACACCACGCCGTACCAAGTCCCCGGAATGTCTGGGGCGACCATCGACTATGAGCCCGCCGAATCTCACACCGCAATGTATGGCGGCAACTCCAACTGGCGTGGACCAGTCTGGTTCCCGATCAATTACCTGATCATTCGAGCCCTACTGCAATACGACCAATTCTTCGGCCC
>Ga0081538_10003916_pt1 | contig 13890 bp, 16 predicted proteins | sample TabmetS5T2R1_FD_71022 | JGI IMG/M metagenome (GOLD analysis project Ga0081538, IMG submission 71022) | Tabebuia heterophylla rhizosphere microbial communities from the University of Puerto Rico - S5T2R1 | ecosystem: Host-associated > Plants > Roots > Rhizosphere ... | reverse complement strand
ATCGTCGACCGGGGCACGCTAGCGGGCGCCGGCGCCCATTCGTACAGCGCCGGCGACGCCACCGGCGGCTCCGACGAAGCAGCACGCTTCAAGGATCGCTAGCCCGACGAGCTGCAGCGCGCCCAACTCCTCGGCCCCCGGTTACTAGGCGCGGAAGCACCGGCGCACGGTGCCCGCGGGTTGGGTTTACTGGGCCCGTCGTCGCGCCGAGGCTAGAGCTCGGTCATACGATCGGGGCGATGCGCCCTCACTCGCTTGACGGCGATGGTCGGGGCATGGCGGAGTCGACCACCTCCACGCGGTACGAGATTCGCGTTCGCGGACTCCTGAGCCCCACGCTCCTCGAGGCGTTTCCGGGCCTGCAGGCGGAGGCGCAACGAGGCGACACCGTTCTGGCGGGAGCGATGCCGGATCAGGCGGCGCTTCACGGCGTGCTCGCCCAAGTCGAGGCGCTCGGCCTCGAGCTGCTCGAGGTTCGCCGCCAGAGCGCCTGAGCGGCGCAGGGCGACGAGGCCGAACGACTCGGCATCGAGAGCGGCGAGATGCGAATCGTCCGAACCGTGTGACGACAGGTCATCCGGCGGCGCGCGACTCTGACATCGAATGTGAATCGACGGCCGATGAGAGGGACCAGGTGATGCTCGCTGTTAGGGCCGACGCTCGACTACTGGGAAGGCGAGGCATCGAAACGCCGTGAGCGCACCGGCGATCGAGACGGGCGCCCTGACGAAGTTCTACGGCGCGAGCCGGGGAATCGAGGATCTCGATCTGCGCGTCGAGCAGGGGGAGGTGTTCGGCTACCTCGGCCCCAACGGTGCCGGCAAGACGACGACCATTCGCCTGCTGCTCGACCTCATCCGGCCGACGCGCGGGTGGGCGGCGATCGCTGGGCTGGACACGCGCCGGGAGAGCCGCGAGGTGCGACGGCAGACCGGCTATCTGCCCGGAGAGCTCAAGCTTCCCACTCGCAGCACCGCGTTTTGCTTCCTCTCGTACCTCGGCGCTCTCCGCGGGGGTGTCGAGCGGCAAACGATCCTGAAGCTTGCCGAGCGCCTCCAGCTCGAGCTCGGGCGCCGGATCGGCGACCTCTCGAAGGGCAACAAGCAGAAAGTCGGCGTCGTCGCCGCCTTCATGCACGACCCGGGGCTCCTGATCCTCGACGAGCCGACAAGCGGCCTTGATCCTCTACGCCAACACGAGGTGCTCGAGCTCGTCCGCGAGCGGGCGGTCGCCGGGCGCACGATCTTCTTCTCCTCGCACGAGCTCGATCAGGTCGAACACCTCGCCGAGCGGGTGGGGATCGTGCGCGGCGGGCGCCTTGTCGCGGTGGAGTCGATCGCGACGCTTCGGCAGCGGGCGCTGCGCCGAGTCGAGGTTCGCCTGGCAACGGCCGCCGGCGGCCTGGAGCGCCTTCGCGACGTGCCCGGCGTCCGCGGCGTCTCGTGGGGCGACGGCGTTGTCCGTCTCGACGTCGAGGGGGCCATGGACGCGCTCGTGAAAGAACTCGCCCACCTTCCGGTGCAGACGCTGACCAGCGAGGCGCCGGAGCTGGACGAGATCTTCCGCTCCTACTACGGGGGCTCCGATGCCGCTTGAGGTGTTAGCGGAGGCCCTGCGCGAGCGCCGCCGCTCGCTGCTCTGGTGGACGCTCGGGCTCGCCGCCCTGGTCACGCTCAACGTCGCTTTCTACCCGTCGGTGCGCGACGATCCTGCGCTGAGCGACTACGCACGAGACCTGCCCGAATCCCTCCGCGCGCTGTTCGCAGGCGGGGAGCTCGACATTGCGAGCCCGGCCGGCTATCTGAACAGCCAAATCTTCGCGTTGATGGCGCCCCTCCTCCTGCTTATCTTCGCGATCGGGGCGGGCTCGGCAGCCGTAGCCGGCGAGGAGGAGCGCGGGACGCTCGATCTCGTCCTCGCACACCCGATCCGGCGACGCGACTACGTCTTCCAGCGGTTCCTCGCCCTCGCCGTGCTGGTGGCCGCCCTGACGATTGTGCTCCTCGCCACCGTCGCGCTCGGATCGCTTCTCGTCGACCTCGAGATCAGCTTCGGAAGGCTCCTCGCCGCCTCGCTCAGCGTGGGACTCCTGGCCCTCCTCTTCGCTGCGATCGCGCTTGCAAGCGGGGCGATCGCGCCCGGCCGAGCACGCGCAATCGCGATCGCAGGCGGCCTCGCGGTAGCGGTCTGGATCTTCGACGGCCTCGCACGGTCGGTTGATGCGCTGGAAGGATGGCGGCCGCTCACGCCCTACTACCACGCGCTCGGGCAGAACCCGCTCCGTGAGGGAGCAGCCTGGGCCGGATGGGCTCTCCTCATCGCCGCCACCGGAATCGTCGCTGTCCTCGCGGTGATTGGACTCGAGCGTCGCGATGCGTGCCAGTAGAGAACGACGGGAATCGATGGTTGGTCCGGTTACTAGTAGGGGGACTGTCGATCAGGCAGCGGAGGCCCGCGATCTGCTCGGAGCCGAGCGAGATCGACTCACATCACTGCGAGTCTCCGGCCCCCTTTCGCTGGTAAGGATGAGCGCGTGAGGGTCGCAGTCGTCGGAGGAACGGGGTTAGCGGGACGCCACGTGGTCGAGGCGCTCCGCCGATCGGGCCAGGACGCTGTCGCCATCGCCCGATCGATGGGCGTGGACGTGATCACCGGCGCCGGCCTGGCCGAAGCGCTGGCGGGTGTCGATTCCGTCGTCGACGTCTTGAACCTGCCCGCGGCAAGCGCCGACGAGGCTCGATCGCGGTTCGGGGCGGCGACGACGCGGCTCCTCGCGGCCGAGCAAGAAGCCCGCGTCGGGCACCACGTCCTCCTCTCGATCCTCGGGCTCGACCGACTGGAAGGAAACGCCCACTATGCGGGTAAGCGCCGCCAGGAGGAACTCTCCATGGCAGGGCCGGTGCCGGTGACCATCGTGCGCGCCGCGCAGTTCCACGAGTTCGCCGGGATGGTGGTGGACTGGACGCGGCGGGGCGGGGTCGCGATCGTGCCGCCGCTGCTCGTGCAGCCCATCGCTGCGTCCGATGTCGGCGCGGTCCTCGCCGAGGTGGCGACCGGCGAGCCGCGCGGCGATGTCGTCGATCTGGCCGGCCCGGAGCCACAGGATCTGGTCGACATGGCGCGCCGAACGCTCGCTGCACGCGGCGAGATGATCCGGCTGGTGCCCAGCTGGAGCGGCCCGTTCGGGGTCGAGGCGGCCGGAGAGGTTTTGCTCCCGGGCCCGGATGCCCGGCTCGCAGAGACCACGTTTCGACGCCTGGCTCGCCGAGGCCGCCCGGTAGTGGATCCGACGCGCGCGGACCATCGGTGAGGCCCGGGTAGACGTTGATGCTGTCGTCAGGCGAGGGCCGGCATCGCCTTTACGGCCTCGACGACGTGCTGAGGAGATGCCTGGGCCGCCACGTTGACGGATGCGAATCGAAGGGCGCGTCCTCTGCGCCGGCGTTCCAGAAGCCGTGCACGGTCCCGGCCCGACGATGGCCCTCAGGGCTCGGAGTTGCTCGGCCGGACTGGGAGAGCAGCGCCCGAGCCAGCCGGAAGACCAGATGAATAAAGGGAAAGCGGCGGGGGTGGGATTCGAACCCACGAAACGGCTCAGCACCGTCTAGCGGTTTTCAAGACCGCCCCTTTCGACCGCTCGGGCACCCCGCCCGTCGCTGAGTGTATCGGCGCCCGGCTATGGTCTCCCTCGTGCCGCCGGCCCCTCTACCGCGTGAGCTCCATGCCTTCCTCCGCCGCCCGAACGCCGCGGTGATCACGACGCTGCGACCCGACGGCCACCCCCACGCGGCGCCGACCTGGTACGAGTGGAGAGACGACACGATCCTCGTCAACATGGACGAGAGTCGCGTCCGGCTCGGCTACATGCGCCGGGATCCGCGCGTGGCTCTCTCGATCATCGATCGAAACGACTGGTACAACCATGTGTCCGTCCTGGGTCAGGTCACGGAGATCCGCGAGGACGTCGGGCTCGCGGACATCGACCGCCTCTCGCTCGCCTACCGAGGCGCGCCGTACCGGAACCGGGAACGGCGACGATACTCGGCGCTCGTCGCCCCGGAGAGCTGGTTCGTCCACGGCGAGCCGACGGCCTACGACGCGTCCTAGTCTCCGGGCTTGATCCGGGAGGGTGCGCCGAAGTCGGTAAGAACCTCCGGAACGGCGACCGCGCCGCCCTCGTCCTGGAAGTTCTCCAGGATCGCCATCATTGCCCGCGCGGTGACCGCCGTGCCGTTGAGCGTGTGCGCGAACCGAAGGCCGTCGTCGCCCCGGAAGCGAACGTCGAGACGCCGTGACTGGTAGTCGGTCGTGTTCGACGTCGACGTGATCTCCCGGTAGCGGCCCTGCCCGGGAAACCACGCCTCGAGGTCGTACTTCTTCGAGGCGGAGGCGCCGAGGTCGCCGGCGGCGATGTTGACGACGCGATACGGGAGGCCGAGCTCGCCCACGAGCGCCTCCTCGGTGGCCAGGAGCCGCTCGTGCTCCTCCGGGGAAGCCTCGGGCCGGCAGAAGACGAACATCTCCACCTTGTCGAACTGGTGGACGCGGAACATCCCCCGCGTGTCCTTGCCCGCGGCGCCCGCCTCGCGGCGGAAGCAGGTCGAGTAGCCGGCGTAGCGAAGCGGCAGCGTCTCGGCGTCGAGCACCTCGCCGCCGTGCATGGCGGCGAGCGCCACCTCGGACGTGCCGGTGAGGTAGAGCTCGTCGCGTTCCACGCGGTAGATGTTCACCTCGTCGGTGGGGAGGAAGCCGGTGCCGTACATCGCCCCTTCACGGACGAGCACGGGCGGGAGCACGGCCACGAAGCCTGCAGCCGTAAGCCGGTCGAGCGCGAACCGGTAGAGCGCCAGCTCGAGCAGGGCGGCGGCGCCGACGCGGTAGACGAAGCGCGACCCCGAGACCTTGGCACCGCGCTCGGTGTCGATGCGGGCGAGCTCTAGATGGTCGCGCGGCTCGAAGGAGAACGCGGGCTGCTCGCCGACGCGGCGCAGCTCGACCGCGTCCTCGTCGGTGAACCCGTCCGGTGCGCTCGGATCCGGCGGCGCCGGCACGCGGTCGAGGAGCTCGGCGCGTCGCCGCTCGGCCTCGGCCAGCTCGTCCTCCACCCGCTGAAGCTCGGCCTTCACGCCCTTCAGCTCCTCGATCTGCTCCGGCGTCGGCTTGCCCTTGAGCTTCGTCTTCGCCCGGAGCTCGTCGGCCTGGGGCACGAGCGCCAGCCAGGCGCGGTCGGCCTCCAGGAGCGCGTCGAACTCCTCGGCGGCGCCCTTGCGGGCCAGTGCCGCGCGATACGCGTCCGGCTCTGCCCGGGCGGCACGGATGTCGATCATGGGCGTGAGTCTAGGAGCTCATCTCGGAAAGACGCGTCGTCGCCGGGGTGCGCTGGGCGAGTGCGAAGCAAGGACGCAAGGCGCGCTCGTAGCCGGAGGCTACGGGCGCAACCGAGGACGCCGCATCGCGCCGACCAGCGCGGCCCGGCGGCACACGGCTTCATTTCGAGATGAGCTCCAGGAGTGCCTCGATGACCCGGGCGACGCCCTCCACCGCGGCGGACGGGCAGACCCAGTCGGCCGAAGCGAGCACGCTCGGATGCGCGTTTGCGACCGCGACCCCGAAGCCCGCCCACTGGAGCAGCTCGATGTCGTTCTCGCCGTCTCCGAACGCGACCGTCCGCTCGGACCGGAAACCGAGGTGCTCGGCGAGCCAAGCGAGGCCGGCGCCCTTGGTGACGTCGGGGCTTGCGAACTCGAGGAAGTAGGGCAACGACTTGGCGATGTAGAGCCGGCCCGCGAAGCGCTCCCTCATCCGTGCCGACAGGCGGTCGAGCACGTCGGGGTCGTCGATCGCGACCAGCTTGGTCGGCGGCTCCGAGAGCCACGCGGTGAGGTCCCCGACGGAGTGGAGGGGGATGTTCTGGAAGCCCGCGTAGCGCTGCGCCTCGGGCGTCACCTCGCCGACATAGAGCTCGTCGCCCACGTAGCAGTTGACGTGGAACCCGGCTTCCTGCAGCGCCGCGATAGTCTCCCGGGCAAGCTCCAGCGGGATCGGCTCGTGGCGGAGGAACTCACCGGTGCGGGGGTCGGCGACGACCGCGCCCTGGTAGCAGACGACGGGATCGTCGATCGCGGCCCGCTCGAGGTACGGCCGCACCGACCGATACATGCGCCCGGTGGCGATGATCACCCGGATCCCGGCCGCGTGGGCGCGCCCGATCGCCGCCAGCGTCCGCGGCCGCAAGGCCCCGTCCTCCCAGATCAGCGTCCGGTCGAGGTCGCAGGCGAGGACGTCGACCTCGCGCGGGAACGCAGCCGGGAGGGTCAGCCGCGCGCGGTGACGACGTAGGCGGCCACGTTGGCGATCTCCTCCTCGCTCAGCTCCCCGCTGAACGGAGGCATCCCGCCGCCGCCGTTCGTGACCTGCTCGACGGCCCCCGCGAAGTCGATGCTGGAGTCGTCCAGGCTCGGGCCGATGGTGCCCGTCGAGCCGGCGTCGGCGAGCACGTGGCAGCTCCCACAGCCCGCCGAGGCGTAGACGTCCTTGCCGGCCGCCGGATCGCCCTCGACCTCCCCACCGCCTCCTCCGCCGCCGCCCGTCTCCGTGGGGACGCTGCCGATCACGGTCTCGGGCGAAGGCGTGGTCTCCTCGCTCCCGCCGCAGCCGACGACGAGGACCAGAGCAGCGAGGCTGACGAGGGTCGCGGCGACGCGGGCCATGGAGCGCGAAGCATACCCGCGGCCAAAGCGACGTATCCGGTCAAGCCCACGAGGAGCACGTCGGTGGGCGAGTCGTTGACGACGAGCGAGACCGCGATCGCCGCGGCCAGCGAGAAAGGCGCCGCAAGCTCCTCCAGCGGCTCCCGCCCGCGAAGCGTCCCCACGACCAGCAGCGCGAAGACCGCGATCAGGGCGACGACCGCGAGGCCGACCCACCAGGACGCGGTGGCGCGCTGCCACGACAGCTCGACCCGCTCGACGAGATCCCCGCCGAGCCCCACCGGGCCGTCCTCGAGCGCCGACGTCACGTGGCTCGAACCACCCGCCGCCGCGTCGAGCCCGACAAGCCCCAGGGCGAGCGCGAGCGACGCGCCCACGGCGATCGCGAGCGCCCGCCGGCCGCCGCCCGCAAGCAGCACCGCGAGCACGGCGAAGCCGGCGGCGAAGACGACGGCGCCGCCGCCGTCGGCCCCGAAGCGGTTGCCGGCGACGGTGACGAACGCGAGCAGCGCCGTCCCGGCGAAGGCCGCCCACCCGAGCGCCCGGGAGAGGAGAGCCGCGCCGGCGAGAGCCGGCACGAGGAGCATCGTCTCGAGGAGGTTGGAGAGCCCGAAGTAGCGGGAGTTCTGGCTGGGCCCGAACGGCGAGAGGGCGACGGTCGTCCCGTCGATCCCGAGGGCGAGCAGATAGCCCGCGAGGACGGCGACCAGGAAGAGGCCGAGCGCGACCTCCGAACGGAGCAAAGAGGCGAGGGCGGGTCCGCCGAGCGTGACCGCCAGTGCGAACACGGCGAGCACGACCCAGAACCCCGAGATGCCGGCGATCCCGAGCACGAGGTTCGCCGCCAACGCGGCCGCGAGCCCGGGGACCGCCGCCTTGGGGAGGAACAGGGCCAGCGCAACGACGAGCGCGCAGACGAGGATCGTCGCCGGCAGGCGGACGTCATTGTTCGCGTCGATCCGCTCGTCGAGGTCGAGGAGCGTGGGCGCCGCCTCCGCGTCCGGCTCGGAGCCGAGAGCGTCCTCGAGCCCGAGGGCGGTCGGGGCGACGTCGACGACGGAGACAAGCCCGGGGACGCGCGTCGAGTCGGAGGTCAGGAGACCCTCGTAGCCCCGGCCGACGACGAGGATCGGATAGCGGCGGTCGTTCGGCTGCAGCCCGCCCTCCGGCAGGCCGACGTAGATCCCCGGGGAGTCGAACGGGCGCTCGCGCAGCCCGAGCCGCCGCAGCCCGAGCAGCGGCTCCCCTTCCGGGAGCCCGCCGCGCAGCGAGTTCCGCACCTCGCCACGGACGAGAGCGGCCTGGGCCAGGGAGGCGCTCGTCTCCGGGCCCGCCCCGGGATTGAGGAGCCCGACGGCGCCGCGGTCCTGCACACGCTCGAGATCGTCCAGCCCGAAGTCGGGCACCACGATCACCCGGAAATCCGTAGCCTGCGCCGGGCCGGCCATGAGCACCATGAACGCGAGAGCCAGCACCGCCGTCCGGGCCATGCCGGGAACTCTAGGCGCGGCGGCGATCGCGTTCGTGGTCGGGCTCGCCCTCGTCCTCCTCGGCCCGCCTCCAGGCGACCTGCCCGCGCACCTCTACCGCACCGAGCTCGTACGCGACGGCGTCCTCGTCTGGGACACCTTCTGGTATGCGGGCCACTACCCGCTGCTCCACTACAGCCTGCTCTACTACTTCCCCGCGGCCGCCGTCGGGAACGACCTCGTCGCGCTCGTCTCGGTCGTCGCCGCGGCCGCCCTCTTCGCGTCTCTCGCCGAGCGGGAGTGGGGGGAGGCGGCGCGCTGGCCCGCCAGCGTGTTCGCCGTCGTCGCCTGCGGGCCGCTCTTCACCGGGACCTATCCGTACGCGGCCGGCTTCGCCACGGGTCTCGGCGCGCTGAAGGCGCTGCAGCTTGGGAGGCCGTGGCTCGCGACGGGGCTCGCCGTCCTCACGCTGGGGCTGTCGCCGCTCGCGTTCCTCTTCCTCTGCCTCGCGGCCGTCGCCGCCTTCCTGGGCCGGCGGCGGCGCTTCGACCGGACCGCGGCCGGCGTGGGAGCGGTGCTGCTGGCGCTCGGGCTCCTACAGGGAGCGCTGCTCGTCGTCTACTCCGAGGAGGCCGAGTACCCGTTCTTCCGGCTCGACGAGCTGCTGTTGGTGATCGTTCTCTCCGCGGCGTGCGCGGCTCTGGCCCTCCGCGCCGAGCGTGGACGCACGCTTGCGGCGCTCTTCGTCCTCTGGGCGGTGGCCACCGTCGTGGCGTTCACGGTCCCTTCGCCGATCGGCGAGAACGTCACCCGCTTGCGCGGGATCGTCCTCCCGCTGGCGCTCCTCGCCGCCGCGCTCGCGTCGAACCGCCCTCGGTGGCTTGTGGGCGTCGCCGTCGTCTCGGCGCTCGTCTACACGCTCGTTCCCTACGTGGGCGCCGCCCCCCACCGCACGGACACACGCTCTGCGGAGGCGGCCTTCTGGGACCCCGCCCTGGAGTTCCTCGCCGAGCGCGGATCCCCCGACTTCCGCGTCGAGGTCGTCCCGACGGGCGACCACTGGGAGGCCTACCGGCTCCCGCGGGCCGGCTTCCCGCTCGCGCGCGGCTGGTACCGCCAGCTCGACATCGCCCAGAACCCGCTCTTCTACGAGGAGCCGCTCGAGCCGGAGGCCTACCGCACATGGCTCGATTCCATGGGGGTCCGCTGGGTGCTCCTGCCGCACACGCAGCTCGGCCGGATCGGGGAGGAGCGTGAGGCCGAGCTCCTCCGCTCGGGCCGCGCCGGCCTGGAGGAGGTCGGCACGGCGGGTGAGGTCACGATCTACGAGGTGCCCGACCCGAGCCCGATCCTGACCGGTCCCGGCGAGGCGCACCTGACGGCGCTCGAGCACGACCGGGTCGAGGGAGACGTGGACGCCCCGGGCACGTACCGCCTCGCCGTCCGCTGGACGCCGACGTGGCGCGTCGAGGCCGGGGAGGTCTGCCTCCGGGAAGCTTCGGACGGGATGACGGACGTCGTTGCGAGCGGCGCCGGACCGTTCGTGCTGGGTGTCTCGATGCTCCCGAAGGCACCCGGTTGCCCAGATCCCGACGGCTAGACTTCGAGCATGAGACGCAGGGCCTTCGGACGCGATTTCGGACTGACGTCGCGCATCTTCCTCACGATCTTCCTGCTGGGGGCCCTCTACGTGGGCTTCTTCGCGCTGCTGCTGCAGAGCGGCGCGTCGATCGGCGTGCTGATCGTCGTGCTGGGGGCGTTCGCGTTCATCCAGTACTTCACGTCAGACAAGATCGCCCTCGCCTCGTCGGGGGCGAAGGTGGTGACACCCGAGGAGGCGCCGGACCTGCACGCTATGGTCGACCGGCTCTGCGCCATGTCCGACTTGCCCAAGCCGCGCGTCGCCGTCATCCCGACCGACATCCCGAACGCCTTCGCCACGGGCCGGAGCCCGAAGCGCTCCGTCGTCGCGGTGACCGAGGGTCTGTGGCGGCGGCTCGACCAGCCCGAGATCGAGGGCGTCATCGCGCACGAGCTCGCGCACATCGCCAACCGCGACGTGGCGATCATGACGTTCGCGAGCTTCTTCTCGAACGTCGCCTCGCTCCTGATCTGGTTCGGCGGTGGCCTCGGACGCAACCGCGAGGGCCCGCCGATCTGGCTGATCGCGCTCGTGGTGTACGTCGTCAGCTACTTCCTCATCCTCGCGCTCTCGCGCTACCGCGAGTTCGCCGCCGACCGCGGCGCCGCGCTCGTCACGGGCGCGCCGGAGAACCTTATGAGCGCTCTGCAGAAGATCGCCAGCGACATCACCCGGATTCCGCAGCGGGACCTGCGCCAGTTGGAGGGGCTGAACGCGTTCTTCATCATCCCGACGAACGTGAAGCGGTCGGCCGCGACGCTCTTTATGACGCACCCGCCGCTCGAGAAGCGCCTTGCACGGCTGGCCGCGATCGCCCAGGAGATGGGCAAGCCGGTTTCGTACTAGGTGGGGCTCACCGACGTCCTGTTCGGCGGGCGGAAGCGCCTGAAGGGCGCCAAGCTCGACAAGCTCTTCGCGCTCTCGACTGCGCAGGTGACGCTCGAGACCGAGCTCGGCCTGCGGCCGGCGGGAGTCGGCGCGGTCGTCTTCAAACCGCTCTCCGCGGGCGAGTTCACCCGCGCCGAGCAGGACGTCGACGAGCTGCTGGGCGTCGTCAAGCAGACCTCCGGCTCGGACGTTCGGCGCCGCCAGGACTCCCTCGGCTACCAGTGGATCGTGGTCCGGGACAAGGACTTCGAGGACGTCGTCACCGGCGTCCACGTGGTGGCGAGCGAGCTGACCGCTCGTGGCTTCGGCGAGCAGCTGCTCGCAGCGGACTTCGAGTTCGAGCCCAAGGGCGGCGGGCCGCCCGTCTACCTGATCTACGGGTTCAAGCGCGGCGCGTTCTGGCCGTTCGTCCCCACCGGCGAGGGCCAGGAACGGGACAACTCCGAAGAGCTCCGTCTCCGGAACGAGCTCCAGGGCGAGCTTCCTCTGGAGGAGGACCTCACCCGCTGGCTCGGGCTGTTCGACGCACCGCTCGACTAATCGGCCCGGCATACTCCTGCTCGTGCGGCGGGACGGCTCACCCTCGACACTCCGCGAGGCGCTCGTCCGCGGTCGGCGTGAGCTCACCCTCTATCTGGCCGCCGGAGCCGTCTACGTCGCGGTCGGCGTCGCGGTGCCCGAGCTCCTGTTCGCCTGGGCCGCGGCCGTCGGCTACCTCCTGCTCGTCGTCGTCGCCGTGCCCTTCGTCGTTCGCCGTCTCCGTCAGTGAGCTGGGCCGCCCACGACCTCGAGCCGTACGTCATCCAGAAGGAGCTCGGCAAGCGGGTCGCGTTCGTGCCGATGCTCCTGGGCTCCTACGCGCCGGACCTGCTCTCCAAGTGGTTCGTGTACGGCGTCACCTTCGCCGGCTTCGAGCTGAAGGCGGACAACCCCGCGCAGTTCCACCGAGGCTGGCCGGGGTTCGGCTTCACCCACTCCCTCGTGTTCGGCGTCCTCGTCGGGCTCCTGCTCTACGTCGTCTGGCGGAACAAGGTCGTCGCGTACAGCTTCGTGATCGGACAGTGGGCGCACGCGCTCACGGACACGGGCGACACCGTCGGGACCATGCTCCTCTTCCCGTTCACGGACCACCTCTTTGCCTTGGGCGCCTGGGCGTACGCCGGACAGACCGGCAGGTACGTCGACGCCGGTGCCTACTTCAGCGGCCTGGGCTTCGTCTGGGACGGCGTGTTCGTCGTCTGGGGGATCCTGAGCTGGCGCGTGCTCACGCGCGGCTACTTCAGGACGACGGTGATGGCCGCGGACCCCTTCTGGCGGTGGGCGGGTCGCTACCTCTCGGAGTCGACGCTCGTCGCCCTGTACCGCGCGTCCTTCTTCTACGGCGTCGGCCGCTGGACGGCGTGGCTCATCTGGGCGCACGTCGTTCGGTCGTTCGCGTTCGACCTCCGCTGGGGCGGCCCGCGTTGGGTTCCGCGCGTCGACGCGGATGAGCTCAACGCCGCGCCCGCCTGCCGGTGTCCAGGCTGCTGCTCGATGAAGCCCAGGCTGGGCTTCTACGGCGCCGTGGCCGTCTGTGCCGTCGCGAAAGGGCACTCCGGCTCGATCCGCGAGGCGCTCCGGAGCGCGCCGCGCAGGCGCCGCCGGAGCAGGCGGAAGCCTCGAACCTAGACTAGGTTCGTCTCGCGAACCTGCGCCGTAGAAGAACACCGGCTGCAATACCCAAGCTGTTGAGCACCCCGTAAAACGAGTCCCAGGTACCAGCCTGGGAACTCGATTACCCAAGCCCAAGGTCGCTTGCACCCATATGCTGACCGGCGTGAACGGACTAAGCTCGCAGGATCCCGACGAAGCACCCGTGCCCGAGCCGGCGACGTCGCTGCGCTTCTCGACAAGATCCCTAACGCCTACGAGCGAGCACAGCTCGGCCAGCAGCAAGCCAAGTCCGGCGAGACCATCCGCTCGACGAGCTCTAGCCGGCTAGACCGGTAGATCCGGGATCAGACCCTCGTTGGAGAACAGGCGCTTCGTCTCCTCAAGGGTGAGGTCGCTCGGCGGGATGACGACATCCGACGCGCTCAAGTCGTCGTCGGCGAGGCGCTCGCCCCGCGACTGGACCAGCTGCCACATCTCGTCGAGGGCGCGGTCGAGCTCCGGCTCGTCGTCGGCGTCCGCCGCCGCCTGCGCCCGGTCGTCCAGCTCGTCCAGCTGGGTTCGCAGGTCGTCGTCAGCGCGGAACTGCCCCTCTCCCATCAGCCTGACGATCACGACCTCTCCTCCAGCTCCTTCTGCGCTCCGCCTGCGGCCAGCTCGCCCTTCAGCTTCGCCAGCTCTTCGTCGACCTGGCTCTGCGCCGAGATCTGCGCCAGCTCGCGGTCGAGGGACGTCTCGCCCGTGGTGAAGTCCTCGAGGGCACCTGCCTCGACGAGCTCGTCGACGGCCGCCGCCCGCGCCTGCATCTGCTCGGTCTTGTCCTGCGCTCGCTGAATGGCGAGCCCTGTGTCGGCCATCTCCTCGCCGATCCCGGTCGCCGCCTCGGTGATCCGCACCTGCGCCTCGGCCGCGGAGTACTGCGCCTTGATGACCTCCTTCTGGCTCCGGAAGGCCTCGACCTTGGCCGAGAGGCGCTTCTCGTTCGCGAGCAGCTTCTCCTGCTGCGACTCCAGCCCGGCAATCTGCTGGTCGAGCCCCTGGAGCTGCTGCTGGGCGACCGTCTTGCGTTCGAGCGCGGCGCGGGCGAGGTCCTCGCGGCCGGCGCCGAGCGCCTTGCGCGCCTGGTCGTCGAGCTTCGGGAGCTCCTGCTCGAGCTTCTGCGTCTGCAGCTCGAGCCGCTTCTTGGCGGTGACGACGTCGGCGACGCCGCGCTTGACGTCCTGCAGCATCTCGAGCTGCTTCTCGTAGGAGTAGTCGAGCGTCACCGAGGGGTCCTCGGCGCGGTCGAGCAGCTTCGAGATCCAGGCCTTGACGACGTTCGAGGTTCGGCTCATGAGGCCGGCCATATGCGAATCAACCTCCCGGTACGGGTTCGCTCGGCATGCTACCGGCGTGATGGCCAAAACCGTGCTTCGCGCGGCCGTCGCAATCTCGGCGCTTGCCGTGCTGGCCGGCCCGTCCGGCGCCGGCGCGCAGACGGGCGCCGAGCGGGAACTGGCGCGGGGGGACCCGCCCGTCCCCCTTCCTTAGG
>Ga0081538_10003915_pt1 | contig 13891 bp, 12 predicted proteins | sample TabmetS5T2R1_FD_71022 | JGI IMG/M metagenome (GOLD analysis project Ga0081538, IMG submission 71022) | Tabebuia heterophylla rhizosphere microbial communities from the University of Puerto Rico - S5T2R1 | ecosystem: Host-associated > Plants > Roots > Rhizosphere ... | reverse complement strand
GTTCGTCGAGGTGGAACAGGGGGACACGGTGATCATCTCCGCGAAGCCCGTGCCGGGGAACGAGCTCCGGGTCCACGACACGATCAACCGGCTCGCCCGCTCGGGCGCCGAGGTGCTGCACCAGGAGATCGCGCCGGTGCACGTCTCCGGGCACGGGCACGCCGAGGAAATCCGCACCGTGATCGCGGTGCTCCGTCCGCGGAACGTGATGCCGATCCACGGCGAGTTCCGGATGCTCGCCGCGCAGGCCCGCCTCGCGGAGGACGCCGGCGTAGACCGCGACCACATAGTGCTCGCCGAGAACGGGTCCGTGGTCGAGCTCGCCGATGGACGCGCGAGCGTGGTCGACGTCGTCGAGAGCGGTAGCACCTTCGTCGACGGGCTCGGAGTGGGGGACGTGCAGGACGTCGCCCTGCGCGACCGCCGCCACCTGTCGGAGGACGGCGTCCTCATCGTCGTCGTGACGATCGGCTCGCAGAACGGACGCGAGATCACAGCGCCTGAGGTGATCTCCCGAGGGTTCGCGGAGGAGGGGCCGCTGCTCGACGAGGCGCGGGACGAAGCCGCCCGGACCTTGGCGCATTGCCTCGGCGAGGACATCTCCGAGCTGAAGCTCCTCCAGGAGCACATCCACGACGCGGTCGGAACGCTCATCCGGGAGAGGACGGGGCGCCGGCCGATGATCCTCCCGGTCGTCCTGGAGGTTTAGCCGCCCCAGCGGAAGCCGGTGTTCGAGAGAGCCGGCTGGAGCGGGCTGGCGGGCAGGCCCGACTTCGGATCGGCGTTGTACGCGGCTGGAGCCACGTCGTTCGGCGTGTCCGGATGGAAGATCGAGGCGAGGTACTGGATCTGCCCGCGGCCGGGGCCCAGTTCGAACTGGCCTCCGCCGTAGATCTGAATCCGGTTCTCGTAGCAATGCTCGTAGGCCTCGAAGAGCCCCTGCACGCTGCCGAAGCGCGAAGGCTTGAAGTTCAGCGTCCTCGGCCGCCAGGACAAGCCCACGATGTCTGCAACGGAGTGGATCGGCGCGTCCCAGGTGATACGCGACCGATGGGGCTCGAGCACCGGCACGGTTTCCTCCGTGAGCCGCGGGTCCTCGATCCAGGCCTCCGGAAACGCGATGGCGACACGCGCGTAGAGGGTCGGATCGGCGGCCTGGTCGACTGGTGTCCCCTCGTAGGCGCCCTTGAGATCGAGCGTGTCCACGGCATTCGTCTCGACGAGCGCCGAGACGAGCGCCTCGTCCCAGCTGGACGTGGGGTCGAGCTTGAAGCGAAGCCCGGGGTAGAGGTCGAGCCAGCGCTGCAACGGCTCGATGCTGGCTGGGTCGCCGAGCCGCATGGAGGAGACGAACGTCACGGGCTGCGGGTCGCGCCCAAGCGCCTCGTGCAGCGAAGTGCCCGCCTGGCGAAGCGCGAGGTCGAGCGCGGCGCTCTCGTACGCCCACCGACGGTACGGGCGGAACTGCTCGAGGGCGGGACCGCTGGGCCAGAGCGCCAACCGGTCCAAGAGCTGTGAGAAAGAGTCGAGAGTGTGTGACCCGGGGAGCGGGAGGTTCGGCCCTTCCTCCTGGAGCGCTTCCTGATCCGGGGCGGAGTAGGTCACGTCTTCCCCAATGCCCTCATGACCGCCTCCGCGTAGCCGGATGACCGTCGTTTTCCGCGTGAACTCGGGGGAAACAGTCAACTCGAGCGGCTCGAGCTCGTACGACTCGATCTCGAGCGAGAGGCCGGAAACGCTGTCGTACAGACTCACTCGGAGGAACGGTACGCGCAACGAGAAGTTGGTGTAGTACTAGAGGAGATGACCGAGCTGAACCGCCAGAGCTGGGCGAGCCTCATGCGCTCCTACGGAGTCACGGAGAGTACGGCAACGCGCCTCATCCGTTCGCTGACCGCGAGCGAGGTCGCGGCTCTAGCCTTCTGCCGCCTGCTCGAGCGTTGGGCGAAGGGCGAGCCCGAGCCCTGCACGGCCGCCAAGCGGCAGGCGGCGCTCCGGCGGGCGGCGGAGCGCGCCGAGACAGCGCTGGCCGGGCTCGAGCGCCCGCTCGGCCGTTATCTCCTCGAACTCGAGCCGGAGGAGGAGAACGGACGCTCCTGGTACGGAGAGCCGGGCGCGGGCGAGGTGGTCGAATGGGAGGCCGTCCTCAAGCGGGCAGGCGTTGCAGCGTCGCCCGCGCGGGTTGCGCACGCCTATCTGGAGCTCGCCGTTCTCGTGCGCGCCCTCGAAGGCCTCACGGCCTCGGCCAGGCTCTCGTCCGTGCCTGACCGCTCCTCGCTCTGGGCCGGCCTTTTCGACCTCCGCGAGAACCTTTTGAACGGAGCCGTCGAAGACCTGCGCGCGCTTGCCGCCTGAGCTGACGGTCGTCGGGTCCATCAACGTGGACCTCGTCGCGACTTGCGAGCGCCTGCCGCGGCCGGGGGAGACCATCACGGATGCTGAGTTCGCACGCCATCCGGGTGGGAAGGGCGCCAACCAGGCCGTTGCGGCGGCGCGGATGGGCGCGAGCGTCACCATGGTCGGCTGCGTGGGGGAGGACGAGCTTGCTGGAGAGGCGCTTGCTGGTCTCCGGGAGGCGGGCGTGGACCTCGAGCTGCATCACGCCGGCTCACCGACCGGCGTCGCGCTGATCCTCGTCGACGCGCACGGCGAGACGGAGATCGTCGTCGCACCGGGCGCCAACGGTGAGGCGAAGGCGCCCGAGGCCGCAGAGAACGTCCTTTGCCAGCTTGAGATACCCATGGATACCGTCGCGGCGACCGCCGGCGCAGCGACCGGCTTCTTCGCCCTCAACGCCGCGCCCGCGAAGCCCGTGCCTGTCGAGGTGCTCGGCCGCGCGGACCTCGTGGTCGTCAACCGCTACGAGCTCGGCGCCCTCCCGGAAGCGCCGCGCCTGACTGCGCTGACTCTTGGAGAAGAGGGGGCGGTGCTCCTCGAGGACGGGTCGGAGGTCGCCCGCGCCGCGCCGCCGTCGGTCGACGCCGTCGACGGCACCGCTGCCGGGGATGCCTTCACGGCCTGCCTCGTCGTGTCGCTCCTCGCAGGCCGCGACCGTGAGGAAGCCCTCCGCCGCGCGTGCGCGGCGGGAGCCATCGCCGCGTCCCGACCAGGGGCGCAGCCGTCGCTTCCCACCTCAGCGGAGGTGGACGAGATACTGCGCGGCTGATGGCCACCAAGATCGTCCTGGACACGGATCCGGGCCACGACGACGCGATCGCGCTCCTCCTCGCGCTTGCGTCGCCGGAGGTCGAGTTGCTCGGAGTCACGACGGTCGCCGGCAACCAGACGCTCGAGAAGACGACCGCGAACGCGCTCAAGATCCTCGAGTACGTCGAGCGCACGGATGTCCCAGTCCACGTGGGAGCGTCACGTCCGATCGTCCGCGAGCAATGGGCGGCGGAGTTCGTCCACGGCAGGTCGGGACTGGACGGCCCAGACCTGCCCGATCCGCGCACCGAACCGGCGCCCGGCCATGCCGTCGACTACCTCGCCGAGCAGCTGGAAGAGCACGAAGGCGTCGTACTCGTACCGGTGGGGCCGCTGACGAACATCGGCCTGCTCCTCGCCAAGCACACCGGGATCGAAGAGCACATCGCACGCATCGTCCTCATGGGCGGTTCGATCGCCGAGGGAAACGTCACGCCGGCAGCCGAGTTCAACGTCTGGGCCGATCCCGAGGCGGCTCATCGCGTCTTCACGAGCGGCGTCGACGTGACGATGATCGGCCTCGACGTCACGCACAAGGCGCTGCTCTATCCGAACGTCGTGGAGGAGCTCCGCGCCTCAGGGCGAGTCGGGAAGCTCATTGCGGAGCTCTACGACTTCTACCACGCTCACCATGTGCGGATGTACGGGTGGGAGGGCTCGCCGGTGCACGATGCGGTCGCCGTCGGGCACGTCATTCGCGACGACCTCGTCCGCACCGAGCACCGCCACGTGGTGGTCGACATCGGGCCGGAGCCTTCACGCGGGCGAACCTATGTCGACCTCTGGAAACGCACGGGTCACGAGCCCAACGCGCACGTGGGCGTCGACATCGACGGGCCCGCGTTCATCGAGTGGGCCGCGGGAAGGTTAGGCTCGTTCTGATCCGCTCCCACGCGAGATCGCGCGCCGGCACGGGGATGCGAATGATCCTGCCCGGCTCGTTGTTTCGCGGCGTCCCCAGCAGGTAGATGCTTTGCTCGCTCACGAACGCGAGCCAGCGTTCGTCTGGCGAGAACGCGACTGCCCGGCCCCGCGTCAGCTGGTCGGGCCGGGGAAACGTCTGGCCGCCCGCCGTCAAGATGGTGCCGTCCTCCGCTGCGGCAAACGAGCCCGCTGAGCTCGCGAACCAGTGGCCGATTGGGCCCTGGAAGCTCGTCGCCTGACCGATCACGGTCTTGCCCTCGAGGAGCACTGTGATGAACTCCCGTGGCACGTAGCGCCCCCGGACCTGGAGCGACAGGATCAGATGGTCGACGTCGAGCCAGGACAGGTCGGTTACCACCACGCGGAACGGAACGCCGAGCTGCCGGACGTTTCGATGGCGTCTTGCGAGCGCGTGTAGATCACTCCGGTTGAGAAGCGGTCGCCCGCGCTCGTAGACGGCCTCGCCACGAGCCCAGGTCAGCCTGTTTCCGATCCGCGGGCGCCAGGCCGCGGCACAGCCTTCGATCCGGCGGCGCACGATCCCCGTCTCCGCCTCGCGGACGGTGATCTCGCCGTCGTCGCACCGCGCGACGAAGCGCCAGTTGGGGCTCAGGCGTTCGTTTTCCTCGAGGATCCATCCATCCGTGGAGGTGAAGCGGCAACGGTCCTCTTCGAGTGATCGGTCGACCATCTGGGGGAGGACGAGCGAGTGGACGGCACAGTCCTCGTCGCTGTAGAGGACCAGGCCGAGGACGAGCTCCTCTCGCAGGGTCTCGACCATGGCCGACTCCTCTTCCGTCGTCCCCGTCGAGGCGGGCCGCGCGTCCACCTCGTGGCCACGCAGGGCATCCGCCACCGCGATCACGGCGATCAGCCCGACTGCGCCGACGAGCGCCCACGTGAGATTCCGCTTCACGACACTGACGATACGAGGGAGGAGGGAAGCAGGTTCCGCCGAAAAGCCGTGCCATGGCGCCGAAGAAGCGTCCCAGGCACATGCGCCCGAAATCTCCGGCACGCGTGCGCAAGAAGAAGAGCCGCCGCCGCTCCCAGCAGCATCCTGAGCTGATCGGTCTGGCACTCGTCTTCGTCGGCGCGTTCATGGCCATTCCGCTCTGGCTGGAATGGGACGGAGGCATCGTCGGCGAGAAGATCGTCTCGGGCCTCGACGGTCTCGTCGGCGACGCGCGCGTCATCGTCCCGCTCGTCCTGCTGGTGATCGGCGGTCTCATGGTCGGCCGCTCCTCGCTCGTCTCGGTGCGGCCGTTTCGCACGGGGCTCGTGGTGACGTGCCTCGGGCTCATGACCATCCTCGGAGAAGAGCGCGGCGGAGCGACGGGCGAGGCGCTCGAGCTCCTCTTCGGCCGGCTGCTCGGCGAGACGGGCACGACGATCCTCGGCCTCTTCGCTCTCGTGGCCGGCATTCTGCTGCTCACCGGCGCCAGCCTCGGCGCCATCGTCCGCCGCTCGGCCCATGCCGCTCGGCACACGGCGAAGAAGACCGTCGAGTGGGTGCGCGTCCCCATGGACGACGAGCCCATCACGCAGCCGGACGCGCCGCCGCTCGACGGGGAGGTCGCCTACCCCGATGTCGTGAACGAGTCTCCGGCGCCGCCGCCGCTCCTCGTCGAGCAACTCCGGGAACCGGAGCCCCTCGACCTGCCGGAACCCGAACCGAGCCTCTTCGACCCGGTCTCGACCGAGCACGCCAGCTATCGGCTGCCTGACGCGGCCGTCCTGCGCCGCTCCCGCGCGGACAAGGGACAGCCCGAGAAGGCAATCGAGCGGACCGCCCAAGCGCTCACCGAGGCGCTCGGCAACTTCGGCGTCGAAGCTCATGTCAGCGGCCAGGTCGTCGGCCCGCGCGTGACGCGCTACGAACTCCAGCTCGCGCCCGGAACGAAGGTCGGGAAGGTGGCCTCCCTGAAGGACGACCTCGCCTACGCGCTCGCGACGACCGAGCTCCGCATCCTCGCGCCGATCCCCGGCAAGCAGGCGGTGGGCGTCGAAGTCCCCAACCTCGCCCCGAACGTCGTCACCCTCGGGGACATCTTCGACGAGCTACCCGACAACGCGAGCAGGCTTTCCGTCTGGCTCGGGAAGGACATTTCGGGCACGTCGGTCTGGGCCGATCTCGCCCGCATGCCACACGTACTCATCGCGGGAACGACGGGCTCGGGGAAATCCGGCTGCATCAACACGATGCTCTGCTCGATCCTCCTACGGTCGACCCCGGACGAGGTGCGCATGATCCTGGTCGACCCGAAGCGCGTCGAGCTCGGCCTCTACGAGTCGATTCCGCATCTTCTGACGCCGGTCGTCTCGAGCCCGAAGGCGGCCTCAGCCGTCCTCACGAACGTCCTGACGGAGATGGAGCGCCGCTACGAGCGCATGAGCCTCGCGCGGGCACGCAACCTACCCGAGCTGAACCGCGTCCTCGTCGAGCGCGGCGAACAGCCGCTGCCGCTCCTCCTCATCGTCATCGACGAGCTCGCGGACATGATGATGGTCTCGCCGCAGGAGGTGGAGGACGCTGTCATCCGCCTGGCGCAGAAGTCCCGCGCAGTCGGCATACACCTCGTCCTCGCGACCCAGCGCCCCTCGGTGGACGTCATCACCGGGATGATCAAGGCGAACGTCCCCTCGCGGATCGCCTTCGCCGTCTCCAGCCAGACGGACAGCCGAGTCATTCTCGACACGTCGGGCGCCGAGAGCCTTCTCGGGCAGGGCGACATGCTCTTCAAGCCACTCGGAACCTCTCGGCTGCAGCGTGTCCAGGGCGCGTACGTAAGCGAAGAGGAGATCGCGCTCATCGTCGAGCAGTGCCGCGCACAGCGAGGCCAGGACCTCGACGAGTCGCTGCTCGAGGCGCCGAGCGCACGTGAGGCCGAGGAGGGTGAGGAGGACTTCGACCCGGACGAGGATCCGCTGCTCGAGCGGGCCATCGAGGTGGTCGTGCAGACGCAGACGGCCTCCGTGTCCCTCATCCAGCGGCGTCTTCGGGTTGGCTATACCCGTGCGGGGCGCCTCATCGACATGCTCGAGCGGCGAGGAATCATCTCCGGCTACGAAGGCTCGAAGCCGCGGCGCGTACTCGTGGGCGAAGGTGACCTCCACCGCGTGCTCAGCGACGTTCCCTCCTAACGAACTTTCGGTCACCCCGTCCTAGATTTCGGGCCGCGGAACGGGTTAGCATCCTGCGGTTCCAGGCTGCGATTGGGAAGCGCTAAAAGGGAGGTTCCGTGAACGTGAAACACAAGAGGCCGTGGCTCGTAGCCCTGCTCGTGCTCGTGTTCGCCGTAGCGGCGGCCGGCTGCGGCGGAGACGACGACGAGGCGGGAGGCGACACCGGCGCTGCGACAGAGCCTGCCGCGGAGAGCATCTCCGTCGGGCTGGTGTCCGACACCGGCGGGCTCGACGACCGCGGCTTCAACGAGTTCTCCATCAACGGGTTCGAGCGTGCTCAGACCGAGCTCGGCGTGGACGGGCGCGTGTACACATCCGAGTCGGACGCTGACTACCTGCCGAACCTGACGGCTGCCGTCGACGACGGGCACGACCTCGTGATCGCAATCGGGTTCCTGATCCAGCCCTCCGTCGCCGAAGTGGCGGCCGAGGCGACGGACGTGAACTTCGCCGGCGTCGATCAGTTCTACGGCGAGGAAGGCGAGTGCGGAGGCGACGACCAGCCGGTCTGCGCATTGCCGAACGTGCTCGGCCTGCAGTTCCCATCCGAAGAGGCGGGGTACCTCGCGGGCGTCGTCGCGGCGATGATGACCGAGACGAACACCGTCTCGACCGTCGGCGGCATCAAGATTCCGCCGGTCGACAACTGGATCGCGGGCTTCCGCCAGGCGGTCCAGGACACGAACCCGGACGTCAAGCTGCTGAACGCGTACTCGCAGGACTTCGTCGACCAGGCCAAGTGCAAGGAGATCGCCCTGGATCAGATCGCACAGGGCTCCGACGTGGTCTTCCAGGTCGCCGGCCTGTGCGGTCTCGGCGCTCTCGACGCGGCTTGCCAGGAGGGCGTCATGGCGATCGGCGTCGACGCTGACCAGTCCTTCGCGGGCGACTGCGTGATCACGAGCGCGCTCAAGCCGCTCGAGCTAGCGGTCTTCGAGACGATCCGCTCTGCCCAGGAGGGGACGTTCGAGGGCAACACCAACCGCTTCTTCGGCATCGAGGAGTTCCCGGACGCCGAGCTGCTCGCGCCCTATTCGGACGCGGTGCCGCAGGAGGTCCAGGACGCCGTCGAGGAGGCCAAGCAGCAGCTGATCAGCGGCGAGATCGACCCGCCGGCCACGTTCGGGGGCTAGGGAAGCAGGTCATTCGTAGGGGCGGGGCCAGGCCCCGCCCCTACAATCCTTTCCCCCCATGGCGGACGCACCTCTCCTAGAGCTCAGAGGCATCACGAAGCAGTTCCCGGGCGTTCTCGCCAACGACCACGTCGACTTCGAGCTCGCGAAGGGAGAGGTCCACGCTCTCCTCGGCGAGAACGGCGCGGGCAAGTCGACGCTCATGAACATCCTCTACGGGCTCTACCACCCGGACGAGGGCGAGATCCTCCTCAACGGCAAGCCCGTGCGGATCGGCTCGCCTCGCGACGCGATCGACCTCGGCATCGGGATGGTGCACCAGCACTTCATGCTCATCCCGGTCATGACGGTGGCCGAGAACATCGTGCTCGCCAACGAGCCGACGAACGGACCGTTTCTCGACCTGCGAGGCGCCGAGGAGCGCGTCCGCGAGCTCTCGACGCAGTTCGGGCTGGCTGTCCGGCCGAACGCCCGCGTTTCCTCGATCAGCGTGGGCATGCAGCAACGGGCGGAGATCCTGAAGGCGCTCTACCGCGGTGCCGAGATCCTCATCCTCGACGAGCCCACCGCCGTGCTCACCCCGCAGGAGGCCGGAGAGCTCTTCGCGATCGTCCGCTCGCTCCAGGCGGACGGGCGCTCGATCATCTTCATCAGCCACAAGCTGAACGAGGTCCTCGAGATCGCCGACCGCATCACCGTCCTGCGCCAGGGGAAGAAGATCGACACCGTGCCCCGCGAGGGCGCGTCCCCCGAGGGGCTGGCACGGCTCATGGTCGGGCGCGATGTCGTCCTGCGCGTTGAGAAGCCGCCCGCGCAGCCGGGTGAGACGTTGCTGAAGGTCGAGGACCTCGTCGTCCTCGACGAGCGCGACCTGGAAGCCGTGCGCGGCGTGTCATTAGAGGTCAAAGCAGGCGAGATCGTCGGGCTCGCGGGAGTCGACGGCAACGGGCAAAGCGAGCTCATCGACGCCCTAACTGGCCTGCGGCGTCCGTCGGGCGGCCGCATCCTCGCCGGCAAGAAGGAGATCACGAACGCGAGCTCCCGCGAATGCCTCGACATGGGCCTCGGGCACATTCCCGAGGATCGGCAGATTCGCGGGCTCGTCCTCGATTTCAGCCTGGCCGAGAATCTCGCGCTCCACGACTTCCGTAAGGAGCCCGACTCGAAGTGGGGCTGGCTCTACCCGCGCCGCCTCATCCAGCGGGCGGTGGGGCTTCTCAAGGAGTTCGACGTGCGGGGAGGAGGACCGCGGACCCTCGCCGCATCCCTTTCCGGCGGAAACCAGCAAAAGGTGGTGATCGCGCGCGAGGTCTCGCGCAACCCGAACATCCTCGTGGCCGCCCAGCCGACGAGGGGGCTGGACGTCGGCGCGATCGAGTTCGTCCATCGCCGGCTCGTGCAGGAACGTGACGAGGGGAGAGGGATCCTCCTCGTCTCCTTCGAGCTGGACGAGATCCTTTCGCTCTCGGACCGCATCCTCGTCATCTACGAAGGAAAGATCGTGGGCGAGTACGAGCCCGGTGTCTCCGAGGAGGAGCTGGGCATCGCGATGACCGGCGGGCGGAGACAGGCCGCGGCATGAGCAGCAGCGCGCCGCCCGAGTCGCCGACCGCAACGTCGACACTCCAGTCCTATTTCGCCACCCGGATCGGCGGCATCCTCGTCCCGCTCGCCGCGACCGTCCTGGCGTTCTTCATCGGAGGGCTGGTGGTGCTCATCACTGGCCACAACCCGCTGACCGCCTACAAGGCGATCTTCGAGGGCACCGGCTTGAACTGGTTCTTCCCCTGGGTGACCGGGGAGGCGCGCGAGGAAGCGGCCAACGACCTCCAGCAGACGCTGATCCTGATGACGCCGCTCGTTCTCACCGGCCTCGCCGTCGCATTCGCTTTCCGATGCGGCCTCTTCAACATCGGCGGCCAGGGCCAGTACTGGGTCGGCTTCTTCGCCGCCCTCTACCTCGGCACGCGACTGGAAGGCACGCCGCGTCCTCTGCACGTCCTCATCTGCATCGTCGCGTCCCTCGTCGCCGGCGCGATCTGGGGAGGGATCGCGGGCCTTCTGAAGGCAACCGTGGGGGCGCACGAGGTGATCACGACGATCATGCTCAACTGGATCGCCATCTTCGGCGGGGCCTACCTCGTCGAGATAGGCGGACCGCTGCAGGGGCCGCAGTCGTCGATTCCCCGCTCCGATGACGTCTTGCCCTCGGCCGAGCTCTGGCCCATCTGGGGCAGCCTGCCCTCGCTCCACGCCGGGATCTTCATCGCTCTCTTCGCGCTGGTCGTCTACTCCATCCTCCTGAACAGGACGACGCTCGGCTTCGAGGTGCGGGCGGTCGGGTTCAACCCCGAGGCTGCGCGCTACGGCGGCATCTCGGTGGCTCGGAACTACTTTCTCGCGCTCGCGATCTCGGGGGCCTTCGCGGGGCTGGCGGGCTCGGTCGACCTGCTCGGGTTCAAGGGCGGGGTCTCGACCGGCGACTTCGCCACGAACCTGATCGCCTTCACGGGCATTGCCGTCGCCCTGCTCGGACGCAACAAGGCCGTCGGGATCCTGTTCGCGGCCCTTCTCTTCGCGTCCCTCGAGATCGGCACCTCGACTCGACAGCTCGACCCGGAGGTCTTCGAACCCGCGCTCGCCACCGACCTGGCCACGATGATCCAGGCGCTCGTCATCTTCTTCGTCGGCGCCGAGCTGCTCATCGTCTACATCTGGCGGGCCAGGCGCTTCCTGTCGCCCCAACCGCGGATCCAGCCGGAGCTCGAACGATGAGCACCACCACCTTCGAGGGGGCCTGGGCCGATCGCGTCCGGCGGCTGACCGAGGCCCGTTCGGTCGCCATCCTCGGGATCGCGTGCGGCGTCCTCGCTTTCTGGCTCGCCCTCCCTCCGTGGACGACCCGCTCCGTCGTGGGGCCGATCGCAGCCGGTTTCATCGCGCTCGCGTGTGGGATCGCCGCGGTTCCGCGCGGCGAGCGGAAACTCGGCTACTACGCGATCGCGCTCGGCATCCTGGGGACGATCGGCGCCATCTGGCTCCAGAGCAAGGAGCAGGAGACGCTGGACAGCATTCTCACGGCGGGCGTCCTCGCCTCGACGCTCCGCTTCGCGACCCCGCTCGCATTCGCCGCGATCGGCGGCATCTTCTCCGAGCGCTCCGGGGTCGTGAACATCGGCCTCGAGGGGATGATGTTGACGGGCGCCTTCTTCGGAATCTGGGGCTCCGTCTGGAGCGGCTCCTGGGTGGTCGGCCTCCTCATGGCGATGCTCTTCGGCGGGCTCCTCGCCCTGATCCACGCCGTCTTTTCCATCCACCTGCGCGCCGACCAGATCGTCAGCGGGTTCGCCGTCAACTTCCTCGCTCTCGGCCTGACGGGCTTCCTCTTCAGCTCGATCTATCCGGGCGGGATCCACGAGAACGTCTCGCGGGTCCCCAACGTGAACCTTGACTTCTTGAGCTCGATCCCGGTGATCGGAGACTTCCTCGAGGGCGTCTTCGGCCACCTGAACCTGCTCGTCTGGATCATGTTCCTCGTCGTGATCCTCTCCTACATCGTTCTCTTCAAGACTCCGATCGGCCTGCGCATCCGCTCGGTCGGAGAGCACCCGAGGGCGGCGGACACCGTCGGGATCTCGGTGTACGGGGTGCGATACGCGGCGGTCGTCACCTCGGGGGTCCTCGCGGCGCTCGGCGGCGCGTTCCTCTCCATCGGGTTCGTGGGCAGCTTCGCCGAGAACATGACGAGCGGACGCGGCTTCATCGCCCTCGCCGCGGTCATCTTCGGCAAATGGCGCCCGGGGTGGGCGTTCGCCGCCTGCCTCCTCTTCGGCTTCGGCTTCGCTCTCGCCATCCCGCTGCAACGCGAGGCGGGCATTTCCGAAAACCTCATCTCGACACTCCCGTACCTGCTCACCCTCGTCGCGCTCGTCGGCCTCATCGGCCGTTCGATCCCGCCTGCCGCTGTCGGCCGGCCATACGTAAAGGGGTAACTCCCTGCGCAACCCGCAAGCCTTCTGGGCCCTCGTCACGGCCCTCCTGTCACTTGGCGCGCTCGCGGGCGCGGCAGTCGCTGCGAGGATCGCGAGCGACGTCGTCGGCCTCCAAGAGGCTCTACCGGCGGTGCCCGTGGCGCTCATCCTCGCCGTCGTGTCAGCGTGGCTGGCGCGGAGGGCGCGGGTCGTCCACGCGCGCAGCCTCGGGCGCGCAGGTCACCCCGTCTTCGTCGCCCTTGTGCGCGTCCTTGCCGCCATCGCGCTTATAGTGGCCGTGACGGCCGCTCTCGCGCTGGTCGTCTTCGCCGTCCTGACCCTGGCACTCGACTAGAAACACCATGCCGCTAGACTCCGAGGCTCCTTGTTCGAGATAGGCAACAGCCTGCGCGAAGCCCGGCTTCGCCAGGGGTTCGAGTTGCCCCGGGTGGAGGCGGACACGAAGATCCGCGCGAAGTACCTTCGCGCGCTCGAAGAGGAGCACTTCGAGGTCCTGCCCGGCGAGACATATGTCAAGGGCTTCCTGCGCACGTACGCCGAGTACCTCGGCCTCGACGGGCAGCTCTACGTCGACGAGTACAACTCCCGCTTCGCGAGGGAGGAAGAGTTTCCGGTGCAGTCGCCCGCGGCGCGGCGGCCGCGCCCGCGACGCGTCGAGTCCAACTTCGTCGTGGTCGCCCTAGCAGGGATCGTCGCGGTCACGATCCTCGTCGTCGTGGCCTGGAAGTTCGGGTCGAGCGGTGAGCCGGCCGACGTCGTCCCGCGCGCCGACCTTGCAGGAACGACTCCTACGGACACGGGCAGCGAGACGACGACCACGGCGCCGCGAAACTCCAAGTCCAAGCTCGCCAGGTTCGTGCTGACGGCCACGCGCGGCGATTGCTGGGTACGCGTGCGCGTGGGCTCGGCCGCCGGCGAGCTCCTCTATCAGGGAACGCTCGAGCAGGGACAGATGCAGCGCTTCGCGAAGTGGAAGCGCCTCTTCGTCGAGCTCGGCCCGGCCGCGTATCTCGACGCGAAGCTGAACGGGCGCGCGGTCGACAACCTCCCCGACGAGCCTTCGATCGTCGTCGTGACCGCGGACGGCCTCCGCGTCGTCTCCACGGCCTAGTTGCCAACCGGCCCTCGGGCGCTCGTCGTCGTCACGGGGAGCGAGCTCGTCCGCGGCGACCGCAGGGATGCCAACGGGCTCTTCCTCGCGGGTGAGCTCTCCCGCCGAGGGGTCGAGCCCGCGCGGATCCTCATCGTCGGAGACCGGCTCGATGAGCTGTCGAACGCTTTCCGTGAAGGCCTCGAGGCCGATATCTGCGTCGTCTCGGGCGGCCTCGGGCCGACGCACGACGACCGCACCGTCGAGGCGCTCGCCGCCGCGACCGAACTACCACTCCGCGTCGACCCCGATCTCGAGCGGGAGATCGAGGAGTTCTCACGCGGAATCGCCGCCCCGCT
>Ga0081538_10003914_pt1 | contig 13891 bp, 17 predicted proteins | sample TabmetS5T2R1_FD_71022 | JGI IMG/M metagenome (GOLD analysis project Ga0081538, IMG submission 71022) | Tabebuia heterophylla rhizosphere microbial communities from the University of Puerto Rico - S5T2R1 | ecosystem: Host-associated > Plants > Roots > Rhizosphere ... | reverse complement strand
CTCGACGCGCGCCTGCCGGGCTTCAACGGATGGCTGAGAGAGAACGGTCTGGGCGACGGTTTCCGCATGGGGATCGGCGTCAGCAGCGGGCCGATCGTGTCGGGAACCGTCGGATCAGAGCGGCGGCTCGAGTACACGACCGTCGGCGATACGACGAACACCGCTTCGCGCCTCGAGGCGATGACGAAGAACACGCCGTACTCGATCTTTATCGCTGACTCGACGCGACGTTCGTTGCAGAAGCCAGCCGAAGACCTGGTCTTCGTCGACGAGTTGGATGTGCGAGGGAAGCGGTCGAGCGTTCGGCTCTGGACACTCGCCGAGCGGGGCGCGCGTGACACCGAGACCGACGCGGTACGAACGCGAGCCTTGCCGCGAGCGTAAGACTCAGCCTCCGACGCGCCGGGATCGTGGGAGACGTTCAAGGCGTTCGAGGGAACTGCGCTCGATCTCCCGCTAGGACGACGCGAGCGCGAGCAGCGTGTCGCGCAGGTCGTCGGGGAGCGCCTCGTTGAGCCGGCAGCGGCGCGTCGTGGAGTGGTACTCGATCGTGCCGCGCCGCATCTCGTCGGCGAGCACACTCCGCAGCGCGCGCTCGGCTGTAGCGCCGGCCGCCTGACCGGTCGACGCGCCGGGCTCATCGCTCCGCGCGACCACGCTGATCGCGTCCGCGCGAACCGCGAGAACCGCGAGCAGCCACATGCCGGCCAGAACCGTCAGCGTTACCGTCGGCCACAGGCTGATCGGCCGGTCGAAGGTTTGCGAAGGAAGCGAAGGCGGGCATTGCACGTCGCATGGAGACCGCAACACTTTCGGCGCGCCGGGCCGCGCGGAGCCGGTGGACCGAGCGCCTCGGCCGCTTCGGCTTCGCGGCGAAGGGTGCGCTCTACGCCGTCATCGGCGCGATCGCGATCAAGGTCGCGGCTGGGCAGGGCGGAAACCCCGAGGACCAGAAGGGCGCACTCGCCGCTCTCGCGGATGAGCCGTTCGGGCTGGTGCTCCTCGTCGTGCTCGCGCTCGGCCTGAGCGGCTATGCGCTCTGGGGACTCATCGAGGCCGTGATTGGCCGGCGGGACAAGGCCGGGGTCGAGGACCATGCGGAGCGGGCAGCCTCAGCCGGGCGGGCTATTGTCTACGGCGCTCTTGCGGCCTTCGCTTGGGCGATCGTCGCCGGCGGTGGCGCAGCGACGAGCTCGAGCGGTTCCGAGCAACAGCAAACGGCCATGATCCTCGACTGGCCCGGCGGCGTCGCGCTCGTCACGATCGTCGGCCTCATCGTGATCGGGATCGCGGCATATCAGGGGTACAAGGCCGCAACGCAGGGGTTCCTCGACGACCTCGAGCTTGACCGCATGAGCGAGAACGAGAGGCGCACTGCGACGTCCCTTGGGACCGTGGGACACGCCGCCCGCGCCGTCGTGTTCGCCCTGATCGGCGTCTTCCTCGTGAAAGCTGCGCTCGAGTACGACCCGCGCGAAGCGATCGGACTCGACGGCGCACTCCAGGAACTCGCCGGCCAGCCCTACGGCTCGGTGCTTCTCGGCGCCGTTGCCACCGGGCTCCTTCTCTACGGGCTCTATTGCTTCGTCGAAGCCCGCTACCGAAAGCTCTGAGCACGCGCCGCTCGGCTCGATTTGCGCGGACGGGGGGATGTGCGTCTACGAGGTCACGGCGCGTCGTCTCCTCCGCTTCTCGCACGACGTGGCCGAAGACGTCGGTCGTCTGTGAGCCCGCATGCCCGAGCTGCTCGGCGAGGTAGGCGAGCAGGAGCGAGGCGCCTCTGCTGGTCGCGGCCTAATTCCCCAAGTTGCCACGGCAGAAGACGTCCTGAGGCAGTGCCCTTCGCTCCTCTCGACGCGGGAGCCGGTCGTCAAAGCGACGAAAGCCACGGACGAGACCGCCGCTGAGGACGCTCGCTACGCCTGGGTTGCCGGCGGAGCGGACTCCGCCGGCTCGGCGGGCTCGGCCGCGCCCATGTCGAGGCGGAAGGGCGGATACTCATCGCGCATCAGGCTCACGTAGGCGGCGACCCTGAACGCCCAGCGGTCGAGGCCGAGCGCGAAGTCGAAGAGCGAGCGCGGGTACCGGCCGGTGAAGAGGAGGATGAAGCCCGCGATAATCACGAGGATGCCGACGAGACCCGCGATCCCGAGCCCCCGGAAGTCTTCTCCCCAGCCCCAGCCCCAGCCGCCGACGAAGATCCCGACGAGGATCAGGTGCGGGATCGCCAGGAGCCACTTCACGAGTGGCAGCCAGTGCGAGAGCCGCTCGGGATAGGCGATCTGGAGTCTCGCGGGATAGTCGGGCTCCTCCCGGAGCGAGAAGGGCGGATAGCGGTCGGTGCCGAGCGCCCAATACGAGTAGAAAAAGACCCGCCATGTCCAGCGGAGCACGCCGAGGTTGAAGTCGAAGACCCCCCGCGGATAGCGGCCCGCGAAGAGGATGGCGAAGAACGCGACCACCCACATGATCAGGAACGCGAGCCAGAGGAACGCGAGCACGATGTAGTGGGGGATCGCGAGAAGCCACTTGACGAGCCAGAGCCAGCGGCTGAGCCGCGGATCGAGCTCGCCGGTGAGCGCGACCGGGTAGACCGTCGGCCGGGGTCCCACAGTCGCCGGAGCTGCGGCGGGCGCCGACACCGGGGCTGTGACCGGGGCCGCCGACGTCGCGCCGCGGGCGCCGATGACGATCAGGGTCACCCCGCCGGCGAGGAGGAGCAATCCGGCGACGAGCAGGCCGATCGCGAGCCAGAGCAGGAAGTTGGCCTCTGCGCCGGCACTCACCTCGGCCGAGACCCCGCGCGAGGCATCCTCGTTCATGACCACGATCGTCCACTCGCCGGACTCGCCCTCCCAGGTGGCGCTCTGCCTGCCGGAGCCCGAAGCCGACGCAGCCCAGAACGTCTGCTCCGCCGGCGGCCCTCGCGGCTCGCCGCCCGAGAATCGCCTGAACCCGACCCGGAAGGGATCGAAGTTGAGGTCGCGGACCTCGTCGTGCGCCACCCCGTCGAGGTAGGCGTTGACGTCCTCTGTCTCGCCGATCCCGATGAAGATGTCGCCGTCCTCGCCCGTGATGCGAACCTCGCCCAGGAAGCCCTCCGAGAAGAGCCACTCGCTCTCGGTCTCCAGCAGGTCGATGGTGTCGGACGTGATCGCGAACGAGTCCGACTCGAAGCGCTCCGTCGGCGTCGAGAGGAAGCCGTCGTCGTCGCGCTGTGTGCGGTCGGCCCAGAGCAACGTCCCGCCGGCGGCCAGGAGACCCGCGGCCAGCAGCGCGAGGATGCTGCCGAGGACGACGAGGAGGATCCGGCCGGCCGTCCAGCTGGCGCCGGTCTGCGGTGGTGGCGTGGGCGGCGGCGTGGGACTGTCGGCGGCCACTCGGTGAAATCCTACGCGACCCCTACCGCCCCCAGACTCGGCCGACCCACGTGCTGATAGCGGACGCCGTGCACCCATGGAACCAACGCCCCTGCACGAGGCGGGCTACGCCGAACGCCCGGCTAGGCGCGGTCGGAGCCGGGGACGCGTCGCTCGAGATCCCGTCGGCGCTGGTTCAACGGGGACGTCGTCGAGGCGTTCCGCCGGGATGTGGTTCGCGAGGCCGGCACGATCATGCTCGACGGCTGCGAGTACACGAAGCTCGTGACCGAGGACGGGCTCAACGCGGTCCTGGTCGATCCGGACACCGACGATCCGGTCGCGTGGCGGTGGTCGACGAAGCAGCGTGGTACGGAGCTGCTGCTCGAGCTCGAAGCGAAGCGACGACCGCTCCCATTCCGGGACGCCGCCGATACAGGTTCAGCGGACACGGGACTCGAGGTCGTCGATTCGGATCCACATGAGGCAGCCGGCGCTGGGGGCAAGTTGGCGATCGAGCCCATCGAGAGCTTCGCTTACGACCGGCCAACCCCACCAGCGCGACAGGCCCCGTGCCGGCGTCAGCGCCTCGTAGACGCGCGCGTGGCCGGCGCCTCGATGGTCAGGTCGCAGGTGAGCTCGCCTCCCGTGCGGTCGGCGTTCACGCCTAACGGTGCCGGGCGAGAGCGACGCCGGCAATGCAGAGTGCGCCGCCGACGGCCGCGAGCCACGGGGGCGTCTCGTCGAGGAGTGCCCACCCGAGCAGGATCGCGACCACCGGGATGAGATAGGCGAGCGAAGCCAGGCGGCCGGCGCTCATCCGGCGCAAGGCGTACGCCCAGGTCGCGAAGCCGAGCGCGGTCGGGGCGACGCCGAGGTAGATCATCCAGCCGATCGCGCCGGGGCCCGCGTCGTCGAGCTCGCCGACGAGCGTCGGTGCGAACGGCAGGCAGACGACGGCTGCCGCGACGCACCCGAGCCACGTCACCTGCAACGGCGAGACGCGGGCGAGCACGGGCTTCTGGATGACCACGGCCGAGGCGTAGGCGAACGCGGCGAGAATGAGGAGCGCGATCCCGACGCCGGCACGGGAGCCCGCTTGCGAGTTGGCGAGGCCGATCAGGACGCACCCCGAGAACGCGACCGCGCATCCGGCGAAGAGCCAGCGGGGAAAGCCTTCCTTGAGGAAGATGCCGGCCAGGATCGCGATCAGGATCGGGCCGATGTTGATCAGCATCGCGGCCGTCCCGGCGTCGACGCGGCGTTCGGCCTCGTTCAACGTAAAGCTGTAGACGCCGAGGAAGAGGACTCCGAAGGCGGCGATCCCCAGCAGGTCGCGCCGCTGGGGCAGCGGCTCGCGCGAGATCAGGGCGGCGACGCCAAGCACGACCAGGCTGACGAGCAGCCGGCCGAGCGCCAGCGAGCCTGGAGAGAGGGACTGTCCTGCGTCGCGGATGGCGACGAACGCGGAACCCCACAGCGTCACCGTCACCAGCGCGGCTGCAAGCGCCGGGACGTCGGTGCGGGCGACGGCCGGAGCCGGCAGGCGCTCGTCGACCGCGCTCAAGGCGTCCGCCTCTTTTGTATTAGAACAAAAAATGATAATATTCACCTACAATATGGCAGGGCAGGGGCGGGCACAAGCGATTGCCCTCGAGTTCGAGCGGCGCATCCAGGCCGGAGAGCTGAGCGCCGGCGAGCGGCTGCCGGCGGTGCGAGCGTTGGCCGCAGAGCTCGGCGTCGACCCCGGTACAGCTGCTGCCGCGTATCGCTCGCTGCGGGAACGGGGCTTCGTCACAAGCGACGGCCGCCGGGGAACGCACGTCGCGGCGCAGCTGGAGCCGCATCCGTCGCGGGTCACCCACCTTCCGGCGGGCGTGCGCGACCTTGCCTCCGGCGTCGTCGACCCGGCGCTCGTTCCCGACGTCAGACAGGCGCTCGAGCGCGTCGCCGAGCGGCGCCCCAGCCTGACCCGCTACGAGGAGAACGCCAAGCTGGATGCGCTCGTCGCGCATGCGCAGGCCGAGTTCGACCGCGCCGGCGTCGACGTGACGGCGCTGAGCTTCGTCGGCGGTGCCCTCGACGGGCTCGAACGCGTCCTACAGGCGCACCTCCGCCCGGGCGATCGGGTCGGGGTCGAGGACCCTGCATTCCCACGACTGCTCGACCTGCTCCAGGCGCTGAACCTGCGGGCCGTACCGATCGCGATCGACGACGACGGCCTCGATCCAGACCAGCTCGACCGCGCGTTGAGGCGGGGCCTCGACGCGCTGCTCGTCACACCCCACGGCCAGAACCCCTTCGGGGCATCGCTCGGCGAGGAGCGCGCTTCGACTCTCCAGCGCCTGCTCGGAAGGCACGAGCTGCTCCTCGTCGAGGACGCGCACGGTTGGGAGGTCGACCGACGCCCCTCCACGCTGACCCGTGAGCGACGACGCTGGGCAGTCATCCGGTCGTTGTCCCGACTGCTCGGCTCGGACGTCCGCCTGGCGTTCGTCGCCGGCGATCAACAGACCGTCGCCCGCGTGGAGGCCCGCCAGGCGGTGACGACGAGCTGGGTCAGTCGCCTGCTGCAGGAGGTTGTCGCCGAGATGCTCGCCAGCGCGGACGTTCGCCGCCGGCTTCGCCGTGCGTCGGCCGAGACGAACAGGCGACGCCTCGCCCTGCTGACCGCGCTCGAACGGCGCGGCGTTCGAGCGCACGGCCGCTCCGGCCTCCACGTCTGGGTGCCCGTGCGCGAGGAGGTGTTCGCCGTCCGCCACCTCCTCGAGGCCGGCTACGCCGTGCGCGCCGGAGAGCGGTTCCGCCTGCGGACACCGCCCGCAGTACGGGTGACGACGACCGAGCTGCTGCCGACCGAGGCGGAGCCCCTGGCCGACGAGCTCGCCGAGGCCGCGGCCAGCCGGTCGCTGATCAGCGACTAGACCGAACGCCTGCGCGCTGGTCGTCCGAGCCTTCTACGTCGACGCGGCCGGGTCTTCGCCGTCGGGACCGGTCGTCGTGTCGCTCAGCTACGCGAAGCGGCGAGGACCTCTCCGGCCGAGCTGGCTACGGAAAGCGGAGGGGGAGGATTCGAATGCTCGATCTGGAGGTGATCGGGACAAGAAGCGCTACGAGTGTCCCGAGTCAAGTCTTCTGGCCACTTCTGTCCGGACAGGTTGGCTCCGAGAGCGCTGAGGTAGGCCATCGGCGCGCCGGGACGGGGCACGAGCCGGGTGGCTCGCGCCCCGTTCACCGCCCTTAGTCGAAGAGAACGCAGAAACCCTCGAGGACGTTGCCCGCCTCCTGTGCCTCGCGGAGCGGATGTTGGCCCGCCGAGAACACGATCTCGCCGGTGAGGGGATTGATCACGACCCGCCCCACGTCCTTCAGCTGGGCTCCTGGCACGTTCGCCGCGAGCCCCGTCGCGACGATCAGCGGCCCATCGTCGGTAAACAAGGTCGTCTGCATGAAGTTGTCCGGCCCCTCTTGATACGTCTCGCCCGTGTCGAGGTTCGTGATGGTGTTGTTCTCGTTGATGTGTACCTGGACGCGGACCAGCTGCCCGTCATTGTCGAAGAACCGGAACCGGTCGCCGGTCAGGTGGATCTCCCAGCGAAGCTGGCCGCAGGACGTCGGTCCCTGGACGATCTGGTTCTGCGAGACCTGATCGCGTTGCGGCGCCGCCGCCAATGCGGGCAGAGCCAGCGCGGCGGCCATGAGCACCGCGCCCATGAGCACGAGTACGCGTTTCACGTTCCCACCTCCATCGTTGAGTACCCCCAAAGCGCTGGGGGATCGTATGGGAGCTTGCATGCCGCTTCAACGAAGGGCTCTTTTTCATGAACAGGTCCCCGGTTCGAATCCGGACGTCGGCTTCAGCTGAGAACGCGGACACGGAAGGGGCCGCAGTTCTGCGGCCCCTTCCGGCTTTTCCACGTCGCCGTTAGAGCACGGCGACGCCGTTCAAGGCCTCCTTAGGGCCTGGCGTCAGGAGGTCCCCACACACGACCATTGCACGACAAGGAACCCGAGGCGCCCGTCCTGCACGAAGGCCCTGCCGAACGTCTGGGCGCCGCCAAATCCTGCCGCTCGGCAGACGCTGTCCGCTGCCGTGAGCTGATTGCTGCCGAGCCCCGACTGCTGCATGTCGTTCCAGACGATCAGCTCGAGGCCATTGCACGTCGGTTGCGGGAACGTCGGGAACCCGCTCGGATGCCAGGTGCCTCCCTGGTTGAGGCAGATCTGCTCAGCGCCGTCCAACGGGCCCGCACTGGCGGTCGGGGCCCAAGCGCCGAGGACCACCGCGATCACTGCGAGAAGTCCAACTCTTCTCATGCGCATTCACTCCTCGTGCGGGGAACCGGACGGCACCGGCGTAACGCCCTATTGCCCCCCGCAGCGCAAGCCTCGTTCCCGTCTCACGGTGACGTGTTGCCGCATCTCTCATCGAGTTCCTCCTCCATGAAGCGGGAGCCGAGAACCACCTCGATTCTCGACCTCCGCCCGACCTCTGTCACCTACACGTTTGGCTAGAGAGATCCCGTGGTTCCCTCAGGATCCGACGGATGCTCCGCTGTCGCTGCGGCGAGACGCACGCAGCGCGTCGAGCGTATCCCCGACAAGTCCGGCGAGCTCGCGAACGAGGTCCGCGTCCACCTCTGTGAAGTCGGTCTCGTCGCCCTTGTCCGAGAGCTGGAGGAGGCCGTAACAGCGACCGTCTTCGCCGCATACCGAGGTCGCGAGCCACCCGCGCAGGGGCGGATGCAGTCGCGCCTGGTCTCCGAACGCCCGCCAGGCCGGGTGAGCCTCGACCTCCGCTTGGGTGAGCCGGATAACCTCGCCGGGCGGAATCTCGATGCCGTGCAGCCCGTGACCGCCGGGATTGACGCGGTAGTCTCGCCAGTCCGCGTACTTCGCGCTGAGGCTGAAGTACTTACGCGCTTGGCCGGGGTCCTCGTCGACCCAGAGCTTGAGCGCCGCCTGCTCGGCGCCCGTCAGGGCGCGCGCGAGACGACACGTTCGCCGAAGGATGGCATCGACTCGCTCAGCGAGCGCGCCCTCTTCAGGGGCGGCGTCGATGACCGGCGCGATCTCGGTCCCCACTTCACCCTCGCGCATCACGAAAGAGTATCGACTGGTTGTGCGGTATCTGACTTCGCCGGCGCCGGCTGGGGTCTCAGCCCGGAGGCCCGTGAGCAACGGCCCCGATCCTTTCGGAGACTCGGTCGTCCTACTCGGGTAAGCGCGTGCGGACGACGACCGCCACGGCGACCGCGCCCTGCCGCTCGGCCGGGATGAGCCGGCGCATGAGCTCGAGGACGTCGGGGGTGAAGAGAGGGTAGAGCGCGAGGTCGTCGACCCCCATCGGCGAGTGCTCGAGGACCTCGACGTCGCGGAACCCGGCCTTCTCGAGCTTGGCGACGAAGTCACGCTCCGTCAGGGCGCCGGCCACTCAGCCGGCCCACGTGGCTGGGTGGGTCAAGATCGGGCGGCAGGGACTGCTGCGCGAGCCGCGTGCCGGAGGTCCACCGCCACTCGATCGACGTCATCCTTCGCAGCCTCTGCGGCGTGACGACAACAGAGGGCTTCATTCGAGACCTCGAAGGCCGAGGCTGAAACCCGCGACCGAACAGAGTTCTGGGGAGAACTGGAAGTTCCGCACAGGAAGTTCATGTCACCAGCGACCTCGCTAGGCCTCCGTTGCCCGCCGAGGCTACGGCTCCGGGGAGGGTTGCGGTCTCTTCGCTTCGGCCTCCTCCCCGGCATAATGAGAGACGCTTGGAACTCGCCGCCGGAATCGCGATTACTTTGAGTGACCTGATCACGGCGCTCGTCGGTTGGGCGGTAGCCAAGCTACGGGGGTACGACCTCTTCGACCAGGTGATGCGCGAGGCTGAGCGCACGCAGGAGGTCGCACGCAGCCCAGACAAGGGTTGAGCGGAGCCTCGGCCCCGCTCAGGGCCGGCGCTAGCTCCCCTAAAGGCCGCTCCATCTTCCGAATCCGTCGTTGCTCTAGAAGGCAACAGCCATTCTTGATGCGGTGACGCCGGATGAGGCCCGCTCTAGCCCCAACCAGGCTGGAGCTCAGCGCGCACCGTGGTCACCGCGGCACGCCCGCCGGGGTAGTGAACTACCCAGCGGACTGAGACGCTCGGCGGATTGCCTCCCGCCCAGTAGTCGCCATGCCCGTCCGTGTCGACGTGCAGCGGCCCAGGCGACGACAGGCCAGCCGGATGGAGGTAGCCCACGAAGAACGTTCCGCGTTCCTTGCGCTCAGCGCTCTCGGGACGAATCGCCATCGAAACCGGCTTACCTCCAACCGACGCCTCCAGTGCGGTCGCCGGGGCCGACAGCCAGACGGCTAGCCCAACCCGGTCACACGTAATCATGTTCGACTTCCCCGGGCAGGCGACGCCTAGGTGCGGCGCATGGGCAAGGACGCGAATGGTCGCAGGTTCCTGACGAATGGCCGCAGGCTCTTGACCGCTGTCAGCACCGCACGCGGCAAGCGCGATGCCTACTGATGCGAAGAGCGCGGACGCCTTCACTTCTGCGAATACGGCGGACTTCTCCCGACAAGTCCCCCAACCTGCGGCAATCGCGCCGCGGGACGGAGAATCTCATGCGGCTTCCAGTTCCTGAGCTAGCGCGAGCGCCATTTCGACGGCCGCCTCGACGTAGCGGCGCTCGTGTGGCGAAGCGAACACGATTTCGTCACCGACCTGGATGAACGCCGCCCAGTGGCCGCCGTTGGGACCACCGGCCGGATACGGCGGAAAGTGGTAGATCGAGACACGGTGCCCGCGCACGGTAGTCGTGCGAACGAGCACGGGGTCGCCCCTGACCACGTTGTTGAAGTCGGTCAGAACCCACTTTTCCACGGCGCTTGCTTTCCCGCCGCCGACGATCCAGTGTCGCTTGCCGCCGGGCAGGCCGCCGTTGTTGAAGGTGAGCATGTAGGAGCGCGGCTCGTCGGGGGGAACCACTGAACCCCACAGGCCGGCACTGTTCGTCAGCGGCACGTTGGGGATAAGCGGGGGACAGGCGACGCGTACCGTGGCCTGGCGACGCGCCCCCGCGCAGGCTTCTCGCACCAGCGCCGGGATTTCATATGTCAACTCGAGCTCGCGCAAGCGGGCTGGGTCGAGACGCGTGGTCCGGCCCTGACTAGCCTCGTCGTCCGAGCCTGCACAGCCAAAGGCCGCCACCGCGACCACAATGAGCGTCACGATGGGGAACCCGCGCACACTCAGTCCTACGGCTGTCCTGGAACATGAGGTCCGCCTCACCTCTTCAATCCCGCTGGCGGAGGCGAAACACTAGCGCTCGCACTGCCGCTTGTTATCTAGTGATTCCTCGTCGAACGGCGCGCATCGGGCGACTTCTTCGGAGGTCACGGGCTCGGAGATACACGCCGTGTCGTAGCCGTGCGCCGGCCAGCCGCACGGAGACGCTCGCGTCTCTGCTTGACGAGTCGATCTCTCCGGAGAGCTCGTATCCAAGGGCGACGAGCGAATCTGCCGCTAGCGCCTCGACGACCCGTAGGTCAGTTCCTGTCAGCTGGGCACGGAAGTCGCGCAGGCCCTCCGTGGGCGGCTTGGCGAGGTGTCCGCGTGACGTCGATTTTCGTCGACGTTCTTCGTAGTACCGAAGCATGGACGGCGCGAACTCGAGATCGAGAAATGCGCAGATCCCGGCAACGACTCCCTCGGGATTCTGGACCAAATCCTCGTGGCGATACTCGAAGTAGCGCTCTGGGCCGAGCATGGCTCCGGCAGTCCGGGCAGCCTGGACCTGATGCCGCCAGTAGAGGACGGCGTCCTCCACCCGGTTCGGGCCGAACGACTGCTCGACAAGGGACAGTGCGACATTGCGTCCGTCTCGAATGGTGTGGACGAAGCGCGCCTCGGGGAAGAGGGACGCGATAAGTGGAAGCTCGGTGGCGTAGGTCGGGGTCTTGTCCGCGTACTGTGGCTTCTTGCGTCGGGAGGCAAACAGCGCATAGATGCCTCGGATGGCGTCTGGGAGATCGCGCGAGCTCGCCAGAACGCGATGCGCCGCCTTCGTAGGAAGCTTCCAGAGTCGATACCGGCGGTGGGCCTCGAGGGCTGCGAGCAGGCGCGCATGATCGAGTCCGTCTGGTAGCTCATACCTCCGACGGTCGAGGGCGAGCTCGGGGATGAAATGAGACTCGCGAGGTATCGCAAGCATGGGGTGCGAGTTGAAGATGACTCGGATCAGAGTGGTTCCCGACCGACCGCAGCCGACGAAGAAGGGGAACACGCTCGGTTCGCGCTGTGGATCCATTCTGGGTCGCTCCGGTCGCCGTCTACAGCTTGGCGGATTCCCCGGTCAGCTGGCCATGAACCGTCTGGCGTATAGCCGCGAATCCGCACCGATGCGAAAGCTGCTCACAACCATTGCGCTCACCTTCGTGGCCATGGCGGTCCTGCCCGCGTCGGCCGCCGCTGCGACGGCGATCGAGTACGGGCTCATCTGCGCCCTCTGAGCCGTGCTCGACTAGACGGCGGCTCGGCCGGCGCGGTCATCGCTCCGCGAGATAGGCGTACCGAGAGAGGCGTCGCTCCTTCGCGAGGAGGTGGCACGTCTCGAGAAAGCGCTGGACCCCCTCGAAGGTCGACTCTCCCTCGTCGATGACCAGCTGGTCACGGAGTCCCTGCCGGGCGTCGCGCCAGCGTCCGGCGATGGTGGCCATGTTCTCTGTCACGTCCTCGCAGCGGATGAGCCCGAATCCGGCCTCGGCGAGCAGCCGCTCGTTGACCGAGGCGTCCGAGAAGACATAGACGCCGACCGCGCTGCGGCCAGCGATTTCTGCGTCCGTGACCAGACCGGTCACGATAGTGGGGTCGGTGAAGAGGATCCGCGCGCCGGGTGAGATGACTCGATGCCACTCGCGGAGGATCTCGAGACGGTTGGGAAGGTGACACATCGCATCGACGGAGAGGACGGCGTCGAAGCTCGCCTCATCGAAAGGCAGGCGACCGCCGGCATCGACCTGTTGGAACCTGGCGCGGTCGTCAATGCCGCGCTCCTTCGCGAGGCGAGAGGCCGTGGCGATCCCTTCCTCGAGCACGTCGATGCCTAGGACGTTCGCGCCGGTGGTCGCCGCAAGGTGGAGCGCCAGGCCGCCCGATCCGCTGCCCACGTCGAGGACACGCGACCCGGCCCCGAGGTGGAGCCACTCGGCGAAGCGTTCGAGCTCGTCCACCGTGAGCCAGCCCGATTGCCCGAGATCATCGCCGTACGTCTGGCGGCGCACCTCGTCCCGGGCGCGATAGCCCGCATAGGCGGAAGCGTAGAGGGGTACGCGCTCCCCCATGCGACCAGCTTAGTCGCGCAGTCCGGGGGCCGGCTCGGCGTCGACCCTAGGGGCGCTAGGGCTGGAGATGCCCTGCTCCTACATGCCCGCTCCGCCCGCCCCGGGGTCCGTCTGCCAGAGACCGAACTCGTTGTCCTCGGTGTCCTTGCAGAGCAGGAACCAGCCCATGCCCGGAACCGGCATGGCTTCCCCGGCTTCTCCGCCGAGCTCCTGCACGCGGGCGCTGCCCGCGTTGATGTCGTCGACATCGAAGTAGACGCGGGTTCCGCGCTTGTCGGGCGGATCGGGGGCATAGATCGCCCCGCCGGTCGTCTCCGAGAACCGGGCCGTGTGGTACTCGGTGGGGCTGCCCTCGAACGTCTGCCACTCCCAGCCGAAGAGCGAGCTCCAGAACTCACGCGCCTTCGCCGTGTCGCCGGCCGGAATCTCCAGGTGCACCATCTGCCCGGGCATCGCCTCCCCTTTCGTCGCCTCCGTGCTGAGCTTGCGCCGCGCACGTTCATTGAACACGACGAACCGGGGATTCCGGATTCGACAGCCCGTCGGCCACCGTGGGCGTCGTGGGCGCCCGAGTCGGCCGGGCGGCGCGCGACTCCCTTTGCGCCGGGTGACGTGCCTCCCGGAGAATCCGACCCATGATCAAGGGGCTGACCTTCGCTCTCGCCGTCGCCGCTATCGTCGGCGGCTGCTCGGGCGGCGCCGGCGAGTCGGGCGCCGCCCGGCCCTCGACCGGCGAAGCGGCTGCGACCATGACCACCGAGCCCACTCCAGACAGCAGGATGGCCGAGACCAAGCCGGCCGAGTCTGTGCCGCCGGCGAAGATGGTCGGCCAGAAGCTCGTCGTCAGCATGGACGGCACCCGACCCTCGGAGTCCCTGCTGAGGCGTGTGCGTCGGGGAAGGATCGGCGGCGTCATCCTCTTCAGCCACAACTTCGGCTCGGCTGCAGGGCTGCGTGCGATCACACGCAAGCTGCAGCGTGCGGCGGCCGACGGAGGCCAACCGAGGCTCCTGATCGCCGTCGACCAGGAGGGCGGGCTGGTCAAGAGGATCCCGTGGATTCCGCCCAGGCTCTCGCCGCCGGAGATGGGCGAGCTGGGCTCGAGCGGGACGGCGCGCCGGCAGGGCCGGAAGACGGGCACGGCCCTGCGAGACCTCGGCATCAACGTCAACTTGGCCCCAGTGGCCGATGTCCCGGCTTCCGCGGCCTC
>Ga0081538_10003913_pt1 | contig 13893 bp, 13 predicted proteins | sample TabmetS5T2R1_FD_71022 | JGI IMG/M metagenome (GOLD analysis project Ga0081538, IMG submission 71022) | Tabebuia heterophylla rhizosphere microbial communities from the University of Puerto Rico - S5T2R1 | ecosystem: Host-associated > Plants > Roots > Rhizosphere ... | reverse complement strand
AGGCGGAGCCCGGCGCGCCCCGAGCGGTGCCTGAGCGTCCCGTCGCGGTCGAGAGATAGCTCGGCAACGGCATAGTCGCCGCCCACGCGCTGGAACGACTGCTCGGAGCGCCGCGCGAACGGCACCTCGCGGCCGGTCAGCTCGATCCGCTCGACATGCTCGTACGTGTCCAGAAAGCGTCGCGCGAGCAGCTCGAGGAAGCTCTCCAGCGACGTCTCGCCGTACTCGAGCGCCGTCATGTGGATGAAGTTCTTCATGGAGTCGGTGGCGACGACGAGGGTGTTGTCACCCTCGGTGTAGGAGGGGACGAAAGCCTCGCCGCGCGCGGTCATCCCGATCTCGGCGGCGAAGAGCGAACTGACGCCGTCCGTCCGGTAGACGGAGACGGCCTCCTTCCCGTAGCCGATCCTCACGAGGTTTGCCATCGGTCCAGCGCGATCGCGACGAGCTCGTCGCACCCGGTCTCGAGCTCCTCCGCGCGCGAGCGCTCGAGCCGCTCGCGCAGCACCGGGACGAGCTCGGCGCGCGGGCGGCGGTCGACGAAGACGACGAAGCGGAACCCGAAGCGCTCCTCGTAGGCCGCGTTCAGCTCGGCCAGTTGGGCCAGCACCTCGGGGTCCTCCCGCGCCGGCTCGCCCTGCTCGGCCGCCGAGCGGCCGCTGAGGCGGCGCTCGCCGATCCGGGGATGGTGCGCGAGGGCCTCGATCCGCTGCTCCTCCGGGAGGCCGGCGAGCACCTCGCGGGCGCGGCCGAGCGGGTCCTCCACATCGGCCAGGGCCTCCACGAAGCGGCTGCGGGCCTGGAAGAGGTCGGCCAGCTCGTCCACGCTCAGCTTCCGCGGTAGATCGCGCACGAGTAGGGGGAGAGGAGCAGCGGGACGTGGTAGTGGCCCTCGCCGAGCTCCACCTCCACCTCGATGCGGCGGAAGAACGGCGAGCGTGGGTGGAAGACGAGCCGGTAGACGTCCGGGGCGAGGTCGTCGCCGCCGAGGTCGGGGACGCGGCCGTCCTCGTTCGTCTCCCGGGCGGCGAGCAGCGTCTCGCCGCGGAAGAGCTCGACCGGAATGCCGCGGGCGGGCTCGCCGCGCCCGGTGTCGAGGACGTGGGTGGAGATGCTCATCGTCGTCGGCATCGTATGCTTGCCCCGTGGACGAGCGCGAGCGCTTCCTCATCCGCTACGCGGGCTCCTTCGCGCCGGAGCCGATCGCGCGGGCCGAGGGCGCGTGGGTGGAGACCGCGGGCGGCAGGCGGATCCTCGACTTCACCTCCGGCCAGATCTGCTCCACGCTCGGGCACAACCACCCGCGCATCGCCGCGGCCGTCCGTTCGGCGCTCGACGACGTCGTCCACCTCAACTCGTGGATGCTCTCCGAGCCCGTGCTCGCGCTCGGCGAGCGGCTCGCCGGGCTCTTCCCGCCGCCGCTCGACCGCGTGCTCCTCCTCAACACGGGCACGGAGGCGAACGAGGTCGCGCTGAAGATGGCGAAGATGCACACCGGGCGCTTCGAGGTCGTCGGCCTCACGCGCAGCTTCCACGGGCTCCTCTCCGGGATCGCCTCGGTCAACTTCTCCATGGCGCACGCGGGCTACGGGCCCGTGCTCCCGGGCTCGTACGCGATCCCGGCGCCGTACGCGTACCGCTGTCCCGTGCGCCACTGCGACGGCGCCTGCGACTGCACGTGCCTGGAGGTCGGCTTCGAGCTGGTCGACCAGCAGTCGGTCGGCTCGCTCTGCGCGCTCGTAGCGGAGCCGGTCTTGTCGGCGGGCGGCATCATCGTCCCGCCGGACGGCTACTTCCGGCGGGTGCGCGAGCTGCTGGACGAGCGCGGGATGCTGCTCGTCATGGACGAGGCGCAAACCGGCTTCGGGCGGCTCGGAACGCTGTTCGGCTTCGAGCGCGACGGCGCCGTGCCCGACTTCGTCGGCGTCTCCAAGACCCTGGGAGGCGGGCTGCCGCTCGCGGCCACGATCACGTCGAGCGCGGTCGAGCATGACTGCTTCGAGAAGGGCTTCCTCCACGTCACCTCGCACGTCTCCGACCCGCTGCCGGCCGCGGCCGGTCTCGCGGTCCTCGACGTGATCGCCGAGGAGGGGCTGGTGGAGCGGGCCGCCTCGCTCGGCGGGTACATGCTGGCGCGGCTCGAGGAGCTCCAGGCCGAGCACGAGCCGATCGGCGACGTGCGCGGGCGCGGGCTCCTCGTCGGGCTGGAGCTGGTCGAGGACCGCGACTCGCGCCGCCCGGCCGACGCCCTCGGCGCCGCAGTCACGCGCGAGTGCTTCGAGCGCGGCCTCTCGATGAACATCGTCCGTTCCCAGGCGCACGCGAACTGCTTCCGTATCGCACCGCCGCTGACCGTGACGGAGGCCGAGATCGACCTGGCGGTCGAGATCATGGACGCCTCCCTGCGGGCCGTCCGCGAGCCGGCGGCCGCCTAGCGGCGCGATCAGTCCGCCCGGGCGGCTACCGTTTCCATTCCTAGACAGCCAGTGAAGGGGCGAGCCGAATGGGTTCGAGCTCGAAGCGACAGACGACGATGGCGAAGATGGCGCGGGAACGGGCGCTCCAGGAGAAGCGCGAGCGCAAGCGGGAGAAGAAGGAAGCCAGGAAGCGGGCCGCCGCGGAAGCGGCCGAGGACGGTCCGACCGGCGAGGCGGACGAGCCCGTCGAAAACGAGCCGGAGGCCTAGACGCCCTCAGATCCGGCCGTGTCCCGGTGCCAGGCACTAGGACGTGCCCACAGCGGCCGCGTGTGGACGGCCGCCCACCCCCTCTGCGGGGAGAATGAGATCCGCTCCCCAGGCATGTCCTGCCCAAACCGCCATGTCCGGGGACAGGCCCCGGCCGTGTCTGCCGGGGACCTGGCCGCTTCCGTGTGGCAGGCCTCCTCTACGATGGCTTTCCTTGGTGCTTGAGCGATTCCCATGACCGAGCCCGAACGCTGGCAGGTCTCGACGGAAGCCGCCGAGGTCTACGAGTCCTGTTTCGTGCCTGCGATCTTTGGCGCTTGGGTCGGCCCGGTTGCCGATGCCGCGGCAATCGGGCCGGGTGACAGAGTTCTCGACGTCGGCTGCGGGACGGGCGTGCTCGCCCGCGAGGCCCTTCGGCGTGTGGGGCGAGAGGGTCACGTCGTCGGCCTCGATCTGAACGAGGGGATGCTGGCGGTCGGAGCGCGGACTGAGCCGGGGATCGAATGGCGGCACGGCGATGCGGCGGCTCTTCCTTTCGAGGATGCGAGCTTCGACGTCGTGGTCAGTCAGTTCGCGATCATGTACCTCCCCGAACGCGTCAACTCCCTCCGCGAGATGTGGCGCACTCTCGCGCCAGAGGGTCGTCTGGCGATCGCCGCCTGGGCGCCTCTCGATCACGCCCGCGGTTACGAGATCCTCGTGGATGTGGCGGCCCGACGGTGCGGACGCGAGGCGGCAGACGTGCTCGCAGCGCCTTTCGTGCTTGGCGATCGAGCCGAGCTCGCCGGGCTCTTCGACGACAGCGGCATCTCGGGAGCCAGGGTCACCCTCCACGAGGGCTCGATCCGGTTTCCGTCCGTCGAGGAATTCATACGGATAGAGGTGAAAGGCTCGCCCTTGGCCGAAATGGTCAGCGACGAGGCCATGGAAGCTCTCGCCGCGGAATCCGAGAGTGCGCTCGCAGAGTTCGTCGTCCCTTCAGGCGAGATCGTCATGCCAATGGACGCGCACATCGTGACCGCAAGCAAGGCCTAGTAGTCGAGGAAGCGGGCCGCCTGGACGCGATGAGCGGCCGCGATCTCGCGCTCGTCGGCGCGCACCAGCACGCCGTCCAGCACGGCCGCCTCGCCGCCCACGTAGACGCGCTCCGCGCGGTGTGGACCCGAGAGGACCAGCGCCGCGACCGGGTCGACGGCGCCGCCGAACTCGAGCCCGTCCAGCCGCCAGACGGCGAAGTCGGCGCACTTCCCCGGCTCCAGCGAGCCGAGGTCCTTGCGGCCGAGGACGTCCGCGCCGCCGCGGGTGCCGAGCCAGAGCGCCTCGCGGACGGTCATCGCCTCGGGCCCGCCGCGACCGCGTGCCACGAGGAGGGCCTGCTTCACGTCGGCCGACAGGTCGCTGCGCTCGTTGGACGCCGAGCCGTCGACGCCGAGGCCGACGGGGACGCCGGCGTCGACCATGGCCCGCACCGGGGCCACGCCGGCGCCGAGGCGCAGGTTCGACGTGGGGCAGTGCGCCACCCCGGTCCCGGCCGCGCCGAAGGCGCGCACGTCCGCGTCGGAGAGGTGGACGCAGTGCGCGCACCAGACGTCGCCCGCGAGCCAGCCGAGCTGCTCCAGGTACTCGACGGGACGGCAACCGAACAGCCCGCGGCAGTACTCGTCCTCCTCGACGGTCTCGGCGAGGTGGGTGTGCAGCCGCAGCCCGAGCCGCCGCGCCAGGGCCGCCGACTCCGTCATCAACCGCTTCGACACGGAGAAAGGCGAGCAGGGCGCGACCGCGATCTGCGTCCATGCGCCCGGCCCCTCCTCGTGGAGCGAGAAGAGGCCCTCGGTGTCCGCCAGCACGGCGTCCATGTCCTCGACGAGATCGTCGGGCGGGAGCCCCCCGCCGGACTCGCCCACGTCCATCGACCCGCGCGAGGCGACCAGACGGACGCCGAGCTCGCGCGCCGCCTGGATCTCGGCCTCGACGAGACCGGAGCGCCCGGGCGGGAAGACGTAGTGGTGGTCGAAGGCGGTCGTGCACCCGCCGAGCACGAGCTCCGCCAGGCCCGTGCGCGCCGCCGCGTACTCCGCCTCGGCGTCCACGCGCGCCCAGAGGGGGTAGAGCGCCTTCAGCCAGGTGAACAGGTCGGCCTGCTGCGCCCGCGTGCGCGTCAGCGTCTGGTACAGGTGGTGGTGCGTGTTGACGAGCCCCGGGGTGACGAGGGCGCCGCCGAGGTTCTCGAAGTGCTCCGCGAACGGCGGCGACCCGTCGCCGACCTCGACGACGAACCCGTCCTCGGCCAGGATCCACGCGTTCTCGAGCTCCGTGCCGGCGTCGTCCATGGTGACGACGTAGGCGTTCGAGAAGAGCGTCCTCACGGCGCGTAATCTCTCACGTCATGGCGAGCGACGCGCCGCTCCGCCGGGACGTCCGCCTGCTCGGCGACCTGCTCGGCCGCGTCATGGTCGAGCAGGAGGGAGAGGCTCTGCTCGCGCGGGAGGAGGAGATCCGCCGCGTCTCGCGCCGCGCGCGCGAGAGTGGCGATCCCGTCGTGCGCGCCGAGCTCGCGCGCGCCGTCGCCGAGCTCGGCCTCGAGCAGCAGACGAAGATCCTCCGCGCGTTCGCGCTCTTCTTCCAGCTCGCCAACCTCGCGGAGCAGCAGCACCGGGTGCGCCGCCGCCGGGAGGTCGAGCGCGAGGACGGCGTGCCGCGCGAGTCGCTCGCCGAGGCGTTTCGGCGGCTCCGCGAGGCCGGAGTCGACCGCGAGGCGCTTGCCGCGGCAGCCGAGCACGTCTCCCTCGAGCTCGTGCTCACCGCTCACCCGACGGAGGCGACACGCCGCACGATCCTGCAGGCGCAGGCCCGCCTCGGTGCGCTGCTCGCCGAGCTCGACGCGGGCGCGGACATCGTCGAGCGCGCGGCCGAGGAGATCACCGTGCTCTGGCAGACCGACGAGGTGCGCCCCCAGCGCCCTCGCGTGGTCGACGAGATCCGGCACGGGCTCTGGTTCTTCGAGCAGAGCCTCCTCGACGCCGCCGAGGAGCTCCTGGACGCATATCGCGAAGCCCTGCCCGGCGCACCCCGGCCGCTCTCGTTCGGCAGCTGGATCGGCGGCGACATGGACGGGAACCCGAACGCGGGCCCCGAGACGATCCGCGAGGCGCTCGAGCGGGGCCGGGCCTTGGCGCTGCAGCGCTATCGCGCCGAGGTGCGCGAGCTGGCCGCGGCGCTCGGCCTCACGACGACGCTCGTCGCGGTCTCGCAGGAGCTCCTGGACTCGATCGCGCGCGACGAGCGCGAGCTGCCGCTCTACGCCGAGCAGATCGGCGAGCAGAACCGCGACGAGCCGTACCGGCGCAAGCTCTCCTTCGTCTGGTGGCGCCTTGGCAACGACGGCTACGGGGGCGTCGAGGAGCTTGAGGCAGATCTCGACGTGATCGACCGGAGCCTGCGCGAGCACGGCGGCAGCCGGATCGCGGACGGGCGGCTCGCCGCCCTCCACCGCCGGGTGGAGCTCTTCGGCTTCCACGTGGCCAAGCTCGACGTGCGCTTTCACGCGGAGGAAGTCGGGCGGAGGACGCCGCGCGCGCGGGAGGCGCTCGGTGCCGTCGCCTCGGCGCAGGGCCGCCTGGGGGAGCGCGCGGTCGACACGGTGATCGTCTCGGGGACGGAGTCGGCGGAGCACGTCCTCGCGGCGCTCGACCTCGCCGAGGAGGCGGGGGCCAGGATCTCGCCCGTGCCGCTGTTCGAGACGATCCGCGACCTCGCCCAGGCGCCGGCCATCGTCGAGTCCCTGCTGGACGAGCCCAGCTTCGCCCGCGTTGTCGAGGAGCGCGGCGGGCGGCTCGAGGTCATGGTCGGCTACTCCGACTCCGGCAAGGACGGCGGCTACCTCGCGGCGCAGTGGGAGATCTTCCGCGCGCAGGAGCGGCTGGCGGCGCTCGCGGCCGAGCGCGGGCTCGAGCTGACGATCTTCCACGGCCGCGGCGGCAGCACGGGTCGCGGGGGCGGCCCGACGCACGCCGCCATCCTCGCCCAGCCTGTCGGCCACCCGCCCGGCCGCCTCAAGCTCACCGAGCAGGGCGAGACGGTCTCCTTCAAGTACGGCCTGCCGGGGCTCGCGTACCGGAACCTGGAGGCGGCGCTCGCGGCCACGCTCCTCGCCGCCTTCCCGGAGGTGGCGGCCTCGCGTCCGCCGGAAGGCGCCCGGGAGACGCTCGCTGCGCTCTCCGCCCAGGCGTTCACCGCCTACCGCGGCCTCGTCTGGGAGGACGAGCGCTTCGTCGCATTCTTCCGGCAGTTCACGCCGATCGAGGAGCTCGCGCTGCTCGAGATCGGCTCGCGGCCGGCCCGGCGGCCCGAGGGCGGACAGCTGCTCGCCTCGCTCCGCGCGATCCCGTGGATCTTCGCCTGGACGCAGAACCGCTGCATCCTCCCGGCGTGGTACGGCTGCGGCACGGCGTTCGCAGGCGCGGACGTCGCCGAGCTGCGTCGCCTGTACGGCGGCTGGGCCTTCTTCCGCTCGCTCGTCGAGAACCTGGAGATGACCCTCGCCAAGTCGAGCCTCGAGATCGCCGCCGGGTACCTCGACCTGGTCGAGGACACGAGCCTGTACGAGCCGATCCGCGCCGAGCACGAGCGCACGGTCGAGGCTGTGCTCGAGATCGTCGAGGCGCGCGAGCTCCTCGATCGCCACCCGGTCATCCAGCGCTCCATCCGCCTGCGCAACCCGTACGTCGACCCGATGAACGCGATCCAGGTCGAGCTCCTCCGCCGCTGGCGCGAGACGGGCGACGAGGAGGTCAAGCGCCCGCTGCTCCGCTCGATCGCCGGGATCGCGGCAGCCCTCCGGAACACCGGGTAGCTACCAGCGCGAGAGCGCCGCGCCGACCTCCTCGAGGCTGGCGAGGCTGTGGCCGCTCGCGAAGTGGTCGACGTGGGGGAGGGCGGCCTTCATCCCGCGCGCGAGCGGCTCGTAGGCCGGGTCCTCCTGGAGCGGATTGAGCCAGACGACGCGGTAGGCGAGGCGGTGGAGGCGCTCCATCTGCTCGGCGAGCAGCTCTGGATCCCCGACCTCGAGCCCGTCCGAGCAGAGAACGACGACGGCGCCGCGAGCGAGCCCCGAATGGCCGTGCTCGTCCAGGAAGCGCTTGAGCGACTCGCCGATCCTCGTCCCGCCGTCCCAGTCCACCACCTCGGCGGCCGCCCGGCCGAGCGCCTCGTCGGGATCCGACCCCTCCAGCTGGCGCGTGATCCGCGTCAGCCGGGTGCCGAAGCAGAACGCCTCCCAGCGCCTGTCGGCGCGGAGCGCGGCGTGCGCGAACATGACGAGCGCGCGCGAGTAGGCGTCCATCGAGCCGGAGACGTCGAGCAGGAGGACGAGCCGCCGCACGCGCTTGCGCCGCCGCCGCCAGGCCCGTTCGAGCGGCTCGCCGCCGGTGCGGAAGGAGCGGCGGAGCGTGCGGCGCAGGTCCGGCACCCCGGCGCGGGCCGGCTCGCGGCGCCGCGTTCGCCGCCGCGGGACGGACAGCTCGATCCGGGTCATCAGCTCGGCGAGCTGGGAGAGCTCCTCCCGCGAGCAGCGCGAGAAGCTCTTCTCCTTCAGGAGCTCGACGGGGCTTGCGAGGCCGACGTCCGCCTCCGCCGCCGACTCCACGCGGATCCTGACCGGCGGCCCCTGCGAGGGCGTGGGCGGCCCGAAGAAGTGCGCGAAGAGCGCGTCGTAGACCTCGATCTGCTCCGGCCGCGAGAGCAGCGTCGCCCGCCCGGCCCAGTAGAGCTCGCCGGGCGGGAGCAGCGCGCCGGCGTGGGAGAAGGACGCCACCCGGTCGGGCCCGACGGGCAGCCCGGCGGCGCGCAGCGCGCGCCCGAAGCGGACGATCGTCTCGACGGCCTCGGCGGTCATGGGGTGAGCCTAGCGACGTGCAGTAGATTGCCCGCCGGCATGAGCAACCGGGATCTGCTGCAGCGCACGGCGGAGATCGCCTCGGACTTCCTCGACTCGCTGGACGAGCGGCCGGTGCGGCCGGAGGCGACCGTCGACGAGATGCGCGCCGCGCTCGGCGGCCCGCTGCCGGAGGGACCCTCCGACGCGCTCGAGGTCATCGAAAAGCTTGCTCGGGACGTCGATCCAGGCCTGATGGCCACGATGAGCGGACGGTTCTTCGGCTTCGTCATCGGCGGCGCCATTCCGGCGGCGGTCGCGGCCGACTGGCTGACGTCGACCTGGGATCAGAACTCCGGTTTGACGCTGCCGATGCCGGCGGCCGGCGTCGTCGAGGAGGTCGCAGGGGCCTGGCTGAAGGATTTGCTCGGCCTGCCCGAGGGCGCGTCGTTCGGATTCGTCACGGGCGGGCAGATGGCTCACTTCACCTGCCTTGCGGCAGCGCGTCACCACCTCCTCGCCCGGGAGGGGTGGGACGTCGGCCGTGAAGGTCTGAACGGCGGGCCGTCGATCCGTGTCGTGGCCGGGGCGAATCGACACGCGACGCTCGACCGGGCGCTGCGGTTCCTCGGAATCGGCACGTCCTCCATCCGCGAGGTTCCGGCCGACGAGCAAGGCCGGATGGTCGTGGACGCGCTCCGGGACGAGGTCGGCCGGGCTGACGGACCGACGATCGTCTGCGTCCAGGCGGGCGACATCAACACCGGCGCCTTCGACGACTTCCACGCCGCGGCGGACGCGTCCGCAGCGGCCGGCGCGTGGCTCCACGTCGACGGCGCGATCGGTCTCTGGGCGGCGGCCAGCCCGTCCCTCCGTCATCTTGTCGCGGGCGCCGAACGGGCCGACTCCTGGGCCACCGACGCGCACAAGCTGCTGAACGTCCCGTTCGACTCCGGGATCGCGTTCTGCGCTCACCCGGAGTCGCATCGCGCCGCCCTCGGCGTCAGGTCCGCGTACCTCATTCACGCCGACGCCGGCTCCGCGCGAGACGCGATGGACTTCGGTCCAGAGCACTCCCGGCGCGGCCGAGGGTTCCCGATCTACGCGGTGCTTCGCACGCTCGGGCGCGCCGGGGTCGCGGAGCTCGTCGAGCGCACCTGCTCCCGAGCACGTGCGCTCGCCGACGGGCTCGCCCGGCTGCCGGGCTGCGAGGTCTTGAACGACGTCGTGCTGAACCAGGTGGTCTTCCGCTTCGAGGACGACAAGACCACGGACGCGGTCCTCGCCGCAGTGCAGGCAAGCGGTGAGGCCTGGACAAGCGGCACCACCCGGGACGGGCGCAGGGCGATCCGCCTCTCGGTCTCGAACTGGCAGACGAGCGAGCGAGACGTGGAGCGAACGCTCGCAGCGTTCGCGGCGGCGCGCGCTCCGCACTAGCGGTCGGTGGACGTCTCGCTGATCCAGGTGCCCTACATGCTCGGCGACCCGTCGCACCCTGCGGCCGAGGGGCCTCGCCGGTATCTCGAGGCCGGGGCGGAGGAGCTCCTCACGGCCCGCGGCCACCGGGTCGTGGTCGAACTCGTCGAGCGTGACGGCGTCGGCCCGATTGCCGTGAGCACGGCGCTGGCGCCCGTCGTCCGACGCTCGGCGGCCGGCGCTCGGCTGCCCATCGTCCTCGCCGGCTCCTGCGACGCTGCGCTGGGTGTTCTCGCCGGCTTCGAGCACTCCGCTTGCGGAGTCGTCTGGGTCGACGCCCACGCCGACTTCAACACCCCCGAGTCGTCGGTGAGCGGGTTCTTTCCCGGTATGTCGGCCGCCGTGATCGCCGGTCACTGCCACGCCGAGCTCTGGGCGCAAGCCGGGGACGCGACGCCGATCCCGGAGGAGCGGATCGCGATGCTCGGCACCCGCGAGCTCTCGCCGGCCGCGGAGCGAGAGCGGCTGGAGCGCTCGCGAATCCAGGTTGTGCCCTGGCGCGACGGCCGGCCGCAGGGAGACGTTCAACCGGCGCTCGACGCGGTGGCTGACGCCGTCGCCGAGGTCTATCTCCACATCGACAACGATGCTCTCGATCCGGCAGTCGCCCCGGGGATCGTCGACGAGCCGGTTCCCGGCGGGCTCTCGCCCGAGCAGCTGGAGGAGATCGTCCGCGCCGCGACGGCGCGCTTCCGGCTCAGGGCAGTCGCGCTCACCACGTTCACGCCCGCGAGGGACCGCGAGGGTCGCACCTTGCGAGCCGGCCTGCGAGTCCTGGAGCTCCTCGCGGCCGCGACGTCGCGACCGCGCTGACCTGGCTCCGGGGTCGGCCCCGTCCCCGGCGGCCACGCCCAGGGGTCTGACCCCGGGACCGGTCCAGGAGGGACTTGGCTCCAGGAGTCAGCGGCCGCCGATCGCGATGAGGTCGCTGAGGACGCCCTGGCCCGCGAGCTTCGGGCCTGCGCCGGGGCCGATGATGGTGACCTCACCGACCGGGTCTGCCCGGCAGACCACAGCGTTCATGACACCGTCGACGTTCGCCAGCGGATCATCCGCAGGCAGGGCGATCGGCTCGACGCGGGCCGCGAGCTCGCCGCCCCCCGAAGGCTCGAGCGTCGCCACGAGCCTGACGCGGCGGCCGCTCGACGCCGCCTCGCGCACCTCGTCCCCGAGCCCGGTGATGCCGCGGCGGGCCACCTGCTCCGGCCGGAGCTCCTTGCCGAAGACGAGGGCGGACAGGATCATCGTCTTCGCCACCGTGTCGTGGCCCTCGACGTCGGCGGAGGGATCGCGCTCCGCGAGACCCGCGCTCTGCGCCGCGGCCAGGGCGTCCTCGTAGGACGTGCCCGCGGCCATCTCGGAGAGGATGAGGTTGGCGGTGGCGTTGAGGCTTCCGCGGAGACCGAGCGGGGTCGCCCCGGCCAGGCCGCGCGTGAGCGCGCTGAGGACGGGCGTGCCGGACATCACCGTCGACTCGGCCCGGAACGCCGCGCCTTTCGCCCGGGCGAGCTCGAGCAGCTCGACGCCGTGCAGGGCCACCGGCCACTTGTTGGAGGTTGCGACTGGAAGCCCGCGGCGGAGCGCCTCGCGCATATGGGCGTAGCCCGGCTCGCCGTCGGCGGGCGGGCTCTGGGTCACCTCGGCGAGCAGGTCGGCCTCGGTCTCGCGCAGGCCCGCGAGCGCCTTCGGCCAGTGGCGGACGCCGGGATGGTGGGCGAGCGGCCGCCCCGCCTCCGCCAGCCTGAGGACGCTGCCGAGATCCAGCCCGTCGGGCCGGTAGACGAAGCCGTGCCGGGCAGTGGCGACGCCCACGACCACGGGAGCGAGGCCGTACCGCCGCTCGAGCTCCTCCCGCTGCGAGTCGAGCGCGCGCAGCAGCCACCGTCCGACCGTCCCCAGGCCGACGACCCAGATCCGCACCTAGTCGATGAGCTCGCTCCAGGCCGCCTCGACCCGGGCCTGGTCCTCCCGGTTCTTGACCGCGGCGCCCAGCGTCTCCCTGGCCGCGTCGCCGTTCACGGAGCCGGCGCCCAGGAGGGAGAGCGCCTGCGCCCAGTCGATCGCCTCCGCTGCGCCGGGCCGCTTCACGAGATCCAGGGCGCGCAGGCGCGACACCGTCTCCGCTACCGAGAGCGCGAGCGGCTCCTCCACGTCCGGCGCGCGCAGGCGGATGATCTCGGCCTCCCGGGCCACGTCCGGAAAGTCGATCCAGTGGTAGAGGCAGCGGCGCTTGAGCGCGTCGTGGAGCTCCCGCGTGCGGTTGGAGGTGATGACCACGACCGGCGGCTCCGGGGCCGCGATCGTCCCCAGCTCGGGCACGGTCACGGTGAAGTCCGAGAGCACCTCCAGCAGGAACGCCTCGAACTCGTCGTCGGCGCGGTCGAGCTCGTCGACGAGCAGCACAGCGCCCGAGCCGGCGCGGATCGCCCGAAGGAGCGGCCGCTCGACGAGGAACTCCGGCCCGTACAGCTCCGCCACCCGGTCGCCCACGGCCACCTCGCCCTCCTGCAGCGCCCGCGCGTACAGGAGCTGGCGCGCGTAGTCCCACTCGTAGAGCGCCTGCGAGGCGTCGATGCCCTCGTAGCACTGGAGGCGGATCAGCTCGGCGCCGAGGATGCGCGCGAGCGTCTTGCCGACCTCCGTCTTGCCGACGCCCGCCTCGCCCTCGAGGAGGAGCGGGCGCCCCATGGAGACGGCGAGGAAGACCGCCGTGGCGAGGCCGCGGTCGGGGAGGTACGACTCGCGCCGCAGGGCGCTCTCGACGTCCGCCACAGATCCGAAGTGCATGCCGGAAGCGTACGGGATGGTTGACGTGACAACGACCCCGGTCACGGCGTATTCTCGCCCGGACGGCACCGGAAGGAGGCGCGACTCATGTATCCGGCGAGCTTCGAGTACCACGCCCCGGCGACCATCGAGGAGGCCCTCTCGCTGCTCGAGCGCTACGGCGACGAGGGGAAGATCCTCGCCGGCGGGCAGAGCCTCATCCCGCTCATGAAGCTCCGCTTCGCCTCGCCGCGCGCGCTCGTCGACCTGAACCGCATCGAGGGGCTCGACTCGATCGGCGAGGACGACGGCCACCTGGCGATCGGCGCGCTCGTGCGCCACAAGGACTGCGAGCGGTCGGAGGCGCTGCGGGGGCGCTACGGCGTCCTCGGCGACGCCGCGCCGCAGATCTCCGACCCGATCGTGCGCAACCTCGGCACGGTCGTCGGCTCGCTCGCGCACGCCGACCCGCAGGGAGACTGGGGCTCGGCGCTGCTCGCTGCCGGCGCGCAGCTCGAGGTCGCCTCCTCCGGCGGGACGCGCACGATCCCGCTGGACGAGCTGTTCCAGGGCCCGTTCACGACGAGCCTGGAGCCGAACGAGATCGCGACCGCCGTGCAGGTGCCGGATCCCGGGCCGACCGCGGGCGGGACGTACCTGAAGCTCGAGCGCAGGGTCGGCGACTACGCCACCGTCGGCGTCGCCGTCCACCTCTCGTTCGACAACGGCACCGTCGGCCGCGCGGGGATCGCGCTGACCGGCGTCGGTCCCCGGAACCTGAGGGCCGAGAGCGCCGAGGCGGCGCTCGCCGGCGCCGAGCTGAACGACGACACGATCAAGGCGGCGGCCGAGCTCGCCGCCGAGGCTGCGCAGCCACGGAGCGACGAGCGCGGGAGCGCCGACTACAAGCGGAGCGTCGTCCGCGTCTTCACGGAGCGGGGGCTCCGGAAGGCCGCCGAGACGGCGCGAGGGGAGGAGCGATGACCGAGGCAGCTGTCGAGACCGGCGCGTTCACCCGCACGGTCGCCGCGACGGTGAACGGCACCGCGCGCTCGGCCGACGTCGAGACGCGGCTCCTGCTCGTGCACTTCCT